>LFRM01067643.1_pt3 | contig 26046 bp, 24 predicted proteins | sample 618341 | NCBI WGS metagenome assembly LFRM01 (sample SAMN03654438, study PRJNA283298) | anaerobic digester metagenome | isolation source: pool of bioreactors CSTR01a, CSTR02a, and CSTR03a thermophilic anaerobic... | place: Denmark: Kgs. Lyngby | collected 2014-05-21 | reverse complement strand
TATTATCTTTTAGCCAGCTGGCCAAGTAAACTGCCTACCAGCTAATAGATGAACATGAAGGTGGTCAACTGTTTGCTGCCCATGCTCTCCTGCATTTATAACCAACCTATAACCTGCCTTATCCAGTTCCTCCTTAGCCACATAGGCTCTTATTGCCTTAAAAACATCAAGAAGAGCATCCTCTTTACCATGGCTCTCACTTAAACTAGCAAAATGAACCTTAGGAACAAACAAGATGTGAATGGGACTTGTGGGGTTGATATCTCTAAAGGCAAGTACATTTTCATCTTCATAGACAAGATCTGATGGTATACTTCCATCAATGATTTTACAAAATAAGCAATCCATAACTTCCTCCTAAACTAAGAGTATAGAGCCTTCTCTCTTAAGGACCCTTAAAACTTCAATGCTATTATTTTCTTTACTATCCCTACTATAACACTGGATGTATTCTCTGGAAAGGCCTGAATTATCTTCTTCAAATAAAACCTCAACCTCCCTTCCAATAAAGCTATCCAGATAGTCTTCCTTTTGCTTTTCAACCAGATCTCTTAAAATCTGGCTTCTATCTTTTTTCGTCTGGGGATGATGGTCAAGCTTACTAGCAGCCACAGTGCCTGCTCTAGGAGAATAACTAAAGACATGAACATGACTAAAATTAATCTCTTTTACAAATTCCAAGGTCTCCTGGAATTCTTCGGGACTCTCCTCCGGGTAGCCCACTATTATATCAGTTGTAATAGCAGCCTCAGGAAAATACTCCCTGATCAGTTCAACCCTCTCCTTATATTCCTGAGAATTATACCTTCTATTCATCCTTTTTAGCACTCCGTCGCTACCAGACTGAAGGGAGAGGTGAAACTGAGGACAGAATCCAGCCAGTCCTCTACATATCTCAAGAAACTGGCTATCTATAACATGAACCTCAAGGGAACCTAGTCTAAGTCTCCTATCACCCAGCTTAGGACTAAGGGTCTTTATAAGCTCACCTAGAGAAGAATCTGTATCCTTGCCATAGGCAGATAGGTTTATCCCAGTAAGTACTATTTCATTAAAGCCAGCCTCTATAAATCTATCAAGCTCAGCTTCTATTCTCTCATATGAGTAGCTTCTAGACCTGCCTCTAGCATAGGGAATTATACAGTAGCTACAAAAGTTATTACAGCCATCCTGAACCTTTAAAAAGGCTCTGGTTTTATCATAATTAAACCCCTCTGTAAGCCCAGGGCCACCAACACCTCCCAGAAGCCCCTTAATGGCCTCTAAAGCCTCATCCTTCTTGGCATTAGGAATTAATAGGTCTGCATCAATCTCCCCGTGAATGTCCACATAGCAGCCCATAACAGCTACCAATGCACCATCCCTTTTGGCCTGGGAAATTTTCTGCCTACTCTTCCTATCACTGATATGGGTAACAGTGCAGGAATTAATTATTACTAGGTCCGCCTGATCCTCCTCACCAACTATTTCATAGCCCTCTTCATAGCAGGCTCTTTTAAGCTCTTCAGTTTCATTTAAATTAACCTTACAGCCAAGATTTACAAATTTTAGTTTCATTAAAGTATACCCAGCTCCTTTAACACCGCCGTTGTTGCTACAAGACCAGCTGTCTCAGTTCTTAGTATTCTAGTGCCTAAACTTACCAGCTTAGCTTTTTGCGAAAGATAGTCAACCTCTTCTTTGGAAAAGCCACCTTCAGGCCCAATAATAATAGCCACACTACCAGGCCCATCTAGCTTAATATGGGTTTCTTTGTGGGCCTCATAGCAGAGGAAAATATAATTCTCATCAAACTCTAATTCACCCACGCCATTATAAAAATCTAGCTTTGGAATAAAACTACCCTGAGACTGCTTGGCAGCGTCCTTGATAATCCTTTCATACCGGTCTCTTTTTTTATCCACCTTTTTTATGTCAGAAAACTCGGAAGGAAATAGGCCAAACTTACTTATACCAAGCTCGGTGCCATGCTGAAGGATAGCTTCTAATTTTTGTCCCTTTGCCAGGGCCTGGTAGAGATGAATTTCCGGATAGGTTGGAACTTCTATTTTCTCCAGGAGCTTAACTTCCACTTCGGTCTTAGAAATAGACTCTATCTCCCCCACAAACCTATTTCCATTATATGCGCAGCTAATCCTATCCCCCACATTCATCCTAAGAACCCTTGAAATATGATGGACATCCACTGGATCATTAATAAGCCCTAGCTGGTCAAGAAAAAAATGTCTCATTGCTTCTCCAAAATAAGCACATGCCACTGGCCCATGCTCCTATTGTCAACTAGCTTAAGGCCCTGGCTATAATCATCAAGCACTTCATCAACTCTTTTATCCAAAATCCCCGATAGGATTAGATGGCCACCTTCTACTAAAAGTTCAAGGGCATCCTCCTTCATGTTTTTAAGAATGGTTGGTAGGATGTTGGCTACAATTAGGTCCGCCTTCCTATCCAGTCCCTTTAAAAGGTCACCCTGTGAAAAATCCACATCTACACTATTAAGCTCTCTATTTAATCTAGCATTCTCTAGGGCCATTTCATCTATTTCAATTCCCTTAACGTAACCTGCTCCTTGAAGCTTGGCAACAATAGCTAGGATTCCAGAACCTGTACCTACATCATATACAGTTGCCCCCTCCTTAAGAAAATCAAGTAAGGCCCCTATACAAAGGATGGTGGTCTCATGACTGCCGGTTCCAAAGGCCATACCTGGCTCTATTATCACATCCATTAGGCCTGCTCTAGCCTCAAGCCAGGGAGGTCTTACAAATAAACCAGCCACTTCTATACCTTTAAACTGACTGGCCCAGATTTCGTTCCAATCCTTTTCAATAAGCTCTTCAAAGTCCCATTTTAAAATAAGTTCTTTGTAATTTTCCACTATTCTATCGAGCTCTTCTTTTGATCCAAAGATCTTAAATATTGCTTCATTACCAAGCTCCACACTTGGAGCCTCGTCCTCATCCCATAGGGACTGATAATAAATACTATCTTGTGGATTTAGGATCTCCACCCCTTCTATATCAAAGAGGGCCAGTTCCTCTTCCAGCCTCTGAGCATGCTGGGACTTGGTGCTAATAACCAGATATTTCATATAACCTCTCTTAAGTAAATAAGAGCTCCTTAGGGAGCTCTATTTAATGGCATCCTTTACCTTACCAAAGAAGCCTTTGTTTTCTTTTTCCTTAGTAGCCTTTTCCCCCATCGAGCCTGCAAAGGCTTTTAGGGCCTCCTTCTGCTCATGGTTTAGATTTTTAGGCACCTCAACATTTAAAGTTACATAGTGGTCTCCCTTGCCATAACCTCGGACATTAGGAAAACCTCCACCGCTTATCCTACGTACTGTTCCTGGCTGACTTCCAGCCTCTACCCTAAGCTTGATTTTGCCATCAAGGCCATCTATCTCAAGTTCATCTCCTAGGGTTGCCTGGGTAAAACTAAGGGATACCTCTTGGAAAACATCTAGGCCCTGTCTTTTAAACCTACTATCTGTAGAAACAAAAATCCTTAATAATAGGTCGCCTTTTGGACCACCTTGTTCTCCAATATCTCCTTCACCAGAAAGGGTCATTACATGGCCATTATCAACTCCAGCGGGAATATTAACTCTAATTGTTCTGCGCTTTCTAACCTTACCCTTGCCCTTACAAGTTGGACAAGGCTCATCGGGTTTTTCCCCCCTGCCCTTACAAGTTGGACAAGTTCTCACCCTAATACTCTGGCCAAAGAGGCCATGTTCTACCTCTCTAATCTGGCCTGTACCTCCGCAAGTATCACAGGTAGAGACCGATGAACCCTGGGCTGCGCCTGTGCCGCTACAGGTAGGGCAGTCTTCTAAGCGATAAAAGCTCACTTCTTTGCTGGCACCACTGTAGGCCTCTTTAAAACTTAGGTGAACATCAGCTTGAACATCATTTCCCCTCCTTGGTCCAGCAGATCCTGACTGACCAAAGCCAGAAAAACCACCGCCACCAAAAAAGCTTGAAAAGATGTCACTGACATCTTCAAAGCCGCCAAATCCACCAAAATCCCCATAACCACCTGCTGAAGCATTTGGATCAACACCGGCATGGCCAAATTGGTCATAGCGCCGACGCTTCTCCTCATCGCTTAGGATTTCGTAGGCCTCATTAATCTCCTTAAAAGTGGCCTCTGCTTCCTTATCACCAGGGTTTTTATCTGGGTGGTATTTCATGGCTAGCTTCCGATAGGCACTTTTTAAAGTTTTATCATCGGCACCACGGTCTACACCTAGTATTTCATAATAGTCTCTTTTGCTCATCTTATCCTCGTAAAAGGAATAGACCCTAGAGTCTATTCCCCTTTATTAGTCTACTACTTCGTAGTCTGCTTCTTCTACCTCATCGCTACTAGGAGACTCCTCCGCTTGAGAAGCCTGCTCATATAGCTTTTGGGCCAAGGGTTGCATAGCAGCTTCAAGCTCCTCAGTCCTTGTCTTAATTTCTTCTAGTGTATCACCTTCTAGGGCTTTTTTCAATCCAGCGATTTGCTCTTCAATCTTGGTTTTTTCAGCTGCATCTACCTTGTCGCCTAATTCATTAATAGTTTTTTCTGCTTGATAAGCTAGTGCATCACCATTGTTTTTAGCTTCAGCTAAATCCTTACGTGCCTGGTCATCTTTAGCGAACTCTTCAGCTTCTCTTACCTTTTTATTAATTTCTTCTTCGCTTAAGTTAGCAGAAGCTGTAATATTAATTGACTGCTCCTTACCAGTTCCAAGGTCCTTAGCAGACACATGGACTATACCATTGGCATCTATATCAAAGGTAACCTCAATTTGTGGAATACCCCTTCTTGCTGGTGGAATACCATCTAGCTGGAACCTACCTAGTGTCACGTTGTCTGTAGACATAGGTCTTTCTCCCTGAAGTACATGGATATCAACTGCGGGCTGATTATCTGTTGCAGTGGAGAAAATTTGGCTCTTTTTAGTTGGAATTGTGGTATTTCTTTCTATAAGCTTTGTAAACACATTTCCTAGAGTTTCAATTCCCAAAGATAGAGGAGTGACATCTAGAAGCAAAATATCATGAACATCACCAGCCAATACACCAGCTTGGATAGCTGCACCTGCTGCAACACTCTCATCGGGATTTATTCCCTTATGGGGTTCCTTATTAATTATCTTCTTAACTGCCTCTGCAACTGCTGGAATTCTTGTTGAACCACCAACTAAGACAACATCATCAATTTCTGATTCTTTAAGACCTGAGTCAGCAATAGCCTTCTTCATAGGCCCTTCGACCCTTTTAATTAGGCTCTCTGTAAGCTGGTCGAATTTTGCTCTAGTTAGGTTGGTATCAAGGTGTAGAGGACCTGCCTCTCCCATAAATAGGAAGGGGATATTAATATTAGTTGTTTGAACAGTGGACAGCTCCATCTTAGCCTTCTCAGCAGCTTCTTTAAGACGCTGCATAGCTGTCTTATCAGTCCTTAGGTCCACCCCATTTTCTTTCTGGAAGATATTAACTAACCAGTCTATTACTGCTCTATCAAAGTCATCTCCACCTAGGTGATTATCACCATTAGTAGCTAGGACCTCAAAGACCCCATCACCAATCTCAAGGATTGATACGTCAAAGGTTCCTCCGCCTAAGTCAAAGACCAATATCTTTTGATTCAGATGATCTTTATCAAGACCATAGGCAAGAGAAGCTGCTGTAGGCTCATTTATAATACGTAGAACATCAAGGCCTGCTATCCTTCCAGCATCCTTTGTGGCCTGTCTTTGAGCATCGGTAAAGTAGGCGGGAACTGTGATTACTGCTTCTTTGACTGTCTCACCAAGATAGCTCTCAGCATCAGTCTTTAGTTTAGCAAGTACCAAGGCTGATATTTCCTGAGCAGTATAGAACTTGCCATCAATCTCTTGTTTCCAGTCTGAACCCATCTCTCTTTTAATACTCATTACTGTTCTTTCGGGATTTGTTATTGCTTGTCTTTTTGCAGTTTCACCAACTAGTCTTTCACCCTTTTGAGTAAAAGCTACTACAGATGGAGTAGTTCTATTTCCTTCTGCGTTGGGAATAATTTTTGCTTCGCCGCCCTCTAGTACTGCGACACATGAATTGGTTGTACCTAGGTCGATACCTATAATTTTTGCCATATTTTTTCCTCCTATTTTGATACCTTAACCATAGTAGGTCGTATCGTTTTTTCCTTTAATCTATATCCTTTTTGTAGTTCTTCTAAAACCTTACCTGATTCAACTCCCTCACTCTCTTCCATAAGTACAGCATGGTGATAGTCAGGATCAAAATCCTCTCCACAGGCCTCTATACACTTTAAGCCTTCTTTTTCAAGAACCTGAATCAGTGATTTTCTAATCATCTCAACGCCATCTAAATAATTTTGAGAAACTTCATTCTCCTGCATATTTGCTATGGCTCTTTCAAAATTATCAAGCACAGGCAGAAGTTCCAAAATAAGTCTTTCATTTCCCAAGCTATAAATAGCTGCCTTCTCTTCCTGGGTTCTTCTCCTGTAATTTGAGTACTCAGCCTGGAGTCTTAGGTATTTTTCATTTAAATCCTCAAGCTCCTTTTCCAAGCCATCCTCTTCTTCTACTAACTCAGCTATAACTTCTTCTAGATCATCACCTGCTTCTAAATCTTCTAGCTCTTCATCATCTAGTTTTTCTTCTTCTAATTCTAAGTCTTTTGCCACTAATTCCTCCTATAAATGTATCCCTGAAAACAGGTCAGTCAGAGTCTTTGCTCCAACCTCCACTATACTTATCGCCTTGCTGTAATCCATCCTTTTTGGTCCAAGTAGGGCAATTTGGCCACTTTGGCCACCGCCAAAATTAAAATTACACTGGACCATGGAAAATTCATTAAAAACCTGATTTCCCAGTTCGGCTCCTATCCTAACTCCAATACCCTCTTTTTGATTATCAAGTAGGGCCAGAACAGCCATAGGGTCCTTTAAAGTCTCAATAGCCCTCCTGGCAATATCAATATCACTAAAATACTCACTCCTTAGGAGGTACTCCCTTCCTGCAACAACAATGTGTTCCTTGTTGAGCTTCCTCAGGACTTCTTTTAAGACTGGCAGGATATAATCTATAAGCTCTCTTTGATCAAGATGCCTGGACTTAATCTTATTTATATCTCTAAAGGAAATTTCCTCAAGAGACCTATCCAGCATAAGAGTTGAAAGCTCAGTAGTCAGATTGTCTAATACTTCCTGTGAAAAATCATCAGCATTTAGAACCAATGTCTTTACCTCTTCACCATCTGTAATTAAAACCAGTAAAACCTTGCTAGAATTCATTTTGAGCAGTTTAAGATTTGTTAGCCTTCTAGCCGTAAACCTGGGCTCTGTAATTATCACAGTCATCTCAGCATTATCACTGATAACCCTAGCAGCTTGTCTTAATAGGCTAATATTCTCATCGTAATGAAGTAAATATAAGGATCTAATGTTGTTGTTAATAGCCGTGGTTAACTCATGACCATCAAGCAAGCTATCCACATAAAAGCGAAGCCCTTGCTCAGATGGAATCCTACCTGCTGATATATGAGGTTGGAGTACATATCCAAAATCTTCCAAATCAGCCATTTCATTTCTGATAGTGGCAGGGGAAACATTCAGGCTTGGAAGCTTAGAAAGCCGCCTACTACCCACAGGCTGTCCTGTGGATATAAAATCATCAACTATTAATTTTAAAATCTCTATTTGTCTTGATGTTAGCATAATATTTCTCCATACTAGCACTCGTCCCCTCTGAGTGCTAATTACATTATACCCCTTATTACCCAGCTGTCAACACCCTAAATAAAAAAAGTACATGCTTTAAATAAAAAAAGTAGAAGCCTAAGCTTCTACTAATAAAAAAAGGTAATTATAGTCTTTCCTACTCTTTTATAAAAATCTTTCTAAGTTCTGTAATTATTACAGGTATAAAGGCTAGGCCTAGGGCCAGACCATAGTACTGCGGGCTTAGAGTAGTCATACTGTAAGTGCTAGCTAAAAACTCAAAGCTCACGGGTAGGAGTATTAAAACTATACTGAGAACCGAGTATAAAAAGAATGATTTGTTTGAGAAAAAGCCCTTGCCAAGAATAGACTGGCTATTTCTTAAATTAAAGGCTGTAAAAATCAAGCCAAAGCCAAAGGTCAAATAGGCAAGGCTTGGGCTTTCAAGCCCTTTATTTGGCTGAAGTAATACAAAAGCGACAAAGACTACTACTGCCATTATAAGGCCTTCAAATATGCTAAAGACAGCAGAGCGCCTCTGAATAAGCCCCTTATCAATACTAGGCGGCCCTTGATATAGAACATTTCTTTCCATTGGCTCCTTTTCAAGCGTTAGCCCTATAAGAAGCTTAATCACTAGTCCTAGCCAAATATAGGCCATAAAACTAAGAATTAGCCTATCATAAACCAGCATCACTGCAAGGCTTGAGAGAATAAGAGCCAGTGCTACAACAAGCTCATAGCGCACCCTCCTCCTTGCATTTAAATAAATCATTCTGGCTTCAGCTACCGCATCATTAAAAGAAGATAAATCATCGCGAAGCATTAAGACGTCAGCTTGCTGCCTTACCACAGGAAGGCTATCTTCTTTTGAAGCCAATACTATTGAAGCCTCTTTAGATGAACTTATATGATCCATATAAGTTAGGCTTATAGCTACTCTGTGGCCTCTAGATGACCAGGCATCTACAAGTCTAGCTCTATGATTGTCTTTAAGATTAAAGTATACCCTATAGTCTTCAAAAACAGTGTAAAACTCTTCATCTGTCATTTCATCCATGATTTCTGCTGTCATAATTTCAAAGCCTGGAACTAAAATTCCTGTTTCTCTAGCCAATTGGCTTCCATTTTCTATTGTTGAATTTGAAATCAAGATTGGGACTATGCCAGCAGTCTTCATAGTCTTTATGGCCTCTTTAGCGCCCTTTGCACCACCATCAGCTAAAGCTATGAGTCCTAAGAAGATAAAATCCCTCTCATGCTCTACTTCATCAAGACGATAGGCCATTGCCACAACACTCTTACCTTCGGAGACAAATTGCTCCTCCATAGTAAAAATGCCCTGTTTCACCTCATCATTAAGTTCAAGAAGCTCCTCTCCATCACTATATTTACTGGATAGGGCTATTATTTCACTTAATCCACCTAGAGCAAATGAGAAGATACCCTCAGGAGTCTTGTAACTACTCTTATACAGATTATCGGATTCATAGTTTCTTAACCACTCATATCCCTCAACCTCTATATCTAAAGAGGGATTTTCTCCCAGAGCAAAATCTCTATATGGTATAAAATGCTCCCTCCATTCATCTCCCCCATCCCTTGCAGAAAGAACAGATATTTTTTTCATTAAAAGCTCGTCCTCTTCACTTGTAGAAGACAAGTCTCTAACTTTAAGGCCTCCTTTTGATATAAAAGGGGTTTCGTCAAATATTGCTACGGATATTCCAGCTAGGTCCTCGGAAGTGGAAATGTCTTTCAAAAGAAGACCCCTCTTAGAATACCTCAGTACACCCAGTGATTCCACATCATAAATTAAACTCTTAAAACCTCCTAGACTGGCTGCTGTACTCAGGCTAATTACAACAAAAACCAGCTCCAGCATGTTAAGGCCCCTATAGTAACCATATATTCCAATAGCCAGGGATATAATAAGGATTAGAGCGTTTATTATTTTCCCTTGACTTTTAAGCTTATCCTCAAGTAGGGATTTCCTTGCATTATCCTTATAAAGCATAAAGGCTACCTTGCCAATTTCTGTATGCATTCCCGTGGCAGTAACCAGCATTAGTCCATAGCCTTGGCAGACTAGGGTTGATGCATAAATCATATTGGCTCGTTCTCCTAGAGGAACCTGCCCCTCACTAATAAAGTTTACATCCTTACAAAAGGGTTCTTTATTTCCAGTTAGCAAGGATTCATCTATCCAGATATCATCTCCCTCTATCAGTCTACCATCTGCAGGGATCAGGTCTCCCTTATTTAACTGGACCACATCTCCTGGTACCAGCTCTCTAATTGGAATCTCAACTAGCTGGCCCTCTTCAATAACTTTACATTTATTTACGCTCTCTTCATGGAATTTTATACGAGCCTTTTGGACTAAATAGGGCTTTATAGTTAATACAAGGGCCCTGAAAACAAAGACAACCAAAAATAGACCCACTTCATTGAAACGTCCTAAATAGGCAAAGAAAGCCAAAGCCAATATTAAAAGCCTCTGTATTGTCAGGCTAAAAGTTTCTGCAAAGAAGCTGAAAACTGAGCGTTTTTCATAATTCAAAACCTCATTGTATCCATACTCCTGACGCCTCTGTGCTCGCTCTTGAGCACTCAGTCCCTGTCTAGAAGAATCGAGTTCCTCCAGTTTTTCGTCTATGGTGTTTTTATACATACAACCTCCAATCCTATCTAAGCATTATATCACAGAGTTTTTTATGTGGCTATACTATAAAAAGTCCACTAAAACATGATTAATCAAGTCAAAACCCTCTTCACTTAGGCAGAGCCTTTGCTCCCTCACTTTTAATAAACCATTGGCTAAATGCTTGTCCATGGCCTTTTTCTCTTTAGGACTTAAAGGATATAGTTCCTCTAATTTAATACCCTGAACAAGCCGTAGCCCCAGCATAAACTTTTCAAAGCGCTTATCCTGATGAGAAATATAATCCTTTGTCGCCAAGGGGAGTTCGCCCACTTCAACCCTTTCAATATAGGCCCTTAAATTTCTTTCATTAGAATACCTATATGGATGGATATAACCGTGAGCACCCAGGCCTAATCCTAAATAATCTCCACCTTTCCAGTAGTTGAGATTGTGAAAACCCAGCCTTCCTTCTCTAGCAAAACTGGATATCTCATAGCGCTCATAACCCATGCTATAAAGAGATCCTTTGAGTTTATCCCAATCTCTCTTGTAAAGATCCTCATTTGGCTCTTCTATGAGCTTTGCTAGAGGTCTGCTAGGATGAAGTTCAAGGGCATAGCAAGATAGGTGGCTAGGATAGATTGCCTTGATTGCTGATATGTTTTTATCCATATTAAATTTTTCAGTAACAGCATATATTATATCAAGAGAATAATTATTAAAATCAAGGCTATCAAGGGTATCAACAGCCCTAAAAATTTCATCAACCCCATGGTTTCTTCCAAAAAGTTTAAGTAGTTCCTCTTCAAAGCTCTGGGCCCCTAGGCTTATCCTAAAGTCACCATAATTTTTAAGTAGCTTTAGTTTTGAAGGACTGACATCCTCAGGATTCATTTCAAAAGTAATTTCTCCTTGGGGTTTAGCCTTTTCAAAAACTTTACTAAAAAGATACTCAAGTTCCTTTTCAGAAAGCAAACTAGGAGTACCACCGCCAAAATAAAGGCTAGACACTCCCCGCTCATATAAAAGGTCGCTGTAAAGCTCCAGTTCTTTTACAAGGACTTCTAAATATTCTCTTCTTTTTTCTTCGCTTGAAGTAAAACTCAGAAAATCACAGTAATAACATTTTTTTCTACAAAAAGGAATATGGATATATACTGCAAGTTTATTCTTCATCAAATTTAAGGACAGAAAGGAAAGCCTGCTGTGGAACTTCCACACTACCAAACTGTCTCATCCTCTTCTTCCCTTCCTTTTGCTTTTCAAGCAGCTTCTTCTTTCTACTTATATCACCACCATAACACTTGGCTAAAACGTCCTTGCGCAGGGCCTTAACGGTTTCTCTTGCAATTATGTTGTTACCAATGGCAGCCTGTATAGGAATTGGGAATTGTTGCCTAGGAATTACATCTTTAAGTCTTTCCACTATCTGCCTACCTCTTGGTGTAGCCTTATCCCGGTGGACAATCATACTAAAAGCGTCAATATTTTCCTTATTAATTAAAATATCTAGCTTTACAAGATTAGACTCAACATAATCATAGAATTCATAGTCAAAGGAGCCATAACCTCTAGTCTTGCTCTTTAAGGCATCGAAGAAGTCGTAAATAATCTCATTTAGGGGCAGATAATAGTCTAAAAGCACCCTTCTTTCATCTATATACTCCATATGGATAAACTCTCCCCGCCTTTGTTGGCAGAGCTCCATAACATTACCCACATAATCTTTAGGTACGAAAATACTGGCCTTAACAATAGGTTCGCAAAAGTTTCTGATACTGGTTACATCAGGAAGATTACTGGGATTTTGGATAAAGAGGGTCTCCCCTGCAGTGGTCTCAACCTTATAGATAACACTGGGGGCAGTTGCAATAAGATCTAAGTCAAATTCCCTCTCCAGTCGTTCCTGTATAATCTCTAGGTGTAGAAGCCCTAAAAATCCACATCTATATCCAAAACCTAGGGCAACACTGGTTTCTGGCTCAAAGGTCAGGGCAGCATCATTTAATTGAAGTTTTTCAAGGGCGTCTCTGATGTTCTCATAGTCCTCTCCTTCAGCAGGATAAAGGCCACAAAACACCATTGGGAGAGCCTCCTTGTATCCGGGTAAGGCCTCCTCAACCTTTCGGTTTCCAAGAGTAATGGTCTCACCAACACTGACATAGCGCACATCCTTAATAGAAGCCGCTAGGTAACCTACTTCACCCGCTTTAAGACTATCAACAGTCTTCATAACAGGAGTAAAAATTCCAACCTCAGTAACCTCAAAGCTCTCTCCAGAGGCCATCATATAGACCATGTCTCCCTTTTTAACCTCACCATCAAAGATTCTGATTAGAGGAATAGCACCCTTGTACTGGTCATAGAAAGAATCAAAGACCAGGGCTTTTAATGGAGCCTTTGCATCCCCAGTGGGAGCAGGAATTTTGGCTATTATGGTTTCAAAAACTTGATCAATGTTGAGTCCAGTTTTAGCTGAAATTTCAGGAGCATCTTGGGCTTCAATTCCCACAATCTCCTCAATCTCGTCTTTAATATCTGCCGTCCTAGCAGAAGGTAAGTCAACCTTGTTAAGTATTGGAACAATTTCCAAGCCCTCAGCATCTGCTAGATATACATTAGCTATGGTCTGGGCCTCAACGCCCTGGGATGCATCCACAACAAGTAGGGCCCCTTCACAAGCTGCCAAGCTCCTAGATACCTCATAAGAAAAATCCACATGGCCAGGAGTATCAATCAGGTTAAAAATATAGTCCTTACCGTCTTTACCAGTGTAATATATCCTTGAGGTCTGTAATTTAATTGTTATGCCTCGTTCTCTCTCAAGGTCCATGTTGTCAAGAACCTGGCTTTTCATTTCCCTTTGACTTAGGGCACCACTCATTTCAATCAACCTATCGGCCAGAGTGCTCTTTCCATGATCAATATGGGCAATAATAGAAAAATTTCGTATCCTATCTAATTCCATTTATTTTCCTCCAAGGGTTATTATATCATGGATAAGCACTATTTATAAGAATCTAGTCAGATTATCCAAAAATCCCATTAATTATATTTTCAATAAAAGACTAAAGAAAAGTCCTTGCTAAAGCCTTCAATTCATGCTATTATCATTCTGTTAAGTAAAGGTGAGGAGGTGAAATTGTGGCAAATATTAAATCTTCAAAAAAGAGAATTAGTGTAATCGAGAAAAAAACTGCTTTAAATAAGGCTCAGAAGACTAAAATGAAAACCCATATTCGTCAGTTTTTAGAAGCTGTAAATAGTGGCAATGAGCAGGAAGCTAAAGATAAATTTAAGAGTGCAGAAAAAGTTATCCGTAAAACTGCCTCTAAGGGCGTGATTCATAAAAGTAATGCAGATAGAAAAGTCTCTAGACTAGCGAAAAAACTAAATTCTATGGCACAATAAAATGGCTTCAGCCATTTTTTTGTTATTTATGAAGGAGCTCCAAAAGCAGGTTTTGAATTAGGCTTTCTTTATCTAAACTCTGAGATTTATATAGGGCCTCTTTTTCCAAACACAAATCAAGGGCCCTTAATAATTCCCCTCTTGAATACTGAACAGCAGTGGCAGATAGTTTTGTTTTTATAAAGTTGTGACTAACCCCCAGCCTTTTATCCCAGTTTTGAATAGGTAGCCCAGACTCTTGAAAGACCTTGACCATAAGGAGCTGGTAAAAATTTCTTGCCATAAGTGGCACAATGCTATCAATGCTATTTCCTGAAGCCAGATAATCACTATAAATTTTAAAAGCCTGGCTCTTATGACCCTTTGATAAATGGTCTATCATGTTAAAAATATTATCTTCAGGAGCTGCCTGCATTAGGGCTTCAACATCCTTAATTTTAATTTCCCTATCTTCAAGGGCAGCAAGCTTATCAAGTTCTGTTTTCAAAAAATATAATGACACAGCTGAATTTCTATCAAAATACCTGCTTTGGTCCACCAGCAGTTTCTTGGCCTCAAAGGATATTTTTTTATTTTTAAGCCTCAGTTCCTTTTCAATCCAAGACATCATCTGGTCCCTAGATATTTTTTTACAATCAATGGTTATACCCTGCCTTGATAAGCTCCTTGAAAATCCATCTCCAGCTGTTGGTAGAAAAATAACTATAATGCCTTCATCTAGGTTTTTTAATACCTCAGCCGCCTCATCACTAATCTTAAAGCGCTGAGCCTCATCTATAATTAAAATCCTCTTTTCTGAGAAAAAAGAAGGGCTCTGAATGTCAGTGATAAAAACTCTTTCTTCGAGCTCCTTACCATTATAGGTGCTTATGTCCACCCCTTCCATACCAGGCTCAATATATTTATTTGTAATTTTTTTTATTAAATCCTTAACCAGATAGGGTTCTTCGCCTTTAATAATTAACTTGTTTGGCAAAAGGTCCTGTTTTAAGGCACTCAAGGCCTGCATATAGTCCATAGATTCTCCTCAGTAGTTTCTATATCCACCCGCCTTCAAATGAAAACTTCCTGACTTTCCCGTTTCAAAATACTCAAACCTATCCTCTAGAAAGTCCATAACCTCTTTATGAGGGTGGCCATATCTATTATTACCATAGCTTAAAATAACCATACTAGGCTCAATCTTCTTTAAATATTCCTGATTTAAAGAGTGGCGACTCCCATGGTGGGGATACTTTAGTATATCTACTTTGGGTCCTTCAATTTGAGCTAGCCTTTTAACACCCACATCCCCAGTATAGAGAATTTTTTTCTCCTTATACTCAACTAGCATAACTAGAGAGTCTTCATTACCATCATAATACAAAACATCTGGAGAAAGTATCCTAATTATCAAGCCCTGGTAGTTTATTATATCACCTTTTTCCAAGGGATATCCACCAGGATAATTAGAACCCTTGGGAAAATAAAGCCTATCATAATTAAGTTTATCTAGTTCCTTACTATGGTCCTCATCAAAGTGGGAGATAAAAATCACATCAAGTTTTTTTATTCCAAGACTATGGAGATGGTCGTGGATAGGCCGTCCCTTACCAGTATCAATCAAAATAGTCTTCTTATCCTCTGTAATAATTAAAGAAGCATCTCCTTGACCAACATCTAAAAAACGGACCCCTTCTAACCTATAGGAGTTTTCAAATTTCAAAATCCCCAGCCAAAGGGCAAAAACGACTAGCAAAAACTTTTTATTTTGGACAAGTTTATAGGTTACCTTACTTTCTCTAAATAAGGGAAGAAGGAAGATAAAAAGATAAAATATTATAAGTGAAAACCAGCCTAAAGCTCCTAAATACCAGGAAAAGAAACTATTATTTAAAAAACTGAGTAGGCCCATTAAGGAGGTGAAAATCGTAGCAGATATCCAGGCTAGGGGCCTAAAAACAAAAGCCAGCATTAATAGTGGCAATAAGAGCCCCATTAGTCCAGCCAAAAGACTGTTAGTTAGATAGTTTAGTATCCTTACTTCCGGGAGAAATAGAAGCTGGAGGGGAAGCATAATAAGATACATTTTTATTAAAGAATGGTCTCTACTTATTCGAAGTACACCATAGCTGATTGTACCAAGAACAAATGAAAAGCTAGTTGCATAGCTGGGCCTATAAAGGATAATAACCAAACCTATAAAGCCGATCATCTCTATAGGATCCACCTTCACCTTTTTATGAAAGGCCACTGTTTCAACTAAAATAACTAGAATTGTCCTTACACTTGATACATGAAAATCACTTAAAAATCCAAAAAACAGGAGGAGTAAAAGACCCAAAGCCTCTCCAACAATTCTGGGCCAACCTATATAGGACGTAAGCCTAAGAATTGCCCTATAGTATATTCCTAGGTGAAGGCCACTTACGACAAAAAGATGCATAAGACCCATGCTCTGAAAAAGACCTTTTTCCTCAGGGCTAAGGCCTTCTTTTAATCCAAAAACCAAACTATAGGCTAGGCCCTGGTAGTCACCAAAGACCTGGCCCCTATCATAGAGTGCTTTTCTTAACTTAGTTAGTAGCGATGCCCTTTCCTCCACTAATTCACCCTTCCACCCAATGGCCTTAGCTGATATCCCCAGTGAAGAGTAATAGTCCTTTTCACAAAAACCCAGAGGACCTCTTTTAGCAGAAAAATCTTCTATAGTAAAGCTACAATTATAGACTCCTTCAATCAGGTTTTGATATGAAAGCAGATAGGTTCTTCCCCCTATCTCCACTAGGTTATCCTCTTTTAGTGGTGAGAGACTTCTGATTCTAGCCTGGCCCTGAAGGTCATGGGGAAGATTATCCATTAACAGTAACCTGAGAATGATAAGGAGAATAAGCCACTTCTTTTTTGGAAGGTATAGAAGCAATAATAGCAAAATAGGGATGAAGCTTAGCTCCATCCCTATTATTTTTGCAAAAGAAATAAGAAAGGCGACAAGGCCCCAGAAAAACCAAGGCCTTTTCATAGATTCCTCCTACAAGTCTGTTTCAACTCTATCCAGCCACAGTTTACCATCTTTATCATAAGTATAGTAAAAAGCCTGGTCTGTTCCTAGACTTTCTATAGGAGTTCCCTTTAAGGAATAGCTTTTAAAGCTATCTTTTTGAATAATCTTAAGACCATCACCTTTAGTAACAAAAATATAGTTGTCGCTAAAGTTTAGCCTATCACTTTCTAGAGCGTAGAAATGATAGTCACTGTCATTGTCAGAGTAGTAGAAGTAGCTTTTAAACCTAAAAGTATAGTAACCATCTATTTTTGCTTCTTCTAACAGATCCTCAGTTTTCATCATATTAATCTTTTTAACAGTTTGACTCTGCGGATCCAGTTTATTAAGGGATAGGATGCCATTCTTATCTGAGATAAACCTAATCAGCCCAGTATCATCAAATTTAGGGCTTTCCAGCACTCTTTCGTCATCAGTGGTGAGATTAAACTTGCTAACCTCCTCAGTGCTGACCTGATAGTAGCCTATCCTATTAAAACCACCTTGGTCTTCAAATAAAAAACTATCATTCTGCCAAGAAGTTGCAGATGCCTGACCTTCAAAGTCTGTAACATGATCCAAGGTTTCACTCAGATAGATTTCAGTAACACCCTCAGCTTCATTATTGTAGAGTATATATTTACCTTTATCCATTAATGTAAAATTTTCTAGTTGAAAGCTAGTTTCTCCAGCAACATTTTCCCTTATAAGTTGAGGAAGTTTCTTTGAATATTGGAGGAGGAAGATTCCTTTTGACTCAGAATAAAGCAGTCTATCCTCGTATTCCTTAAAATCCATAACTCCTTGAGCTAAAAGTTTGTCTTCTCCATTTTCTTTTAAAAGAAGCTGCCCATCCTTAAGTGAAAGTGAATAATCCTTACTGGTGTAAAGCCCATCAATATAGCCGCTTTCTACCAATTTATCATCCTTAAAATTCACTTCTCTTATTGTATCGCCAACTAAATAAATATTCCCACTATCTTCTACTATCTTAAATTCCTCATCCTTGGAAAATGAAAAACCCGAAGTTTCTTCTCCGGGTAAGCTTTCATTTTCATTCGGAGAGACATCCCCCTTCTTTGAGCAAGAACTCATAAGTAGAAGAATTAATAATACTACCATCATCTTTTTGGTGACAGCTTTCATCTCTCCTCCTGATATTAGCGCACTGACTCTACAAGAGCGGTAAATGCCTCTGCGTCATTAACGGCCATTTCTGCCAGCATCTTCCTATTAATATCAATACCAGCTTCCTTAAGCAGGTGCATAAACTTGCTATAACTAAGGCCATTTTGACGAGAAGCTGCGTTAATACGAGTAATCCAAAGTTTTCTAAAATCACGGCGTCTGTGTTTTCTTCCTATAAACTGAGAACGCATGGAGTGCATAACCGCAGGGTTAGCAGCTCTAAATACAACACTTTTTTGACCATAGAAACCCTTTGATAGTTTCATTACTTTTTTATGTTTTTTCTTGGCGTTTACAGCGCCTTTTACTCTAGCCATATCTACCCCCTAGTATGGAATGCCATCAATGATTCGCTTTTGATCTCCATTGCTAACCATTTTGGCCTTTCTTAGTCTTCTTTTGCGGTTGGCATCCATCTTGCCTAGCTTATGCCTGGTGTGCTGACGATTACGTTTTAAGCCACCTGAGGCTGTTTTCTTAAAGCGTTTTGCAATACTGCTACGCGACTTCATTTTTGGCATCTTAATCTCCTTATTTCTTAATTGGCGAGTAAAAGGCCACTATGCTTCTACCTTCGTAGTTGGGCTTTTTATCTAGCTCACCATATTCTTTGATAATCTCAGTAAACCGTTCTATTACTTCCATTCCCTGCTCTTTATGCATCATTTGGCGACCACGAAAACGCAAGGAAACCTTTAGCCTATCCTCAGCTTCTAAAAACTTTATAGCATGACGAGCTTTGGTTTTAAGGTCATTTTCTTCAATATTCATACCCAAGCGAATTTCCTTAACTTGGATAACTTTTTGTTTCTTTCTTGCTTCTTTTTCCTGTTTTGCCTGCTCGTAACGATACTTGCCATAGTCCATAAGCTTACATACTGGTGGATTAGCTTGAGGCGCAATTTTAACAAGGTCCAGTTTAGCCTCTATGGCCATGGCCTGGGCCTCTTTAGCGGAAACGATGCCGATTTGTTCACCATCTTCTCCTATTAATCTAACAGTAGCGTCTCTAATTTCCTCGTTAATTTCTGTTTTCTTAATAACAGTCACCTCCCTTATAAAATAAAAGTGCGAACGCAAAAGTCCGCACTTAAAAATTAAGATATTAACCCACGACTTAGGCCGTCAGGTGAGAAACGGACTTTCTACTTTCTTTACCTTTGCAATCATAGCAGATTCAAACTCTGTTTGTCAAGGAAATTCATTGAAAATCAGGCCAGAAAGTCCATCCTTTATTTAATTATCCTCTATTTTATCCAAATAATACTTCTTAGTACTTATTTCCTCTTTCATCTTATCAATAAAGTCTTCAAGTTTCATGTCCTCTAGAACTCCCTCAATAAAATGCCTTACAGTAAATAAGCCACTTTCGACTTCCTTATCTCCAATTACCAGCATATAAGGTACCTTTTCCACCTGGGCAGCCCTAATCTTATAGCCAACCTTTTCACTTCTAGCATCAAGGCCTACTCTAAATCCTTCATCAAGTAGCTTTCTTTCAATCTCTTCTGCAAACTCACTATGACGGCTGGTTACAGGAATTATCCTAACCTGTTCAGGGGCAATCCATAGGGGAAACTTACCTGCAAATTGTTCTATTAGGTTACCCATAAACCTCTCAACGGAGCCTAGAATAGTCCTATGAATCATTACAGGTTGTTTTCTCTCACCATCAGCATCAATATAACCTAGATCAAACCTATCAGGCATCTGGAAGTCCAGCTGAATGGTACCACACTGCCAGGTCCTGCCAATTGCATCTTTTAAGTGAAGGTCAATTTTAGGACCATAAAAGGCTCCATCTCCTTCATTGAGGATATAATCTAGCCCCATTTCATCTAGGGCCTCCCTAAGGTTATCAGTAGCCATTTCCCACTGCTCATCGCTTCCCATGGAGTTGTCTGGCCTGGTAGATAGCTCTATGTGGTAGTCAAAGCCAAAGGTCTTATAAATCTTATCCGAAAGGACTAGGACATCTTTAAGCTCATCCTTAATTTGAGAAGGAAGCATAAAGAGGTGGGCATCATCTTGTGTGAAGGCCCTAACTCTCATAAGACCATGAAGGGCTCCACTTAGCTCATGCCTATGGACTAGGCCTAGTTCAGCCCATCTTAAAGGAAGGTCTCTATAACTATAAAGGTCTTCTTTATAAACCAGAATTGAACCAGGACAGTTCATAGGCTTAACAGCATAGTTTCCCTCATCAATAGTAGTAAAGTACATATTCTCTTTATAATGGTCCCAGTGGCCCGACTGGTGCCATAGGCTCTCATTTAAAATCATAGGAGTCTTGATTTCACCATAGCCTGCCTTATCATGTTCTTCCTTCCAGTAACCCTCGAGAAGGTTTCGAAGGATCATTCCCTTTGGATGGAAGAAGGGAAAACCTGGGCCTTCTTGGTGGATTGAAAACAGTTTCATCTCCTTACCAAGTTTTCTATGGTCTCTCTTTTTCGCCTCTTCAAGCCTCCTTAGATAATCTTCAAGGTTCTTCTTCTTTTCAAAGGTTGTACCATAGATCCTCTGGAGCATCTTATTATTCTCATCTCCCCTCCAGTAGGCACCTGCAATACTTAATAGCTTAAGAGCCTTGACCTTTTTTATATCTCTAAGGTGGGGACCTCTACATAGGTCAACAAACTCGCCCAGCACATAGAATGAAATCTCCTCGTCCTCTGGAAAGTTTTCAATTAAGTCTACTTTATATACCTCTTCTTCGGCCCTGAACTTATCTAGGGCTTCCTGCCTATCCATAACAAAGCGCTCTAAAATATGACCTTCCTTGACAATCTTAGCCATTTCTTTTTCAATGGCCTCTAAATCTTCAGGAGTAAACCTATGCTCAGTATCAAAGTCATAATAAAAACCATCTTCGATTGCTGGCCCTATTGCAAACTTAACATCAGGCCAAAGTCTTTGGACAGCCAAAGCCATTATATGGGCTGAGGTGTGCCAAAATACGCTTTTTCCTTCAGGGTCATCAAAATCAACAAATCTTACTTCACTATCATTTTGAAGTTTTTCTTGAAGCCCTCTGGTCTCACCATTTACCACCGCTCCCAGAGCATTTCTTGCTAGTCCTTGGGAGATACTCTGCGCAACCTCATAGAGTTCTACTCCCTTTTCATATTCTCTTACACTACCATCGGGAAATTTTATACTAATCATTTGTCCTCCTAAAAAAATAAAACACACCCAACTAGGGCGTGTTCGCGGTTCCACCTATCTTATCTTTCGATATCTCTATGATTTAACGCAGTCCTACGTCGGGATTTCATTTAAAAACTACTAACCCGATGCTGGGGAGTGGTATTCCTTTCCAGTCTAGGAGGCTTCTCATCAATCACCTCTTTCTGTAACCATATGCCTGGTAAAGTACTCGTCTCTCGTCTTAGCTCTTAGCCATTATACTACCCCGATAACTAGGCTGTCAAACCACAAAGATAAAAAATTCTTTCTTTAGTTTCATTCTTCTTTTTAATTACAAAGCCAAGCTCCATTAAAAGCCCCTCAACCTCTTCCATACTCCACATTCTTTGTATATGTTCTTCACTGGTTTTCCTATATCCCCCATCTTCCTTCCAGTAAATAACTAAGTCTTGATAAAGAAGCTCTCCATCCTTTTCATTTATCCAAACAAGATCAGCTTCCTCCTCCTCATAGAAAAACACCTTATCAGCCAATTCTTCAACCATGTCACTTGGATGCCTAAGGTCGAAGAAAAACTCTCCGCATAAGTGGTCCTTTATTGACAAGAAAAAGGCCCTTAGTTCCTCTATACTGGTATAATAATTCAAAACATCTACACATGCAAAAATCTGGTTAAATTTTCCCAGGCTTAAGTCCTCGAGTCTTCCTTGATAAAAGTTAACTTTAGGAAGCCTTCTTTTAGCCAGGCTAAGCATGGGAAGTGAAAGGTCTAGTCCATGGACCTGGGTTCCTGCCTGAAAGAAAAATGATGTCATCCTACCAGAACCACAGCCAATTTCCAAAAGCTTTCCCTCTGGTTTAATAAACTCTAAAACCCGGTTTTGATAGTCTTTGTAGGGGAAATCTTCCATTAATCTATCATAAATAAAAGCAAATTCCTGATACATTTAAAATCCATCCTTTTAATTTCTGTAAAAATAAGTTACAATTATAAGTACTTAAAATTTTTAAATCTCTAAGTCCAAAATACTAGAGGAGGAGAGAATGAAAATAGCCATTGTGGGACCCAATAGTCCTATCGCCCAGGCCTTTCTAAATCTATTAGAAGAAACTAAAGAAGGTAGGGCTATGGAAATAACCTTCTACCATAAGTCAGGCCTAAGCCCTTTAATAGAATTTAGCCAAAGAGAGTATCCAGTTACAACCCTGAATATAGAGAGCCTTAAGAACACAAATACTCAAGCCATTCTATTCTTTCCCCAGGAAGATTATAGCAAAGAGATTTTAGAAGCCGAAGCCCTAGATTGTAAGGTAATCGATGTAACAGGTGCTTTTATAGCTGACCCTACCGTACCACTTGTTATTCCTCGAATTAACAAAGAGCATGTTCTTAGACATAATCTAATAAGTCTGCCCAGCCAAACTGCGGCAATCTTCGCCCCTTTACTAGATAGCCTAGATAAACGCTTTACGATAAGAAGGGCTAGTGTTTTTTGTCAGGATAAATCTACCAGTAAAGAGTTTTTCCTAAATAATGACTACTGCACGGAAGAAATCGATACGATTAATGAGATATCTAAAATCCTGGACAATGACTCTTTGCGCCTTACTGTTACCAATGTTGAAAAGCCCAACGCTATATACACCAATTACTTTGTTAATATTTCCATGGCCAAACCATTTAATACTGATGAGCTGCTAAGCCAACTTAAAAACCAAGCTGGAATTATGTCTATTAGGGATAAAGATACAATTGATTTCGAAAAAGATCTGATTCTTAGGCGCTATCGTAGAGATCTTAGCTTAGACAGTGGAATCCACCTTTGTATAGCAACCAAAAATCCCTCAGGCCCGCTACTCGAAGCCATAGTAGATATCTTAGAAATAATAAAAGCAGGTTAGCCTGCTTTTATTATTCTTTATAAACGAATATATGGTCTTCATTTCTATAGTAATCGCCTAAATTAAGACCATAACCCACAATAAAGTAGTCATCTATTTTAGCTCCTACATAATCACACTCAAATTCAGTCTGTCTTCTTGATGGCTTATCAAGGAGGGTGCAGGTTTTTATACTCTTTGGACCCCTACTGGATAAAACATCATATACATGCTTCATAGTATAGCCAGAGTCAATAATATCATCTACTATTAAAATATCAAATGCTCTGATATCCCTGTTTACATCTTGAAGAATATTTACAAATCCAGTAGACTTAGTGCTCTCATCTATATAACTTGATGTGGTCATAAATTCCACAACCAAAGGTAGTTTTATTTCCCTAATAAGGTCTGCAGTAAAAACAAAGGCCCCTTTTAAGAGGGATATAACCATTAGGTTTTTATCCCTATATTCCTCTGTCAATATATGGCCCATTTCTGCAACCATCTCTTTTATCTGGTCCTTATTAAAAAGAACCTCTCCCTTATGCTCCATTTTCTTCCTCCTTTATTACCTAATATTTATATAATACCCTTTTTAACCAAAGTCGTCTACAATGTTTTGAGAAAGGTGGTTATATGAAAAAAACAAAAAAAGCAGTTTCTAAAGAAAGCTATCTTATCTTAGTTCTTGCCATCCTGACCTTCACTTATTTATCTAGCCAAGTGGGCTCTTTAGGCCTACTTTTCAAAATCATTATGGCTACTGCCCACGAACTCCTCATAGACACGGTATTTATGATACTTGCAATTTCAGTACTAGCAGGTGGATTTGCTGCCCTACTTAGCGAATTTGGAGTCATCCATCTTTTAAACCAAATAATATCGCCCTTGATAAAACCTTTATACAATCTTCCAGGAGCAGCAGCTCTAGGCATAATTACTACATATTTAAGTGACAATCCAGCCATCATATCTTTAGCCAAGGACGAGGCCTTCACGGATTTTTTTGAAGATTATCAATTACCCGCTTTAACCAACCTAGGAACCTCTTTTGGAATGGGCCTTGTTGTATCAGCTTATATGATGAGTCTGGCTCCCGATGGAGAATTTATTAAACCAGTTCTAATGGGAAATTTTGGAGCCTTTATAGGTAGCCTAGTTTCAGTTAGACTTATGCTTCATTTTACCAAAAAAGAACTCCCTCCAAAAGAAGGAAGGGAGGTAAAGGCTAGTTTAATTAGTCAGCAAAGAGAAATACGCGACGGCAATGTTCTACAAAGGTTTTTAGAATCAGTTTTAGACGGAGGGATGAGCGGAGTAGAGGTTGGGATTTCCATAATCCCTGGTGTGCTTACCATTTGCACAACCGTGATGATTTTAACCTTCGGACCGGCAGGGGCAAATGGAGAATTTTTAGGTGCAGCCTTTGAAGGTATAGGTCTACTGCCAAAACTCGGAGAAGCTTTTTCCTTTATACTAAAACCCTTTTTTGGCTTTAGTTCACCTGAGGCCGTGGCATTTCCAATCACTTCTCTAGGCTCCGTAGGAGCAGCCATGGGACTTAGCTCCACTCTACTTAAAGAGGGCCTAATCGGCCCTACTGATATAGCTGTCTTTACAGCCATGGGTATGACTTGGAGTGGTTATCTTTCAACCCATATAGCCATGATGGATGCACTGGGCCATCGTAACCTTACAAATAAGGCCCTTCTTTCTCATACAATTGGAGGACTAACAGCTGGAATATTTGCCCACCTAATCATGTCCATTTGATTCACCATGCATCCTGATGACGGTGGTATGGCTAAGTCCTAAGACATAGCCTATATCCCTAAAGCTTAAATCTGTTTCATCTCTAAAGCGGCTAATAAGTCGCTTTTTTTCATCATCATAAGTACCCTCAAGAAATTCCTCAGCTGTTAAACCTAGTTCGGTAACATAGGCATTAAAGAACTTTTGAGCCCTTTCCCTTCTCTTTATAAGCTTATCTCTTTTAAAAATTTCCTGCTTTTCAAATTGAAGAACGTAGCTACTTGAAGGCTCCTTGACAAGTTCATCAAGGAAAAGCTGCTTCTTATTTTTACCTGTAACATCAAATGAGTTTAGCACTAAACTAATATCCAAGAGGTCGTTATTGACATAACGTGTATATTCTTGGTAACTTTTTAAAGAGTGACGGCCACTACAATGTAAAAATCGCATTAATTCTAAGAAATCCTTCTTAGATTCGATCTTAAAAAGCTTGACAGTTATCCGACAACCCACCTCACGCTCCATTAGGTTTAAATAATAATGATAGGCTTCAGAAAGATACTCGGCAAAATTTTCTCTTTTGTTTTCGCTATCATAAATCAAAAAATTAGCCGAGTTTTCTTTAAGAGAAAAGGCCAAGATCTTTATGGAAAAACGATCCTTGTAAATTCTTGCATAATCAAGAAATCTGTCCTCGTCCTGTTTGGTATAAAAAATTCTATTATTACCAGGAGAACCAAGAATTAAACGAAATGTATTATTCATATCACTACCTCCTAGTTATATTATAGGATTTTCTAGACGTTCTGCAAGTCTTTGGTCAATCTTTTTCCAAATTGGAATATATTACTTGCTTTTTTGTCTTATATTTCTCAATTCGTCTAATATTTGCAGCAAGGTATACTGTATTGAGGCCAGGATAACAAATAGGAAAAACTTTACCAAAAAGTCAAAATGGATCTGCACGGCTACCTCCTTGTAGCTAATTTTTCTTTATGCTATAGTTAATATACAATAAAATCTATAAATAATAAAATTATAAGGGAAAACCTTCAATGGATACGGAACAAAAACTGTGTATCTTACATCTCTTAGATGTGGCTAAGGAGCCTATGGATAGGTCCCAAGTCCTAGATATTCTAACCCAGCTTAATATTTTTAATCCTTTAGAGATTGATATTGCTCTTGGGGATTTAGTTAAGAATAACTTAATTAATCAAGAAGACAATAAGCTCTTCATAAATGAAGAAGGCTTAGTTGTTATTGAGTTCTT
>LFRM01236314.1_pt2 | contig 26049 bp, 26 predicted proteins | sample 618341 | NCBI WGS metagenome assembly LFRM01 (sample SAMN03654438, study PRJNA283298) | anaerobic digester metagenome | isolation source: pool of bioreactors CSTR01a, CSTR02a, and CSTR03a thermophilic anaerobic... | place: Denmark: Kgs. Lyngby | collected 2014-05-21 | reverse complement strand
TGGGATGAATATTTTATGGAAATTACAGAGGTGGTGGCTACCCGGTCGACCTGTTTGCGTCGGCGGGTAGGCGCCATTATTGTGAAGGATAAACGAATCCTGGCTACCGGTTATAACGGAGCTCCTTCGGGATTGGATCATTGCGGGGTTTCCGGTTGTATCCGCGAACAGCTCAATGTACCTTCGGGAGAAAGGCATGAATTATGCCGCGGGCTGCATGCTGAACAGAATGCGATCATCCAGTGCGCAGTTCACGGAATTAATATGCAGGGCTCAACAATTTATTCCACGACCCAACCATGTGTGCTTTGCAGTAAAATGTTGATTAATGCCGGGGTAACAAGAATTGTTTTCCGAGGAGCCTATCCTGATGAACTTTCTTTAAAGCTTCTCAAGGAAGCGGGCATTGAATTGTGTCCTCTGGGCATGCCTGCCGATATTTGATTAAATCGAGAAAAAATTTTCATATAATTTATATCCGTTGTCCTATTTCGCGAAAAGTTGTTACATAAACATAATACTTCTTACTATTTATTTATGATAGAATTAAAATGTATGCTGACGCTTATTGTACGGATATGTAGAATTAATAGCTCTTTATTATTGAAAAGCTTTTCCCTAGGATGTAAAACTGTGTCTCGAATTGAGAGGGAAAGAAGGAAAAGTAGATGAAAGATACTCGCAAAATTATTACAATATTTGGGACAAGACCAGAAGCAATTAAAATGGCTCCTTTAGTACAGATTTTGCAAGATGACCCGCAAATTGACTGCAAAGTGGCTGTTACTGCTCAGCATCGCGAAATGTTGGATCAGGTTTTGAATCTTTTTCAAATTATTCCTGACTATGATCTGGATATCATGCGCGCCGGGCAGTCGCTTTTTGAGATTACCTCTCGCGCCTTGCTTGGACTTCAGCAGATCTTGCTGAAGGAGAAGCCTGATCTGGTATTGGTACATGGAGATACCAGTACTACTTTTGTGGGGGCTTTAGCCGCTTATTATCAGCAAATCCCTGTGGGGCATGTAGAGGCAGGTTTGCGTTCGGGGAATAAATATGCTCCGTTTCCGGAAGAAATAAACCGGCGCCTTACCGGGGTATTAGGTGATTTGCATTTTGCACCGACTAAAACTGCCGCGGAGAATTTATTACGGGAAGGGCATGATCCCGAGAACATTTTTATTACTGGGAATACAGTGATTGATGCTCTTCTTAATACCGTAAAAAAGAATTACAGATTCCCTTCTGCTACTCTGAACAGTATTGATTTTCAGACCAGGCGCGTTCTTGTTTTGACCACACATCGGAGGGAGAATTTGGGCGAACCGATGCAGCACATCTATCTGGCCATCAAAGAATTGGTTCAGGAATTCCCGGATATTATGGTCGTCTTTCCGGTACATAAGAATCCGGCGGTGCGGCAAGTAGCGCAAAAATTCTTAGGGGACTTGGAGAGAGTAAAGTTAATCGAACCTCTTGACTATGAACCCTTCGCTAACCTGATGAACAAGGCGTATCTTGTGCTGACAGATTCCGGAGGATTACAGGAGGAGGCTCCTTCTCTGGGGAAACCGGTCTTAGTCTTAAGAGATAATACCGAACGTCCCGAAGCGGTAGCGGCAGGCACGGTGAAATTAGTAGGAACGGATAAGGAAAGGATCTATCAAGAAACCAAGCAGTTACTTACTGATAATAATGCTTATAACCGTATGGCTCATGCTGTGAATCCTTATGGAGACGGGCAGGCTAGTCGCAGAATTCGTGAAGCGCTTCATTATTTTTGGGGCTGGCAAAAAGAGAAGCCAGAGTATTATTGCGGCGGTGCCTAGTAGGATATAATAAATACATAACAAATTGTAAATCATATATGCTTTTATTACCATATGTGCTATACTATTTAATGGCATTTTACAAAATCTGCCTCATTATCCTATATCTATAGATAATATATCAAAAACTGAGAATTTAAATCTCCACGAGGACAAAAATCATAAGCAATTCTTGATATATTTTTTAATAAATATAAATAAGTTATGTATTGGTGAGGACAGATGAAGGCTAAAAAAAATAATGCTTTTGAATATTTGAATTTTGGCTTAAGTTTTGGCTTGACATTAGTGATTACGCTTTATCTTCTTTACAAGGGTGGAGCATGGTTGGATCAGCGCTTAGGCACTTATCCCGTGTTTATGGCGCTGGGCATTATTTTAGCCTTAGCGACAGTTTTTCGACAATTAATTGGGGAAATTAAGGAATTAGGTCAAAAGGATGACCAAGATGAGCATAATAAAACTTGAAGAAAGCAGGTGATTATCGTTAAAAGCGGAGGCTCTTATTGTTAAAGTGAAGAGTCACCCTTTGGCGAGAAAATATGCCTTTGTGGTTGCCTTGGTTGGGTAAAGGGTTAGTATTAGGTTTGGCAGGAGGCGGCATAAATCATTATTTACTAACACAAGCATTAAAGAAAGTAAAGGATGAAAAATTTGCCCAAACTGCCGATAAGATTATTACCAAATGTTATGCTAAACGTTTTGTGGTGATTATAATTACATTATTAAGCGCCTATTTCTTGTTCTCTGCTGATATGGTCGCGCTTATCGGTACAGCACTTGGTTTGACGTTGCCGAAGTATTTTCTAAACCTTTTAAAACTTGATTAGGCAAATTATTATTTATAATTCACACAGAAAGGAGGATTGTTTAATGTTTGCTACACCAGTCTATGCTGCGACAACTGCGGAAGGTGCTGCCGAACATGGCGGGGCTCTTTTTACGCTTTTTGGCTGGTTGGAGGTAACAAGTGTTACGACGACAACATGGGGACTTATGGTTGTTATAGCTGTTGTTTCTTATTTGGCCACCAGAAGATTGGAAAAAATACCGACACGTCGCTTACAGATTTTTATGGAAATGTGTTTAGGAAAATTATTAGATTTTTTAAGTGGAATTATGGGGGACAGAGACAGAGCTAAACGTTATTTCCCTGTACTGGCTAGTTTTTTTATTTTGATTTTGCTTTCTAACTATTCAGGGCTACTGCCCGGAGCAGGGCATGTTACTGGATTACAGGCGCCTACCAGTACTTGGAGTGTTACGATAGCTTTTGCCGTTATCGTCTTTTTTGCCACCCATTATTATGGAATTAAGGCAAAGGGCTTGGGGTATTTTAAGCATTTTACGCAACCGATCATCTTTCTTTTGCCCTTAAATATACTGGAAGAGTTTACAAAGCCACTTTCGCTTTCTTTGCGTCTTTTCGGTAATATTTATGGTGAAGAAATGGTTATCGCAGGTTTGTTCTCCTTATTACCACTATTCCTTCCGGTGCCCATGCAGTTGTTATCACTGCTCTTTGGCTTTATTCAAGCCTTCGTCTTTACCATGTTAGCTTCAATCTATATTGCTTCCGCCACAGCTGGGCATCATTAATCTAATTTGTAATTTTTTTATTTATTTAGTTTATACCGAACCATCTGGGTTTTTCATGATCTTTCTATTATTTTTCAACATTATTAAGTGCAATTTATGAAAGGAGGGAACTCTAAATGGAAGCTGCTGGTTTAATTGGTCTCGCTGCTGCTTTGGCTATAGCTATTAGTACCATGTTTCCTGCATATTCTCAAGGAAATGCTACTGCTAGGGCAATGGAAGCGATTGGTCGCCAACCAGAAGCTGCCGGCGAAATCAGAACTACTTTGATTGTCGCTTTGGCCTTCATGGAAGCTTTAACAATTTACGGACTCTTAATCGCACTTTTGTTATTAGGCAAAATTTAATGATTGAGGAATTGTTATCTAGGCGGAAAGGCTCGGGATTAGAGGAGAACGGAGTAACAAAACTCCGTTCATCCTCTTTAGCTTTCCCGGCACAATCATAGCGCCTAAAGAGAGGTGAAGAAATTGAGTTTTTCTGTTTCTGATATGATTTGGGCTATCATAAACTTTTTAATTTTGTTAGCCATTTTAAATAAATTCTTGTATAAGCCATTGTTAACAACGATGGATAATCGGATGGAACAAATTAAAAAGGATTTATATTCTGCAGAATTAGCGAAAAAGGAAGCACGTGAAATTAGAGAAGAATATACCAAACAAATGGAACAGGCGAAAGCAGAAGCACAGCAGATTATCGAAAAAGCGACGAAAATTGGTGAGGAAACAAGGGAAAACCTTATCAATGAAGCGCGGGAAGAAACAACGAAAATGACAGAAAAAGCCAGGGAAATGATCCGTTTAGAAAAAGAAGAGGCGCTGAATCAGTTGAGGGATGAGGTCTCAACTTTAGTGGTCATGGCCGCCGGCAAGGTTATTGAGAAGACTATTGATCAAGAGGCACATGAAAAATTAATCCGTGAATTTATTGAAGAGGCAGGGGATGCTTCTTGATGATTTCAGCTATACCTCGCCGCTATGCGCAAGCATTATTAATGATTGCCGTGGAAAGGAAAGCTATCGAGCAATATGAAAATGAACTGGAAAAATTTCGCCAGGCCTTAGTAGCTAATCCGGAAGTCCAAGAATTTTTGGAAAATCCGCGGGTTTTACCACAAGAAAAAAAGAAAGCGCTTGATCGCTTGATTAAAAGTTTTGCCAGCCCGATTATCTATAATTTTTTACATTTAATCTTAGATAAAAGACGGGAGAATTTTTATCCCGATATAATCAGGGCTTATAATAAATATGCCGATGAGGCACGTAATATTGTTAATGCTGAAGTTTGGTCAGCCGTTAAGTTAACCACAAAGGATTATCGAGATTTAGAGCAAAAACTCAAACGTGTTACTGGAAAAAATGTGCGTCTGCAAAATAGGATTGATACATCCTTACTCGGCGGAATTAAGGTAAAAATTGGTGATACGGTCATTGATGGGAGTGTTACCAAAAAGCTCGCCTTATTGAAAAACCAGCTCCAGCGTACACAGTTTAAAGAGATTGGGGTGAAAGAGTAAATGGGTATCCGACCGGAGGAAATTAGCAGTATTTTAAAACAACAGATTGAAAATTATGATACTGAAGTTGAAGTAGCCAAAGTCGGCACAGTTATTCAGGTTGCCGATGGTGTGGCTCGTATACATGGTCTCAGTGAAGCTATGTCCGGAGAAATGCTGGAGTTTCCCGGAGGCATTTACGGGATGGCTTTAAACTTAGAGGAAGATAATATTGGTTGTGTAATTTTAGGTCCTTTTACTCAGATTAACGAAGGCGACGAGGTTAAACGCACAGGAAGAATTGTGGAGGTTCCTGTAGGTGAAGCTTTGATTGGGCGTGTGGTTAATGTTTTAGGTGAGCCCATTGATGGTAAGGGACCGATTGTGACAGATAAATATAGACCTATTGAGGGGCGCGCCCCCGGTGTAGTTTATCGTAAATCAGTTCATCAGCCCTTACAAACGGGTTTGAAATCTATTGACTCTTTAGTGCCAATTGGGAGAGGTCAGCGTGAATTGATTATCGGTGACCGTCAGACCGGGAAAACAGCTTTGGCTGTAGACACGATTATCAACCAAAAAGGACAGGACGTTATTTGTATTTATGTAGCTATTGGGCAGAAAGCCTCCACTGTAGCAGGTGTTGTGCAAAAATTGGAGGAAGCGGGAGCAATGGATTATAGTATAGTGGTTGCGGCTACTGCCAGTGAACCTGCTCCGATGTTGTATATTGCACCCTATGCCGGATGTGCCATGGGTGAAGAGTTTATGTATAACGGGAAAGATGTTTTAATTGTTTATGATGATCTTTCCAAACAAGCTGTAGCTTATCGTGAACTTTCTTTGCTGTTGCGGCGTCCCCCGGGGCGTGAAGCTTTCCCTGGAGATGTTTTTTACTTGCATTCACGTCTTCTGGAACGTTCTGCCAAATTGAATGACGAAATGGGCGGAGGTTCTATGACCGCTTTGCCGATTATAGAAACTCAAGCCGGAGACGTTTCCGCTTATATCCCCACTAATGTTATTTCCATCACAGACGGTCAGATCTTCTTGGAATCAGACCTTTTCAATTCCGGCTTTAGACCGGCGATTAACGTGGGAATATCTGTATCCCGTGTAGGGGGTTCGGCTCAGATTAAGGCCATGAAACAGGTTGCCGGTACTTTACGTCTGGATTTGGCCCAATATCGTGAATTGGCCGCATTTACTCAGTTTGGCTCAGATTTAGATAAGACAACACTTGCTCGTTTGAACAGGGGTAAAAAGACGATGGAGATTCTTAAACAGGATCAATATCAGCCTATGCCTGTTGAAGAGCAAATTGTGGTGATTTATTGTGCTGTGCATGGTTATTTGGATGATGTAGAACTTGAAAAAATCAAAGCCTTTGAAGAAGGGTTCTTAAGATTCATGCGCAACTTCGAAAAACGCGAGATTCTTTCCGCGATCAAGAAAGAGCAGAAAATATCGCCTGAATTGGAAGAAAAGTTAAAGGCAGCCATCACGGAATTTAAAGAGTCGTTCCAAGTATAGTTCTCACCACGAAATGGTGAGAGGGGGAACCTGTAAAAAAAGGTGGTGAAAGAATGCCAAGTGTTCGAGATATAAAACGTCGGATTAAGAGTATCCAGAACATCCAACAAATAACCAAAGCGATGAAAATGGTTTCAGCCTCTAAATTGAGGAGAACGCAGGCGGCAGCAGTGAATTCTCGCCCTTATACGGAAAAGTTGGAAGAGGTTCTGGGTCGAATCGTAGCTTCAGCCGGTGAAATAAATCATCCCATGCTGGTTGAACGGCCAGTAAAGAATGCAGCAATAATTCTCATTACCGGAGATAAAGGTTTAGCCGGCGGCTATAATGCTAATGTACAGAAAAAAGCCTTAATGGAAGCCCACCGACTTGAAGAACAGGGAATCAACGTGGAGTTTATTGCCGTAGGTAATAAAGGACGGGATTATTTGCGGCGTCGTAAAAAGAATATGAGTATGGAAATTTCCGGGATTAACGACGTACCTACTTTTGCCGAGGCTCAGCGTATTGCTAAATTAGCCGTCAGTAATTTTTTACAAGGGCAATATGATCGGGTGTTGTTAGTTTATCAGGAGTTTATCACTACTGTGCAACAGCGACCGGTAGTAAAACAACTCCTACCGATTCCTTATGCTAAAGGTGGGGAAGAAAAAGAATACTTATATGAACCTGCTCCGCAAGAGGTTTTAACCATACTTTTGCCTCAATATATCAATAATACGGTCTTTCATTATCTCACAGAAGCGAAGGCTAGTGAGCATGGGGCAAGAATGGCGGCTATGACTGCTGCTACGGAAAATGCTGAAGAAATGCTGGATTACTTGACGCTTTCTTACAACCGTTCACGTCAGGCGGCGATTACAAGAGAAATCTCGGAAATTGTTGGTGGAGCAAATGCTCTACAAGGGTAATGAAGAATGAAGTCCAGTACCCAATTAATCTATAGGGGGTGTAATCATGATTTCCACAGGAAAAATTGTACAGGTAATCGGTCCTGTCGTAGATATTGAGTTCCCTGCGGGACAGTTGCCTGATATTTATCATGCTATTACCGTTAAAGATAAGGCCCAAAATATTGATTTAACTATGGAAGCAGCTCAACATTTGGGTAATAATCTTGTTCGCTGTGTGGCCATGTCTTCAACGGATGGTTTACAGCGTGGAATGGTCGCAGAGAATACAGGGAAACCTATCACTGTACCTGTAGGGAGAGAAACTCTGGGCCGCATGTTTAATGTAATTGGTGAAGAGATTGATGAGCAGGGACCGGTTGAGGTCAAGGAGAGATGGTCGATTCATCGCCCGGCACCTGAATTTAAAGATCAAGAACCGGCGACAGAAATTTTAGAAACTGGAATTAAAGTAATCGACCTTTTGGCACCTTATGCTAAGGGTGGTAAGATTGGACTTTTCGGTGGTGCCGGTGTGGGCAAAACCGTATTGATTATGGAATTGATTCGTAATATTGCGTACGAGCACGGCGGTTTTTCCGTTTTCTCCGGTGTAGGAGAGCGTACCCGTGAAGGTAATGACCTTTGGAATGAAATGAAGGAATCTGGGGTTATCGACAAAACTACTCTTGTTTTTGGTCAGATGAACGAACCGCCCGGAGCAAGAATGAGAATCGGACTTACAGGATTAACCATGGCGGAATATTTCCGTGATGTGGAAGGACAGGACGTTTTGCTGTTTATCGATAATATTTTCCGCTTTACTCAGGCAGGTTCTGAAGTTTCAGCTTTGTTAGGGCGGATGCCTTCGGCGGTTGGTTATCAGCCTACGTTGGCAACGGAAATGGGTAACTTGCAGGAGCGGATTACCTCGACTAAGAAAGGTTCCATCACTTCAGTTCAAGCTATTTATGTTCCTGCTGATGACTTGACTGACCCGGCTCCGGCTACAACTTTTGCGCATTTGGATGCGACGACAGTTCTTTCTCGTCAGATTGTGGAATTAGGAATATATCCGGCAGTTGATCCGCTTGATTCTTCTTCGCGGATTTTGGATCCTAAGATTGTGGGAAAGGAACATTATGAAGTGGCGCGTGGCGTACAGAAAATATTGCAACGTTACAAGGAATTGCAAGATATTATCGCTATTCTGGGTATGGATGAATTATCAGAGGACGATAAACTTACTGTTGCTCGTGCTCGTAAAATCCAGAGATTCCTATCACAGCCTTTCTTTGTTGCAGAGCAGTTTACCGGGTCTGCCGGGAAATATGTACCACTTAAAGATACGATTAATGGATTCAAGGAAATCCTTGACGGTAAGCATGACGATTTGCCCGAACAAGCTTTCTACATGGTCGGAAATATTGATGAAGCAGTAGCCAGAGCGAAGGAACTGGAGGGATAATATGGCTAAAGTCCTAAGCCTGGAAGTGGTGACGCCGGAAAAGGTGGTGCTTAAAGAAGAGACTACCTCTATAGTTGTTCCCGCTACAGAGGGATATTTGGGGGTTTTACCCAATCACGCACCACTTATTACCGGTTTGCAGCCGGGGGTAATTCTATATCGTCAGGGTGAGGAACGACATGCCTTGTGTATTAGCAACGGGTTTATGGAAGTAGCCAATAATGTTGCTACTATTCTGGTAGATACTGCTGAAAAACCGGAAGAGATTGATGTACAAAGGGCTCAGGCGGCCAAAGAACGTGCAGAGCAAAGGCTCCATGAGCGTTATCCCGGAATAGATGTACATCGGGCGGAGTTAGCTTTGAATAAAGCTCTTGCACGTATTCGTGCAGCAGAATATAATAAACATTCATAAACCATCAACAAAATAGATAAACATAACAAGTAAACCATAATTTACAGATAAAAATATTCTCGAAATAGCAGGATTATTGTTTTTTATGGCGAAATTAAAAAACGATTGCGATTAAGCAATTAACCTAAAACAGATGCGCCGTAGTTATATAACTACGGCGTATCTGTTTTTGTCTGATTTTGTCAGGTTATACCGGTGCTTTTTAACTTGAAAAATTTTTAAAACTGGGTAAACTAAAATAGGTATGTGCCTTTATTTTAGAGGAATATATTAACAAAAATATTATGCAAAAAGGAAAAGGGAAATTGCCTTTCTTTCCAGAATAGTAATAACGACAAATTTTGCGGATATTTGCGGATATTCCGGAACGTATTATTTTACTGGGAATTGCGCTGGGGATGTGAAAAGATGGTGGGGAAAAATTTTTATTGTCAAGAAAAAGAAGCAGATAAAATCCTGATTTATGGTGGTCAGCCTCTACAGGGGAAAATAACTGTCAGTGGGGCCAAGAACGCTGTTTTACCGATAATCGTGGCCTCTTTATTAGCGGAAGGTACTTGCACCATTTATGATGTTCCTCATTTAGCTGATGTGGAGATTATCTGTGATGTTTTACGTGAATTAGGGGCAGAGATTAAGTTTAATAGCAAAGTTAATACTTCTGCTGCCGTTGAAATAAATTGCCAAAACCTTAATAATTATGAAGCCACATATGACTATGTTAAAAAAATGCGGGCCTCTGTTTTAGTAATGGGTCCGCTTTTAGCGCGCTTAGGTAAAGCTAAAATATCTATGCCGGGTGGCTGTGCAATCGGCACAAGACCTATTGATTTGCACCTTAAAGGGCTGGAAGCTTTAGGAGTGCGAATCAGTATGGAGCATGGTTATCTTTTAGCAGAAGCTCCTGTTTTAAAAGGGGCCCGGATTTATTTAGATTATCCTAGTGTAGGCGCTACTGAAAATATCCTTATGGCTGCGGCCTTGGCCGAAGGGACTACAATTATTGAAAATGCTGCAGAAGAACCGGAAATAGTGGACTTGGCGAATTTTATCAATAGTATGGGCGGAAAAATTATCGGTGCCGGAACAAATGTAATCAAAATTGAAGGGGTTAAAAGCCTAGGTTCAACAATCCATACTGTGATCCCTGATAGAATTGAAGCAGGAAGTTATCTTCTGGCGGGAGCGATTACCGGCGGAGACTTGCTTTTGGAGAATGTGATTATTGATCATCTTAAACCTGTAGTAGCTAAATTAATCGAAGCCGGGGTAGAAGTTATTGAAGAAAGCACAGGATTGCGTGTCAGAAGCAATGGTGAGTTTAAGGCGATAGATATAAAAACTTTGCCTTACCCGGGCTTTCCTACGGATATGCAGGCTCAGTTTATGGCCCTGTTGACACTGGCACAAGGGACTAGTATTATTACGGAAACTGTTTTTGAAAATCGGTTTATGCATGCTGAAGAACTGCGCCGTATGGGTGCTGATATCCGCATTGAAGGACGCAGTGCCGTGGTTGAAGGTACAGATAAATTAATGGGGGCTCAAGTTAAGGCGTCAGACTTAAGGGCAGGTGCGGCCTTAGTCATTGCCGGTTTGGTGGCTCAGGGAGAGACTACTATAACTAATACCTATCATCTTGATCGTGGTTATGATGACCTTGTGGGAAAATTGCGCTCTGTAGGAGCGAATATTATGAGAGTAAAAAGTAGTAAAACAGAACCTTTAAAACTTATTTATCAAGCTTGAGTGACAGCTCTTAAGCGGTGGCAAAAAAGAATAGATTTTAGAGTAATTAGTGGCAGGTGAAACGTCCCCCTGCCACGTGGATGACATGCACCATGCCTCCGTGCAAAATGTGGACTTTTCGGCGGGTTTTTTGTTCTAGAAAGAGGAAAAAATGAATATGCTAGTCTAGTAAAAAGGTATTAAGGATTGGTTAGCTATGTCCTTACGATTTATTAAAAAGAGGCAGAGGAAGATCCCCATTTGGTTTTGGGTTTTGGCGGTGCCGCTTTTTCTTTTTTTGCTTAATCTTATTTTTGATGGCTGGGGAAGTTTTTGGGGAGGAGAAAAAGAAATTAAAATAAAGGAAGATTTAGTGCGGGTAAAGGTTTGGGAACAAGATAAGGGACAACTTTTGGATATGGGTTTAGAAAGCTATGTGGTTGGAGTAGTGGCGGCCGAGATGCCGGCTTCTTTTGCTCTTGAGGCTCTTAAAGCACAAGCTGTTGCCGCTCGTACTTATGCGCTACAACGTTTGCAGGTTGCGGATCCACGGGTAAAGGCACTACACCCGGATGCGGATATTAGCAGTGACCCTACAGTTAACCAAGCATGGATTAGTACGGAGGAAATGAAGAAACGCTGGGGCAAATGGAATTATGATGAAAATTTAGAGAAAATCAGAAAAGCAGTGGAGGAAACCAAAGGGCAAGTTTTAATTTACCATAGTCAGTTGATTGATCCGCTTTATCATGCTTCCTGTGGCGGCAAGAAGACAGAAAACTCCGGAGAAGTATGGCAATTTAACGTGCCATATTTACAAGGAGTGCCCTGTACCGGCCACCAGGATCGTCATCATTCCACTACGCAATTCTTCACCTTGGAAGCATGTGATGAGCTTTTGGGGACAAATTTAAAAGCTTTACCGGCGAGTAAACTTTTGTCGGCACAAGCAGTTTTTCAAATTACGGAAAAAAGCTCTACCGGACGGGTCAAAAAGATCACGATAGGCGGCAAAGAGTTTAGCGGTGCCCAATTACGCGCTCAGCTTAATTTGCCCTCAACAAGGTTTATTTGTAAAAGTGAAAAAAAGGGAGTGCAGTTTATCACTAACGGATATGGGCATGGTGTTGGGATGTGCCAATATGGTGCCGCAGATATGGCTGCTGCCGGCAAAGATTACAAAGAAATACTCCGGCATTATTATACCGGAGTACAAATCGGTCATTTGCAAGTGGAGTGAAAAATCGCAATATCAGTATAAATTTTCTAAACTGAAGGCTTAAAGTAAGAAAAAAGTGGTTAACCTACAGATAAGAGGTGATCTGTGTGGTTAACAAGAAAAAAATAAAATCTTTAGCTGTTTATATAGCGGTAGTATTGTTATTATTTGCATTTTTGGTTCCTGTTTTACAGGACAAGATTAGGCAAAATACGAAACCGGATCATCCGGAAAATCTTACAGCTACGCCGGTGGGTGAGATAAACGGAGAGGAGCTTGCTGCTTCTTCTGCTTCTTCGGATACTCCTGCTTCTTCTCAAGAACTTGAACCGGATCTTAATACCATAATTTGGCCGCTTGAGGGACAAGTTATCCGAGGTGTGGGACTTTCTTATGCTCAGACTTTCAGTGATTATCGCTACCATGATGGTATCGATATTCAAGCCGCTCGTGGTGCGGAGGTGATAGCTGCGCTCCCCGGTAAGGTAATCAGCAAAGAGACTAGCAAAGAAGAAAAAACAAAAATAACGATTGAACATGGACGAGGTTGGATTAGTGTATATGCTCATTTAGAGAATGCTTATTTCGAAGTGGGAGATTTTTGTCAGGCGGGAGATGTTCTCGGCACAGTCAATCAGCCGGGACTGAAAGAAATTTTAGAAGGGCCTCATTTACATTATTCCCTGCGCCATAATGAACAAATAGTGAACCCCCTTGATTATTTGCCGGAAAGACCTTAAGAGGTCTTTCTTTTTTTGTATGTAGTTACAAATTCCTAGTTAAAATTAGGTGCTAGTTTGCATTTTTTCAAAATCCTTTCATATATATTTACAAAGAAATATAAGTAAAGCGGAGGAGAAAAAATGCAAGAGTATATTAGAAAGAGGGTCCTCGAGGTATGTCATTACATGTTGGATACGACTGCAACGGTGAGACAAACGGCGGCGGTTTTTGGTGTAAGTAAAAGCACTATTCATAAAGATATGACAGAACGGCTACCTATTATCAATAAAGAACTGGCACAACAGGTTAAATATGTTCTTGAACGGAATAAAGCGGAACGGCATATTAGGGGAGGAGAAGCAACTAAAAGAAAATATCAAGAGGCTCAAGAAAACTAAGACTATCCTAGAAAATTATAAAAGAAAAATGGAAAAAAATAACCGGGAAAAAGGGATAATCGGGGTATATGTAGAATATATGCTAGAAATAGTCAAAAATAGGGTAGGTGTGGCCTCATGGTGTTTGGCGAGGATATTGGTATTGATTTAGGCACAGCAAGTGTTTTAGTCTATGTTAAAAATAAAGGAATTGTTCTTAATGAATCATCGGTAGTTGCAATTGAAAAACAGACGGGACAACTTATTGCTGTGGGTGAAGAAGCCAGGCAAATGTTGGGCAGAACACCAGGAAGCATTGTGGCGATTAGACCGATGCGTGAAGGGGTCATTGCCGATTATGAAGTTACGGAAAGAATGTTGAAATATTTTATCAGTAAAGTTATAGGTAGTAAAGCATTATTCAAGCCACGGGTGATGATCGGAATTCCTTCCGGAGTGACCGGGGTTGAGCAGAGAGCGGTGAAACAAGCCGCCATTGCTGCCGGTGCGAAGCAAGCCTTTTTAATTGAGGAGCCCTTGGCAGCTGCTTTAGGAGCTGGCTTAGAGATTAGCGAACCACGTGGTTCTATGGTAGTGGATATCGGTGGTGGGACTACTGATATTGCCGTTCTTTCCTTGGGCAGTATTGTGACCAGCAAGTCAATTCGTATAGGCGGAGATAATTTTGATGCCTCGCTGATTCGTTATATGCGGCGTTATCATAATTTACTCATTGGGGAAAGAACCGCTGAACAAATGAAGAAGGATATCGGTACAGCTTATCCCCAAAAGAGAGAACATCTGACGGCAGAGATTAGAGGGCGAGATTTGGTTAGTGGTTTGCCACGCACCATTACTGTAACAGCAAGGGAAGCCTTTGAAGCCATCAAAGAGGCAGTTGAAAGTATTCTCAGCGCCACAAAAGAGGTATTAGAAAAAACTCCTCCCGAATTGTCCTCCGATATTATGGACAAAGGAATTGTGTTGACAGGAGGAGGAGCACTTCTACATGGATTGGACAAGTATCTTTCTGAACATACACATTTACCTATTTATATCGCCGAAAATCCTATTCAATGTGTAGCCATGGGAACGGCGAAAGCTTTGATTAACCTAGATGTTTTAGCAAAAGCCCATAGTGCTAAAAATGTAAGGTGAGGTGAGGGTATACTATTTTAAAATAATTACATAAATAATTAAATAGGAGGGAGGTGTTTAGATGATTAGAGGACTATATACTAGCGCTTTAGGGTTATCTGTTTTAAACAAGCAGCAGGAAATCACCTCAAACAATTTAGCAAATGCGCAAACGGCCGGTTATAAAAAAGATGTTCTGGTGGCAGAATCATTTCCCGAAATGCTCCTGTATAGATTAAACGCTCCGGAGGATTACGGTAAAACTCCTCCACAAGTAGGCTCTGTTTCATTGGGCGTAAATATTAACCAGGTCTATATTGACCAAAGCGCAGGAACGCGGAGAAGCTCGGATAATCCCTTAGCTATGTCTATAGCCGGGGAAGGGTATTTTACCGTTAACACCCCACATGGTGAGCGCTATACTCGTAATGGGGAATTCAGCATGGATGCTCAAGGGCGTTTGGTGACCACAGCAGGTTATCCGGTAATGGGGATAAAAGGAGAAATATTCATTAGTGGCTCAGATATACAAGTTGATGACCAAGGGCAGATTTATAGTAACGGCACTGTAGTGGATCGCTTAAAAATTGTTAATTTTTCCACACCACTAAGTAAAGAAGGCGATACTCTTTTTTACGGAGAAAACCCACAGATAATGGACAACCCCCTTGTTGTACATGGCACAATCGAGGCAAGTAATGTACAACCTCTTACGGAAATGGTCAATATGATTACGATTATGAGAGCCTATGAAGCTAATCAGAAAGTCATTCATGCTATTGACTCGACTTTGGACAAGGCTGTAAATGAAGTAGGAAGAATTTAAAGAATTGTTTAACTTGGTTTAATTATTTATGAGGCTGGTCTGCTTGGCAGAGGCCTCCGAGATTTCCGAACGACAGAGGAAATCTACAATTAGGTGTGGAGGAGGTCAAAAAAATGATGCGTTCTCTGTATAGTGCAGCATCCGGCATGCATGCACAACAGCTTAACCTTGACGTAATTTCCAATAATTTGGCTAATGTGAATACAACAGGATTTAAAAAGAGTTATGTAGATTTTCAATCGCTTTTTTATCAAACGATAAGACAAGCGGCTATTTCCAGTTCCACAGGGTTGAATAATTTTGCCGTAGAGGTAGGTAATGGGGTGAAGGTTGCCGCTACCAGGACTTCTTTTGTCGATGGAGGTTTGCAACAAACAGGCAATCCTCTGGATTTAGCGATAGAAGGGAAAGGATTTTTTATGATCCAGCTCCCTAATGGGCAGGTGGGTTTTACCAGGGCCGGAGCCTTTCGTCTTGACAGCGAAGGGTATTTAACTAATGCGGATGGTTGCAGGCTTTTATCTTCTCAAGGTAATGCGTCTCCTGAAACGTCAGCTTCGCTGAATGGACAAGACCTAAAATATATTCAACCGGATACGGATGCACTTGTGGTTAGTATAGCGCCTGACGGAACTGTCATTACCGAGAAAAACGTTAGTAATCCTCCTGTTTTAGAACTGGCTAATTTTACCAATCCCGAAGGATTGCAAGCAGTAGGTTCTTCGGCTTATATACTTAGTGAGGTTTGTGGAGAGATTACTATCGGTCAACCGGCTACTGATGCGGAGTTGGGCATTATCCGTTCAGAGTGTTTGGAAGCTTCTAATGTCAGTATTGTTGATGAAATGATTAGAATGATTATGGCGCAGAGGGCTTATGAAATTGGTTCCAAATCCATTCAGACTTCAGACGAAATGTTAGGGATTACTAATGGGCTTAAACGCTAGTGGGGTTAGTTGAGGTGGCAGGGGGACGTTTCATCTGCCACATCAACTTGCCAGTGAGCTTTACTCGGGTGATGATGTGGCAGATGAAACGTCCCCCTGCCACCTTGCCCCCTGTCACCTCTGCCACCATTCCCCAAGAACAGGAGGTGTCAGTATGCAGATTGATTCTTTGTCTGCATCTTCACAACATATCCGGTTAAAAGCCGAAAACGCTTGGCAGCAAGGGCAAAACAACTTTAAAGATATTCTGGCACAGGCAGAGCGGGAACAAGATAACGCTAAACTGAAACAGGCTTGTCAGGAGATCGAAGCAATGTTTGTCCAGCATATGCTTAAGCAGATGCGCGCTACAGTCCCCAAAGGGGGATTAATTCCGGAAAGTATGGCCTCGAAAATGTATCAGGAGATGCTTGATGCGGAATACAGTAAGCTTATAGCAAGTTCTCCTCATCATAGTCTGGGAATTGCGGATTTAATTTACCAACAGTTAAAACCTCAAATAGTCGGTCAACCTAATGAGCAAACTCAAATTAACGAGCAGACAGATGAGCGCAAATAATGAATATAAAATAATTTATTAATAAGTTTTTGCATTGGAATGCAAAAACTTATTTACTTTTGAATATTTTTGCATTACAATGTGTATAATAGCGGTAGGAGGTGGAAAAATGTTCCGTATCAACCGTCAGGAGTATCTTGATTTTTTAATTCGCAATAAAGATAGACCGATTATTAAGGTGGTTTCCGGTATTCGCCGTTGCGGAAAATCTACCCTTTTTGAAATATATCGCGACTATTTGCTGGAGAACGGCGTGGCGCCGGAGCAGCTTATTTTCATCAATTTTGAGGAGCTAGATTATGAAGAGCTTACCGATTATCGTAAGCTCTATAATTATCTGAAGTCGTTGCTGCTACCCGATCGCAAGAATTATATTTTTCTGGACGAAATTCAGCATGTGGCACAGTTTGAAAAAGCTGTGGATAGCTTATACATTCAGAAAAATGTGGATTTATATATTACCGGCTCCAATGCGTGGTTTATGTCCGGGGAGTTGGCTACGTTACTGACCGGGCGCTATGTGGAGCTGCAAATGCTGCCGCTCTCTTTTGCCGAATATTGTGAGGGCATGGCGGCTCTGGGTGTTCAGAACCCTACGCGGGAACTGTTTGAGCGTTATCTGACGGACAGTTCTTTCCCTTACGCGCTTCAGCTTTCCGGGAAAGAAAAGGATATTTTGGAGTATCTGAGGGGGATTTACAGTTCGGTTTTGCTGAAAGACATAGTGGCGCGTCAGCGGATAACAGATGTTATGATGTTGGACGATATAATTAAGTTTGTGTTTGACCATATTGGCAGCTTGCTTTCCAGTGCTAAAATTGCCAACACACTAACTTCGGCCGGACGAAAGGTGGATTCCCGCACGGTTGAGAAATATTTGCAAGGCCTGATGGACAGCCTTCTGGTATATCAGGTGAAGCGGTATGATATCAAGGGCAAGCAACATCTTGCTAGTCTCGCAAAATATTACGTGTCTGACTTGGGTTTTCGTCGGATTTTATTGAGCAAGCGACGACAAGACTTGGGTCATCTTTTGGAAAATATTATTTATTTAGAGCTGTTGCGTAGGGGATATCAGGTCTATGTTGGGCAAATCCCCGGAGGAGAAGTGGATTTTGTGGCGCAGAGCGGTAGTAGTGTTACTTACTATCAGGTGTCGGCCAGTGTGTTGGATGAAAAAACTTTGAAGCGCGAGCTTGTTCCGCTTCAAAAAATTAGCGATAATTACCCTAAAATTTTGTTAACGCTGGATGACATTATCGTCAACCCGGATTATGAGGGAATAAGGCATCTCAATGCGATTGAGTGGTTGTTGGGTAAGGAATAGCGCACAATTACCGGACGCTATAAACACATGAAAGACTGCATTAAAGGTTCGTTCAGTTTAAGCCTTCGACGCAGTCTTTCGTTTTAGTTTCCGCCCTTCTCTTGGTGGAAGAATTCCCGGGCGGTGATTTTTTTGTTTTTTGTTTTGGATGATAAACATATGTGCTGTTTTTAAAAACCTGGTTTTATATTGTTTTTTTGTTGCATTGCCACACTGGCGAGATTCTCTTTAATGATGGCTATTTGCTCATCTATGTCACCGATTCTAGTCAGGATGCTCATTTTATTAGCTTCATTTGCCGAACGCCAAGCATCCAATAAACGTGCACGCTCACTATGAAGAGAATTAAGCTTTTTTTCTGCCAACACCGTTATCACCACCTCACCTATTTATTTATTGATATGTTTGAATTTTTGACAAATGCCACATTAACATAACAATTGTTGTTATTATTATATAACATAGAATCCTAAAAGAAAAGTATATTTGCAAAAATAATAAGAAATCTTTTAGGAGTTTGTTAAGTTATTATGTCGAATTTGAAATTGTATATACATAGTATTCGAAGATTGGTGCAGGATTATGTCTGTTATTTGTAGAATATTTGTTAGGCAAAAAGATTTTGTTGAAAAAAAGGGGCTTATTACATGAAAGAAAAAACGGCACTCCTTATTTTTTTTATTTTTTTGTTGATTAGCTTTCCGCTTTGTGCAGGGGAAGAACTAATGTCCAAATTATTTTTTGACAAATGGTTGCTGAACACAACACGACCTCTGGAAAGACAAATTGAGCATCTTGCAGATATATATGCAGATTTACAAGCAGATGTGCAGGCCTTACGTGAGCAATTGACCACAGAGATCAAAGTTACTATCGGCGGGCATATCGCTTTTATTGACGGGCGGGAGCTGCAACTGGAGACGACCCCGACAATTATTAACGGACGCACAATGGTCCCGGTCCGCTTTATCGGAGAAGCCTTAGGAGCAAGTTTTCTCTGGGAAGAAAAAACCAGAAAAGTTTCGTATATATATAATGATATGCTGATTGAAATCTTTATTGACCAAAAGCAAGCATTAGTAAACAGACAACCGATCATCCTTGATACTGCCCCTTTTATTGTTAACGGGCGCACTTTAGTGCCCCTTCGGTTTGTTAGCGAGCAGTTGGGGGCAACTGTAGTTTGGGATGAGGCTACGCGCACTGTGACCATTACTGGGTAGGGAGACAGTTTTTCGGTTTGGTTGTAAAAACCACTTTAGTACAGAACAAAACTTTGATATAATGCAAGAACTAGGTTAATAAAATTTCAAGGGTGAAGCATTGTGAAAAAAAGAAGGCGCAGACAAAAAATAGATATTAGGGATGTTATTGCCATAATTTTAATAATAATCATTCTCCTCATGATTGGGGGATATATGGTTTATAATATGTATTTCCGTTTGCCCACTTCTTCTTTCCCGCCTACAAGTGATTCAAATTCGGCAGAAGAAGATGAGCTAATCGGAGAAAGATTTAATATCCTGCTCTTGGGATTAGATGGGCGTGCCGGATTAAATGACCGGAGTGACACCCTTATCCTAGCTTCTTTAGATCAAAAAAACAAGAAGGCCCAATTACTTTCCATCCCTCGCGATACTCGAGTTAAAATCAAAGGTAACTGGGATAAAATTAATGCTGCTTACGCCTATGGAGGTGTGGAATTATCTAAACAAACCGTAGCTGACTTTTTAGGCGTTAACATTGACAGATATGTTATAATAAACTTTGAAGGCTTGGTTAAACTGGTTGACGAAATCGGAGGTATTGAGGTTGATGTACCTGTCCGGATGTATAAGCCCTTGGAAGGGATCGACCTCCAGCCGGGTTTACAACTTTTGAACGGAGAAGAGGTTTTGGCTTATTCTCGCTTCCGGGATACCAAAGGGGGAGACTTGGACCGGTCGCGACGTCAACAGGAAGTAATAAAGCTCATAGCACAGAAGGTTTTAGAAGAAAGAAACATTAACCAAATTATGGATTTCATTGAAATTGCTCGCGAGGATATCCGGACAGATTTAACCGGGCGCGAAATCGGAGCTTTGGTCCGTTTAGCCTCACCAATCATGGAAAATGGTTTGGCGACAAAATTATTGCCCGGCAGCGGCAAATATATTGATAATATCTGGTACTATTTGCCTGACCTCACCAAACTTGAAGAGCTACTCTTAATTTCTTAACAGTATTAATATTTCAGCTTGGGGGACAAAAAGTGGATTCTATGAATAATATAAATAACAGAGAGAACAGAGAAATAAAAATGCCGCCTTTAGTGCGGAAAAAAAGACGAAAACTCACTCCTGCCGGTTATATAGCCTTAGTGGCGTTTTTCCTCCTCTGCCTTTCTTTTGGTTTTTGGTTGGGCGGGAAAACACACACACCTTTACTCCCCGAAGATAAACCGGATAATCCGGAGCACGTCTTTAAATCACCGGACATCTTGAATATTTTGCTCTTGGGAGTAGACCAACGGGAAAATGAACCCGCCCGGGCTGACACCTTGATGCTAGTGGCTTTGGATTTGCAGGAGAAGGATGTTCATTTGCTTTCCATTCCACGAGATACGCGAGTGGCCATTCCCACTAAAGGGGTTACGAGAAAAATTAATTATGCACATGCCGTAGGGGGAGCCGAATTGACTGTGCAGACGGTCGAAAAATTCTTGAAGCTCCCCGTACATTATTATATGGAAACTAATTTTGAAGGGTTCAGTAATATTATTGATATCCTAGGTGGGATTACTATCAATGTGGAAGAATCCATGTATGTGCCTCTGGAAGGAATCAATTTAAAGCAGGGAGTACAGAAACTGAACGGAGAAGATGCCCTTTCCTATGTACGGTGGCGCGGTGATGGTACCGGCGATATCGGTCGGATAGGAAGGCAACAGAAATTTTTGAGTGCCCTTGCTGATCAGTCCCTGCGTTTTTCTACGATCTGGAAGATTCCGCAACTTTTAGAGGAATTAGAGAAACATGTGAAGACTGATTTAAAGCTACAACAAATGATTGCCCTGGCCAATAAATTTAAGGATATTAAAGATATAGAAATTCAAACTTATCAAGTTCCCGGTAAGCCTGATGATGTTAATTATGGTGGTAGTTACTGGATAGCTGATGAGCAAGAATTGGCAAAATTACTGGATAAAATTTATGCTCAGCAAAAAGAATCTGAAAAAAGTTAAAAAAATCGGGAACAAAACAAAGGAGAAACACGTCTGTGCATATTGCAAAGGCTTCTATACTTGGTATTCCTGTAGCTCAGATAAATATGGAACAGCTTTTGACATGGGTGGAAAAGCGAATTGAGGAAAGACAGCCACCTGCTCATGTAGTCACTGCCAATGCGGAGATTATTTATCGTGCTTGGCGTGACCAGCAACTGGCTCATCTTATTCAACAAGCGGATTTGATTACCGCTGACGGTTCCGGAGTTATCTGGGCAGGTAAAAAATTAAATACACCATTTCCCGAGCGGGTAACGGGGGTAGATTTGACTCAACGGCTTTTGGCTCTGGCTGCGGAAAAAGGTTGGCAGGTTTACTTTCTCGGAGCCAAACCCGAGGTCGTGGAAAAGGCGGTTTTACGGGTATTAAGCCAATATCCGAACTTGCAAATCAGTGGCTACCGGCACGGATATTTTTCCAAGCAGGAAATTGACCAAGTCGTGTCGAATATACATATGGTTAAACCGCATCTTTTATTCGTCGCCCTGGGTGCACCGCGTCAAGATTACTTTATTCGGGAAAATTTGACTCGTATGAACGTGCCTGTGGCGATAGGAGTAGGAGGCACATTTGATGTACTAGCCGGTACAGTGAGCCGTGCACCCAAGTGGATGCAGAAATGGGGACTTGAATGGCTCTACCGTCTCTGCAAAGAACCACGGCGTTTCGGGAGAATGTTAGCTTTGCCCCGCTTTGTTTGGGCAGTATGGCAACAAAGCAAAAATTTACAAAACTAGACAAAAAATTAAAAATGTAGTATTCTTACAGAGAGTATACGAAATTTCAAATTGTTGACTTGCAAAATTCATATGATATAATATGGTGTGTGGTAACTTGTCATTCTTAGACGAGTATGTTATTATCCCTATCATAGGGGTAAATACATAAATGCTTTACTTAAAAAGCGAAAAATTATTTAGATTTTAGGTTAATTGCTAATGCTTTTTGAAAGGGGGGATTCGGCCACTGAGAGCTTAGGAAAGAGTACATAAGATAGTAAGAAGGTTCCAATGTGAGTAAACCCGATAAAAAACAGGCATGTGCCAACTATCGGGAGGAACCACCCCCGGGCGTATACAAAGTATAGCTCGGGTAACGAACCAAAGTCTTAGACGAACGGTTCAGAACCTTGAAAACTTTAAGGAGGGATATAGTTTGAAATCCAAAAAATTATTTGCCATCTTAACGCTCGTAGCGTTTTTGATGACACTCGTACCAGCAATGGCATTTGGTGCAGGCGAAGATGTAGCCTATGCAGCCTATAATGAAGGCTATAGTAAAACGGATGTAGATGACGAAGTTTTAGATGCAGGAGATTCGACAACTATTACTGTAGAGTTCCGTGATGATGATAGTAATCGTTTAAGCGAACATTCTCCTGTTGACGAATTTTGGGTAAAAACGTCAAAACGTACTGTTAAAGTTACGGTGGATCCTGAATATGTAGCAAATAAAGAATTATTAGAGGGTGACAACAGTGGTTTTAAGGCAATCACAAAAGACGAAGACTCAGAAGAAATAGTAGCATATGAATTAGATTTTTCTGACGGACCTGTACATGTTCCAAAAGGTGCGCTTAAAGTTCTTGGCAGTAGATCGGAAATCGAATTTGAAATTACATCTGCTGCAGCTTGTGTTGTAGAAATAAGCTTCTGGAGCAAGAACCCTGATATGGAAAAAAAAGATGGTGGCAGCGGTGAAGATTCTCTCTATCGTATCGGCGCTGTAGTTGAGATTGAATTCGAATCTAAGGAGGGCAAAATCTACGAAGTAAATCTTATCCCCGATGATACTACGGTAACAGCTGGAGATGAAATAACTCTGACAGCCGAAGTTTTAGACAAAAATAATGACGGTATCTCCGGTAAGACCGTTACTTTCTATAAGTCTGACGAACCGAATAGTGGCTGGTCCAAAATAGGTACAGCTACTACAAATAGAAAAGGAGAAGCTGAATTCGAGTACACCGAAACAGAAGCCGGCGACTTCTATTACTATGCTAAATGCGGAAATAAAGATAGCCGGGATTCTGAAAAGAAAGGTAAGAAGATTACAGTGGAGCCTGAAGAACCCTCTGTAATAGAATTTGTTACCGATGAGGGCAAATGCTTTGATGTAGATGCTGATGATAATAAAATCAAATTTGTTGTTAAGGACGTATATGGGAACAAAATTACTAGTCCATCAGGTTGTGAAGTTGAAGTTAAGGTAACGTCTGCTCCTGATGATTCTGATTTAGAAGATGAAATATTCAAAGATAAAGATATTGAAGTGGATAATGAGGACGAAGAATTATATATTGAGGTAGACTTTGACGAAGTCGGAGAATATACATTTAAAGCTAAAGTTTCCGGCGCTTCTGCGATATTAACTGTAAAAGCTGTAGAAGTTGGTGACCCTGTAGAGATTGATGTTCGTTTCGATGAAAAGAAATCTCTAATCGCAAAAGATGCAGATAATAGAGATGAAGATGCTGATACTTTAAAATTAGAAGTTGTTGTAATCGATGAAAACGGTGTCGAAACTGATGCCGACGATTACAAAGTCTATAGCAGTAATGTCAGCTTAGCAAAGGTTAAGGAGATTGACACTGGTGAAGTAACACTTCTCGGTCCTTCTGATAAAGATGATCGCGGAGTAGTCACTATTACTGTCGTTGACAGGGGAAGTGGCTTAACAGATAGTATCGAAGTTCCCGTTGTTGGTGAACCCTATGCTATCGATGTAGATTACACCGTATCCGGCAAGACTGCTACAGTAACCTTACAATATGTGGATGATGAAGGAGAAGTTACTGCTAGCGGAGATGATGACAACTACGAAATTATCGCTCCTGAAGGCATAACAATTAGGGAGAAAGAAAAGTTTGACGAAGATTCTGGCGAAGCTTCCTTCAAGGCAATTGCTAATGAGTATGGCGAATATAAATTAACAGTTGTTACTGATGAAGGTATCGCTAAGAAGTTCGAAATCGTTATTGGCGAACCTAAAGATGAACAAAAAGGTGGTAAAGGTTTAGTCACAATGTTCATTGGCAGCACCGGATATGTAGTAAATGGTGTTCCTTTGATTAGTGACGTAGCTCCTTTCATTAAGGATGGTCGTACATTCGTAGCTGTTCGTCCTCTCGCTAATGCTTTTGGCGTAGCTCCTGAAAACATTGGTTGGGACGAAGTTACCGGAACAGTAACCTTGACTCGTGATGATATTACTGTAACCATCGTGATTGGTTCCAATGATATCGAAGTAGTTCAAGACGGTGTAATTTCCACAGTTACTGCTGACGTACCTGCTTTCATTGAAAACGGTCGTACAGTATTACCATTCCGTGCTGTTGGTGAAGCCTTTGGTGCAACCGTTAGCTGGGATGAAGCTACTCAGTCCGTAACTTACGAACTGTAAGCATTAGACACATTTAAAGAGAGAGGCTCAAGCCTCTCTCTTTTTTTCTTTATATTGACAGGACCGGATTTCTAATAATAGAATAAAGATAGTGTACTGACAAGTGGGCTTACAGGAGGAAAAATGATGAAAAAAGTATTATCTACGGTTCTAATTTTCATATTATTGTTGGTTAGTAGTATCTCTACATATGCTGTGACTCTTTTAACCCTAGGCGAGGCTAAAAAATTAGCTGTGGAGAATGCTCGCAGCTTACAAAGTTTTGGAATTACTGTGGAACAGTTGCGGGCAAAGGCTAGAATCGCCAAAGATACATACGAGGCCTCTGACCTCTATAAAAGATATTATAATGAATTAAACTATTTAAGGTATTTGGAAAATGAACATGCTCAGATTGAGCAGGACTCTAGTTTGTCGTCTGATGAAAGGACAGCCAAGTTAGCAAGCAGTACGGAAATGATTATGCTGCAACGCGGCGTTATAAGTGCCATAAAGGCGCAATTGCCTGCGGTAGGTGCTGATAATCCTGCTAAAAAAGCTTGGGAAACCGCGGAGAATCTCTATGATGATACCAAAGTAAGCTACAATCAGGCCCTCCTTCAAATGGAGTTAGCTGTAGAAAAGTTGTTTTTCGGTATATATTATCAACAATTGTCCTTAGATATGTTAGAAAAAGTTAGCGAAATACAAAAGATGAATAAAGAGATTACCGCAACCAGCCGGGATTTAGGGCTGGCTACGGATCTGGATGTGGAGAAAGCGGAAAAAGCTATCGATGATACGAACAAGAGTATTGCCGATTTAAAGACTGTTTATGAGAGTTCGGTTTGGAAATTAAATGATTTAATCGGGCGTGAGCCTACCAGTCCTCTTCAGTTGGCGGTTCCCGAATTTACCCCGGTTCCTCTAGATAAGACCTATGAAGCAGTGCGTGATAAGTATTGGGATAATGATGTACTTATACCGCCAAAGGAACGGGATTTAAAAGACCTAAAAGAAGACTATAAGGATACTGATGACAGCGATGAACGCGCGGTAATCTCCGCAGAAATCAAGAAAGCGGAAATTGCCATCATTGACACAAAACAAGCTGTCAACGAAAAAATCAAAAGTCTCATCGATGGGGCTGCCACAAAGTACAAAGCTTGGCAGAACGCCTTATTAAATAAAAAGGAAGTCGAACTTACGGATAAATTTAACAAGATAAAATATGAATTAGGTTTGCTCTCTAAAATACAGATGCTGAATAGTGAATTAGCCGTAAAACAAGCCTTAATAGAGGAAAGAAATGCAGCATATGCTTATTA
>LFRM01387356.1_pt1 | contig 26084 bp, 24 predicted proteins | sample 618341 | NCBI WGS metagenome assembly LFRM01 (sample SAMN03654438, study PRJNA283298) | anaerobic digester metagenome | isolation source: pool of bioreactors CSTR01a, CSTR02a, and CSTR03a thermophilic anaerobic... | place: Denmark: Kgs. Lyngby | collected 2014-05-21 | reverse complement strand
GATTGTAATAAAAAATATTTTAACTTTTTCAATGAGAACTAGTTAACTTTATGGTGATATGCTCACTATGCTGAGATAGATGTTTTTGACTATTACGCGGATTATAAGAACTGCCGGAACTGCAAAGAGCATGCCAAGTATTCCAAAAAACATTCCGCCGATCCACAGGGAAATGATGATATATACCGGGTGAAGGCCTACATGATCTCCCATGATTTTCGGCGTTATAATGTTTCCTTCCAGCTGTTGGACAATTATTACCACCACTACTGTCCAAATAATCTTTGACGGAGCATTTATTATGGCAATTATAACCGCGGGGATTGCTCCCAACCAGGGGCCAAAGTAGGGTATAATTTCAAAGATTCCGGATATAATTCCCAAAACCAGGGCATAGGGAAGGCGTATAAGCAGGAATCCTATTGTGGTGAAAATACCGATAACAAGGGATGTTATAATCTGGCTCCTTATAAAGCGGTGAAGTATGTGATGAATTTCGGCAAAAGTGCGTGTTATACTCTTTCTGTACTGTAAAGGAATAAGCCTTATGGCGATCTTTTTAAAATATTTTCTGTCTCTCAGAAAATAAAAGCTCAGTATGGGAATCAAAAAAAGCTCGGGCAGGCCAGCTGCACCGTCAATCAGCTTTTCAACAATATCAGGCGTTAATCCTATCAGGCGTTCCTGGAGGACTCCCATACCTTCCTCAATGCTTTTATGAACGGTATAGTTGAACCCTGCTTTTTCCAGAACGGATTGAATTCCTCCGGCGAATGCCTTTAACTCGGAAACAAGCTCCGGGATGTAGGCATTCAATGAAGCCAGCTGGGAAATAAAGGGCGGAAAGATGGATACAACTATGATGATCAAGATAAAAAACAGTCCACAGAAAATCAGCAGTATAGCAGCAGTTGCGGGAACGTACCTTTCCAGCAATTCTGCCGCTGGTACCAGCACATAGGAAAGCCCGATGGCGAACACTACAATTTTAAGAACACCGGATAATTTTTCACAGTGCCTGATTATGATGCAAACAAAAAGAAAAAGAAGAAGAGCAAACAGGCTGATAATTACTGATCGCTTATATGATTTCACTTGTTAGCAGCCCTCATTTTATTATTGCATAATTTAAGATAGACCCATTTTTGGGCCTATCTCAAGCTATTTGTTCCGCCTCATCTCGGTTATCATGTCTGCCATCATCTGTGCAGCGCTTCCAACAATGTTCCTTCCATTGTTAAATACCTTCTTCTTCATCTCATCGTTTTTATGGGGCATAAACAGTATCCCTGCTGCAATGCCCATCATGCTTCCGGCTATAAAGCCTCTCAGGTATTTATTCACGGATTAACCACTCCTTTCTCAATTTCTTTCTGCCTCGAGCATTCCTTTGATTCCCTTGTTATATGGTTGAAGTTGGTCAGTCTGTTCAATTGATACGATTACCGCATCATTGCTGACGGAATTTAAAGCATCGTAGGGGAGGATGGACCGACCTTCTATAATATCCTCGATTATCCCCTTTGACACCTCGTATCCTTCAACGCTCCCATCATTGGGATTAAGTATTATATCGCTAATTTGCCCCAATTCCTGTCCGTCGCCCCTTACCAGTTGATAGCCTACAATATGGTTGCCGTATATTCCCCTGGCCCGGTTGAAAAAGCCGGGGGATTTGCTTTCAGAAGGTGATTGGGGTAGCTCAACAATAACCGCATGCTTCCCGATGGTGCGTATCTGCTCAAGGGGAATATATCTTTTTCGCTCTACCAGACCATATCCCGATATAACAATGCCCTCTATTTTTTTTCGGCCCGGTTTAAATACGATATCAACAATCACTCCCATCTTCTTACCCGTTTTTGCACAAATAACGGGCAAGCCCGATAAGGAACCGCTTTTGATCCCGCTTAGCATCTTTCCGATATCCTCATCAACCCCCATTTATGTTTTGTATGATTATTATCCCTCATTGCAAAAAAAAAGATAAGTAGATTTAAAACTTAATTTTTGGCAAAAAAAATCCGGCTGTACGCCGGAATTTTTTATAGTTTTATTAAGCTTACCTTCAATATGTTGTCCACCTCTTCAATTCGCTTTATGGTTTCCGGAGATACATCATGATCGATGTTTAATACCATCAGGGCCTTTCCTTCCCTGCGATTCTGGCTGACCCGCATGGTGGCAATATTAACATTGGCTTCTCCGAGAATTGTCCCTATTCTTCCGATAACACCGGGCCTGTCATAGTTTTGTATTATAAGCATATACGGGGTTGGTTCAAAATCCACTTCATATCCACCGAAGTTGACGATTCTGATCTCATCCTTGCCGAACACCGTGCCGGCGAAGGTTACTGCCTTCTTTCGATTGGTAACCTTTACCGTTACCAGATTGGTATAGTGATCCACATCGCTGCGCTTGCTCTCTATTACCTCTATACCCCGCTCCTTTATCATCATTCCCACGTTTACAAAGTTGACCCTTTCTTCCATGATAGGATCGAGCAGGCCAGACAGGTACGAAAGGGTAACCAGCTTGGTCTCCTTGTTTGTAATGTCCCCGCTGTATATCAATTCGACCTTTTGAACGGGGAATTTTTCAGCGCTGTAATACATTTTGCCCAGAATCCGGGCCATTTTCAGATAGGGAGCCAGGGCGGTCATGTTCTGTACGTTTAGCCCGTGCAGGTTAACGGCATTGACAATATTCCCCTTTAGAGCCTCCGATACCTGTTTAGCTATATCGATGCCCACATTCTCCTGGGCTTCCTGGGTTGAAGCACCCAGATGAGGGGTAAAGATTACATTATCCAGCTCCAGCAACTTGTGGCTGAAGTCGGTACCTCCGGCAGATTCCTTTGGCTCAGCTTTGAACACATCAATGGCTGCTCCGGCAATTTTACCCGATTTAAGAGCATTATACAATGCTTCCTCATCCACCAGACCTCCGCGGGCACAATTGATAATTCTGAGATTGGGCTTTGCCATGCTAAGCTCTCTTTCACCAATTATCCCCATTGTCTCCTGGGTTTTTGGCAGGTGTACGGTGATGAAATCGGCAACCCTCATAGCCTCTTCAATTGAAGTTATGCGCTGAACCCCAAGCCTGTCAAACCTGTCATCATTGACATACGGATCATAGCCCATAACGTTCATTCCAAAGCTCTTTAAACGGTTTGCCACATTGGAACCGATTCTGCCCAGACCCAGTATTACCACCGTTTTATTGTACAGCTCCACCCCTTTAAATTTGCTGCGCATCCATTTTCCATTTTTCAGCGTGCTATAGGCCTGGGGTATATTTCTGGCCAGGGCCAGCATCAGGGCAATGGTATGCTCGGCAGTGGATATATTGTTGCTCTCCGGAGTATTTACAACTATAATTCCCTTTCTTGTGGCGGTTTCAACATCTATATTATCCACTCCCGTGCCTGCCCGCCCTATCACTTTGAGTTTGCTTCCCTTTTCAATGACCTCTGAGGTTACCTTGGTTGCACTTCTCACTATCAGAGCATCATATTCCCCGATGCACTCCAACAGGGCTTCGGGAGACAGGTTGTATTTTTCGTCCACTTCAAAGTCCTTGCGTAAAAGTTCGATACCGCTTTCAGCTATCTTCTCCGGCAGTAATATTTTCATCATGCTTATCACCTCACATCTTCAGTACCTTTAATGCGGCTGATACGGCCGTTCCCGGCTCGATGGGAAAACCTTCTTGGGACAGGGACAGCTCCAGGGCAATCAATGTTCTTATCAGATCAAATCCATCCACATATCCCATATGCCCTATCCGGATGATCTTGCCCTTCAGATGCTGCTGACCTCCGGCGATCATTATATCATACTGGAGATTCATAGTCTTTCTTACCTTCTCTATATCGATGCCCTCGGGACCTTTAATGGCGGTAATCAAATCCGAGGCATGCTTTTCATCGGCGAACAGCTGCAGACCTATGGCTTTGACCGCCGCTCTGCAGGCCTCAGCCAAATTCCTGTGCCTTGCATATATGTTGTCCAGTCCCTCTTCAAGCATCATCTCAATGGCTTCGCTGGCAGCAATGACAAGAGAGACGGCGGTAGTATAAGGAGTGGTCTTTTCAGCCAGAGATTTTCTGTAGGCCAGGAAATCATAATAGAATTTGGGCAGTCTGGATTTTTCGATAGCTGCCCATGCCTTATCGCTGACGCTTACAAAGGCAAGCCCGGGAGGCAGCATGAAGGCTTTTTGGGACCCGGCAACAACGATATCAATACCCCACTCGTCGGTCTTAACCTCCATTCCGCCCATGGAACTAATTGCATCTACTATAAACAAGCAATCGCGGTCATTTAACAACCTTCCGATCCCTTCAAGATCGTTGGCTACACCCGTAGAGGTTTCATTATGGGTTACGAATACCCCTTTAACGCCTTCACCCTTTGGCCCGTTCAGAAAATCCTCAATCTCCCTGGGATCCACGCCGTGCCCCCACGGAACGCTTATAACCTGAACATCCAGCCCAAATCGGCTTGCTATTTTTACAAACCGGTCGCCGAATACACCTGTACTGGCAACCAGAACCTTATCTCCCGGGGAAAAGGCGTTGACGACGGCGGCTTCCATACCGCAGGTTCCCGATGAGACCAGGGTTAACACCGGGTTTTGCGTCTGGAACACCTTTTTTAAGCCCTCATTCATCTTTTCAAAATAGTGTTCGAACTCCTTGGTACGATGATGAATCATTTGCCTTGCCATTGTTTCCCTGACTCTGTGTGGTATCATGGTAGGTCCTGGAGTCATTAATAATTTGTCTCTCTGCATGCAAATACCTCCTTAAAAAAACTTAAAAATAAAACCCGTCCTAAATTCAAGGACGGGATTATTTCTCACGTGGTGCCACCTTGTTTCGCCTATATTTACAAGGCCTCATTGGATATAACGGTCTGAAACCGGTAATGGTTGATTCCCATACGACTCCGAGGTGGATTCGGTGGGGTTACCCGATGGCTTGCACCAACCGCCATCTCTCTGGAAGGCAACGTCCCATCTACTAGTCCTCTTCATCATCTTTGCAATATTAAGCTGAATTTTATTGTTAATTTTACAACAATGTTTATGTTGTGTCAATTACCCGATGGAAAAAATATCGCCGTTTCGGGCATTATTTTACAGCTTTTGCTATTATTCCGCCGCCGACCACCAGATCGTCCTGATATATAACGGCAGCCTGGCCCGGCGTGATAGCACGCTGGGGCTTATCGAATACCACCTTTAACGTGTTTTCTTCACCAGGATATATAGTAGCCGGGGCCTCTCTGGCCGTGTATCTTATTTTAACATTGGCCTTTATAGGTGAATCAATGCTGGATACCGATATCAGGTTGACATCCTCAACCAACATCTCCTGAGCGTATACTTCCTTATCCCGTCCAAGCACAACTGTGTTTTTTTCCGGATCTATGTCCACAACATACATCGGATGGCCGAAAGATATTCCCAGCCCCTTCCTCTGCCCGATGGTATAGTGAATAATACCCCTGTGTTTACCCAGGATATTTCCCTGGGTATCGACAAAATACCCCGGTTTGACTGGAGCCGAAGCTCTTTGGTGGACAAAGCCGGCGTAATCATTGTCTTTTACAAAGCATATCTCCTGGCTGTCTGGTTTGTTGGCTGTAACCAATCCTGCTTCTTCGGCTATCTCCCTTACCTGTTCTTTTGTGTAATTGCCTATGGGCAAGAGGGTGTGCTTAAGCTGGTACTGGGTCATGTTGTATAGGGCATAGCTTTGATCCTTTGCTGAAGTAACGGATTTCTTCAGAAAATAGCGGTCCCTTTCCGCATCATAATCTATGCGGGCATAGTGTCCGGTAGCCACGTAATAGGCTTCAAGCGCCATGGCCCGGCGCAGCAGCTCTTCAAATTTGATGTACCGATTGCACATTATGCATGGATTGGGAGTGCGGCCTTTGAGATATTCATCCACAAAGTAGCATATAACCTTTTTATCAAATATCTGCTGAAAATTCATTACATAGAAGGGAATGCCCAGGTGATTTGCCACCCTTCTGGCATCTTCAACCGCTGTTAAGGAACAGCAGCCCCCTTCCCTTTCCACCAAATCCGGGTCATCGCCTGGCCATATCTGCATGGTTACGCCTATCACTTCGTATCCTTGCTGTTTTAGAATATATGCTGCTACCGAGCTGTCCACTCCTCCGCTCATTGCTACAACTACCCGGTTAGCTTTCATCGATTCACCTACTTACTGCTTGCCAGCTGCTTGCTTTTATAATCTTCAATGGCGGCTTTTATAGCCTCTTCCGCCAAAACCGAACAGTGCATCTTTATCGGCGGCAGCCCGTCCAGGGCATCGGCCACGGCCTTATTTGTCAGCGCAAGGGCTTCATCTATAGTCTTGCCCTTTACCAATTCGGTGGCCATGCTGCTGGTTGCAATGGCAGCACCGCATCCGAAAGTTTTGAACTTAATATCCACTATAACATTGTCTTTTATTTTCAAATAGATCTTCATTATATCCCCGCATTTGGCATTTCCAACCTGACCTACACCATCAGGATTTTCTATTTCACCTACATTTCTTGGATTCATAAAATGATCCATTACCTTTTCGCTATACATAATGCTTTTCCCCCTTATCTTGTGCGAATAGCGGTGACATATTCCTTAACCGCTGTACAATTTCAGGCAAAACTTCAAGTACATAATCAACATCCTCATCCGTGTTATCATCGCCCAGTGTCAGCCTTAGAGAACCGTGGGCAATTTCATGGGGCAGGCCGATTGCCAGCAGCACGTGGGACGGATCCAGCGAGCCCGATGTACACGCCGAACCGCTGGATGCGGCAATGCCCTTCATGTCAAGGCTGAGCAATAAAGATTCGCCCTCGATGTATTCAAAGCTTAGGTTTACATTGCCGGGAAGGCGCTTTACGGGATGCCCGTTTAAACGGACGCTGTCGATCCTTTCCATAATGCCTGAGATCAGACGGTCCCGCATTGCTGTCAGCTTCCTGCTGCTCTCTTCCAGATTTTCATGAGCAAGCTCTATCGCCTTACCCAAGCCGACAATACCGGGAAGGTTTTCAGTCCCCGCACGCCTGTTGCGTTCCTGGGCGCCTCCGTGCATGAATGGATGTATTTTGACACCCTTTTTTATATACAAAGCTCCTACGCCTTTGGGACCATAAAACTTGTGGGCCGACAGGGATAACAGGTCAATGTTCATATCCTTAACATCAATCGGCAAATGCCCTACAGCTTGAACAGCATCGGTATGGAAATATATCCCGTGTTCCCGGGCTATACGCCCTATTTCCTTAACAGGCTGTATCGTGCCTATCTCGTTATTGGCAAACATAACGCTTATCAATATTGTCCTGTCCGTAATTGCCCGCTTTACATCCTCCGGATCTACCAATCCGTATTGATCAACCGGAAGGTAAGTAACCTCAAAGCCCATCTTCTCCAGATACTGGCAGGTGTGCAGCACCGCATGATGTTCTATCGAAGTTGTAATGATGTGGTTTCCCCTTTGCCTGTTCGCCAATGCAATCCCTTTAATAGCCCAGTTGTCGGCTTCACTCCCGCCACCGGTGAAGTATATCTCATCGGTAGATGCATTAAAAGCTTTTGCAGTCCTTTCTCTGGCAAGATCCACGGCTTTTCTGGCTTCACGCCCAAAACTGTGTACGCTGGATGGATTGCCGTATTTCTCGGTAAAGAAGGGCAACATCTCTTCCAGGACTTCCTTTTTGGTATATGTCGTGGCTGCGTGATCCATATATACTCTACGTTCCATTTTCAAGCACTCCTTTTTACCGGTACTGTCCGGTACAATATGCTCCCTATGAGAAGCTGTTTATATTATCTATGATACCGCTTTTAACCTTCCTTATGAATTTTGAAATAGTCATTAAGCATATCCTGAAGGGTTATTGAGTCCACCACCTGGTTTATGCTGTCCCGGATCTTCCTCCAGACTATGCGGGTAACGCAGAATTCCGCTTTTTCGCATTCGCTTACCTCGCCCTCTATAACGCAGTCAACGGGAGCCATTGAACCTTCCAGGCTTCGAATTATTTCCCCTATTGTTATACTGTCAGGGGAATGGGCAAGTATATACCCTCCCTGGGCGCCGCGAACGCTGTTTACAAGACCGGCTTTGCGCAAACCGGCCATCAGTTGTTCAAGATAAGCCTCAGAAAGTCCCTGGCGCTCGGCAATTGTCTTAAGCGGAACTGGTTCCCCGTTGCTGTGCAACGCCAGGTCAAACATGGCTTTTACCCCGTATCGTCCCTTTGTGGAAAGCCTCACGATGCATCACTCCTTAAAACCAAGTAATTTACTTGGTTTTATTTCGAGTTCAGAATAGCATATCCGAGTATTTTTGTCAAGATTAAAAATGGAGAAATTCTACAGGTTTGCTGACAAAAGGTTATTGTTGCGTTAAAGGATTTGTATACCGGCAGAAAGGCGGTTATAGGCTATCGCCTAAGCTGATCCAGAACTTTTTTGATATTGGCCTCCCAGCCCGAATCTTTGGGGAAGTAATATTTAACACCTTGAAGTTGAGCGGGCATATACTGCTGTATAGCCCTTGCCATGGGATAATCATGCGAATACTTGTATCCCTTTCCGTGTCCCATTTCTTTGGCGCCATTATAGCTTGCATCCCTTAAGTTTATGGGGACCATTCCGACATCCTTTGTGCGGACATCCTCCAGGGCCTTTTCGATCCCTAGATAGGCCGAATTGGATTTTGGTGAACATGCGACAAACAGGGCTGCCATGGCCAGGATGATCCTGCCCTCCGGCCAGCCAATCCGTTCGACGGCTTGGGCAGCCGCCACCGCTACCTGTAAAGCTGCCGGGTTGGCCAGCCCTACATCCTCGGCAGCAGCAATTATGATCCGCCTGGCAATAAATTCGGGTTTTTCTCCTGACTCGACCAATCTGGCCAGCCAGTGAAGCACGGCATCCGGTTCCATATAGTTGCGCATGCTTTTTATAAAAGCGCTGATAATATCATAGTGGTTGTCCCCATCCTTATCGTATTTTATTGCCTTCTGCTGTATACAGTCCTGGGCAACCTCAAGATCGATATGTATCTTTCCGTCATCTGCCGGCGGTGTGGTCAGGGCTGCCAGCTCAAGGGCGTTCATTGCCACCCGGGCATCGCCGTCGGATAGGCGAATTATGTGATCCAGTGCTTCTTGACTTATTTCTATCGGATAATTGCCCAAACCCCGCTCCCTGTCCTTAAGGCATCTGTCGATGATAAGCCGTATCTCGCTGTGGGACAGGGGTTCAAATTTAAATATCGTGGATCTCGACAAAAGCGCTTTGTTAACCTCAAAATAAGGATTTTCCGTAGTAGCTCCGATGAGTATGATCGTCCCGTTTTCCACATAGGGGAGCAGGACATCCTGCTGTCCTTTGTTCAAACGATGGATCTCATCATAAAACAGTATAACCCGCCCTTTGGGGTTCAACAGATAATTCTGTGCTTCTTCCGCAATTTCCCGAATCTCCTTGACACCGGATGTTGTGGCATTCAATTTTTTAAAAGGATACTTTGTTTCCCGTGAGATTATATGAGCCAGCGTGGTCTTCCCAGTTCCCGGAGGTCCGTAGAAGATCACCGATGACAGGCGATCGCTTTTGATGGCTCTGTACAGAAGTCTATTTTTTCCGATTATATGCTGTTGGCCTACGAAATCCTCCAGAGTATTCGGGCGCATTCTTGCAGCTAACGGCATGTTCTTATCCATATATATCAGTCCCTTTTTGTTGTAGTTTTGACCCATGGAGTCAAAAAGGTTCGGCTTTTGCAGGGCATTTGAACCTTAATATCAGAGTAAAAGGATGACCTTTGAGGATCATCCTTTTATCTTAAAACTCCCTGCTTGTAAAGGGGGAACCTGTTGCACAGGCTGTCTACAATGGATATTACCTGCTCTCTGTTAGCTTCAAAATCCGATAATGCCAGTGAAATGGCTTTGGCTATCTCGTGCATTTCATTCTCCCCCATACCCCGGGTGGTAAGCGCTGGTGTACCGATCCTTATGCCGCTGGTAACAAATGGGCTTTCAGGGTCGTTGGGGATGGCGTTTTTGTTGACGGTAATCCTTACATTATCCAGCTTTTTCTCGGCATCCCTGCCAGTAATGCCCTTGTTTCTTAAATCTATGAGCATTAGATGATTGTCGGTGCCACCGGATACAAGGTTGAAGCCTTCATCCATAAGACCTCGGGCCAGAGCCTGGGCGTTATTCACGATTCTCTGCTGGTATTCTTTAAATTCGGGCTTTAAGGCCTCACCAAAGCATACTGCCTTGGCGGCGATGACATGCATCAGAGGACCTCCCTGGGTTCCGGGGAAGATTGCCCTGTCAATTAACTTTGCATATTTTTCTTTACATAGTATCATGCCACCCCTTGGTCCCCTTAACGTCTTATGGGTGGTGGTGGTTACAAAATCGGCGTAGGGTACCGGATTTGGATGAAGACCTGCAGCCACAAGGCCTGCTATGTGGGCCATATCCACCATTAAATATGCCCCTACTTCATCAGCAATATTCCTGAACTTCTCAAAGTCCAGAACTCTGGGGTATGCACTTGCGCCGGCCACTATCATCTTGGGTTTGAATTCTCGGGCTAACAGCCTTACTTCGTCATAATCAATGTATCCCGTTTCAATATTAACGCCGTAGGAAACGATCTTATAGAGTTTGCCGGAATAATTGACCGGGCTGCCGTGGGTCAGATGACCTCCGTGGGCAAGGTTCATGCCCATAATTGTATCCCCGGGATTTAGCACCGAAAAATATACCGCCATATTTGCCTGGGCGCCGGAATGGGGCTGAACGTTGGCATGTTCCGCCTTATAGATCTCCTTCGCCCTTTCAATGGCAATGTTTTCTACCACATCTACGTATTCGCATCCGCCGTAATAGCGTCGGCCGGGATATCCTTCGGCGTATTTGTTGGTTAAATGGGTTCCCATAGCGGCCATCACCGGTAAGCTGACAAAGTTCTCAGAGGCAATAAGTTCCAGGTGATCCTGCTGGCGTTCCAACTCCTTCTCTATCGCCTGCGCCACTTCCGGATCTGCATTGTAGATTTCTTTTAGATCTATCATGTTCTGATTCCTCCTATATAGCTTTCAAAATAAAAGCTAACGCAAAGTTTTTATATTCATTATAATGACAATATATAAAATTTACAAGTTTATTTAAAAAATCTTATGGAGAATCCGTTCGTCGAGCATAACAGATATAGTGCATAACAGATTAAGTCCCGACGGACAAAGGCAAAAAAAAAGATCGGTTAAAACCGATCTTTAAAGTACCTTCTGAATTATCCTGTCCAATTCGGGTTTTGGGCGCACCCCGACCAAACGTTCAACCGCTTCACCGTTTTTGAAGAATATCAGGGTAGGAATGCTCATAACCCCGTATTGTGCTGCCAATTGACCCTGTTCATCAACGTTTACCTTTCCTACTTTTAGCTTTCCCTCATATTCATCGGCAAGCTGATCGATGATGGGTGCGATCATCCTGCACGGACCACACCAGGCTGCCCAAAAATCAACCAAAACGGGTTGTTCCGAATTCAACACTTCACTGTCAAAGCTATCCACGGTCAGCTCAATTACATTTTTACTTGCCATCGTCCATCTCCTCCTCGTTTTTATTTAAAATTGACACCATTTGCGGTGTAAACTGCTCGCTTTTCTTCAGCCTCGGCTCCATTGCCCGAATCAGAATAAAGGACAGGACGGTAAATATAATACCCGTCATGGCAGCCCACAACTGACGTTCAATTCCCAACATATCTCCTGTTAAATACCCAATGAGCACACCCAAGACTAAAGCCAGGAGAGGGAATAAATACATTACTGCCGAAGCTTTAACAAATTGAGTTGAATCCAAGCTTAACTCCACTTGATCACCCGGCTTTGCATCCAAAAGATTGGGTATGGTAATCAGCATTTCATTGGAACGGTAGCCAAATTTGCATGCAACGCACCTGTCGCATGCCGAACTTCTCTGGATCTGAACCACCGCCTGACGGCCCTCAACGCTTATCACTTTTCCTATCTCTTTCAAGCTCATCATCTCCTCAGAAAATCAATCCTCGGACCAATCGATGATATCCTTAACCACCTCAGCCGCCATGATAAGACCGGCCACCGACGGAACAAACGAAACGCTGCCCGGGGGATTCTTTTTGCGGCTTTTTGATCCCTCTTCAATGGAGCTGTCCGAAACTTCGGCTGCATACTTGGGCTTGATTGGCGTCTCGGTGGAGTAAACCACCTTCAGGCTTTGGATTCCCAGACGGCGCAGCTCACGCCGCATCACTTTGGCTATGGGATCAATCGATGTTTCGTATATATCTCCAACTCTGAAAGCCGTCGGATCCATCTTGTTTCCGGCCCCCATGCTGGAGATAACCGGGATACCTTCTGTTTTACACCTCACCACAAGATCCAGCTTTGAGCTGATTGTATCTATGGCATCCAGCACATAGTCAAACCGGGAAAAATCCAGCTTATGCGCCGTTTCGGGCCCGTAAAACTCAGTATGGCATACAACATCTGCATTCGGGTTGATGCTCAAAATCCGCTGCTTCATCACCTCAACTTTGGGTTTCCCAACGGTAGTCACATCGGCATGAATCTGACGGTTCAGATTGGTTATGCTGACATTGTCATGATCGATCAGCACCAAATTGCCTATTCCGCACCTGGCCAGGGCTTCAACGGCAAAGCTGCCAACGCCGCCTATTCCGAATACCGCAACGGTACTGCGGCTTAGTTTTTCAAGGGCCTTTTTACCTATAAGCCATTCGGTTCTGGTAAAAGCATGAAGCATTGCATCTCACCCGTGTCATAATTATATTTAACCATTTGCTTCAATATTAAACAGCTTTCAGTCTAAATGCATACAGCCTTACAATTAAGCGCTATTCATTCCTTTTGCAACAATTTCTTTTTTAGATGTTTGCTGGGCATTCACATTCGTGTTGACTAAGAATCAACACGAATGTGAAGCTCTCTGAGCTGTTTTGGTTCCACATCGGATGGTGCGTTGGTCAATGGATCAGACGCATTCTGCATTTTTGGGAAGGCTATCACGTCCCTGATGGTATCCCGACCCAAGAGCAGCATTACCAGCCGATCAAGCCCGTACGCAAAGCCACCGTGAGGCGGGGTTCCGTACTTAAAGGCTTCCAGCAAAAATCCGAACCTTTCCCAGGCCTGTTCTTGTGTAAAGCCCAATACATTTAGCATCTTCTCCTGGAGATCGGATACATGTATCCTGATACTGCCCGAACCTAGCTCCACGCCGTTGAGCACCGCATCATAGGCCTTGGCCCTTACCTTTCCTGGGTCGGTATCAAGCAGCTCAATATCCTCATCCATCGGCGATGTAAAGGGATGGTGTACCGCCACAAAACGCTTTTCTTCCTCATCGTACTCAAGGAGCGGGAATTCGGTTACCCACAACAGCCTGTATTCCCGGTCATCAATCAAATTCAACCGCCGGGCCAACTCAAGGCGCAGCTGTCCGAGAGCCTGAAACACCACTTCATCCCTGTCTGCTACAAACAGCAACAGGTCTCCCATTTCGGCCTGCAGACGCTCAAGGAGGCTGTTTATCTGTTCCTGATCAAAGAATTTGGTGATGGGGGATTTTAGACCGTCTGCTTCCACGGCAATCCAGGCCAAACCCTTTGCGTTATGGTTTTTAACGTAATCCACCAGAGAATCGATTTCCCGCCTTGAAAATTTGATGGCACATTCCTTTGCATTAATAGCCCTTACGCTTCCTCCCCGTTCAATAGCCGAGGAAAACACTTTGAAATCGCAACCGGCCACAATATCGGATACATTCTTTATTTCCAGTCCGAATCTTGTATCTGGTTTGTCGGTTCCGTATCGTTCCATGGCTTCCCTGTAGGTCAGTCGGGGCAACGGAAGCTGGATCTCCACTCCCAGAATCTTTTTAAAAATGTCGGCCAGCAACAATTCGTTCAGGGATATAACGTCCTCAACATCAACGAAGGACATTTCAATATCAATCTGGGTGAATTCGGGCTGACGATCCGCCCTTAAATCTTCATCCCTGAAACAGCGGGCAATCTGAAAATACCGGTCGTATCCCGACAGCATAAGAAGCTGTTTAAAGAGCTGAGGGGATTGAGGCAGGGCATAGAACTTGCCCGGATGTATCCTGCTGGGCACCAGATAGTCCCTGGCACCTTCCGGGGTACTCCTGGTTAACATGGGTGTTTCTATTTCATAGAAGCCTTTGGAATCAAGAAAATCCCGTACGCATTTGACTATCCGGTGGCGCATTATTATATTTCTTTGCATCTCCGGCCGTCTTAGGTCCAGATACCGATATTTTAACCGCACTGATTCGGACACATTGGTATCGTCTTCAATGCTAAACGGTGGGGTGGCTGATGCCGACAGTATCTTTAGCTGCTTTGCCGATACCTCTATCTCCCCCGTTTCTATTTTTGGGTTAACGGTTTCGGGATCCCGTTTTACCACCGTTCCTTTGACGGCTATCACATATTCGGAACGCACAGCTTCAGCCTTTTCAAAAAAGGCGCCGCAGTTCTGCTCATCGAACACAATCTGAACGATTCCGGTTCGATCTCTCAAATCAATGAATATTAATCCTCCCAGGTCACGACGCCTATGTGCCCATCCCATAAGCGTCACCTCTTGACCAATATGCTCGGTGTTCAGAATTCCACACATGTGCGTTCTTTTCCAATCACCCATTAATTCTGCCATGGTTTACTCCTCCATTCCATAAATATTGGTTTGGCCATTATTGCTAATGTTATTTCAGTTTTTCCTTTAAACTGGGGATCAGCTGATCCATTGAAAGGATTGACTCCTGGCCCGTAGACATATCCCGTATCTTAACCTGATTGTTTATGATTTCGTCTTCACCAAGAATGCACACATAGGGTACGTTGGTCTTGTCTGCATACTTAAACTGTGCTTTCATGCTTCTGCCTACATGATCCATATCGGCAGGGATGCCTTCCCGTCGCAGACTGTCCAGCATCCCGAAGGCCTTGCTTCTGGCTTCATCACCCTGTGTAATAAACATCACCTTAATATTATCCGGTTCGGGGATTATGATCTCCTGTTTTTCCAGAACCATAAGGAGCCTTTCCAATCCCATGCCAAAACCCGCACCGGGTGTATCCGGTCCCCCGCAAAGTCCAACCAGTCCGTCATACCTGCCGCCGCCGCATACCGTTAGTCCCGGCTCTATACCGTTGAAGATTATTTCAAACACGGTCTTTGTATAATAGTCCAGGCCTCTGACGATCATGGGATCTACTTTATAGGGAATACCGGCGGCATCCAGATACCTCTTAAGCTCTTCAAAATGCAGTTTGCACTCATCGCAAAGATAGCCCAGCATAACGGGGGCATTGGCTGCCACCCCTTTGCAATTCTCCTCCTTGCAGTCCAATATTCGCAATGGATTCCTTTCAAAGCGCTCTTTGCAGTTGGAACACATCTCATCCAGATAGCCTGACAGATATTCTTTGAGTGCGTTATGGTATTCGGGACGGCATACGGGACAGCCTATGCTGTTGATGTGAAGCTCAAGATCCTTAATATTGAGTCTGTCAAGCAGGGCCATTGCGAGTGTTATGATTTCCGCATCCACCGATGCCTGGGGTGCGCCAAAAACCTCCACTCCAAACTGATGATGTTCCCTTAACCGCCCGGTTTGGGGCTTTTCGTATCGGAAAACGGGCGTTAGATAGTACATCTTTATGGGTTGGGCAAGGGCATAAAGCCTGCCTTCTATATAGGCGCGAACCGTTCCCGCAGTGCCTTCCGGTTTCAGCGTGATGCTTCTTCCCCCTTTATCCTCAAAGGTATACATTTCCTTTTGAACAACGTCAGTGGTTTCACCCACTCCCCGCTCAAACAGTTCCGTATGTTCAAAAGTGGGGGTGCGGATCTCCCTATAGCCAAATAAATGCGTGATCTCCCGAATATTTTCTTCAACAAACTGCCATTTATAGGATTCATAGGGCAAAACATCCTTTGTACCCCTCGGAGCTTTTGCTATCATATCCCAATGTTCCTCCTTTTAATATTAAAACCTCTCGAACCCTTAAAATTAAAGGGACGAGAGGTTAATTTGCCCGTGGTACCACCCTTATTGGAGAACATATCTCCCACTCTTCCCGTAACGCCGGGTTGCGGATCTGCCTACTCCCGTTCAGCAGACCGGCTCAAGGATGTCATTCCCCGAACATCCGTAAGGGAAGCTTCCAGCCCGGGGCTCCCCCTCTCTGATACATCCATCCGGGTACTCCTTCCTTTCACTGCCGTTAAATGATTTCAATGTATTAGTATTATAACCCTGGCATATGGCGTTGTCAACCATGGTTTTCCTGCCCGCTGCCGGTCCGTCATTTTTTAGGCCGTATACATTTACATATGCCGTATACATAACACATATAAAAAATATGATGGAAACCGCCTTGCCGAAAAGCATAGAAGCTGTTAACCAGGCGGGGGATATCCGGAATCAGTTCCATACAAAGCTTGGTGCTGCTTTATATTCTATCAATGATCACCTTCTTACGGTGTATGGTTTCCTCAATCCTGTTTATATATTCATTGACATCTTTCAGGTTGGGAACTCGTTCTATCCGATCCTCTGCTGGATAATACACCTTGGAGACAGCTCCCGCTCCAACGCCCCATATGGTCTGCTTCTCCCCCATCATCTGAACGTTATATATACATTCCTTTCCCCTCTTGGCATATCCTACATTCTCCAAATTTCCAACCATATACTTTTGCCGATATAGGTAATAGGGAACCATATCCATTTTTTTAATCCATCGATGGCATACCTGGAGCATTACTTCGGCAATGTCATCGTTGGTCAAAGGATATTTTTCAAGGGTTTTTTTCAGCCGGGATGCCCTTTTTACCGCCAGGGTGTGAACCGTTATATTATCAGGATCCAGATCCGCAAGAGAAGCCATGGTTCTTTCCATGTGCCGGGTATTCTCCTTCGGTAAGCCCACTATAACATCCGCATTGATGCAATCAAAGCCAATGTATCTGGCCATATTGAAAGCCGATACCACCTGCTGTACCGTATGTCTCCTTCCGATTTCTTCCAATGTTTCCTGGTTCATGGTCTGGGGATTAATGCTGATTCGGTTAACCCCGAAAGCCTTAAGAATGCTGAGCTTATCCAGATCCAGGCTGTCTGGCCTGCCGCATTCCACGGTATACTCCCTGACCTTTCGGCCATTCAAAACAAGCTCAACGGCGCCCATAAGCCTTTCCAACTGGGAAAAGTTAAGGACGGTCGGGGTACCCCCACCGATATATAAAGTCTGAATCTCTGCTCCCCTCTGGGTCAAAAAGCCAACAACCTGTTCCAACTCCAGGCTCAGACAATCCAGATATTTGTCTACAACATTGCTTTTTGTGTCCACAACAGCCGAGGGAAAGGAGCAGTAAAGACACCTGGTAGGGCAAAACGGAATGTGAATATACAGGGAGACTATATCAGCCCTGTTTCCCATAATTATATGACGCTGGTTCCTGGCGGTTTCGATCAACAGTTCGGCTTTGTCCTCTTTGACCCTGTATTCGGAGTCCAGGATGTCCAGCACCTCCCTATAATCAAAGCAATCGTCCATCAGGTTGTGTACCACTTTCAGCGGGCGCACACCGGTAAGTATTCCCCAGTGCGGGCTTCTGCCGGTATGTTCGGCCAGCATATCGTATATGCATTGGCACACAAACTTCTTTAATTCCCTCTTTTCCCTTAATGGTGAGCTTTTAATATCCTGCTCCATGCAAAACCGGTGTACATTGGCTTTCAAAAGCCTGTCGCTTCCGGCTTCCAGTTTGGTGCGTACTTCAATTTCAGAATCGTTTATATATGAGTACCGGGCGGTCAACAGGCAGTCTGCCGAAGAGAATTTCCATACGTCAATTTCCCCGGCTGTCGGGGCAAGAACTCTAACTTCCCTGCCCGGGAAAAAGATCCGGGTCAGTTCCCAAATTTCATGTTCAAATTTGCCGTTGGGCAGGTGGATAAAAACCGTCAAACTTAATTAAACCTCCGAATAAAACTTAATTAAATCTCCGAATAATGGTATTTACCAATTAGCGGGAATAATAATAAGCTATATAAGGGTTTGTGATTCTTTCCCTTCCTATGGTGCTTGCCGGACCATGTCCGGGATATATTATAAAGTTATCATCAAGTACCATCAACTTCTCAATTATGGAACGGATCAGCTCCTTACAATTTCCTCCCGGAAAATCGCTTCTCCCTACCGAACCGCAGAACAGGGTATCACCGGTAAAAACGGCCCCTGGAGCAAGAAAACACACGCTTCCCCCGGAGTGTCCGGGAGTATGCAGCACTTTCAGCTCTATATCTCCTACATGAAGCTTATCTCCGTCCTTCAGCACTTTATCGGCAGGGCCTTGATCCCCGATGTCCATCCTCATATATAAGGATAGATTCCTGCCGTTATCATTGAGGCAGCCGGCATCCTCAACATGTATGGCAACCCGGGCATTCAGCTCATCTTTCAGATATTTGACAGCCCCAATGTGATCAAAATGCCCGTGGGTCAGCAGGATATATTGGATCTCCAGCCTGTTGCTCTTTACCTGGCTGATGATTAACTCCCCTTCTGCCCCTGGATCAATAATGGCAGCTTTTTTCGTGTTCTGGCAGTACAATATATAGCAATTCGCAGCTAAAGGTCCGACTTCCATTGTAATAACTTTCATCTGCTTTGCTCTCCTTTAGAATACGTGATTTTTAATTCAAAATGTCTTTTTGCTGTCCAGCAGTATTGTAACGGGGCCATCATTGATCAAGGTCACCTCCATTTTGGCCTGAAACACGCCTTGAGCGACGGGAATTCCCATCTCTCCAACTTTTTGGATAAACTGTTCGTAATACCACTTGGCAACATCCGGTTCCGCAGCCCGTATGAAACTGGGGCGACGCCCCTTCCTGCAGTCACCGTGCAGTGTAAACTGAGATACTGCCAGTATGGAACCCCCCACGTCCCGTACCGACAGATTCATCTTTCCATTCTGATCCTCAAAGATCCTGAGGCCGGTCACCTTATCCACAATATAATTGAGATCAACCTCATTGTCACCCTTTTCCACGCCTAAAAAAACAAGAAGCCCCTTTTCAATCCGGCCTACCTTTTCATCCTCTACCGTAACATGGGCATGTTTAACCCTCTGCACTACAGCTCTCATGTATGCTTCCTCCTATTACTGCTTTTGTACAATTATGTTTCTGCATATCGTGCAAAAGAAGATCCGACTGCAAAAAGCTCCGGCTATGCATTCATTCTGTGGACATCAAGCACATCCTGCAGCTTCTTAAGCTGCCTCATCACCTTTTCCAGCTGCTGGGTATTGCCGATCTCCACACCTAAATTTATATTGGCCAGCCGATTCTTGTTTGTTCTGGCGTTGACCGCCGTTATGGTTATGTCCATATTGGCAATCGTGCTGGTAATATCGGCCAAAAGAGATTGCCGATCCCTGGCGATAATCTGTATTTCGGCATTGTAGGATGCCCGGTCCTGCTCTGTCCATTCCACATCAATAAACCTGTGCTTCTCATCGGCAATCTCGGTCAGGTTAATGCAATCCACCCGGTGGACCGACACACCCCTTCCCTTTGTGATATATCCTATTATTTCATCGCCTGGTACGGGATTGCAGCATCTGGCAATCCGTACCAGGATATTATCGATTCCCTTGACCTGTATACCCTTTCCATAATATTTTTTGGGCTTGGTGTCTTTTATTTGTTTTGCTTCCGCCTCGCCTGCTACCTCGGTGGCAGCAGTCTTTTGAAACCTCTTGTAATCGTTGATAAGCCTGAGCAGTATTTGATTGGTGGTCAGCCCGCCGTAGCCTATTGCAGCGTATACATCGTCGATTGAGTTAAAGCCGTATTTTCTGTATATCGGTTCCAACCATTCGTTTTTAATAAGCTGGGAAAGCACGTAACCTTGCCTCTTAGCCTCCCTTTCCAGCATTTCCTTGCCTCTGGCAATGTTTTCTTCCCGCCTTTCCCGTTTGAACCACTGCTTTATCTTGCTCTTGGCCTGGCTGGTCTTTACAATTTTTAGCCAATCCCTGCTTGGACCGCGGCTGCTGGAAGAAGTTATGATCTCAACTATCTCACCGGTCTGAAGCTGGTAATCCAGGGGAACCAGCTTGCCGTTTACCTTTGCACCGACACACTTGTTCCCTATCTCGGTATGGATGGAATATGCAAAATCAAGGGGACATGACCCCTTGGGCAGATCGATAACATCGCCTTTCGGTGTGAAAACAAAGACTTCGTCGTTAAACAGATCTATCTTTAAGGTTTCAACAAAATCCCTGAAATCCCTGAGCTCGCTTTGCCATTCCAGCAACTGGCGAAGCCATGCCAGCTTGTCATCCAGATCGGTTGAAACCTTGCGTCCCTCTTTATACTTCCAGTGGGCTGCAATACCATATTCTGCGGTCCGGTGCATATCCCAGGTTCTGATTTGGATTTCAAACACTTCACCCCTTGAATCAATCACGGTGGTATGAAGGGATTGGTACATGTTAGGCTTGGGAACGGCTATATAATCCTTAAAACGGCCGGGAATCGGCTTCCAAAGGGTATGGACAATTCCCAGCACCCCATAGCAATCCTTTACCGTGTTGACAATCACACGGATGGCAAGTAGATCGGTTATCTCCTCAAAATCCTTATGCTGCATGTACATCTTTCGGTAAATGCTGTAGAAGTTCTTTGGTCTGCCGTCTATCTCGGCTTCTATATTCATTTCATTCAGCTTTGCCTTAAGGGTTTGTATTACTTCCTTTATAATGGCTTCCCGCTCTTTTCTCTTGGTAGCCACCTTTTCAACGAGATCATAGTAACCCTTCGGATCGATGTATCGCAGCGATATATCCTCCAGCTCCCATTTTATTCGGAAAATTCCAAGCCTATGGGCCAGAGGTGCATAGATTTCCAAGGTTTCATAGGCTTTCTCCCGTTGTTTTGCTTCGTCAACATACTCAAGGGTTCGCAGATTGTGGAGCCGGTCTGCCAGTTTTATGATAATTACCCTTATGTCCTTCGCCATGGCAACGAACATTTTTCTCAAACTTTCAACCTGCTGCTCTTCCTTTGTCTTATACTCTATCCGTCCCAGTTTTGTAACCCCGTCAACAAGCTTTGTTATTTCGGGGCCAAACTCTCTTTCCAGCTCCTGAAGAGCACTGCCGGTGTCTTCAACAACATCGTGCAGAATCCCTGCAGCAACGGTATCTGCGTCCAATCCCAACTCCAGCAAAATATGAGCAACTTCAAGAGGGTGGATAATATAGGGTTCGCCGGAAGAACGCTTCTGACCCTGGTGGGCCTTTTCAGCGTGTTCGTAGGCCTTCATTATAATCTCAACGCTTTCCTTCCCGAATACCGATTCTGCCTTGCTTTTCAGCTCGGCCACTTTTCTCTCAAGATCACTGATGCTGGCAATAGTGCTTTTTCCCACTTATTCCACCCCTTTCTCATTCATGCTATGCCGGACTCTGGAGTATAGTTACCGCTGCATACAGCATAACGAAGATCTATAACAACGCACCCTTAATGCGATTTTACCAAATACAGTTATCAGCTTTTTTTATACAAAGAGTGGTTGGTAGAGCAGCCACCAACCACCAGCCTGATTTTCTGGCTTAATCGTCATATTCTATGACAGAATAAACATCATAACCTTCCAGAGTCTTTCTTCCGTTCAAATAAGTCAATTCCATTACAAAAACAACGCCTACAACAATTCCTCCCAATTTTTCAACCAATTTTACAGCCGCCAGTGCGGTGCCCCCAGTTGCCAACAGGTCATCAACCACAACAACTCTTTGTCCGGGTTGGATGGCATCCTTATGGATTTCCAAACTATCCGTACCGTATTCCAGCTCATATTCATACCTGACGGTCTCTGCAGGCAGTTTCCCAGGTTTTCTCACCGGAACGAAGCCTATCTTCAATGCGTATGCAACCGGTGCCCCCAATACAAAGCCTCTTGCTTCGGGCCCAACAATAACATCGGCCCTCTTCTCCCTGCAGAAGTTTACGAGGGAATCAACGGTATACACATAGGCTTCCGGATCTTTTAGCAAAGTTGTAATATCCTTGAAGCTGATACCCTGTTTTGGGAAATCCATGACAATTCTTACTTTTTCCTTTAACTCCATTAGTATCCTCCTTTTCTCAACGGGTTATCATTTTATTCATCCACATCTGGTAGCATTGATAAAGCCTGCTCTCTGTAAGCTCCCGGTTGCGCGGATTCGGATTGCATTCAATTACAATATAAGCAGGTTGGACGTTTACTTTTATAAACTCCAGCTCATCAAAGACGCCTAGCATTAGTCGCAGCTGGAACATATTGACGTCCTGTCCTGTGGACTGTACATATTCATGCAACATGCCGGACATGTCAGGCCAGATGTTCTGGCGTGCACGCCGGAAATGCAGCCATTTATACAAAACAACAAAATGTTGTCTGTCCAGTTTCAGCCTTCCCAAAGTGTGGTTAAACAAATTATCGTCATCGGTCCAGCCGGTGATTACACTTACCTTTTCTTTAAATCGTTCCAGTACCGGCAGGTGGGAGTACAATGGGACTTCCTGATCCAGAAGAAAAATTCTGTCATAGTGCTTGTACGGCACCTTTTCCAGGCAAGGAGCCAACAAAATGGCATTTAACCCCATATAGCGCATATCGGGAAAACAGCCGTATTCAAAGACTGACCAGGACGAACCAGGATCCAGAACCAGGTTTAAAGCCCACCTTCCCCCCTCTGGAGTATTGGCCAGAACCAAATTGCCCAACTGGGCTTTATTAAAATAATCGACCGCTTGTTCATAGTTTATCGGCTTAAAAATTGCCGGGCCGAACATGCAGTTTTTAACATCCGCATCAGTTTTATTATACATAATTCCTTCGGAAAAAGCATCAAAAAATTTAAAATAAAAGGATTCAAGGAAGCTATCAATATCCTTCCCCTCCGTCAGAGCCACCTTCATTGATTTAATATTGAACTGGATCTTCTTTATACCCATCCATTCATTTTCTTCCAAAGCGGCTATAATGTCCAGTTTGCTGCTGTTGTCCGTCAGGTAATCTTTATTATTTCCCAATCCGAAACCTATGGCATCCCAACATCGTTTTTCAATTGAAACGGCCATCTTTAAGTGTTTTCCATCGTCCCCTACTGTCCGGCAGTTTTTAACCTCTACATTGCTGAACAGAAATTTCGGGCAGGGATTTCCGGCACCAAAGGGTTCCATTTGCCTGATTTCCTGTATCAATGACATGGTGATATCCTGGGTTGACAATATATCATCGTAGTACTCCCGAGGGATCAGAAGGGAAGAATCCAGATGACTATGACAGTAATCGGCAAGTTGCCGCTTTAACTCGGGTATAAGGTCTTTCGGTATGGTAAATCCCGCTGCCATTTCGTGCCCGCCGAACTTTACAAACAGGTGGCTGCATTTATTCAGTGCCGTGTATATATTAAATCCTTCAATACTCCTTGCAGAACCCACTCCGGTATCTTCCTGCCGGGATATCAAAATGCAGGGGCGGCTGAACATATCCGAAAGCTTTGATGCAGCTATTCCTATTACTCCCGTATGCCAGTTTTCGCCATCAAGGACAATAATCCGATCCCGGCTCAGGTTTCCGTCGTCCAAAATTCTTTTTCCGCATTCATCGACTACTTGGTTTTCTATCTGCTGCCGCTTCCTGTTTTCCTCATTCAATCTTTGGGCAATGAGAGCAGCCTTCTGGCGATCCTCCGCGGTCAGCAGGGAAACCCCCAAATATGCGTCTGCCATCCTTCCGGCAGCATTTAGTCGGGGGGCCAGCCCAAAGGCGATTTTTGTTGTATCCATATTATCTCCCTGTAAGCCCGCAGCCTTTGTCAATTCGTCAATTCCAAGATTGGGGAGGTTTTTCATCTTTTCAATGCCCTTTGCTGTAAAAATCCGGTTTTCGTCCAGCAAGGGAACGATATCGGCAACAGTCCCAAGGGCAATCAAATCCAGATATTCCTTAATACCGTCGATTCCGGCCATAGCTTGAACCAGCTTTGCAGCCACTCCCACTCCCGCCAGGCTGCAGAAGGGATAGGAATGGCCGGTACGGGTGGGATTGACAACCGCAACAGCGTCGGGAAGAGTACTGCCGCAGGTGTGGTGGTCGGTAATGATCACATCCATGCCCAGCTTCTTTGCCAGCTCAACTTCCTCAAGGGAAGTTATACCGCAATCAACGCTTATGATCAATTTTGTCCCCCGGGCAGAAATCAGCTCGATGGCTTCGCGGTTCATCCCGTATCCTTCGGTATAGCGGTTGGGAATGTATATCTCAACATCGGCCCCTTGTTTTTTTAAAAACAGGTATAGCATGGAAGCGGCAGTAATGCCGTCCGCATCATAATCTCCATATATTACAATCGGTTCCCGGCAGTCAATGGCCTTTTCTATGCGATTTACCGCCCTGTCCATGTCGGGTAACAGATAGGGATCATGCAAATCTTCAAGGGACGGGTTCAAAAAAGACGCTGCCCGATCTATATCGGTTATACCCCTGTTTACCAGCAACCTGGCAACAACCCGGGATATGCCAAGTCCAATTCGAAGCTTGTTAACATGGTATTCCGTCCCTGCCATTTCGGGCACCAAAGGTGCGTATATTGCCATTTCTTTGTAAGCCTCCTTTTAGCAAGCTAACAATAAAAGCTTCCCGAAGGAAGCTTTGTTATCACCGTCTGGTCAAATAAGCGTTGGCGACAGAAGATTTATTTTGCAGCGGCAGGCTTTTTCGATGCCGATTTCTCTGTCCACGCAGCCCAAAGAGGTCCTGCTATGAATATGCTGGAGTAGGTCCCTCCTAATAATCCCACTATTATCGGAAGGGTAAATTCCTTTATTGATTCTACACCGAATATATAAAGGGCCAACACCGTCAACAGAGTCGTAAGCGAAGTGTTGATGGATCGTGCGAGGGTCTGGCTGATGCTGGTGTTGGTAATTTCAGCCCTGGACAATTTACGCCTGAACTGCTTTGAGTTCTCCCTTATCCTGTCGAAGATCACAATCGTATTGTTTATCGAATAACCTATAATGGTGAGCACAGCTGCAACAAATGGACTGTTTATCTGCGTCCTCATCAGGGCAGCAAGGGCGATCATTACCAGCACATCGTGTATTAAGGCGATTACAGCGATAACTCCGGACTTCAGCTCAAACCTGAGCCAGATGTATATCAGCATAAATATCCACGCAATTATTATGGATTTAAAGGCATTTAACGTTAAATCCTTTCCTACGGTAGGGCCTACGGATTCCACATTGAATTTATCGTCCGTCAGCTCATATTTCTCTTTCAGGGCGGAGATAAGCTTTTCCTGTATCGCCTCCTGGTTTTCCATATGCCGCATCCGAATCATTGCATCCTGTTTGCTTTCTCCCACCTGCACCACGGTGGCGTCTATGCCTTCGGAAGACAATATGTCGCGAATATCATCGGCTGAGTATGATTTGCCTATGTTAACGTATATCAGGCTCCCGCCGATAAAGTCAATACCAAGGTTTAAACCCTGCCAGAGCGCTACAATCAGTCCGGCTAAAATTACAATCAATGATATAATCAGGAAAATTCTGTGCTTTCCAACAAAATCAAACGCCATTTTCGGCCGCCCCCTCTCTTACGCCTCTTACGCCGTACAGCCCGAGGCTTTTTACACCCAAATCAACAATAAGCCGCAGTACAAATTTGGTAAAAAATACTGCCGTCAGCATGCCGGCCGGTATTCCGATTAACAAGGATACAGCAAAACCTTTAATAGGGCCTGTCCCGAAAAATAGCAGCACAAGGGCAGCGATAACCGTGGTTATGTTGCCGTCAAATATGGCGCTCAAAGCCTTGGTAAAGCCGGAATC
>LFRM01068136.1_pt1 | contig 26095 bp, 23 predicted proteins | sample 618341 | NCBI WGS metagenome assembly LFRM01 (sample SAMN03654438, study PRJNA283298) | anaerobic digester metagenome | isolation source: pool of bioreactors CSTR01a, CSTR02a, and CSTR03a thermophilic anaerobic... | place: Denmark: Kgs. Lyngby | collected 2014-05-21 | reverse complement strand
TCTGGTGGCGAGCTGCCAGCCATGGTGCTGATTGATGCTGTAACGCGGTTGCTGCCTGGGGCATTAAACCATGCAGACTCCGCACAAGAAGACTCTTTTAGTGATGGTCTTCTCGACTGCCCGCATTACACGCGACCGGTTAGGTATGCAGGCAAAGACGTTCCTGAGGTGCTACTTAGTGGCAACCATGAACATATCCGGCGCTGGCGATTGCAACAAGCCTTAGGGCGAACTGCAGAGCGTCGCGCTGATCTTCTGGATAGCCGCTCGCTTTCTGGAGAAGAGAAAATGCTGTTGGACGAGTACTTTCGTCAGCAGAACGATAGTTAATTAACGTATCGATGGTAAATCATAAGGATTTGCCTTCAGGAGCACAGAATGACGAACAAAATTATTCTTCAGCTTGAAGCTGAACAAATGACTAAAGAAATTCCAGTATTTGCCGCCGGTGATACTGTAATTATTCAAGTTAAAGTACGTGAAGGTGATCGCCAGCGTTTACAGGCTTTCGAAGGCGTTGTAATTGCTAAGCGTAACCGTGGTATCAACAGTGCATTCACTGTTCGTAAAATTTCTAGCGGCGTAGGCGTTGAGCGTACGTTCCAAACTTACAGCCCACTGGTTGACAGCATTACTGTTAAGCGTCGTGGTGATGTTCGTAAAGCGAAACTGTACTACTTACGTGCTCTGTCTGGTAAAGCAGCGCGTATTAAAGAAAAACTGTCTCGTTAATTCGACAGTGTTTCAAAACAAAGCAGCCTACGGGCTGCTTTGTTGTTTCTGGAGATTGGACTAGCACAGTACTGCACACATGCGGCTGAGTGCATAAGCTATATTGTTATGAACTGATGCAGATTTGATTACGGCCATTTTTCTTGGCCAGATACATGCGGTGATCCGCAATAGAGAGTAATTGATCAACAGTCTCCACCTTATCGGTGATGCGTTCTGCTAAACCTATGCTGACGGTCAGCGGAGTACCTTCGGGACGATTTCCTAGGCCTGCGGCTTGGATGCGCTCCATGGCTATTTGCCCTTGTTCTAAATTGGTGTTGGGCATCAGCATTAAAAATTCCTCACCACCCCAGCGAATTAAACAGTCAGAGTTGCGTAGACTTTTGCTAAAGGCAGCGGTGAAATCACGTAATACCATATCGCCTGCATCATGCCCAAACTCGTCATTCACTTTCTTAAAGTGGTCAATATCAATAAAAGCTAGCGTGAGCGGCTGATTATAACGCTTAGCATTGGCCCATTGCAGAGTTAAGACTTCTTGACCGCTGCCACGTGAAAAAGCATCGGTCAGAGGATCATGAATCATCTGGCGCACAAGTGTGATCATAAAGGCTAGCTGACTGATTCCCGCCAGCGTTGTTGCGCCTGCAATGAGTGTCAGTAGCCAAAGGCTGCCAGCAAAGGTTGGATAATTAAAGGTTGACCAGTTTAAGTAGCCAGTGACGGCTTGGGCGCACACTAAGATGGCGGCCAATAATAAGTTTTCAGTCACACTCAGTGGGAAAATAGCTAAACCAGCCATCAGTAAAAATGGCAAAAATGAATAGCCTGACACTATAGCAGTCGGCAAAGTGTCCATTTGATAGCTATTGAGCAGCGAATACGAGGCAACATAAAACAACGTGGGCAGGGTAAATAAAATTGCTATGGCGCTGTAAGCATTCACTAGTCCGCCGGTGGGGCGATAAAATACCAGTAAAGCGGTTAAGCCTAGGCTCGTGGTGATGCGTAAAGCTGCCAGTTGTAGAAACAGCCTTGTATCAAACGCCATAAAGTCAACGATGCCCCACAGCGGTGTGAGAACTGCAAACAACAACGCAAAGAATCGCACGCGATTGACAATCATAACGGCGCGGCGCTGCTTGAGTAAGGCTGAATGTTGCAGAGGCGAAAAGAGTTGCCATAGCTCTGTAAAGCTCGACTCATTGGGCAGCAGCGACATAAAACGTCGGGTAATAAACTTTGAAATTGTTGACATATATTCTATAACCTTAAGCTGAAGTCACACTTGAGCCATTGTATATGTTGCCGTGAATACAATCTCCGGCAGAGGGTGGAGCCGTAATGCTTCAGCTGATGTGCGTTATGCAGCATTGCGTGAGAATAGACTAAAAACTGCTCACTCACTAAAGTGATATCACTTTAGCATTATGCAAATTTAAGATCTGTCTTTTAGCTGTCACTTGCATATATAAAACATTTTTTACTGCGTGTTTGACGTGTTTAAACTTCCATGTTGTGTCCTTGGTCACGCTTTTATAATGTGTTCAGGCGCTTTACTATTTAGCGTCTATCCTGCATTGAAGAACATGCAGAGGATAGGCTTAATATGGGGCGTTGTCGCGGTTTTAGCTTAATTGAAGTGCTGGTTACGCTGCTTCTCACGGCTATTGGTATTTTAGGCATGCTGGCCTTACAAACCAAAAGCATTCAGTACACCCAAGATGCCGTTAATCGTAATACTGCGATCACGCTCGCCAGTGACTTATTTGAAATTATGCGCACACACCGTGCTGACTTTTTCCAATATACACCGCCACAATCTCAGACCTATAGCGGGCTAAAAAGCTCAACAGCACTTTATAACGCCGATGGTAGCCTTAAGTTAAGCGCTGCCAGTTGTCCCGCATCAAGGCTGCCAAAAAATGCATTAGAGCAAGGCCACTGCTGGTTAAAAGCGCTAGAGACCTATTTGCCCGGTGGCTCAGAGGCTGATATCCAAAGCCAACTTAAACTGTGCCCCAGTTATAAAACAGGCCAGTGCGCCGACTCCAGCTATATTGGCTCAAGTATTGAACTGCAGATCGCCTGGCGAGCACGGCAGGGTGACTGCTTACAGGAAGCTGATGACTCAGATGATTCAGTCTGCACCTATAGCGCTAGGATCGAATTATGAACTTAAAGCGCCATCAGCAGAGTGGGCTGACGATGATTGAAGTGATGGTTGCCTTAGTTATCAGCGGCTTTTTAATTATCGGTTTAACCCAAGTCTATCTTGACCATAAACGTGCTTATATCTTTCAGCAAAGCCAAGCCGATAATTTAGATAACAGTCGTTTTGCAATTACAGTGCTGGATGAATTGCTAGCTAAAGCCGGATATCGCCGTGCACCTGATCAAGCCCATAGTGAGGTCTTTACACGCAGCACCGCCCTCAGTGATTACTGCGAAACCTTTGCAGAAAACAGCGTCATCACTCAAATTAAGGCTGCTGTTGATACAGGGCAAAGAGGTTTTTGTCTGCGCTACCAGCCCGCACAAGATGGCGAGTTGATCTGCGATGGCAATGGCGTAGAGCTGACAGCAAGTCATGCAAACAACCCCTTTAGCGCTCTGCACGACAGTGACATGATCTACAGTGCGATTATTTTTCAGCCACACAAAACAGATGCCAATCAAGGCTCACTCAATTGCATCACTAAGCGTGGCAAGGTTGAATTACTCAGAGGCATCGCTGATCTGCGCATTGAGTTCGGTGCTGGTGATATTCAAGAGAAAAAACTTAACGGCTCGGCACCTTTTAAATCAGCCCAGCATTGGGCTGCACAGGATGGCCCAGTACGCGCAGTGCGTTATGCGGTACTGGCAGCCAGTCGACCTAATCAACGGGATGGTGATTCCAGTATTTATAGGCAATGGCACGCAGCAGCAGATGCCACCACACAAAAACGCTTAGCAGCACAGGATAAGCGCCAGTTGTATCAAGTGGTCACCGGCACGCAGGCCTTAAGGAATATGATGCCATGAGATATTTTAAAGCTAATCAACAGCGCGGCGCAGTACTGGTGATTGCCCTGGTGATGTTGCTGGTGCTGACCTTATTAGCCATTAACAGTATGCGTGGCGTCACCCTAGAGACTCGCATAACTACAGCCCGTATAGAAAATACCCACCTGACTCATTTGGTGGATGCCGCCTTACGTGAAGGGGAATTTCGCTTATATGGCTCAGGAAATCTACGCGACAAGCTTGAACCCAATCTGGCGCGCAATTGCATTAAAGCCAATACCCTGAATAACGATGGACAACACAGGCCATGTTTATTAGCAGAGATGAGCCGTAATCAATTACAGCAGTTTTTCGCTCATCCCATCCGCTTTTTTAACGACAGCAACGGCTACACCCAGCAATATATTGCGCGCACAGGTTTGGCGGTGCAGGCAGCGGATACACATAGCGTATTGGCTTGGATGCCATATCGCGGCCTTGATCCGCAGCCGGCACATTACAGTCAGCCCATCCATAACCAGCATGCCTACTGGAACAGTTACCGCATTAAACCCAGCACTCAACATCAGCGCAATAAAAATCCTGAATACGGTGCTGCACTTGAAGGGCAGGGTACGTTTTATTATCTGGTCACCGCGCAGGCCAATGAGCGAGTGGCAGCACAGTCTACTGTAGCGGTGATTTATTTAGGGCTGAATCAGTAAAGGGGCTGCTATGCATCTATTCAATCAGCTTGTATATCGTCTGGGGCTTTTTGCCGTACTCAGTGTGGGTTTGCTCAGCAGCGCGATTGCCGCACAGAGCTTTACTTCGCAAGCAGTCACAGTGTCAGGTGCGCGTTATTTACAAAGCATGGCCAATACCCTTGAAGGCAATCAGGCTTACAGCCGCTTTATAGAACAAGTCGCCTCGCGTCGCCGACAGATCTACCAGATCGACACTGATGGTGTATTACGAGCGTTTGATACCACAACCCATCAAGAAACCTATACTTTTACACCTACAGGACTATTAGCCGCTCCAGATGACACTGCTGAACTCAGCACTACGCTAGATGACTATCCAGCCGTGTCACCCGTGGTGGCCGATATCTATGACGGTACACACTGGCGTACTATTTTAGTGGGCACGTTAGGCGCAAGAGGCCATGGCTTATTTGCGTTGGATATTACCAACCCTGATGCCATTCAGCTGCTTTGGGAGTTGGATAGCAACTCAGATGCACTTAAAGATGTAGCCGTTAAATTAGGCTACAGTTTTGCGCAACCCACTATTGCCCGTTTGCATCATGGTCGCTGGGCCGTAGTCACTGGTAACGGCTACCAAGCAGAGGGTGCTGAGAGGGGGGCGGCGGCGTTGTATTTGATTGATGCGATCGACGGCTCCTTAATTAAAAGCTTAGAAGTACAGAGCGATTTAACCCAAATTAATGGCCTATCCGCACCACGCTTAGCCGACTACGACGCTGATGGTATTGCCGACTATGCCTATGCCGGAGACTTACATGGCAATCTCTGGCGCTTTGATTTGCTTGGAGACGGTGCCACTGGCCCAAGCGTAGAGCCGGTCAGCGCTGGTAGTTACGGTGCCAAATCAGGCAGTAGTTCGCGCTTTAATGTGTCCTATGCAGGACGACCGCTGTTTATTGCAACCACCACAGAAGAAGCAGTACGCCAGCCTATTAGCGCAGCACCCAGTTTAGTCCCGCATCCAACCGGCACAGGGTATTTAGTTGTGCTTGGGACAGGTCTGCACGCAGGCATCGAGAGCAGCATTGACGCAAGCACTCTAACGCACAGCCTATACGGTATTTGGGACCGCCAAACTTCAGGGCAAGCAACCACCACAGATACAGTCACGGCTAATCAGTTGACCCCACAAACCATAAGCAGCACCAGCGTTGTGATTGAACAAGCAGCGGATCAGCAACGCCAAGCCCGTGTGCTCAGCCAGCATGCCATTGAATGGCATACAAACTTTGATAGCACTCAAGCCGTAAAACAGCGAGGTTGGCGTCTCGATTTAAAAACGGCTGGCGCACCGAATGGCGAAATGCTGCTGGATACAATGCGCACACTCGGCTCGATGTTGTTAGTACAGACCCAAGCGCGTGATAGCAGCGGCGTGCAGCAGTGGTTATATGCGATCAATCCAAGCACAGGTGGGGCAATGGGGCACCATGCTTTTGCGCTGCAAACACCTGAGGTTGGAGTTGTGTCGGCGATTGATTTTGGGACGTCAGCAGCGGCAGTAGGCTTTACACTACAAAATAGTAAGCAGGGCTTTGTGGTAAAGACTGAAAATGATCAGGCGCGCATTGCTGCGCCGCCTGAGTCAATGGGAAGGCAATCGTGGCGGATGATCCCTGAACTCTAAGATAGCATCCGCTTGTGAGCTATTTACCAGCAGCCATCAGTGGTGGGTTTTCGTGCGCCTTTATGGTCAATGCTAAGCGTGCCGCACATGTCGCTTTTTTGTGCATCTTTGGGTGTGGCTTTTACGGTATAAGTGTTTTGTTTAAGCTTGTCTACAGCAAAGGTGTAGCGCGTGTCCATCTTGCTGTCTGTTGTGCAGCCGAGAGTGGGCACAGCACCAATATATGTGAATTTACTAACATAATAGCGCTCCATAAAATGAGCATGCTCAGATAAGCAGGCTTTAGCACTATCACGGTAGGTGCGCGTCACATACTGCGAATAAGATGGATAAGCAACTGCTGCCAAGATACCAATGATGGCCACAGTAATCATTAGTTCGATTAAGGTGAAGCCGGATTGACGTCTATTGGGTCGCTTTACTTTAAACATATTATCAATCCTCTGGGTTCATCAGTTCGCGCCACGAGGTGCGTTCAGGCTTTAGTCCACCTTCTAAATCATCAGGATCTATAAAAACTTCAGAACCTGCTGATTCTGTCACGCTAATCGTTGCTTCGTCTGATGGTAAATACATGACATCACCTATAAATGATGGATTACTTGAACCGATAGCTAAGCCAATACCTGATACGACTTGACCGTTTACCAAGTCACTGGTGTTGACGACTCCATCGTTATTGATATCAAAAAAGCTATTGGGAAGGCTTCCGCCAGTAAAGGGGTCGATTGACATAAGAACACCAGCCCCACTTGGGGCGCATGGATCACTTGCGTCAGGAATTCGAGAGTTACCAATTAGGGCGCCGCTTTTAAGCTGATTTGGGGTCACCATTCGCTCACCGAGAGCAGTCGCTGTACCTCCGAGCATACGATACAAGTCAATATACCAGCCTTGTTTAGTCAGCAGTTCACTGCGATTACCTTTCTCGATAATGCGCGCTATATTGCTGGCCCCATCTGCAGTAGTAACAGAGAATTCATTCATTATTTTACGCTGAAGTAAATTACCGCGAGTGAAATTTCCTGCACCGCTGTCTTTAATCCCATACCAGCTCTGTACCTGCGTATTCAGTAAGTCTGCGCTACTCAAATAGCGTCCTGTGCCAAAGAAGAGCCAAACTGTACCGTCATAGGGGGATTTTTCTACTAACGGCAGTGTTGTGATAGGTTGTGGATTACCTGCTGTATTCTTGGCGGTAAACAGTTTTGTATTGGTTGGGTTGGGTGAATTGAGGTTGGTTATTTTCCATAATTCTCCCAGCATATCACCTGCATAAAGAGTATCGGTGAGTCCGTCACCATCACTGTCCCAAGCACGTATTGCTGAGAGTCCATTGTCACTTTTGCTTGATATAAGTGGTGCTGTGGTAATCCCCGTTGCGAGGTTAATACTGAGTAGGTGAGCTTTGTCATTTTGGCTATTGGGACCATTACCCAGTACAACTTTCCAGTTGTTTGCCTGATCTTGCAAAATAACAGGTTTACCCAAGCTTATGCCGAGATGCGGTATATCGCTAGAGTTTTTCTCCCAAAGTAGTAAAGGTTTACCAGGGTTGGTCACATCTAAAGCAAACACCGCATTATTTGTGCCTGTTCGGGCTTTGTTAACACCACCTGCACCCAAAGTGCCCACTAGAATGGTTTTCCAATTGCCACCAATATACACATCGGCAACCGTGATTTCACCGTCGACAAAGTAGCGGTGTACATAGTCTTTGTCCGCCAGTTCAGACAAGCCATTAGCTACAACTGTTTTTGGGATAAAGGCAAACACTTCTGCGCCTGTTGTTGCGTTAAAGCCATGCAGCATGCCATCGTTTCCGCCAATATAGACCATCGGTGTTCTATTGATGTCCTTGATGTCCTTGGCCCAGCTTCTATAAAGGTTTGAGCCTGGAAAGGTTTTTCTGTTAAACAGGTCAGCTTTTGGGTTACCAACAAAAGCTGGCTGTGAGTTAACCATATCGCCGAGCACACCCTCACGAGTACGGTAGCTTCCTTTATTTTCTTCTATTCTGTTACCGAGTAGGTACTCGGCTTTGTTTTTGTCAAATCCGCTGAGTGTTGAACCCTTGGTTTTGAAGTCTATTAACCCTCCATCGATATTGACATAAACCTTGCGCTCATCCCACTTAGGCAGCTCACTTTCGGCATTCCATAAAGGTTCTGAACTCAGAGCGCCAGTTTCTTCATCAATGGCATAGGCATGCACGTTACCGCTCCAGGCGCCGCTTACATATTGTGTTTGGAAGGCCTTTGAATCAGACTCTAGCTTATTAGAACTTACTGCAAGAGAAGCTCGACTGCCGCTTTGCTCAGCTTGAATGTTAGCAAACGCTTTGATCATGCTTTCAATGAGCTCATCAGCTTCACTGACCACATAAAAATTATCTGGACGTTTATCTCTTGAGCTCAATATATCGCCAGATGTCCACCACAGAGAGTCACTAAACGACTGTGTCTTTTTGGTTGGATCAAATTTTTCTGGAACTTTAAAGCCACCGTATTTAGAGGCTAACCAGTAGGGGTTATCTTTACTTGACGCTAAACCTTTTTCTAAAATATCAATCCAGTAAGTCGATATTGTTTGTTTACCTGGCATATCTGGGCGTAGGTCTGCTGTGTTTGCATCATAAGCAATAGCAGGCAGATGTTCGGTGCTCGTGCTTAGATTAGTCCTAATACCTTCACGGTGTTTAATCACATCGTTAAGTTTAGTAAATAGACTTGGGAAAAGAGCGTCATCATCTCGCCCGACAGTTGCCAGTCCACCATCAGCAGGTGTATTGGTATCACCAATGCCTAAAAAGAAGTTTTTCTGACAGTAGAATTGAATGGGGTCGTCTAGTGTTTCTCCAGCAGCTGGTTTATTACGCCATTTTGTAATAACAGGCAGGCCACCTATTAATTTATCCCTAGCACTACCCACTTCTGAAATATTCGTATAGGTTTTGATATTGGGGAGGCCTTTTAAGTAGCGGTAGGCGGTGTAGTATAATTCTCCAACGTTATCATGACGTTTAAACTCAGTGCCTTCGACAATGTGGCCGCTTAGGTTGATATAGCTGATAACGCCACTGTGCTCGAGTGGTCCGCTAGAATCTTCTGTATCGGCAGCATCTAAAGGATCTGGGTTGGCTCTGAAAATACCTGTTGTTGGGTCCCATTCTTTATTGGGGTTGTCTATTTTTGTGTTGGTACTGGTGAGTTTTTTAGGGCCAACATACTTCATCCGAGCATGCATTACTCCACCCGTGCGGTTACGACCACTACTGCCTAGTGAACTATCATTTAAATAGCCAAAAGCACTAAAACGCAATTTATCAGCGTATTGTTGTATTAAGCCTGTGGGTTTGTAATTATTTTCGGAGTATTTTTCGCAGTTATCCTCTAAAAGGGCTGGTACACAGACTTTTACACGAATTGATACTTCATAAACAGTTGACGTGCTTAGGCTTGTGTGTTCACTAGGGTTGTAAGGAGTGCCCGGCTCAGTAAGGTCATTGCCAATAGTTACTGTGCGTGCAAATCTCATCAGGTTTCCTAGGGCTCTAACTTTGTCTGGACGAAGCAGGTATTTAATGGTTTCTGCACCAATCCTTGTTTTCATTTTATCCCAGTCTGCTGGAGTAGCACTCTTTACTAGTGAGTTATTATTTAAATATCCGACTGGAAAATTAGTGTCGCTGCCTTGACCTGTTTGTACGCCTTTTTCTAACCAGGTTTCGCCTATTTCATCGACGAAGCGGTGGCCTCCGGTTAGAATGTGACGAAATATATCGATCGTTTGCATAGTTGACCAGTTGAGAAAGTTACCATCCCAGTCGTTATCACCTTTTGCTGTGTTGCTTTTGAAGCTGACAGGGAAGAAATGACGTTGTTTCTCATCTGTGTGATAGTTATATTGGTAATATTTATTGCTATCAAAATAGCCAACATATGTGGTGTTCGAATTATAGTTTTCAGATTTATGTGCCCGAGTCACCATCGTTGGAAACTCAAATGAACCAATAATAGCGAGATTACCTGGTACCGGCTGAGCTACGAGCAAGGGTTGCTGATTGATTGCAGTGACAGCGTTGGCACTAGAGCTGACGAGAAAAGTCGCCACTAAAAATACTGCGATCTGGTAACGCAATTTTGCTGGAGATACTGTATGCATAGCTATAATCCTTTTGCGCTTATAGATTGGTTTTGGCAGTGATTTGTAAGGCGATAATAGAGCGACTGTTATTACTAGAAGGTGCGCCACTGCGTGCTGTGACGCGGTAGAGCAGTAGTGGTTCTTGTGAGAAGTCACTGTTGTAAGCATTGTCATTGTCACTATATCTAACTGGCTTCACCAGACCCATACGCTCAATATAATATTGCGGCGCTAGACCAGCGGTTAAAAATGCTTTGTCTTTATCTGTAGGCACTAAAGGGACCGCAGTCCAGTTAGTGTCTATATCCTCAGTAAACGTGCTTATTGGAATTGAAGGACATGTACCAGCCACTTGTTCATTTGTTCCAAGACGAACAATATCGTCTTGGCTTAAACAGTTCTTACCAATCTTTTTTTTGTCGTTAAGCGTTAATTTAGCTATAGCTCTTTCTGCCTCTTGCAGTGCCGCCTCCGCAGCTTGGTGAGCCAAAGAACGGTCGTACATATTACTACTCATCTTAGCTTGCTCAGTTGTTGAGCGAATGGAGGCCAAACCAATTATTGTGGAAATAAGTAGCATTGCTAATGCCACCGGTAGCGCTGCACCGTATTGCTTGCGTGCATTCGGGTTTAGAGTTTTCATTGGATTCGATTCCTTACCGCTACAATACTACTGAAAGTGCGCTCATTCTTAGAGTTGGTGGCATCGTGTAGCTCAAGTGTGATTTTTACCACATTAACGTCTGACCACTGAGTAATGGCGCTCACTGCTTTGAATTTCATGTCTTCATTTGAGCGATACTCGAGCGTTAGTTTGTTAACACCGGAAGCAATTTCAATATGTTGCAAGCCTGAACTGGTCAGTTCAGCGAGGTAAAGAGAGTGACCCTCTTGATCATTTTTACCAATATACCAAGCGCGGCTTTTCAGCTTGCTGACGACCGTGTTTTTTGTAAACACACCAAGTGCAATGTTGTTCTCTGGCCCAGCATTAACAGTGACTTTATTAGCGTTGATATTGGCTTTAAAAATGCTTGCGTTGTTTGCATCACAGATAAAAAGATAGTCACCTGTGGCCAGTCGGTTGTTTGTACTATCGAAAGTGAGCGAAGTTGCAGTGCTGCTTATAACGTTAGCACCTGTATTATCGGCATACAAAACAGTCAATACTTCTGAGCCGCCCTCGACTATATTGGTTAAACCAACAGGTGGAGTGCCGCTGCTATAACCTATAAGTTGACCTTTTATGCCTGTGTGCCAGTTTAAATACCATGCTGTAGTGTCGGGAACATTAGGTACGGCTGCGTCATAACCACAAGGAATCGACCCTGCTTGGCGAATATCGCGTGCCATTAGTTCAAAACCTAGGCGTGCACCGTCTTGCATTTGTGCCATATCTTTAGTGGCGCTAAAACTCTGCATATTTGAAAGCATTACGCCAGTTGCTGCGCCAACTAGGACTAGACCCAGTAGCATTGCCACCATCAGTTCAACCAAAGAAAAACCTTTTGAGCGGCTAAGGTTTGTGTTGTATAAGCTATGTTTCATAACCAAACCTCAGTGGTGAGCTGTTCTGTGCTGCTGCCTTGGCCGCCGCGGCTGTCATCCCATTGCACGATAATTGTGCATTGTGTTGTGCTGCAGTTAACAGAACCTGTCGCACCTAGGTTTCTGCTGAGTTCGTCACGCCAGATTTTGTGGACAGTAGCGGGGAATGAGTTAGAGCCTGGTTTGGCTGTTAGGCTAATATTAAAGAGCCCTTTTCTAGCAGAGTCTTTATCTGCATAAATAGCTTCTACCATAGTGTAGCTGTATACCACTACCAGTGAGCGCAGCATGGCGCTTTGATTGTTTTTCAGTGAAGCCAGTTGTAAAGCGCTCAGCCCCAGTAAGCCAATTGCCAAAACCAGTACGGTGATCAGTACTTCGATCAAACCAACGCCGCGTTGGTGCTTAGGTAAAGCCTTGCTTGAAATGACATGGCTCATGGGCATACTCCACTTTCTTTGTTGATATATGTGTGGCCGGCTGCATTGAGTGTGATTTTTCGAATGGAGTTGTTGGTAACATCTAGAGCGCACACAATAATATGTGCATTATTAAGCAGGTTTGATCCGCTGCGGGCTAGGCCGTCAGTATTGAAATTGATCTTGCTGCTGCTGAGAGTTTTGTCTGTGGTGATTTGAATGCTTGCTTTATGCGAGCTGAAATTACCACGCTTGATTACGTCATCGTCATCGTCATCGTCATCGCCATCGCCATCTTTATCTTCACTGTCGCTGCTAGCATTCTGCTTAACCAGCCAATGCTCCCATACTGCTCCAGCTTCACATTTTTTGCTCTTAGCGCTCTCAGTTCTGCAAAGGGTTATAGTTTTATTACGCTTAACCGACTCACTGCGGGCAAAGCTAATGGTATCAGTGAGTTCTGAGCTAATAGTATCGAGTCTAGTACTTGTGATAACTGACTTAAACGAAGGCACAGCAATCGCCACTAAAACACCTGCCACTGCAATAGTGACTAGCAACTCAATCAGTGTAAACCCGCGTTGAACGGTCATGTTTAATCCCTCTATACAATGCATAGACTATAAAAGAATGCCTGTCCCGGCGCAATTTATGCTGGATAAGCGGTGTTATAGAGCAGATGAGCTGTGAAATGCTTTATACGCGGCAAAATAATGTATAAAAAAAAGCTTGGTTTGCATCAATTTTCCCATATTTTAAGCGTGTTTCTACAGGATATATTACCTTGAATTGCAGCAGTTATGGTGCATTCGCTCTTAACATAAATATATATGTCGCACTACCTGTAAGAAGGGTGTATATGTGTAGAAACATAGGCTAGCCATGTCCCTTGTATGGATACAGCATAGAGTTTTTTTTCGGTTTGGCGTGCCGTAGAACTGTATAGGCCCCCGGTTTTTAGTGGCTGAACTTTATGGAGTACACAATGCTATACCTGAGAGGTATGCGCGGATTTACACTCATTGAATTGATGATCACTGTTGCGTTGTTGGCTATTGTCGCGACCATTGCAGTACCAAACTTTACGCAGTTTATTCAGAATAATCAGGTGCAGGCAAAAGCTGAGGAGCTGAAGACGTTTTTGCAATATGCGCGCGGTGAGGCTTTGACCCGCCGTAAAACTTATACAGTTAGTATTAGTGATACAGCGTGGCAGCTGCAGGCCAAGGGTGGCGTTGTTGTACGCACGCTTGAGTTTAATCCGGCGCAAGCACAAGCGCGGACGAATGCCAAAGATAATAAATTTACCTTTAATGCCAATGGCGATGTCGGTCGAGTCCTTAAAATAACAGTGTGCCGTGATGAAAAAAATACTACGGGTTATTTTATTGAGGTGCGGCGCAGTGGCCTGATTAAGATGCAGGCACGAGGTCAAGGTGTGCCCAGTAATTGTGCTGTATCAATATGAGGTTATCTATGAAGCAAAGTCACGGTTTTAGCTTGATTGAAGTGTTGGTGACTATTGCCCTTACTGTAGTTGGTGTTTTAGGAGTGCTGTCATTGCAAAGTAAAAGTATTCAATACACTACTGATGCAGTGAATCGTAATACTGCTATCGCCTTGGCTGATGAGTTTATTGAAATCATGCGTGAACATCGCGATGACTTGTTTGAGAAAATACCCCCCATCTATCCGATGTATAGCGAGATTAAAAACACATCAGTATTTTATAACGCAGCTGGGAAGCTTGCGTTTAAAGCTGAGGATTGTAATGACGAAACACAAACAGAGAACGCTAAAGAGCAAGCAAGCTGTTGGCTTAAAAAGGCTGAAGAAAAATTACCCGGCGCCACAGAAGATGATGTGCGCAATCAATTTAAAGTCTGTCCCAGCTTTATAGCAGGGCGCTGCGCCGACAGCAGCTATAAAGGCTCAAATGTTGAAATGCAGGTGGCTTGGCGGGTTAGAAAAGGCGAGTGCATGGAGGCCGCTTCTGAAGACATCAGTCCCGAAAAAACAGATCTCGTAGGCACAGTGTGCACCTATACGACACGGGTAGAATTATGATGCAGTTTAAGCAGCGGCAACTGGGCCTAACCATGGTTGAACTCTTGGTCTCGTTAACCATCAGTAGCTTTTTAGTCTTGGGTATTACCCAGGTGTATTTGGATAACAAGCGCAACTCGATGTTTCAGCAGAGTCAGGCGGGCAATCAAGATAGCACTCGCTTTGCAGAATTAACCCTCAATCATTTGCTGGGTAAGGCAGGCTATCGACGCGCACCTAACCAAAATATGTATTTGGCTTTCCCCGATGAGAACGTGTTGTCCAGCCACTGCTCTAGGTTTCACAAGGGTGAGGTGGTGACAGGCTTAAAAAACTCGAATACTGATGTGGGCTTTTGTCTACGCTACCAGCCTGCTATAGACGGTGAGTTAATTTGTGATGGCAGTACGGCGACTTTAGCCAAGTCCAATTCTTTTGAGCATCCAGCGCTCAATGAAACCATTTATGTAGCCGTTAAGTTTGAGCCCCAGCTTGAGGTGGAAAAAGGCACGCTCAGTTGCATCAGCAATAAAGGTACTGAGTGGGTTGAGCTGATTGAAGGAGTCGCTGATATGCGGATTCAATATGGCTTGGGTGATCATGTTGATGAGCAAGCAGCGGATCTTGAGGCGTACTACAAACTTAGAGCTGTGAAGCCCTATGTCAATGCCAAACAGTGGACTCATGGTGAGGGTGTTATTCTGACGGTGCGCTATGCGCTGTTACTGGCGAGCCGTCCCAATCAGCGTGATAGTCAAGAGTCTAAGGCTTATAAAGATTGGTTTGGTAAGGTGCCAACGAATGATCAACGGCGTATTTATCAGCAAGCCAGTAGCACAAAACCATTAAGGAATATGCTGCCATGAAAGCACTCAATGTTGCACGCCAACAAGGTGTCGTGCTGATTATTACGCTGGTGATGCTGATGGTATTAACCTTTTTGGCTGTCAGCAATATGCGCGGTGTGGTTCTAGAAACGCGAGTGACCGCCAGCCGTGCTGAATCACAGCGCTTGTTGGATCTCGCTAATGCAGCATTACGTGAGGGTGAATTTCGCTTTTATGGAACTGCGTACCTACAAGATAAGCTTGAGCCCAATATCAGTAAGAACTGTATTAAAAGAAATAAGCTCAATCGCAATGGCATTAACCGACCCTGTTTACTGTCAGCGATGAATCAAAATGATACAAACAAGTATTTTAGTACGCCTATTAGTTTTCTGAGTGAGGCTAATGCTTACACTGAGCAGTATAAAAAAAGAACAGGTGAAGACATTATCAATGCGAGTACCGATGATGTGGTTGCATGGATGCCTTATCGTGGTCTTGACCCGAATGAAAAACATTATTTTCAATCCAGTGGTAACCGCAATGCATTCTGGAACGCTTACCGACCGCCCGGTGCTGCAGCACAAAACGAATCATTTAACCCACAGTACGGTGATGCATTTGAGGGAAGAGGCACTTTCTTTTTCTTAATTTCAGCGCAAGTAAATGATGAAATTGCTGTGCAGTCGACAATTGCTGTGACCTACTCTGGCTTAAATAACTGAGTGATATGCCGTGAACATAAAAATTAAATATAGCTACCTCGGTAAAACACTGCTGTCGTGCACAGTCTTTGCTGGAATTTTAACTTCGGCAGTCGCTGCGCCCAGTGATACGCCTCTGCAAGAAGTCGCCCAAGCGCCGCTGAATCTATCAGAAGGTGTCGCGCCGAATATGATTTTTACGCTGGATGAGTCCGGCAGTATGTCGTGGGCCTATGTTCCCGATGCAGGCACAACAACATATGATAATTTAATTGGGGCCAAGTCGATTACTAACAGTCGACGTTTTCGAGCCGCTAATACAAACCCCATGTATTACAACCCTAATATTCTCTATGAGATACCACCTGCTTTCGATAAAAAAGGTGTTGAGTACAGTTTAAATACATCTTTTACTGATGCGCCTGTGAATGGTTTTGATCCTAATAAAAACCAAGGCAATAAAGATTTATCCATTGATTATCGTGTCGTCAAAGAGCATCGAATTCCTGATCCTAAAGGTACGTTTAACTATGCTAATCATCCTGACAGTGATTTAACGTGCTCTATTGCTGGTTTTTCTAGCGACGGAACACGGACGTGTACTGATAAAGTAGAGTTTGAAATTACCCGAACAACTCCTTCTAAAAATAATTTTAAGTGTACCGCCATAGTTATTACTGGTGAGGTCAATAAAGAAGCAAGTTGCTCAATAAGTGGTAATAAGGCTACGGCAAGTTTTAAAGTAACGGATAGTGTTCCAGCTTATTACTATGAGTTTGACGGCACACTTGATAATAGGAAGTGTGAGAAAAATAAAGATGATAAGTATGCTGGCGGTGAAGATTGCTATCGATTGCGCTGGGTGAATGAAGATTCAGCCTATGATCAAGCGGGTAATCGATTAAGAGATGCAGCTGGTGCTCTAGTTGATGGGCGTCAGAACTTTGCTATTTGGTATTCTTTTTACAAAACCCGTGCCTTAGCGACATTATCAGCAACGAGTCTAGCCTTTGATGGCTTGTCACCGGATATTCGTTTGACCTGGCAGGATCTAGCGACCTGTACAAGTTTTTATGATGGTAAAAGCTGTGGAGAAAACAGTTTAAAGCCTTATACGCCTCAGCATAAAGGTGAGTTTTATCAGTGGTTGCACAGTGTGTATTTTAATAAAAGTACGCCGTTACCCGCAGCTATGAAACGAGCAGGTGATTTTTTAGCAGAAAAGGGCAGTCCGGCTTGGCAGAGATATCCGGGTGAAGGTAATAGAAATACCACTGAAAACACTTATGGCTGTCGCCCCAGTTATCACGTTCTGATGACCGATGGTATGTGGAACGCCACAGTCACGGCACCAAAATCATTTCGCTCAGATGAGGTTACTTTTACTACGCCAGGTGGCGTGAATAAGCCGGGTGTGAGTTATTCTAAAGTGGCTCCATTCTATGATTCGACAACAAATACCTTGGCTGATATTGCCATGCATTATTGGGCCACTGATTTAAATACTGGCTTAGCGAATCAAGTGCCGACCTATATTCCATATAAAAACCTAAATAGTGCCACAAAAGAGTATTGGGACCCCCGTAATAACCCTGCTGAGTGGCAGCATATGATCAACTTTGTCATGGGTTTGGGGCTGACCAACTCGCTGGATGTGGCTTCTGTACCTTGGGCCGGCAGTACCTTTGCCGGCGAAGGCTATGCGAAGCTCAAGGCGGGTACTGTTGATTGGCCAAAGGCCAGCAGCGGTAGCTCAAATAACGTCTATGACCTCTGGCACGCAGCGGTGAACTCACGTGGTGACTTCTATAGTGTCGACAGCCCTGAAGCGATGGTGCAGGCCTTTAAATCAATCTTGACGCGTATTGCCGATCGTAAAGACTCAGCGACCAAGCCCGGCATCAATAACGCATTAGAGTCTGATGGTGAGGAAGAGATTTCAGAAGATCGTTTGGTCACTTATTTTTATCAAACCGCCTATGACAGCTCAGACTGGACGGGCAATATTAAAAAGATTAAAAAATACCGTCAATATAATGCAGAGACTAAAGACTTTGATGAGGTGGTTGAGCAGGGCTGGAATGCTAAAGATAAGGTGCCAAATGCTGACAGTCGCAAGATTTGGATTGCCGGTAGCGGAGCCAACAAGCTGCAAGCGTTTACAGTCGCTGCAGCGGGTTCACCTTCGACTGCAAACAGCCTGGCTCACTACTTAAATGTAAACCCTGACCCAGCTAAACAAGTTGCCACATGGCAGCAGCGTTTACAGTATATACGCGGCTCAAAAAACGATGCGGGTGATGCTGAGGATAAACTTCGCATACGCAGCACTCTACTTGGGGATTTTTTATCCTCACAGCCGGTTGTTGTGTCAGGTGCACGCTACTTAGAAGGCTTTGCCAATCAGCTTGAAGGTAATACGGCCTATACAACCTATAAAGCCAAGCTTAAAGGCCGTAGAAGTCAGCTCTATATTGGTGGTAATGACGGTATGTTGCATGGCTTTGATACTCAAGACGGTAGCGAGAAATTTGCCTTTATTCCAACAGCGGTCTTTCCAAAGCTCAATAAACTGACCGGTAAAAACTATCTGCATGAGTATTATGTGGATGGCACACCGGTGATTGCTGATGTGTATGACGGTAGCAATTGGCGGACGATTTTAGTCGGCACATTACGTGCAGGCGGCAAGGGTTTATTTGCTTTGGACATCACTGATCCCGATCAGATCAAATTACTCTGGGAGCTGGATGAAAGCTCAGCTGCAGTTGCAAGCCTCAGAGTGAAACCTGGGTATAGTTTCCCAAAGCCCACTATTGCACGCTTGCATAATGGCAAGTGGGCGGTGGTGACGGGGAATGGTTATAAGTCAGAAGGTGCAAGCACAGGTGCGGCAGCCTTGTATGTGATTGATGCCATGACCGGTACAATGATTTCGAGCTTAGAAGTGCAAAGTGACTTGAAGCAACCCAATGGTTTATCAACCCCGCGCCTCGCCGATTATAACTCGGACGGTGTGGTTGATTACGCTTATGCAGGTGATTTGCACGGCAACCTATGGCGCTTTGATTTACTGGGCGATGGCGCCACTCCGGCTACATTAACGCCGCCCACCAATGGTCAGTACGGTAGCGACACTAAAACAGGTGGTATCAGCAAATTTGCCGTGTCCTACGGTGGCGAGCCGATGTTTACCGCCACTTCGACCTTAGGTAACCAGCGTCAAGCGATTACCTCTGCGCCAAGTTTGACCCGTCACCCAACGGGTCAAGGTTATCTAGTGGCCTTTGGTACCGGCAAGTATTTTGAAGTGGGCGACAAGAAAGGCGAAGAAGACTTTGCACAAACGCTGTACGGTATTTGGGATATGAACACTAAAGCCCAAATCACAGTCAAAGGCAGTCGCATTCAACGTAAAGACTTAAAGCGCCAGAGTATTACCAGTCAAACAACAGGTACCGGCTTACTGTCTAAAACAGAGCGTGAAGCACGTATTGTCAGTTCTGACCCAGTAGAGTGGTATGTGGGTTTTGATCCAGCTAAGGCAGTCAAGCAGCAGGGTTGGTATGTGGATTTACAAGTCAATAATAAGATTGACGGTGAGATGGCGATTGAAAGTATGCAGACACTCGGCTCCATGCTGATGTTATCCACCTTAGTACCCAACAGCGATCCGTGTGCCAGTGGCTCAAGCAGTTGGACCTATGCGATTAACACGGCAACGGGTGGGCGCACCACACACCATGCATTTGATACCCGTACACCGGCCAACGCCATCGTATCTGGGATTAAATTTGGCTCAGAGGGTGGTGTGTCGATCAATCAAAATGAACAGGGTCTGAGTGCTCAAGGGCTTAACGATAGTGAGGCTATTTATCTTCCTAAAACAGCTGTGGGTCGACAATCATGGCGTGTGGTACCTGAGTTGTAATGGATCCTGAGGCCGTGTGTTTAACGCGCACGGCATTTTATCTGTCTTTGATAAAGTGATACGCATATATGAAACACTTAAATAACGGTTTCAGTCTAATTGAGCTGATGATTGTGGTGGCGATTATTGGCATCCTAGCCTCAATCGCTTACCCCAGTTACGACGAATATGTTAAGCGTGGTAATCGCACCGAAGGGCAGGCTTTTATTAGCGATGCAGCTGCACGGCAGGAGCGTTATTACTCACAGAACAACAGTTACACCACCAGCCCAGCCAGCTTAGGGCTGAGCACCAGCTCAAGTACCGCTAAGTACACTTTGAGCATCGAGCAGAATGCAGATGATGGTGGCTATAGCTTAATCGTAACGCCGAGTTTCTCTGATCCTAAGTGCGGCAAGCTCACATTAAATGCCTTGGGTGTTCGAGGCGTGACGGATGCCACTGCAAGCGTGAATGAGTGTTGGCGTTAATAAGTGGATCAAGATGCAACGACTGAGCTCAACAGGCAACGGATACCCGCTGGCGCATTGATTGCGCCAGTTTTATATTCACACCAAATCACTCTATTGCGGTATCACCACTTCCCCACGATGCTGCTTCTTAGCATAGGCCTGCAAGATTTTATCTCTCAGCACCGCTTTCGCCCCTGTCTCGCCATGAATCAGCCGCACCTGCTGTGGCCACTTGCGCATACCGGTAATAAAACGCACTAAACTGGCTTGATCCGCATGCGCTGAGTAACCGCCCAGCGTAGTGATCTGAGCGCGGATATCGATGCGTTGATGATTGATCTCTACATAGCCACCACGCGGCCCATAGGTTTGAATCTGACTGCCCAGCGTGCCCTGTGCTTGATAACCGACAAACAACACATTGTGGCGTGGGTCATCGAGCATCGCTTCTAGATAATTAACAATACGCCCACCACTGCACATCCCGCCGCCGGCAATCACAATAGCCGGGCGGGCGCTGTCGACTAGGTGTTTGACCATAGCTTGATGATCGGCGTGGCTATCAATGGTGATCAGCTGTTTAAAATCCAACGGATTGCGGCCTTTATTCACCCGTTGCTGAGCTTCTTTATCCCAAAAGGTCTGCAACTGGGCATATACCTGCGTAAAACGACTGGCCAGCGGCGAGTCTAAAATAATCGGGATATCCTGCCAGACTGAACCTTGCTTGGGTGTTGTGCCTTGGCTGAGTAATTCAGCGCTATTGGTCAGGCAGCTTTGGCATTGATTGCGATGGATGATGTCTTCCAGTTCATACAGCAGTTCTTGGGTGCGGCCTATACTAAAAGCCGGAATCAACACCGTGCCTTGATCCTCTAGTGCTTGTTCAATCACCTGCTGTAAGCGCTGACGACGGTCGCGGCGGTTATCATGCAGGCGATCGCCATAGGTGCTTTCTAAAATCACCAGATCAGCGCGATAGGCTGGTTTGGGTGCATAGAGAATCGGCGCATAGGGCGCGCCCAGATCACCAGAAAAGACCACGCGCTGTTTAGCTTTTTGTCCAGCAACTTGCAGGTCCAGCTCAATAAAAGCCGAACCAAGAATATGCCCCGCACGTTGCAGACGAATATCCACCGTTGGCAGCGGCGCTTTCAGCAGCGGCAGCCAGTGCTGATAGGGCAGGGCAATAATACGACTAGCAACCAGCTTGATATATTGCTCAACTAAATGCTGATCACGGCTGACACCCAATTTAAAAGCATCTTCCAGCACAATCGGCAGCAACTTAGCCGATGGCTCACTGCAAATAATCGGCCCAGTAAAACCCGCCGCCAGCAAATAGGGAATACGCCCGACATGGTCAATATGCACATGGGTGATAATCAGTGCTTTAACGGTAGAGATATCAAACTCAATCTCCAGTTGCTGATGGCTGGCGCGACCCTCGGCTGAAGTCTCCGCGCCTTGAAACAGCCCACAATCGATTAAGAAGCTGTTGTGCTGATCAATAAAAATCTGATGACAAGAACCGGTGACACCATTTTTGGCGCCGTGATGGATCACCTTGGCTAACTGTTGCATGGCTATGCCTGATTTAAGAGCTGAGGGTTTATTTAATCCCAGCGTTTTTAAAAGGCAAATCGACACAGCCAAAGTGTGATGCAGTCGACAGTTTTCTCACTAGCAGCAGTGCAGCAACACTGTGCAGGCGCTGAATGACGCAAATGGCTGGTGTTGAGCATTATGTGGCTGCTTCGGCGGCTATTTCGCCAATCGCACGCACTAGAATATGCAGTCTCGGCCGCGACAGGTTATATTAGCGAGCATATAAACCTGCAAGGTCTGTCTCAATGCGTAAGCCTTATTTTATTCTTCCTGCACCGCTGGTCTATGCTGCGTTTTTATTGTTGGCTTGGCCGCTGCGTATTCTGTGGCCGTTACCCGTCACCGAGAACGCTTGGACTTTGTTTTTTGGCTGGACAGCGATTGATGCCGGTGCATTATTAATGTGCTGGACCGCTTGGCTGATGCTCTGGCGCAAAACCACCATCAACCCTTACGGCAAGCCGCAACACTTAATCACCGAAGGCCCATTTCGCGTCACCCGTAACCCGATTTATATTGCCGATACCTTGTTATATATCGGCGCAGCCTTAATATTTGCTGATCTGTGGGCGTGGCTGTTTTTACCTGTGGTGATTGTTGCCGTCACTATGGGCGTGATTCGCCATGAAGAGCGCTTGCTGGTGCAGCACTTTGGTGATGACTACCGTCAATATATGCGCAAGGTACGCCGCTGGTTATAATCTGTGTCGGTGAATAAACCGCAGCGCGTCAGTTGTTTGACAGCCTCAGCAGAATAAAACCTCAAGATTTACAGCAACAAAATTAATGTGGAGCCTTTTACCCGATGAAAAACGCTAACCCCTTTGCCGCGCTCAGCGGACTGGTCTACTCAACCGACAGCGGCCGCCATTGCCCTGAATGCGCACAACCTGAAGCTGAGTGCATTTGCACTGCTGGGCCATTGAACAGCGACGGCGACGGCATTGCTCGTGTGCGTCGTGAAAGTAAAGGGCGCGGTGGTAAAACAGTCACGACTATTTCTGGGTTGTGCTTAACGGTCGATGAACTGAAAGCGTTAACAGCAGCGCTGAAAAAGCGTTGTGGTTGTGGTGGTGCGTTGAAAGAGGGGGTGATTGAGATACAGGGGGATATGGTTGAGGTATTGTGGGGGGAGTTGAAAAAAAGAGGATTTGTGGCGAAGAAGTCGGGTGGTTAGTTTTTAATTGAAGTTTTTAAAAACCTTTTGGTTCGCTTGTGAATTTAGTGTTGCAAGATCTTGGTAAGTATTTTAGTATTTCTGCAATTGTAACGCCGCACTTCCATTCGTATATGTTTTTTCTGAGATCATTAGCTACTGTCATTGCCTTATTTGAATTTAATTGTGGTTCAAGATAAATGTATACTGTTTGGTTTTTAACAAGATCATCTCCTTGGATTCTCACACGAACAGCACCGTTAATGCTTGTTTCTATACTCTTAACATATTTGCTTACTCCGCTAGAGCCTCCTGTTTGTTCGCACCCCCATTTTCCTGCGCCAGGTGCATTTGTAGAAGTTTGGTACCTCTCTGAAATTGCTGTTCGACACGAACTTGCAGCTGAAATTACTTCTGATATTTTAGCTTTTCTTGTGAAGTCCTGATATTTAGGCAGTGCGACTGCTGCCAAAATACTAATAATTGCTATAGTGATCATTAGTTCAATAAGTGTAAAACCTTTTTGTTTTTTAATATAAGAGCCTGTCTCTCTGTGGCTAAAAATACAAAGTAGTGATGTGATAAATATTAGTTGGGTTTTTGCGATTAATCTTAGGCTGGTTTATAGTTGTTTTTAACAGTTGAACATGAAATATTTATGATTGTTTCATGCGTTTAAAAGGGATGCTTTAACTAAAAAATTAACTGCTAATATTTTTGATTAGGTTATATTTTTTAAAATAAATATGAAGTTTTCATGGTTTTTATTATATATAGTGGGTTTTAACCCACTATATATGTCTACTTGTAAATTATGCTTCTGTTTTAGTGCAGTTGCTAGGTACCCAGCTTTGTTTTGCAGGAGCAACTACAGTGGAAGTGCACTTCCACTCAGTTATAGTAGCAGGAACTTGAAAAGCTTGGCTTGTTGTTGCAACTGTCTCACCTATTTTAAGTATAGGTGTGAAATAAATTGTTACTCCAGCTATATCGCTTGCACTTTCAGCTGTAATTTTACCAACTTTATCACCAACTACTTTTAGAGAGTTAACAAACTTGGTTTTTTGGAAGTCTGCAGCGCAACCAGTTGGATCGCTACCAATTTGAGCGTGCTCAGTAACACATGTTTTTGCTGAGCTTGCAGCAAGAATAACTTCACTCATTTTCGCACGTGCTGTGTAATCCTGATACGCAGGCAACGCCACCGCCGCCAAAATACCAATAATCGCTACTACGATCATTAACTCAATTAGGGTAAAACCCTTTTGCATTTGTGCTTTCATAATGAAGCTCCATCTATTTAAGTGATAGGTTGTGTGACCTGAATATAGTAAAGCAAATCCTATGCCAAGTTTTGGGTGGGTTGAGTGCCAGCTCAGGTTAAACCATCGCTGATCGTATTAAAAGCTGTGTAGGGCGGGCATTTATGCCCGCGTGTTGCGGCAATTCACGGGGATTGGCGGGTTGGGAGATTGGCGGGCACAAGTGCCCGCCCTACGGGAGGCGGCACTTGTTGTGGTAAAACGTCATAGAGTGACAATTTTTGTCAGTCCTGACTCAATTACGCGCTCACCAGCACTGCATTTATGCGTTAGGGCAAACAATCCGCTAAAAACCCCAATAGAGTTTTGCAGCGTAGGGCGTTGTAGGCTATAAGTAGCGCCATAATGCTTATACCTATTTGCGCAGGGCCCAATGTATGAATGACAGTGTCAATTTAATCGGTTTATCCCGACATATAGTCGAAGCTGGCTTGCTGGATGAGAAAAAAATCCTCGAAGCCATGCAGCAGGCAAAATACAATCAAACACATTTGGTCACCTGGCTGATACAAAATAAGTTGGTGAATAGTCGCGCTTTAATGAAGCTGGCGGCTGAACAGTTTTGTTTGCCCTATTTGGATTTAAGTGCGGTGGATGCCGGTACCTTTGCGCATGATGTTGTCTCAGAGAAAATTGCCCGTAAGCACCGTGCTTTACCTTTGTACCAGCGCGGTAAAAAGTTGTTTGTGGCGGTGTCGGATCCGGGTAATCAACCGGCGATTAATGATATTCAGTTTAGTACCGGCCTGCTGGTTGAGCTTTTATTAGTGGAAGACGAACCGCTGGGTCGCGCCATTGATGCGTTGTATCAGTCGGCCACTGGTGGTTTAGAAGGCATCGATGATGCTGAGCTGGATAATATCGATTTACAGGGCGCTGGCCCGCGCGATGTTGCGCAAAATGCAGAAGTGGATGAAACGCCTGTGGTGCGTTTTGTGCATAAAATGCTGCTGGATGCGATTAAAAACGGTTCATCTGACTTACACTTTGAACCCTATGAGCACCTCTATCGTGTGCGTTTCCGTACTGATGGCGTGCTCTACCAAGTGGCTGCGCCACCGCTGCAATTGCGTGACCGTATTACTGCGCGTTTAAAAATTATGGCGGAAATGGATATTTCTGAGCGTCGTCGTCCGCAGGATGGGCGTATTAAGCTCAATGTGTCGGCCAATAAAGCCATCGACTTCCGTGTCAGTACCTTGCCCACCATCTGGGGCGAGAAAGTGGTGATGCGTATTCTTGACTCCAGCAGTGCGAAAATGGGTATTGATGCGCTGGGGTATGAAGAAGATCAAAAGCAGCTCTACCTTGAAGCGCTGAAAAAGCCGCAAGGGATGATTCTGGTGACGGGGCCAACCGGTTCGGGTAAAACCGTATCCATGTACACGGGTTTAAATATCCTCAATACCATTGATGTGAATATCTCCACCGCGGAAGATCCGGTGGAGATTAACTTAGAAGGTATTAACCAAGTCGGTATCAACGCCAAACAAGGTATGGATTTTAGTACCGCGCTGCGTGCTTTTTTACGTCAAGACCCGGATATTATTATGGTCGGTGAGATTCGTGACTTAGAAACGGCGGAGATTGCGGTTAAAGCAGCGCAAACCGGTCACTTGGTGATGTCGACTTTGCACACCAACAGTGCCGCTGAAACTTTGATGCGTTTGCGTAATATGGGTGTGGCCAGCTTTAACGTGGCGACCTCGGTGCACTTGATTATTGCGCAGCGTTTGGCGCGTCGTTTATGTAAGTGTAAAGAAGTTGTTGATGTGCCGGATGAGGCGTTGCTGGATGAGGGTTTTACTCCAGAGCA
>LFRM01295723.1_pt1 | contig 26103 bp, 21 predicted proteins | sample 618341 | NCBI WGS metagenome assembly LFRM01 (sample SAMN03654438, study PRJNA283298) | anaerobic digester metagenome | isolation source: pool of bioreactors CSTR01a, CSTR02a, and CSTR03a thermophilic anaerobic... | place: Denmark: Kgs. Lyngby | collected 2014-05-21 | reverse complement strand
AACCGTATGTAAGCCAATGGATGCTCCACCCATAACGACAGTTTGGGTGGTGAGGTTCACGATATAGCAAATGCTGTCTGGTACTTTGGAAGCGGCGAATCCAGAAATACCACAGGCGCTGAACTTGTGGTAGACGGCGGAAACATGATCCAGCTCTATCCCATTATTCCGGAGAAGAGATAACAGAGTACAAAGAGGGGGCTGCTTTGTGGACAGCCCCTTTCTTGACATCTGGTCTCTGCGGAAGGGTTATCCAGGCTCACTCCACACCCCGGAAAAAGTGGCCGCGGGTGATGGGAGTTCCGAAGAGGTCCTCAAGCTCTTGCCTGAGCTCAGCTGGCACCTGGTACTGAGGGGCCCCCCAGGCTGCGTCCAGGTGCTGGCGGTGGAGCCGGATGAATTTCTCCCAAGCCTTTCTCTCGCCGAAAAGCGCTTCAATTCTCAAAACGTCCAGGCCCAACTTCAAGATGGCAGGAAGCTCCTCAAGGACTGACAGCATGTGGCTGTTGTAGAGGACAGTGCGGCACGCCCCATCCTGAAGGAGCGGAAACTTCTCGCCCATCCGGTCCTCCAGGTGCCAAATACCTCTCCTGCAGCCTTTTGAGCTGCACTCCTCGCCAGAGGAACGCAGCGGACAGTGCTTTGTGATCAAAAGGGGCAGGTTCCCACCAACAATGGCTTCAAAAGGCCCCCTGTGGTGTTCCAGAAGCTCTTTGAGCTCGCCTGTGCGCAGCTCCACGGAAACTGTTGCCCTCTCAATTCCCTGAGCGAAGATGGCTGATGCTGCTTTTGCGTTCATCACATTAAAGCCGAAATCTGAGATAGCAGGAAGGCCAAGCTTTTGGATCTCTTTGAGCTGGCCCAGATGGCCGATGAGAATTCCCGCCAAGTTTTCGGCGTGCTTCTCGGCAAGTTTCCTGTATTTCTGGGTTTCCTCCCTCGTGTTGATCCTGGGCAAGGTTAAATATGCTTTGCCCCGAGAGGCTGCAATCTTCCTAACCGCCTCTGACAGATCAGGCAGGTCCGCTGGCAGGTAGATGAGATCTGCTCCGGCCTCTAGAGCTGCCTGCCACAGCCCCTCCCCTGCTTTCACTGCAAGGCGGGGTTTGGCAGGCTGCCGCTCCTTTTTCTGGAAAAGAAGCGGCTTCAGGTCAGGGGGAAGCTGCCTTTGGCCGCTGATTTTGGCAGTGAGCTCCGCCACAGCCTCTCTGCGCAGCCGGTTCAGCTCGCTTGGGGGTAGGGCGATCTCCCCTTCCAGGTCCAAAACGATCTCTCCTCCCGCAAAGGGAGTGTCCCCCAGCTTGAAAAGATGGCGGCTTGCGATCTCTTCATCCAAAGGCCTCTTTTGGGCCTCCTCTGCCAGGGCCTCGCCATGTACTTCCACCTCGTGGCCCTGGGCTATTGCCGTGAGGGCCGCAGGTTGGCCCACTTTCCCCCTCAGGATAAAGGTGATGGGGAGCGGCTCTGGGGGCTTTATGCTGGCGCGGGCCTTTTCCATGAGGAGCTTGTCGTGGGTGCGGAAGACCCTGTCGCCAGGCGAGGTTTTGCCTGGCAGCTCCAGCCAGACCTTATCCCCTGCTTCTGCCTCCTCAAGGGGCCTGCCCCCCTGGTCTGTCATCTTCTCTACAGTTGTGCCCACTCTGCCTTTTGAAACCCACACTTCAATGCCGTCGCCCACCCGCAGGGGCCTCTCCAGGCTGATGAGGGCCTGTTTTTTTCTGTATTCTTTGACTCTTCCCACAGGCACGCCCCGGTTGTTAGGCCGCTGGTAGCTCATGAGCTTTGGGCCGGGGTTTTGAAAGAGGTAGCCTGTGGTGAAGCCGCGGTTGAAGATCTGAAGCAGCTCCTCATCCCCAGGCAGAGGTTTGCCCTCTGCAAGGTTGTCCAGGGCTTCTCTGTAGACCCGGACCACTGTGGCCACATACTCTGGCCGCTTCATCCGCCCTTCGATCTTCAAGGAAGTTACGCCAGCGGCTTTAAGCTCGGAAAGGGCAGGCAGATAACACAGGTCCTTGGGGCTTAAGAGGTACCCTTCCCTGGATTTTCTGCCTTTGGGATCCAGGAGTGCATAAGGGAGCCTGCAGGGCTGTGCGCAGCGTCCCCTGTTGCCGCTGCGGCCGCCAATGAGGCTGCTGAACAAACACTGGCCGCTGTAGGAAATGCAGAGGGCGCCGTGGACAAAGACCTCTACCTCCACCCCAGTTTCTGCAAGGCGTGAGATCTCAGAGAGGGAAAGCTCCCTGGCAAGGACCACCCGCCTGATCCCTAAAGTTTGGAGCAGTTTCAAGGCCTCCTCCTCGTGCACTGTCAGCTGGGTGCTGGCGTGGAGGGGAAAGTCCGGCAGGGATTCCCTGAGGGCTGAGATGAGGCCGAGATCTGTAACGATCAGGGCGTCTACACCCAGCCTGTAGAGGTCCTGAGCATAGTCAAAAGCTCTCGATAGTTCCCCCTCCTTGAGGAGGGTGTTGAGGGTGACGTATATCTTTACGCCCTTTTGGTGGGCTAAAAAGACTGCCCGCTCGAGCTGGGGCAGGTCGAAATTGTCGGCATACTGCCGGGCACTGAAGTCTTTGCCGCCCAGGTAGACTGCATCTGCGCCGTTTCCGATGGCAGCAAGAAGTGCTTCCCAGCTGCCAGCAGGTGCTAACAGTTCCACTACCTTTTAACCCTTGTCAGGCCGGAGCAGGTGAGGATCTCAACGCCCCTGCGCTCCAGCTGGTCTAATATGAGGTTCATCCCCAAAGAGTCGCTGGCTATGTGCCCGGCGATTACCACGTTCAGGTGGTGTTTTTTCGCCTGTTCGAGGTTTTTCTCGCTGATGTGCATTCCCACAACAGTGCCTACACCAGTGTTGGCTAGGTACTGGAATATGTCTTTGGAACCGCCTGTGCCGCCGGTCATGTCGACGAAAACCCGGCCTGCCCGGCGCTTTTTGTCCCCACTGACCACCTTCAGGCCTGCCTTTTGCTTTGCAGCAAGCTGGTATTCTGGCTGTTCAAGGAGAATGTCCAGAACATCCCCTACTTTCCGGGGCTTTCTCTCGTCGAAGATCTGCTGGAGAAAGCGGGTCACCATGTTGTCCGCTGGCGTGTGGCAGGTCATGAAAGGGTAGCCTAAAAGCTTTGCTCCGTCAACAGCCCGGTTGTGGTTAGTAGGCAGGATCCCCCTGTTCACTTCTGAGATCCGCTCTGCCATTACCCCCTCTGCCAGGGAAATGGGCACGCCAAAACGGTGCAGGACCTCTGCCTGCATGTCCATTACCTCAGAAAGCCCGGCAAGGGCTTTCCCTTCAGGGTGATGGGAAAGGATCAAATCGATTTTCTGGCCGCTTCTGGACAGCTCCTGGGCAAGGAGCACCTCAGGCAGCTCCATGTCGATGCCTGCGAGGATCCTCTTTACCTCCTCATCTCCCTGGCCGTTTAAGATCCTGGTGTCGCTGTAAGGGTTGGCCAGCTTTTCTTCATCGAAAAAGGACTGATCTTTAGGGGGAAGGGAATCGAATTCTGCTTTGGCATCGCGAAGAGTTGCCAGAACCTCCTCTTCTCCCCTGGGGTCAGCTTCTCTGCCCAGCTGGATCACCAGCTCATAGATCTCTTGTAGTTTCAACTTCACCACACCTCGTCAAATATTATCGTAAATGTCCACTGGTTTTATGTCTTCTCTTGGAGATACGTAAACCTCTCCCTGGCTGTTCAGGCTTGCGTAGATCACGTCTTTGGGGGTTGTTATGCCGTGCTGGTTCAACTGTCCCAAAAGCCACTGATATGTAAGGTTTGCTTTGTCCAGGTTTGAGAAAAGCACTTCCCCGTCGAGGATGAGGGGCACAGGCATGCCTTCGTACTTTGTTTCAATTCCCAGGTCCTGGGGTGTAACCGGACGGTGCTGGGATTTTTTGATCACGCTCAGCTGGCCGGAACACTCCAAAATGGCATATTCCACCTCTGAAATATCTGCAACGTCCTTCTGCCGCAATTGGGCCAACAGGTCATTGACGTTATACCTCAGTTTGCGCAGGTTTGTGTCCAGGATCTGCCCGTTGCGCACAACTACAGCAGGATCGCCGTCGATGAGATTCCGCAGCCAGTTGCTCTTCAAGGAAACATAGGAAAAGCCCATCTCAATGGCTGCCAAAGTGGCAATGGGAATGAGAGCGTGGGAGAATGTGATGGAAGTGTCTTCCAAGGGGAGGGCTGCCAGTTCTGCGATCATGATGGCAACCACAAAATCAAAAGGGGACAGCTGTCCGACCTCTCTTTTCCCCATAAGCCTTACCACAAAGAAAACAAAGGCGTACATCCACAGCGTCCGCAGAAAGTGGTTCATTCTCAGAGCCTCCTTTTTCTTCTCCCCTAGTATCTCCCACCTTTCCTTTTCTCTATCCTTTTTTGGAGGTCTTGAAGGCTCAGCGTATTTATCAGATCAGCAGCTTCCAGCCCGCCCCGGGTTGCAACTTTCAAGCCCCATTGGAGCTGGCCAAGGCTCTCTAACCTGTGGGCGTCTGTGTTCAGGGCAATGGGGATCCCTTCTGCTTTGGCCCGCCTCAAGGCCTCGGCTCCCAAGTCCAGGCGGTCTGGACTTGTGTTGAGTTCCAAAACCACCTGGTAGTCCCGGGCCAGCTGGAAAAGTTCGTCGAGATCCACAGCTAAAGCTGCCCGCCTACCCAGAAGCCTGCCTGTGGGATGGGCTAAAATGAAAATAGCGCGGGTAGAGAGGGCAGTCCGCAGCCGCTCCATGACCTTCTCTTCCGGCTGGCCGAAGCCCCGGTGCAGAGCTCCCACCACTATGTCCAGCTCTGCCAAAACCTCAAGGGGGTAGTCCAGCTGGCCTTCGGCGCCAATTTCCAGCTCTATTCCCTTCAGAAGCCTGCAGCTGGAGCCTTTTGCGTTTAGGGCATCGATCTCTGCGTTTCTCGCCTGCAGTCTTTCAATGGACAATCCCCCTGCGACACCAAGGGATCGGCTGTGGTCGCAGATGGCCAAATACTCGTACCCCAGCTCCTCTCCCCTTGCCTGGAGCTCTGCGAGGGTATGAATCCCGTCGCTCCAGTTAGAGTGAACGTGGAGATCCCCTTTGTATATGTCAGCTGTCAGAGGCTTTGGAAGCTTTCCGGCGCTGGAGAGGCTGATTTCGTCTTCTCCCCAGCGCTGCAGGGGCGGAATGTAGGGAACTCCTGCTGCCCTGTATATATCCTCTTCCCTTGCCGGAAGTTCAGGAAGCTCTCCCAGAGCAGCCAGCTGCTCGAGATGCTTCCGGGGCCCTGTCTCCTGCCAGAGGGCCTTGTAGAAAGCTTCGGGAAGGACACAGGATAGTTCCACCACAAGCCCTCCGCGGAGCACAACTCCAAGAGGCTCCTCTTTCGCCTCAGAGACGAGAGGAAGGCCCGAGAGGAAAGATGTCAGCTCTTCCTTTGAGAGGGTCGTCCCTAAGACCAGGTTTGCAGTTTGGACCTCTTCCTCTCCCCTTCTGAGGCTGCCTGCAATTTCCGCCTTCTGAATCTGGGGCAGATCCAACAGGAGCTCCCGCAGCTCTGATGCTGAAGCTTCTGCAGCCGGCCCCGGATGGGGCAGTCCTTCTTTGGCTCGCTCCACAGTGTGCTTCAGCTGCTGCTCTCCTTTGGGACCAATTCCCCGCAGCTTGCGGACTTTCCTCTCCTTCAGGGCAGCTTCCAGATCTGGAAGGTTTTCGATCCCAAGCTCCCTGTGGAGCCTGCCTGCAAGCTTGGGCGAGACCCCGAGCCTTGTGAGGAGGAGCAGGTCCTCTGGCACTTGCCTTTCAAGCTCAGCTAAAAGCTCTAATTTACCTGTGCGGAAAAACTCCAGGGCAGAGCTTTCCAGGGACTTGCCGATGCCGGGAAGGCTCCCAAGCTCCTCGTTTGCGATCAGCTCTGCTAAAGGAACCGGGCTTTTGATGATGCTCCGTGCGCCTCTGCGGTACGCTGCCACTTTATATGTGTTTTCTCCTAAAATCTCCAGCAGATCTGCGATTTGCTGCCAGATTTGTCCCAGCTGGAGATTGTCCATTAAATCAACTCCCCCGGACTTGTAAGGTCTGGTTTTGGTTGTGTGAAGATATTTGCTATGTTCAGAAAGATGAACTCCCCTATGGCTGCCAAAGGTTCTATGAAGGCGGACTCCTGCCAAAGGGGCAGGCTGGAAACCATCGGCACTCTGCCGAGAAAGGAAGCTGCAAGCCCCAGCAAAAACGCTGTCTTCAGGAGGGCAAGGAAAGCTCCTGCCAAAGAGTTGAAGGGCAGGAGGATGTCAGGCAGAGCCCTTTGGATGAGCCCAGCTAAGAGATTTCCTCCAACAAGAAGCAGCGCTGCGGGGATCACAGTGGCAAGGAGCCTTGCCAAAGGAAAATCGAGGTTGAGCTGGTACAAGAAATCCGTCAAGGGGCCGCTGAAGGTCACGAGGGCCCAAGGGAAAAGAAGCAGCACTGCCAATGCGCCGAGCTCTGTCAATAAACCCCGCTTCCAGCCGCCGATGAGGGAGAGGATGAACAGCAGCAGGATCACAAGGTCTAAGGTGTTCATGAGTTTTCCTTTGCTGTGACGAACTCCAGCACCTGCTCGTACTCCCGCTCCAGATCCACCATTTCCTCAGCAAGGTGCAAAGCAGCCATGATGGCAAGCTGAACAGGGGCAAGACCCCGGCGGCTGTAGGCGTCCAGCAGGGACTGGACTTTCCCTTGGATGGCCAGGGCCTTCTCATCAGGCAGCTTGCAGCGGAGCTTGTATTCCTCTCCAGCCACGTTCAAAGTGATCCGCAAAGCCTTCACTCCTTATCGTAAAGTAATGCCTAATTCGGCAAGCTTTGCTAAGATCTTCGCCACAAGCTCCTCGATTTCCTGTTCCTGAATCGTCCTTTCCTTTGAGCCAAACTGGAGGCGAAATGCCAGGCTCCGCATGCCAGCAGGTACTTGTGAGCCAGCATACAAATCGAAAAGCTCGATTTTTTCAAGGAGCTCACCGCCTTCACTGCAGATGATCTCCTCAACTTTTTGCGCCGGGGTTTCATCTGGCACTAAAAGGGCCAAATCCCGAAGGCTGTGGGGATAGCGGGGCAGCTGCTGGTACAGGGGAGTTTCCTCACTGCGGAGGGACCAGAGGAGCTCCAGATCCAGCTCTGCCACCTGCACCTCCCGGGGCAGATCCCACAGTTCTGCTGTTTTGGGAGAGATTTGTCCGAAGATCCCTACAACCTCCTCCCCTGCCAGAAGGGCTGCGCTTCTGCCAGGGTGGAGGGCTCGAGCTAAAGCGAGAAGCCTGCTTTGCCCCTCTACCTCCCCGCACCTTGCAATTTGGAGGCCCTGCACCTTCAGGGCTGCAAGACACCGCTCAACTACTCCCTTCAGGGTGAAAAAGTCCACAGGGCTCTCCTGGCAGCGCCACCAGCTGAGGTTGAGCCTGCCCATCAGGACAATCCCTAAAGCTCTCCTCTCTTTGGGAGGTTCTCCAGGCTGGAAGGTTTTCCCCAGCTCAAAGAGGGCCAGATCCTCCTGTTGGTGGGCGCGGTTTCTGGCTGCAGCCTGCAGGAGAGACGGTATCACCGTTGTGCGCATAATGCTCTGCTCGTCGCTGAGGGGATTTGTGATCTTCACTGCCTCTGCCAAAGGAGTGTCTTGGAGATTTGTTTTCTTCAAAAGGCTGGGTCCGATGAAATTATAGCTCATTGCCTCTGTGAGTCCCATAGCCAAAAGGCTCCTGCTTGCTCTCTCTTCCCAGGCTTGCTTCTCATCTGGCGCTCCTTGCAGGTTTGTGCTGGGAAGGGTGGCTGGGATCTTGGCAAAGCCCCAGAGCCTTGCGATCTCCTCTAGAAGGTCGCATTTGTCTTCTAAATCTCTGCGCCTGGGAGGAATTGAGATGGTCCACCTCTCCCCGTCATAGGCTGCTTCCAGATCCAGCCTCTTGAAAATGCTGCCCACCTCAGAACTTGAAATATCTGCTCCCAAAACCCTTCTGATGTAATCCTGGGTGATGTGGAGGGTTTTGTTTCCGAGGTCCACCGCCGGGCTCAACAGGTCAATTGTGCCTTTGGCGGTTTTTGCGCCGCAGAGCTCTTCTAAAAGTTCTGCTGCCCGCTCTATGGCAAGGGCAGGCAGGTATGGATCCACCCCTCGCCCAAAGCGCTGGGAGGATTCAGAGGACAGCCCCAAGGATCTTGATGTCCTGCGGACGCTGCCCCTGGCGAAGCTTGCTGCCTCGAGGAGAATGGTGGTGGTGCCCTCGTCCACCTCTACCCTGTCTCCGCCCATGATGCCGGCAATGCAGGCAGGAGAGTCGTGGTCTGCGATGAGGAGCATTTCCTCTGTGAATTCCCGCTTCTGGCCGTCTAAAGTGACCATGCTCTCGCCAGGCTTTGCCCTGCGGACGATCAGGCCCCCTCCTTCCAGTTTGTCGAAGTCGAAGGCGTGAAGGGGCTGCCCGTACTCCAGCATCACGAAGTTTGTGATGTCAACTACGTTGTTGATAGGCCTCATCCCTGCTGCCTGGAGGCACTGGGCCATCCATTTGGGGGAAGGACCCACTTTCACATCTGTGAAGAAACGGGCAACGTAGCGGGGACAGAGATCTGGCGCCAATACTTCCACTGTTGCCCTGCCCTCAATTGGCTCCCCTTCTTCTTTCGGTTTCGGCTCAGACAGTTTCAAGTCCGTACCCAGGACAGCTGCCACTTCCCTGGCAATTCCCACCATGCTCAGGCAGTCCGGCCTGTTGGGAAGAACGTCTATATCCAAAACCCAGTCGTCCAGGCCCAAGGCGGCTGTAAGCTCCTGGCCGGGGTGGGCGTCTTCCAAAAGAAGCAGGCCTTCGTGTCCTCCAGGCAGACCCAGCTCGTCTGGGGCGCAGAGCATGCCGGAAGAGTCGACGCCGCGAATCTTCGCTTCTCTGATTTCAATGCCGCTTGGGAGTTTCGCACCAGGCAAGGCAAGAGCCCCAAGCTTTCCTGCCTCCACGTTGGGTGCACCGCAGACAACCTGATAGGTTCCTTTTTCGCCTGCATCCACTGTGCAGACCGAGAGCCGGTCTGCCTGCGGGTGCTTCTCTACCTCAACTATTTTTCCCACAACTACGTTTTCCAGCCCTCTTCCCAGATATGTTACTTCCTCCACCTCAAAGCCGGCCATGGTGAGCCGATCTGCAAGCTCTTGAGGTGATACAGGTATGTCTACATATTTCCTCAGCCAATTAAGCGGTACTAGCATCTTTTCCCCTCCTAAAACTGCCGCAAAAAGCGGAGGTCGTTTTCGAAAAACAAGCGTATATCGTCAATTCCGTAAAGGAGCATGGCGATCCGCTCCACTCCCATGCCGAAGGCAAAGCCTCCCACCTTTTGGGGGTCGTAATTCACTTTCTCCAAAACCTTGGGGTGCACCATTCCCGAGCCCAAAATTTCAAGCCAGCCAGTGTTTTTGCAGACCCTGCAGCCTGAACCACCGCACATAAGGCAGGCGATATCCACTTCCGCGCTGGGCTCTGTGAACGGGAAAAAGGATGGCCTGAAGCGCACCTGGCGGTTTTTCCCGAACAGCTGGTGGAGAAAATGCTCCAGGGTGCCTTTCAGGTCTGCAAAGGTGACGTTCTCGTCCACGTACAGCCCTTCCACTTGGTGGAACATAGGCGAGTGGGTGATATCTGCATCGCAGCGGTATACCGCTCCAGGGGCGATGATCCTCACAGGCGGCTCCTGCTTTTCCATGGTCCGCACCTGCACAGGGGAAGTTTGTGTGCGCAGCAGGTATCCGCCAGGTAAATAGAAGGTGTCCTGCATGTCCCTTGCCGGATGATCTGCTGGCACGTTCAGCGCCTCGAAGTTGTAGTAGTCTGTTTCGATTTCAGGTCCTTCCGCAACAGCGTAGCCCATCCCGATAAAGATCTCTTTGATCCTGTCGAGGACCTGGTTCAAGGGATGGCGGCTGCCAACAGGGAAAGGGCGGCCTGGCAAGGTGATGTCCACTTTCTCTTTCTCCAGTTCCCTTGCGAGGATCTCTTCTTTAAGCTCTTCGCTTTTTTCGCTGATGGTTTTGCTGATGCTGTCCCGAACCTGATTGGCCAGTTCGCCAATTTTTGGCCGCTCCTCTGCAGGGAGCTGACTGAGCCCGCGGAGAATGGCGGTGAGCTCTCCTTTTTTACCTAAGAACCGCACCCGCAGCTCCTCGAGCTCTTTTAGGGAACCTGCCTCAGCCAGACTGGCTAAAGCCTTTTGGTGTAGTTTCTCGATTTGGTCCTTCACTTCTGGTGTCCTCCTATCCTCAGATAATAAAAAAACCGAGCTTCTCCCCTCAGGGACGAAAGCTCGGACTTCCGCGGTACCACCCCGTTTGGCTCAGGTAGAGCCCACTCTGACTTCGATAACGGCGAAGAGGCCGTCCCACCTTACCCAGCTGCGCCTTCAGATGGGAAGCTCAGGAGCGAACTTCAGGCGACTCTCCTCAGAGGGGCTCTCAGTCTCTGGCCACTCCTCCCTGTGAGGACAGCTCCCGCCTTACTTTTCTCCTTCATTGCCTTTAACCTATGTTTGGAATACTGTCTAGGGTAGAAAGTTGTCTGTAGAGGATATATGCGGTTATGGAGCCTGTGACCTCAAACAACTTCCAAAAAAAATCGGCGGTCAACACAGGAAACCACACCCTTTCTACAGTTTACCGAACCCCTTCCCTCCCGCATCTTGCGAGAGGCTGCTCTTCAACCAGCAAGTGATTGAAGGAAAAGGTTTTCCATCTAACCTGAGTCAATTATAGCACAACCTCACTCTTAAAACAAGGAGGATTTAAGAGGCAAAAAGTACCTTACCCGCTTCTGCCTCAAAAGAGGCGTTGTCCTCCGGAGTAAAGAAAAAAGGCAGGATTTCCCTGCCTTAAATAAATCAGCTGTACAATGTCTTTCTAGTCGTCGCCAGCTGCGTCGACGCCTGTGCAGCAGTTCACATTGATGATGATAGTGCCACCCTCATTGTCAATCACTATCTGGCCGCAATTTTGTGAACAAACAGGTCTCTCCCGCCTGCGATCGCGCATTAAAATCCCTCCTTGGCCAAAATGGCCTTATTTTTAATCGCCGTCTTATCTATTCGGCTTCTTCCTCTGATCCCAATGCTTCAATTTGAATACAAGGACTGTCGCTGCAGCAGTTGCAGTTGATAATTACGGTGCCTCCATCGTTTTTGATTACTATTTGACCACAATCCGGAGAACATTCTGGTCTAGGAAAGTCTCCCACGCTGCTTCCTCCTTTCGGCAATCTCGTAATTCATTTTATGCCGGTTCGAGGAAGCTGTTCCTATGTTTGCCAAGAAATGCTAACAACATAGCTTATTAGCGCGGGTAAAGGCGCGCGATCACAGAGCCGAGTAAAACCACTTTGCCTATTTTATCCATGACATCTGAGCAGCCATCTCCAATCTCATCATCTGGAGGGGGCTTTTCAGCATCCTCCTTCACATTTGCTTTCCTGCCCCAATTGCAGGTTATCACAATTGTCCCGTTTTTGTTGCTGATCTGCAGCTCATCGCAGTCGAGGTGGTGCATGCCCTCCACAGCTTTTCCTCCTTTCGGCAATGGTATCATATCATATGCCGAAAGAACAGGGCTGTGCTCCTAGCCTTGGTCCTCCTGCAGTTTACCTGTCAAAACAGCCCGCTGCCAGCGGCCAGTGCGGTAGTACAAATAGCTGAAGGCCAAACCGGAAAGGGGGCTTGTGGCCATTGCGATCCATACTCCCCGGCTTCCCAAGCCTACAGTTCGCGCGAGGTAATATGCCAAGGGGACTCTTACCAGCCACAAAGAAAAAATGCTGGTGATCATGGTTGCCAAAGTATCGCCAGCTCCCCGCAACAGGCCGTTGATCATGAACATCACGCCGAAAGGAATGTAGGAAAACGCGAGGATCCTCAAGTACATGCTGCCTTCCGCCAGCACGTTTGGGTCGTCTGTGAAGACGCTCAGCCACAGCTTAGGCGAGAGGAAAAGGAAAAAGCCCACCAGCAGAGAAATAGCTACAACAATCACAACGCTCCAATAGAGGGTTTTATGGGCCCTTTGGGGCTTGTCTGCACCTAGGTTCTGCCCGGCCACTGCAGAGGCGGCAAGGGAAAGGGACATGATGGGCATGAAGGCAAAGCCTTCCAGTTTTGCAGCTGCAGCGAAAGCTGCCACTACCACCCTGCCGAAACTGTTGATGAGGGAGTTTACAACTATGTGCCCCATGGAGACCACGCTCTGCTGGATGCCAGCAGGCAAACCGATTTTAAAGGTTTTGCCGATGATTTCCCAATCGGGCTGAAACCCCTTCCAGCTGCCGATGAGATCGTTCTTAAACATGTACCTCAATCCTAAAACGGCAGAGAGGGCTTGAGAGATGACTGTGGCAAGCGCTGCTCCTGCCACGCCCATCTTTGGTACAGGGCCGATTCCGAAAATCATAATTGGATCCAGGATTATGTTCAGGAATGTGGCGTAGGCGAGATATACGAGAGGGGTTTGAGAGTCCCCAAGGCCCCGCATAATGGCGCCGAAAATGTTGTACAGGAACATGAAAATGAGGCCGCTGAGAAAAATGGTCAAATAAGCTGAAGCATCTGCCACCAGTTCCTGAGGTGTGTTGATCATCTGCAGGAGCTGCCTGTGGAAAATTACGCCGATAAAAGAGAAGATCACGCCGCCTGCACAGAGCAGAAGCAGGGAGTTTTGAATGGTCTTTTGCACAAGCTTGTCCTGTTTGGCGCCGAAAAACTGCGACACCATCACAGTTGTGGCCATTGAGATCCCCATCACCAGGGAAACCAGGGCGAAGATAATGGGAAAGCCCACAGAAACAGCACCTAGTGCGTCAGGGCCTAAAAACCTCCCTACCCAAATGCTGTCCACTGTATTGTACAGGGTCTGCAGGAGATTTCCTAAAAACATTGGCCAGGAGAAGGCCAAAAGGTGCTTCGGTATGCTGCCTACTGTGAAATCTGTTTGTTTTTTTGTCACGACACCAGCCTCCACTAAATTGCTTTTTCTTCTACTTTTTCTATTAAGGCAAAAGCAAGCTCCACAGCCAAACTTGCCGACTGTGCAAAGCGGATGCGGACGTTTTTCCTGCTGTCCAAAAATCCATCGGGAGCAATAGAGCGGATCTTGTCTGCCCAGCCGCCGCTTCCTTCCAGCACAACTGTTGGTTTGTTGTTTTGATAAGCAAGGGACAGCTCTCCCAAAGTGCCGTTGGCGCCTGCGATCATGATCACAGCGTCTGCGCTGTGAATGAGCACGCTGCTGCGCTGATCAAAAGCAAGACCTGTGGTAATGGGCACGTTTACGTAGGGATTGGCAAGTTTCTGGTCGCCGCCTGGGAGAATGCCCACCACAATTCCCCCAGCCTTGCTGGCACCGCGGCTTGCTGCCTCCATAATTCCGTCAGTGCCGCCAGTGAGCAAAATCCCGTTATTTTGGGCGATGAGCCTCCCAACTTCTTCTGCCAGATCCCAGGTTCTTGCAGGCACTTGTCCGCTTTGGCCGATCACGGCAATTCTCAACTGCAATTTGCCCCCTCCTTTTACTAGTTCATTATAACAATATCCCAGCTGCTGAGCAATAGAATTCTGAAGGATTTAGGAGCTTCGCCGGCGAATTTTATCCTGACAAAGGAGGTCTTTGCAAAAATGGATGTTGAAAGGTGCAGACAAGCCTTATCAAAACTACTTGTTTACAGCCCGCTGCTTAACCGTCCCCTGCTTCAGGAGTTTTCTGCCTTCCTCGACAGCCCTGCAGAAAACTACCCTCGTTTTTTCACAGCTTTAGCCGAAACCGCCCTTGAGGTTCCGCAGGTGGCTGGCAGCCTTTGGCAGAACGCTCTCCTTTACGAAATCTTAAGTGCCGAGAACCTCTTCACCTCCCTTGCAGAAAAAGGCGAGCTCACAGAGTCACTGATGAATGTGGTCAAGAGGGATTTGGCGAACCTCGAGCTCCTCTTTCACTTTGATCCCCAGAGGTTGTCCTCTGGGCTGCCGGATCTTGAGGGACTTGTGGAGCCGCAAAAGGCAGAAACCCCATTTCACAAACTCATGTTCACTTTTGCACAGGAAAGCAGCTGGCCGCATCTAGCCCATAGACTCGCTGCCTTCTACCGCCGCTACGGCACAGGGATTGTCTGCCAGCACTGGGCATTCAAATGGACTGGAGAGCTTACAGGAATCACGAAGCCCCATTCGATCGCTTTAGATGATCTTGTGGGCCTGGTAAAGCAGAAAGAGCTACTCTTGGCAAACACCAAACAGTTCCTGCAGGATCTTCCCGCCAACTGCGCTCTCCTTCACGGCGCCAGGGGCACAGGCAAGTCTTCCCTGGTGAAAGCAGTTGGCTGCTGCCTGGCTCCTGAAGGCCTGCACATGGTGGAAGTGGCCAAAGAAGATTTGGCTGCTCTTCCGGAACTTATGGCCCTTTTAGGGGAAAAAACCGCGAAATTTGTAGTCTTTATTGACGATCTCTCCTTTGAAGAGCAGGAAACCAACTACAAAGCCCTGAAGGCTGCTTTAGAGGGGAGTCTGGCTGAAAGGCCTGATAACGTCCTTATCTACGCCACAAGCAACCGCAGGCATCTGATTGTGGAAAGCTTCCGGGAGCGGGATGAAATCCACGGCAGAGACACAGTGGAAGAAAAATTGTCCCTTGCAGACCGCTTTGGCCTGCAGCTCACCTTCCCTTCCCTAGATCAGGAAGAGTATCTGGCCATCGTCAAAGCCCTTGCCAACTCCCTCCCCATTTCAGAGGAAGAATTAAAGGAGAGGGCAATCCGGTGGGAGCGCAGGGCCAGCGGCAGATCCGGACGGGTTGCCAGACACTTTGTCCTCTCCCTGGCAGGAGAGCTTGGGGTACGGCCGGATTGGCTGAATAAAAGAAAAGAGAGCTGACTGCTCTCTTTTCTTTTGCCGGCATTTAATTTATCTTGACTTTCGCAAAACCTCCATGACCCTTGCTGGCTCTTGGCCAGCAGCCACTTGCCTTGCCAGCAAACGGAAATACGGGTCTGTTTCTTGGAAGAACTTTATAAGGCCCCTGCAGAGGTAGTAGCTGTCTATGCCCTCTTCTGTGGGGAGAAAGCGGTCTTTAGGGCAGCCGCCGTGGCAGGCAAAAAGATATTCGCATTTCTTACATTTGGCCGGCAAATTCGCCTTTTCCCTGCCAAAGGCCCTCTGCTTGGGGCTCCTCACAAGCTCAGCGAGAGGTTGTTTTAGGATGTTGCCCAGGAAATTCTCTTCTGTGACGAAATGGTCGCAGCTGTAAAGGTCCCCGTTGTGCTCCAAAGCCAGTGCCCTGCCGCAGCTGGGGGCATAGCTGCAGAGGGTTGGGATCTGACCCAGCCATGCACCGAGGAAGACTTCAAACTGCTGGATGAAAATCCTACCCACATCTTTTCGGATCCAGCGCTGGAAAATGGCCGTCAGAAAGCGGCCGTATTGTCTTGGTTTCACAGACCAGGGAGTTACCCTGCCGCCTGCTCTGCCCACCCCTGGGATGAACTGCCAAAACTGAAAGCCTTCTTTGGCGAAGAAGCGGTAGACTTTTTCTGGATGGTCTGCATTGAAGTTGTTGAGAAGGCAGAGAATGTTGAATTCCACTTTGTGCTTGCGGAGAAGCTCTACCCCTGCCATCACCCGGCTGAAAGTCGGTCTGCCCTGCTTGTCTACCCGGTAGCGGTTGTGCAGCTCTTCTGGGCCGTCGAGACTGATTCCCACGAGAAAGTTTTGTTCGTGAAAAAATTTACACCACTCGTCATCCAGGAGCGTGCCGTTAGTTTGGAAGGCGTTGCTCACCACAACTCCGGAAGGAGCATATTTTTTCTGCAGCTCCACAGCCTTGCGGAAAAAGTCCAGGCCCATGAGGGTAGGCTCTCCCCCCTGCCAGGCAAACTCTACGCATCTAGTTCCCCGATTTGCTTCGAAATACTGTCGGGTAAACTCCTCCAGCACTTCCTCGCTCATCCGAAAGCTGCCGTCCGGATAAAGGTCTTCTTTAGGTAGGTAGAAGCAGTACTGGCAGTTGAGATTGCACTTCGCTCCAGTGGGTTTTACCATCACATGAAAGACCACGCTAACTCCTCCTGTATCCCAGGGCTGCAGACAGCTTTTCGGCTGCACCGACAAGTTCCGGGATCAATTCCGCCAGGACTTTTTCGGTGAGGAGGGAATCCACGCTGCCGACATTGAGGGCTGCCACAAGCTCTTGTTTATTGTTGTAAATTGGCGCAGAGAGCCTGCGCATCCCTGGAGATAACTCTCCCTCATCGTCTGCGTATTTTGGGTGCACGTATTTGCTTTTCAGCTTCTGGGTGTGGGCAAGATACATGAGTCCCCAAGGATTTGTAGTGAAGCTGTCGGAGACAGTTCCCACCGCCTGCATGGCAACGTTGTCGGGGTGAACCACTTTCGCCAAGGCTACCATTTTGCCTGCAGCAAAGCGGATCAAAAGCGCTGTGACTGAGAACTTTTCCTTCAGCTCCTCCATTACACCAGGTGCCTCAGAAAGCAGCAGTTCGTTGACAGTTGTACTGCGGGCAAACAAAGAAAGCTTGGCAGTAGTCTTATACCGACCTGTTTGGGAATCTTTTTGGATGTACTGCCGCTGTTGCAGCACCCGCAGGAGTCTTGTCATAGTGGTGGCGTTGAGCCCGCCGAGGCTTTCCTGAAGCTGGGTAAAAGCAAGGCCCTCTTTTGCTTCTGCCAACAGCTCCAAAATGGCAAGGCCCCTGTCCAGCGCTGGCGCTGGTGATTTGTCGCTCAATTTTACTCTTTTCTTCTCTTCCATGGTCCCCTCCTCAGTCAAAATCTTTAAGTTCTTGTCGTAATCTTTTCAGCTCATCCTTCAGCTCTGCGACAACAGCTGCGTATTCGGGGTCACGATAGACATTGTTGATTTCCAAAGGATCTTCCTGCAAATCGAAAAGCTCCCATTGGGGCCAGGTCATGCTTTCCGAGGCTTGCGGCAAGGTGCCGTTGGAATAGCGCCCAGGTGCATAGTAACAGATAAGCTTATACCTTTTTGTGCGAACCCCATAATGTGCAGCTACACAGTGATTGTCCCGGTCCATCCAGTAGCGGTAGTACATGGATTCTCTCCAAAAATCCGGCCTCTTTCCTTCAAGTAGGGGGCGAATGCTGTACCCCTGCATCTGTTCAGGCACAGGCAGCCCTGCGTAATCCAAAAAAGTAGGGGCGAAATCTGTGTTCAGTACAATATCTTCGTTCACAGTTCCAGGTTTGATCCTTTTGGGGTATCTGATCAAGAAAGGCATCCGCAGCGATTCTTCGTACATGAAGCGCTTGTCGTACCAGCCGTGCTCCCCTAAAAAGAAACCTTGATCGGACGTATAGATGACTATTGTGTTCTCAGCGAGTCCTGCCCCTTCCAGATAATCCAAAAGCCTGCCAACGTTTTCATCAATAGATGCGATACAGCGGAGGTAGTCTTTGATGTATCTTTGATAATACCATCTGGTCAGCTCCCTGCCAACCAAACCTCGAGGCGGCTCCCCTTTCACATCAGTAACACCCAGGTGCTCCCCGACTCTCATCTCAGCCAGCTTTGCTGCGTCGCTCCTTGTTGCGTAGTCATCAAAAAGGGTTTCCGGCTCTGGAATCTCCCTGTCCTCATAGAGTTCCTGGTATTTTTCTGCTGGCTGCCAAGGCCGGTGGGGAGCCTTGTGATGACACATTAGAAGAAAAGGCCGGTCTTTGTCCAGACTATCGAGCCACTCCAGGGAAAGGTCTGTGACCAGGTCAGTGACATAGCCTGTAAACTGCTTCTCTTCACCCTGAACGTAGAAGGTAGGATTATAATAATCGCCTTGTCCAGGCAGGATGCACCAGTAGTCAAAGCCTGTAGGATCGCTGTTGCCACCGTGGCCCAAATGCCATTTGCCAATGATTCCTGTTTGGTAGCCAGCCCCTTGCAGTATTTTGGCGACATGGTCTTGTCTGGCATCAAAGGAATCTGTTAGGGTTTTCACACCGTTCAAATGGCTGTATTTGCCGGTTAGGATCACAGCGCGGCTCGGCGCGCAGATGGAATTGGTGCAGAAGCAGTTATAAAACAGCATCCCTTCATGTGCTATTCGATCTATATTTGGTGTTTGATTGATTCTCCCTGAATAACAGCTAATGGCTTGCGAGGCGTGGTCGTCAGACATGATGAAGAGAATATTGGGCCTTGACATGAACAATCCCCTCTTTTTAGCTGTTTTACGGCCAGCAGCTCACAGCTTTTACTATTCAGGCAATGGCTTCGTCTCTTCTTCGATTAGAATAAAGCCGGCCCCACCTCTTAAGTGGTTACCTTTTGCCAGGTACTCCAAGACGTTTTTCTGCAGCGTCGTCTTCGGCTTTACCAGCGCCAAATCGGTAAAATTATTGCCGAAAATCCATTTTAGGATGTTCTTTTCCTCGGAAATAATAGGCAGCAGGTGAAATTGGTTCTGGAATTGGACGATGTTAGAGCTTGCCGGCAGGATTTCCTTGAATTGATTGTCTAAAAGCCACGAATTACAGGTGAAAGCCTTAAAACGGAAATTTGGAAAGTGCTTGGGAAAGAAGTCTAATGCCAAGGCATAGGAGGCTCTGCAGCTTTCAACCAGCAGCCTCTCGCCTCTGGGAATGTGAATTTCCAAAATCGGCGTGCCGATTTCCAGGACCTGCTCCCACTGTTGCCGCGGCAGGACCACTTCCTGCTTCTGGATTCTTCCTGTAGAATCTAGAGGATAGCCGATTATGTTATCGTCTGTAATTTCCAGCCTTGCGGTCCAGGCCTTCTCATCGTATACTGAGCCCGCCCCGTCGATCATCCCGTCTTGCCTGTACTTGACTCCGTCTTCAGACAAGGCGATAACCGAGTTGTCCTCGTGGTTTTTGAAGACCCTCGCCTGTTCGCGAAAATAGCTTAGCTTAAACTGCAGCCTGCCCAATTGAAACAAGTCGCCGCGGAATATATTGACAAGCCATGCCACTATCCTCGGCCCTAGACCAACACTTTCGTAATCCCTTTGATGTTCTTCCATTTTTCGCTTTACATCTGTTAAGGTCTCCCTGAAAACATCCTCGGGGATGGAATGTTTCTGATAAAACTCTCTTAGTTGAGGCAGACCAGAGATAACAAGCAGCAGATAGAAGACGCTTGCTTCCTCTAAACCTGGGATTTTTGAGGGCCATTGCCTGATCAGAGCTAAAGAGTAGTCCTGTTGATGGAAAAGGCAGTAGTGCAGGTATAGAGCAAGCTCTCGCAGAGTTTCATCCTGATAGACGAGTTTGCCGATGGAAATTAGCTTATCCACTGTTTCTGCCGATATTCCCACGAATTCGCAAGCCTCAGCAATGAACTCAGGCTTTAAGAAAAAAGGTTCTCGCTCGGACCAGAAAGCCTGCGAAGCTTCCCATGCCTGCTCTGAGAAAGCAGTACTGTTTTCAGCTTCAGCTTTCAAAATCAGCTCGAGCTTTTCCATAAGTCTGCCTCCTTCAATCAGGGATGGGCTTCTTTTGCAGTCTGCCACCTTTAACTAATCCTTCTCTTGCCGCAAGTTCCGAAACTAGTCTCTTTCTCCACAGTTCCAATCGTTCCTTATATTCAGGTTTAGCTGCAAGATCCACCTCTTCCCCAGGATCATTTACAAGATCGAAAAGCTGCTCTGTGCCTAGGTACGGGAACCAGATATATTTCTCTTTGCCGTCTGTGAGGTAGTGCATTGCCTGCTCGTGGCTGTAGCAGAGGCAGTGTTCCCCATGCAGATATTCGCGCCAGGGAGGGTTTTCTCCTTGCAGAAGTGGCAAAAAGCTTAGGCCGTCGCAAGTTTCGGGGATCTTAATGCCGCAAATGTCAAGGATTGTCGGCATCAAATCCCTCAGTTCAACAACCGCATCCAGTACTATACCCCGTTTTCCCTGCCAAGTTGGCGGTGGACAGACTATTAAAGGGATGTTGGCAGAACCTTCATAACCATAAGTTTTCCGCCACAGATGGTGGTCCCCGAGCATTTCGCCGTGATCTGCCGTGAAGATGATCCAGGTGTTTTCATAAGCTTCCCGATGATATCTCTGCAGCTCATGCAGGAGCCTTCCGATCTGATAATCGATAAAGGTGATGGAGCCGTAATAACCTCGTCTGGCCCTTTGAACTTCCCTCTCCGTCCTCTTCCCCCGCCAGGCTGTGATGCTGGCAGCATCTTGAGGGCTTTCATGAATCTGAGCCCACTCCCCTACATACGGCGCTGGCATTTGCAGGTCTTGGTAGAGGTCAAAGTATACTTGGGGTGGGTCGAAGGGCGAATGTGGTCTGGCAAAGCTGGTCATGAGGAAAAAAGGTTTGTTTGGATCCCGGCGGTAAAGCCAGCGTATGGACTGCTCCGCAGTCCAGTGGGTTGGATGCAGCCATTCTGGCAGGTGGGTGGGTCTTGCAAGCCAGGAGCAGTTCCAGTCAAGGCCGTGGTCTCTGTAACCGGCTCCTTTAGGTTTATTTTCTTCAAACCAACTGCGATAGTCGCTGACAAAACCGGGGTCTGCAACCCTGCCGCTTTCGTCTAAAATGGTATTGTGAAAGCCGTTGAGAGCCCGCTGAGGATGAAAATGCATTTTTCCAATGCCTTGGGTGTGGTAGCCGGCTTGGGCAAGATCTCCTGGCAGGGTGTGCTCGTAGTCGTCCCGCATGGGCTTCTGCCCTAGTCCCATGCCGTAAATCCCTGTCCTGTTCTGGCTTTGCCCTGTGATGAGGCTTGCTCTGGCAGGAATGCACGAAGGCACTGCGCTGTATGCGTTTTTAAAACAGAAGCCCCTTGCAGCCAGTGCATCAAGGTTTGGCGTCTGCACAACCTCGTGCCCCGCACAGCCCAAAGTATCTCCCCGCCATTGATCAGCAACCAGCAGCAGGATATTGGTTTTTTTCATCAGCAACCCCCTCCAAAAAACAATTGTTGATATTTCGATGGAAATAGCGTGTTTTCTTTTAAGCCAAGGCAATTCTTGGCATCCACAGCGGCTCTTTGCCCATCTCAGCAAATAAGAGTTTCATTATTAATTGGTGTTTCAGCTCTTGTGCTTCAGGTTCTGCCCACAGGTTATGAACTTCCCCGGATCGCTGGCTAAGTCGAAGAGCTCTCCATAGGGCTGATTGTAGTAGACAGTGAGCTTATACCTTTCATCAACATATGTCTTAACGTGGATGGATGTGGGTTCGTGACGATTTTCCACAATTACGTGATCGCGGACAGGCTCTCCTCCCTTGAGGACCTGGCTTTGGTCTAGGCCCGTCATGGTTCTGGGAACAGGAATGCCTGCAAAACTCAGGAAGGTTGGTGCCAGATCCACCAAAGACAACAGAGCATCAGAACTTGTGCCAGCGGGAATTTGTCCAGGGAGCCTTGCAATAAAGGGTATTTTGATTAGACCCTCGTAATGGAAAGCTCCTTTTGCAACAAGACCATGATGACCAAAAAAGTGGCCGTGATCTGTGGTGAAGATAACCAAGGTGTTCTCTTCCAATTCCAGCTCTCGGAGTTTATCGAGTATTTTGCCGATGTATTTATCCATCATACTGATCATGCCGTAGTAGACGGCGATGTCTTTTGCCAGATCTTCTTTTGTATGCAAAAGAGAATGAAAGCCGTACATTCCGTAGCGCTTTCCTGCCAAGGGGTGGAATCCGGATCAGGCTCTTGGGTCAGCTGAAAATGAGGGGGATTATTGTCATGTTCACCTGGTTTCAGCCCTGGGATTGTTAGCTTGTCTGGACCGTACATATCGGCTCACGGTTCAGATATCAAATAAGGCGGATAAGAGTCGAAAAAGCTTGCCCACAGAAAAAACGGATCCCCGCTGCGCTTGTATTCTGCGAGAAGCTCGCTAGTCTTTTTGGCGATCTAGACATATTGATGAAATTATTCCGGCAGCTTCCATCTGTGTTTCTGCTCAGGACTCGTCTCTGTCGGCGGACGAAAATATTCCCGCTAATTATATGGCATAGTGCTGTCCCACTTGAGGCTCATCTGCGTAGGTGCAGGCGAGCTGTACGTAATCGAAGCCGTAAAAAGAACAGTGGAAAGTGCGCCAGAAATCTAAGTCCTGCATAACAGGATAGGATTCCAGGGAGTAATTTTCTTCAGTGCTGGCAAGCGGCTGAAAGTGAACCTTGCCAATGAGAGCTTTTTTGTATCCAGCCTTGGAAAAGATCTCGCCTGCTGTCAGTTCGTCCTCTGGAAGTTTCGTTCCCAAAGACCAGGCACCGTGCTGGCTGGGATATCTGCCAGTATGCTGCTCGCGCCTTGCTGGCATGCAAGGCATACTGCCTACATAAGAGTTAGTAAAGGTTACGCTTCTTTTGGCTAAACGTTGGAAGATTGTGACATGGACCCACTGATTACCATAAGGGGCAGGATATGTCGGTTTAACAAATCAAACATCACCACAATTGCCTTCATTGATAATGCTCCCCTTGCGTTTACCTTTACACTTTCAACAACCTTCAGCATACAGAAGCGGACTTCAATATTGGCAAATTTTCAGGCAAGAAAGAGATAAGCGCTTTATGCACGATTAGAACTATTTATAGAAAATTAGATTTAGCCTTGAAGAGTTAATTTATTATTATATATGTTAGTCGATTCATCTATATGTTATTCAGTCATGTAAAAGATAGCAAATCTTTCAAGCGTTGTCAAATTAGTTCCATCCCTTTGGAGAGCTACGATTGTTAGACAACAAAAAATTATCAAAACATAATGCGCAACAGCGTCTTAACAATTTGTTCTTGGAGACAGCTACTTCATCCAGGATGGATACCCCTGTTTTTCCCAGGAAGGAGAATTCTGTCCTGGAATGGGTCCTTGCAGTAGCGGATCCTGGGAGCGTACCATTTCTTGTGTGACCAGATTCCGCAGCTCTGCTGCAACATCGCTATAGGCATCCACTTCGATCAAATTCATTTGCTCCAGAGGATCTGCTTGTAGATCGTAAAGCTCCTCTGATTGATATGGGCGCTTGTAATACTCATCCCGAACTACTTTACCCGAAAGGCTGCCGTGGATATCAGACGGTAAATAGATCCCTGGAACATTGGTGAAATGACGAATGTACTTGAAGCGCGAGGTGCGGATTCCACGCATTGGCCGATATAGATCATGCCAGGTGAGTTCGCAGAAAAAATGGTCTCTGCCGCTGTACTGGTCGCTTTCAAGCAAAGGAAGGAAGGATTTGCCATCGAGGTTGTCTGGGATGGGGGCTCCTACTAGTTCAAGAAGTGTGGGCAATAGATCAATGTTGCACAATAATTGTGAATATTGGCTCCCAGGCTTAATTACACCAGGCCAGCGCATCAGCAAAGCTGTTTCCAGACCAGGATCATAAAGCGTTCCTTTTGCTCTGGGGAAGGCGATTCCATGATCTGTGGTATAGATCACTAAAGTATCTTTCTCCAGACCTGAACGCGCGAGAGCATCGAGAATTACTCCTACTCCCATATCTGCAGCAGCTATTGAACCATGAAATTCTGTCAGATCTTGGCGTACTTCCGGAGTATCTGGAAGAAATGGAGGGACTGTAACCTCGGACGGATCGTCAGGTTCAATATTGTTTTTAGCAAACTTCCGATGAGTTTCAAAGAAACCAACCATGGCAAAAAATGGCTGAGCCTGTCCAGCCCTTTGGGTGAGGAAAGCACCTACAGCTGGCGCTACCTTCTCTGCTCGCCTATCTTCTTGTTCAGCAATATATTGATACCCTAAGCGAGCAGGATCCTTTGATTCATGCTGAACACCGAATAGATAGGTTGCATAACCTGCTTTACCTAAAAGAGTGGGCAATGTTTGCTCTGCAGGATTCAGTTCAAAGCCCAAGTGAGCCAAACCAATAAGCCCGTTGCGGTGAGGGTAACGGCCAGTCATTATACTGCCACGGCTTGGCGAACACTGAGGAGCTGGGCAAAAATGATTAGTGAATATTGCTCCCTCATTTGCCAGCCTATCTAGATTTGGAGTCTTCACCTGCTTGTGATAACAGCCTAAATAGCGGCCTGTATCATGAGTGATAATAAATAGAATATTAGGTTGCATTTCTTTCTCTCCTTTCTTTTCTGTGCTGGGGTAGGTTTATTAACGAAACCCATGTCATGAGTCTAAGAGGACCAAACTATCATCTCACCAATGCCATAAAAATGTACCTTTGCGTGCATCGATGTTGGCGGGATGTATTGCGATATCAAAAATATCTCTTATGAACATTTTTAGCGGAAACCTTTCAGGTAAAAACAGTTTCCAGTTTATAGCCACGAAGAACTATTTTGCTTTCGTATACGTTAGTTAATAAATTTATATGTTAAATATACCATAGCAAACTTTTCTAGCTCTGTCAAGTTACTGCCCTTCCAAAGCAGGTTTAGCGGCAGGTTTAGACTTTGATAGGGCAGGAAAACTTTTTGCATGACTCCACCCTGTTAAATCGTACGTACCCTATTAAAGCATACGACTTACTTACGTGATCAGAATAGTAAACCGACGCTAATATCCGGGCATATTGCATCTTGCGGACCAGGTCAGGAGTATAATGCTTTTGGTCTTCATGCGTGATCGGTTAAGCATATGCTCATAATAAATTTTGTCAATATCCTTTAGCAAAATCTACTATCCATGGATCTAATAACGATTTTCGATTCACGTTGGGATCTATTGATTCTGCGATAAATAGACCATACAGCGGTTGATAACCATTTGGATTTATCCCTTGATAAATCAGCACATCCCTTAAAATGTTCTCAGCAGCAACAACGAATACTCTTCCCCAGCGCTGGCTTCTCATACGTGGAGCGTACTCTGGCAGCTGCTCGCGTAATAAAGAAAGAATCCTGCGACTGACAATCAAGGTTAGCAGCGCTGTGTAGATAAGAGCTTCAACAATACACTCCTTACCTGATGAAATACAATCGAGCTTGTAATAGCTTTTCAGCTCCTTAAAAAGACATTCTATGGTCCAGCGCATTCGATATAATGAACAAATATCTTCAGCTGAAAATTTCTCAACAGGAAGGTTTGTAGTATAAAAATGATACTCGCTGCTTTCTTGATCCCAGATACCAACTACTCGAAGCTGTACTGCAGACCGCTCTAAAACTTTTGGATTCTTGCTTTGGCTGGTAGTCATCCAGACTTCAAAATCACAAATTTCGCGCTTCAACTTATCTTTGATGTCCGAAAGACGACATCCTTCAACGGAAATAGCTCTACCCCGATGTTGTATCAGAGAACGAAGAATGTATGGATTACTGTTGCTTTTCAAGCGGCTAACGAAATAACCACCATGCTCCTTTATCTTGGCAAAATTTTTAAAGCCAAAATAACCAAGATCAAGTAAAAGGATCCGATCTTTTACCCAATCTCCTATCGATAAAAGTTTACTTTCTGCCCGTTTGCCTTCAACAATTTGAACCTTACTTTTTGTAGCGCCAAAAACACTAATCAGAGCATTTACCTTAACAGTTGCTGGTGAGTGATTGGTCCTAGCTCCTGGCCATTTGCCAGCTAACTGTTCATGAAGCCGAATTAGCGTGCTATCAATAACCAATATGTCTTTGATTTGTTTCAACTTATCGTTCATTTTCAAACCAGGTTCGACAATCAGATACTCAATTGCCCGCTCTACACATCGCTTAAGGAAGCTTACTAGTTCAGGGGTAAAACGGTCGTAGAAGGCTGAGGGAACAATCATATGACCTGCTTGTTTTTGATAAGCTCTGCGCAAATCGGCAAGAGTTCTCTGCAGTCCAACGCCAAAGCCAAGAACCAGAGCCCAAAGGAAAACAACAGGATGGACTTTGCGATGCCTTTTTATAAAACTAGTTTCCGCTGCGGTTGATATAACCCACTGCTCAGGGAAAATATCGGTTAAAGCTTTTGAGATGTTATCCTTATTAAAATGTATTAATGACATAAGTTATACCTCCGTGTTAGAACTCATATATATAGAGTTCGACACGAAGTGAAAAAATCATTGTTGGTTTTGGAAAAAATATCAAAAAAATCCTTAACCGAACACGCATGCATGGTGAACAAGCAGGTTGTAGTGACCCTGGCCAATTCGGACATCCAAACCCTGGAAGATT
>LFRM01170126.1_pt1 | contig 26122 bp, 26 predicted proteins | sample 618341 | NCBI WGS metagenome assembly LFRM01 (sample SAMN03654438, study PRJNA283298) | anaerobic digester metagenome | isolation source: pool of bioreactors CSTR01a, CSTR02a, and CSTR03a thermophilic anaerobic... | place: Denmark: Kgs. Lyngby | collected 2014-05-21 | reverse complement strand
GAAGACTTTTTACCGATTCCAAAAGGAACATTCCCACCAAAGATTGAAGGAGCTGACGAAGAGGTCAGAGAAATGACGAACGCTGAGGCTCATCGACTTTATGGAGATGTTTTACCAGAAATTGTTGAAGCGAGAATGAATAGAGAGCTTAACTCCATTATTAGTAATGGATACGGGGTCTTGTACCTCATTGCCCATAAATTGGTAGCTAAAAGTCTAAGTGATGGATATTTGGTAGGGTCAAGAGGATCTGTAGGATCATCTTTAGTGGCTACTTTTACCGGTATTACAGAAGTAAATGGACTGCCACCTCACTATCGATGTGAAAAGTGTAGAACCAGTGAGTTCTTTACGGATGGAAGCATCAGTAGTGGAGCTGATTTACCAGAAAAAGATTGTCCTAATTGCCATATTCCCTATGTTAGAGATGGTCATGATATTCCTTTTGAGACTTTTTTAGGATTTGAAGGGGACAAGGAGCCAGATATTGACCTTAACTTCTCAGGAGAATACCAAGCAATAGTTCATAAATACACAGAGGAACTATTTGGAGAAGGTTATGTTTTTAAAGCGGGAACTATTGGAACTGTGGCGGATAAAACCGCCTATGCTTATGTAAAGAAATATATGGATGAAAAAGAGCTTCACTTTCCATCTGCTGAAGTCGAGAGACTATCTCAAGGATTAGTAGGGGTTAAGAGAACCACAGGACAGCATCCAGGAGGAATAATGGTTGTGCCTAGAGATAATGATGTGCATCACTTTACTCCAGTGCAGCGGCCAGCAGATGACCAGACTTCAACAGTTACCACCACCCACTTTGATTACCATTCCATATCAGGGCGTCTACTAAAGCTAGATATTTTAGGCCATGATGATCCCACCATGCTTAGGATGCTTGAAGATTTGACTGGATTAGATCCAAAAACCATTCCTTTAAATGATCCAAAAGTCTTATCCTTGTTTACATCAACTAAAGCTTTAGGCGTTACAGCAGAAGAACTGGGTGTACCGGTAGGATCCTTAGGTTTACCTGAGTTTGGAACGAAATTTGTTCGAGGGATGTTATTAGATACTCATCCAAAATCATTTGCAGACCTGGTTAGAATTTCTGGCCTTTCCCACGGTACGGATGTGTGGCTAAACAATGCTCAGTACTATATTAAAGAAGGGTACACCACCTTGTCGGAATGCATAAGTACAAGAGATGACATTATGACATATTTGATATTCAAGGGGTTACCAGCAAAGACGAGTTTTACGATTATGGAGAATGTACGAAAAGGAAAAGGCCTATCAGCTGACGATGAGTCGATAATGATGGACCACGATGTTCCAGCTTGGTACATTGAATCTTGTAAGAAGATTAAATACATGTTCCCCAAGGGGCACGCAGTGGCTTACGTAATGATGGCGGTAAGAATTGCCTACTATAAGGTTTACCACCCATTGGCTTATTACGCAGCTTATTTTTCAACAAGAGCGCCGGATTTTGATGGAGAATTAATTTTCCAAGGAGAATTTGAAGTTAGGAAAAAACTTGAAGAGTATTACGAACTGGGAAATCAAATTTCTACAAAAGAGAAGAATATGATTACCATATTTGAAATTGTTTATGAAATGTATAAGAGGGGACTTACCTTTAAGGATGTGGATCTTTACAAATCCCATAGTACCGTGTTCTTACTAGAAGATGATGCTATTAGACCTCCATTAAGTTGTATAGTGGGTGTTGGGGTTAATGCGGCCAAGAGTATCGAAGAAGAGAGAGTCAATAGAGAATTTATTTCTAAAGAAGATCTTAGACTACGATGTAAAATCTCTAAGACGGTAATTGAATCTCTAAGCCAATGTGGCGTTCTAGAAGGAATGGATGATACGAACCAGTTATCTTTCTTTAACCTGTAATAACCTGGGCGTTTTGTTAAGGCTTATCCCTAGAAAAAAATCATGATATGAAACAGGAGATTGATTCTAAAAAGGGTTCAGCTATAGAAAATCAGGACAATCTGAAAACTTGAAAAACTTCAAGTTTTATGGTATCATTTAACCTATGAATAACTAGTACTTTGAGAGTGGGCAAAACCCGCTCTTTCGTTTTGTGGCGCAACTTATTTTTTCGGTTGCGCTTTTCCATATGTGGAATTATAACAAAATAAAGTAACAATAAATGAAAAGAAGAAGAGGTGAAAAACCATGGGAAAATTAAAAGAATTAGAAAGTGTATTTAGAGGCAAAATCGAAGAATTAGGATATGGTCTTTATCACATGGAGTATGTTTATGAAGAAGGAAACCATGTATTGAGATTCTATATTGAAAAAGATGAAGGCATAACCCTGGAAGATTGTGAAAAAGCTTCCCGAATAATTAGTGATATTCTTGATGAGGAAGATCCCATTGTTGAGGACTACAACTTAGAAGTCTCATCACCAGGAATCTTCAGACCCTTAATTACAAAGGATCATATGAGACGGGTTATTGGAGAAAAGGTAACGATAAAAGCTAAGAAACCTGTTTCAGGAAAAAAGAATTTTGTCGCTGTATTAAAAGCAGTCAATGAACAAGAAATTTTAGTGGAACGAGATAAAGAAGAATTGACCATTCCATTTGAAAATATAAAAAAGATGAACTTAGAGGTTGATCTTTAAAACCATTAGGAGGATAAAATGGCAAAGGCACCAGCAAAAAAGAAAGACGAGGTTATTCTTGCCTTAAAGGCCATCGCGGAAGAAAAGGGAATCAAAGAGGAAATGCTTTTTGAAACCTTAGAAGACGCTATGATAGCGGCCTATAAGAAGAATTATTTGAGCACAGGTTCACAAAATGTTAGAGTAAACATTGATCGAGAAACTGGGGAAATAAAAGTTTATGCTCTTAGACAAGTGGTAGAAGATGTGCTTGATGACCAAAATGAAATCAGCATTGAAGAAGCTAAAGAAATTAATCCCAGCTATGAACCTTTAGACTTTGTTGAAAATGAAGTAACACCAGCAAACTTTGCTCGAGTGGCAGCCCAATCTGCTAAGCAGATTGTAACCCAAAGAATAAAAGAAGCTGAAAGAAGTATCCTATATAGTCAATATCAAGAAAAAGAATTTGATGTGATTACAGGAACCGTGCAAAGAAAAGAAAAAGGCAATATTTATATTGACTTAGGAAAGACAGAAACTGTACTTCCTCCTTCTGAGCAAATCCCAGGAGAAAGCTATGAATTTAATGATAAGATTTTACTCTATATTGTAGAAGTAAAACAAAATCCCAAAGGCCCTATGATTGCCGTATCAAGAACTCACCCTGGACTGGTTAAAAGGCTTTTTGAAAAAGAAGTTCCTGAGATTTATGATGGGATTGTAGAAATTAAGGCGATTTCAAGAGAAGCCGGATCCAGAACCAAAATTGCCGTGCACTCCAATGACCCAGAAGTTGAACCTATGGGAGCATGTGTAGGGCCAAGAGGAATCCGAGTGCAAAACATTGTTAATGAACTACGAAATGAAAAGATTGATATCATTAAGTGGTCTAAAGATCCTGGAGAATTTATTGCTAATGCTCTAAGTCCGTCAAAAGTTATTGATGTGATTATCATGGATGAAGGGAACTCATGCAAAGTTATTGTTGAAGACAATCAGTTATCTTTAGCCATTGGTAAAGAAGGTCAAAACGTAAGATTGGCCGCTAAACTTACCGGTTGGAAAATTGATATTAAGAGTAAGAAACAATATGATGCGGAGGTGCTAGAAAATGAACCTTGGACTATAGAGAAACCAGCAAAGAAAGACGATTCCCTTGTAGAGGATGCTTTAGCTGTAGAAGAGGAACTATCCTTGGAAGTGGCTAATGAAAATCCAGAAGTAGTTTTGGATGAATTAGAATCAGAAGATGAAGTTGTTATGACTTTAGACCAAGATGAAACTGAGGATAATGAATTAGATCAACCAGATGAAAAAGAATTGACTGAGGATTCTTCTCTAGAAGAGAATCTGTAGAGTTAAAATAAATGAAAGTGAGGTGTTTTATATGAAAGTGAAAAAAATACCAATGAGAATGTGTACCGGCTGCATGGAAATGAAGCCAAAGAAAGAATTGATTCGAGTGGTGAAAAGTAAAGAGAATGAAATTTCTTTAGACTTGGTGGGTAAAAAGCCAGGAAGAGGAGCTTATGTCTGTAAAGATACGGCTTGCCTAGCAAAAGCTTTTAAAACAAAAAGACTGTCTCGTAATTTAGAGACTCCCATTAGTGAAGAAATTTACGATGAACTTCAAAAGGCGGTGGAAAATGGATAAGATGTTATCTTTTCTAGGTCTAGCGAGGAAGTCAGGTAATTTACTTTTAGGCTACAACAAAAATGAAGAGGCAGTTAAGTTTCGAAAACTAAAACTGATTCTCATCTCAAAGGGTGCAGCAGAAAATACGAAAGATAAGTTTCGTGGTTATGGTGAGAAGTACAATGTACCTGTTATTGAGGGTTACACTCCTTTAGAATTAGGAAGTGCATTAGGGTATGAAGAGATTGCAGTTGTGGGAGTTTTAGACAAGAATATGGCTAAAAAATTACTTACAATACACGAAAGTAGCAAAGAACAAGAAATAAATGGAGGTGGTCCTATTGTCAAAAATCAGAGTATATGAACTTGCAAAGGAACTTGAAATCACGAGCAAAGAGTTAATTGTAATGTTAAAAGATGAGTTTGGAATAGAAGTAAAAAATCACATGAGTGTGGTAGAAGAAGAAGATGCAAATCTAATTAAAGAACTAATTGCAGGGAAAAACAAACCTGTTAAAGAAGTAACTACTGAGAAAAGCTTAGTAGAAGAGTATGAAGAGATTCTTGAAGAAGAAGTTGTTAACTTGGCCAAGAAAAAGAAGAAATCAAGAAGAGAATTGGCTCAAGAAGAAATCGACAAGAAAAAATCTGAAGCAATTACAGAAGGAATCCAAGTCGGTGAATTCATCACTGTTAAGGAATTTGCAGATAAATTAGACATGCCAGTGGCAGAAGTCATTAAAGCTTTAATCTTTAGCGGAATTATGGCGGGAATTAACCAGGAAATAGACTTTGAAACTGCTCAAAAAGCAGCTGAGAAGCTAGAAGTTGAGATTGTTAAAATCGAAGATAAAACTTCAAACATTACGGATGATGGTGAAGATGATGTTCTGGATGTAAACATGGAAAAGAGACCTCCAATTGTTACAGTTATGGGTCACGTTGACCATGGTAAGACATCATTACTTGATGCTATTCGTAAAGCTACAGTAGCAGAAAGAGAAGCTGGCGGAATTACTCAGCATATTGGAGCTTACACCGTTACCATTAATGGAGAGAAAATCACATTTTTAGATACTCCAGGTCACGAAGCTTTTACAGCAATGAGAGCTAGAGGAGCCCAGGTTACGGATATTGTTATTCTTGTGGTGGCAGCTGATGATGGAATCATGCCTCAAACCCAAGAAGCTATCAATCACTGTAAAGCAGCTAATGTACCTATGATTGTAGCCATCAATAAAATTGACTTAGAGGCTGCTAACATTGAAAAAGTTAAGCAAGAATTAACAGAATATGGTCTAGTAGCAGAAGAATGGGGTGGAGACACCATCATGGTTCCTGTTTCAGCTAAGGGTGATATTGGTATTGATGATTTGTTAGAAATGGTTTTACTTACCGCGGAAGTGGAAGAGTTAAAAGCAGATTCTAATCGTCGGTCCATTGGTACGGTTATCGAATCTGAACTGGATAAGGGAAGAGGGCCTGTGGCCACCGTATTAGTTCAAAAAGGAACATTAAATGTTGGAGATTCTGTTTTAGTTGGAACCACATATGGTCGAATTCGAGCTATGTTTGACGACAAAGGCAAGAAGATTGATAGTGCAGGTCCATCTATCCCAGTTGAGATTTTAGGGCTTTCTGAAGTTCCTCAAGCGGGAGACAAATTTAACGAAGTTAAAGATGAAAAAACCGCTAGAGGTATGGCTGAAGCTCGTAAGATAAAAGAAAAGAGCTTACAGCATAGTAATACCAGAGTATCTCTTGAAGACTTGTATAACCAAGTTAAAGAAGGAAAAATCAAAGAACTACCCATCATCATTAAAGCTGATGTACAAGGATCTATTGAAGCCCTTAAGAATTCTTTGGAAAAACTTTCCACAGATGAAATTAAAGTAAGAGTTATTCATGGTGGTGTGGGAGCAATTACTGAAACTGACATTAGTTTAGCAGCAGCATCTAATGCTGTAGTAATCGGATTTAATGTTAGACCAGATAATAACGCCCAGATTTTATCAGAGCTAGAAAAGGTCTATGTTAAGACCTATAGGGTTATTTACCATGCAGTAGATGACATTAAGGCAGCTATGATTGGTCTTTTAGCCCCTGTTATCAAGGAAGTTGTTCAAGGAAGAGTAGAAATTAGAGCTACCTATAAGGTATCGGCTATAGGAACCATTGCAGGATGTTATGTTCTTAATGGTAAAATCACAAGAAACTCTGAAATTAGAGTTCTTAGAGATAGTGTTATTATCCATGAGGGTAAACTAGCTTCTCTAAAACGATTCAAAGATGATGCTAAGGAAGTAAAAGCTGGATTTGAATGTGGTCTATCTATTGAGAAATTTAATGAAATTCAAGAAGGGGACATTATTGAAGCCTTCATCATGGAAGAAATTATTCGAAAAGAATTGTAATCGCAACATATAGAAAGCGAGGTGTAGCCAATTATGGCTAAACATAGAGCAGGAAGAATTAATGAAGAGATGAAAAAAGAAATCTCTGCCATCGTAATGAACGGACTTAAGGATCCAAGAATCACAGCAATGATTACCATCACTGCTGTGGAGGTAACCTCTGACCTTAGTTATGCCAAGGTGTTTACCAGCATCTTCGGTACAGACGAAGAAAAAGAAGATACACTAGAGGGTTTAAAAAGCTCAACAGGATTCATCAGACATGAGCTAGGAAAGAGAATTCAAATAAGGAAAATTCCTCAACTAATCGTTGTCCTTGATGAGACTTTGGATAGGGGAATGCATATTGACGAATTAATTAAACAGGCAAATGCAAAAAAGGATGAATAAAATGAATTTAAAAGAAATCGTTAAAAAAATAAATGAGACGAAATCTTTTGCAGTAGTGGCCCACGCATCTCCAGATGGAGATGCGGTGGGGAGCACTTTGGCCATGGTCTTAGGTTTACGAAACTTAGGCAAAAAGGTTACTATCCTGTCCAAAGAAGCACCACCAGAGCATCTGTCTTATCTTTCTCTTTATGAGGAATATGGGACAGTTTCTTCCTTGTTGGAGGAAAATCAGGTGTTACTGTGCTTAGACTGTGGAAATAAGGATCGACTTTCCATGGAAAGAGATGGATTTGATGAAATTTTCAAAGTGAATATTGATCACCATGTATCCAATGAGAACTATGGTGAACTAAATTATGTAGATACAACATCTGCATCCACTGCAGAAATTATTTTTGAGATTTTAGAAGCGTTAAAAGTGGATCTGGATGAAGAGATGGCAAAATGTCTGTATACGGGTATTATTTCTGATACGGGTTCATTCCAATATCCGTCCACTACTTCAAAAACTCTATTAATTGCGTCTAAAATACTAGAAACGGGCTTAGATTTCTCGGCCATTCAGAGAAAACTTTTTAGCACCACACCTTTTAAAAGAGTTAAACTCTTAGGGAGAGGTTTGATGACACTAGAGAGTCATTTAGATGGATTTGTATCTACCATGTATCTTGAAGCAGAAGACTTTAATACATTAGCTATCAGTGATCGAGATTCGGGCAACATTGTAAACTATGGGTTAGAACCAGAGGAATGTGATGTGTCTATCTTGTTTAAAGAGGCTGAAGGGGCTTTAAGAGTCAGTGTCCGAACAAAAGAGCACATAGATGCATCAGCCCTGTGTGGGAAGTTTGGCGGCGGTGGCCATATTCGAGCCGCCGGGTGCAATATGGAAGGCATGAGTCTTCCTAAGGCAAAGCAAGCTTTTTTAGATGAGATTGAGAGGATGAGAGCATAGTGGACGGGGTGGTTAATCTATATAAGGAAAAGGGGATTACATCTTTTGGAGTAGTCGCTCAAGTAAGGCGGATTCTTAAAACAAAAAAAGTTGGACATACAGGTACATTAGATCCAGAAGCGGAAGGGGTTCTACCTATATGCGTAGGGCGAGCTACTAAACTGGTGGACTATATTATGGCAGGAGAGAAAACTTATAGAGCTGAATTTCAACTGGGTAAAACCTCAGATACTCTAGATGCTTTTGGAGAAGTCACCCATCACATTGTTACCATGCCAAAAATTGAACAAGTAGACAAGGTTCTTTTGGAGTTTCTTGGAGACTCTATGCAAACTCCCCCCATGTATTCTGCTTTGAAAAAAGATGGAAAAAAGCTTTACGAGTTAGCGCGGGAAGGGCAAGTTATTGAAAGAGAGCCTAGGCCGATTACGATTTTCAAGATTGAACTGATTTCCTTTAAAGGAGATAGTGGAGTCTTTCGATGTACATCATCAAAAGGCACTTATATCAGAAGTATTATTGATGATATGGGACAAAAATTAGGCACTGGTGCCATTATGACGGGTCTAGTCCGAGAACAGTCAGGGCCATTTATCATGGAGAACGCTGTGACTTTAGGAAATCTAGAACGAGAAGGCTGGAAAAGTCATTTTACGCCTATGGAAGATGTTTTAAATTCATACCCAGAGGTTGTGATTCCAAATGATTTTTATCATCTGATCGTCAATGGTGTTAAAGTAAAAGACACTAGATTAAAAGATTTAATTCCATCAGGCCTTTATCGGGCCTATAGTGAGAAGAGAGATTTTCTTGGCTTAATTGAAAGAAATGAGGAAGCTCTTTTTCTTAAAGTAAATCTAATGTGAGGTTATAAATGATAATACTAGATGAGAACAGCCATGAAGAGTTTAAGGAGGGGACGTACATTGCTCTAGGGAGCTTTGATGGTCTCCACAAAGGACACATGACGTTAATTAATAAAGTGGTAGACGAAGCCATGGCCGATGGGGTCAAGAGTGCAGTTTATACCTTTAAGAATCATCCGTTAACCGTGGCAAATCCTGAGTTAACTCCAAAACTTCTAATGGATAATAAGCAAAAAATACATTTACTAAAGGCCAAAGGAATTGATGTCACTATCTTTATTTCATTTACCATGGAATACATGAAGACCGAAGCGGAAGACTTTATTAATATGTTAATCCGTGATTATAATTGCAAAGGTTTTGTGGTGGGATTCAACTTTAAGTATGGATACCACAATAAAGGAAATATTGAGACTCTTAAGGCTATGGCTGAGAAAGTAGGGTTTAAGCTCTTTATTATGGATGCGGCTCTAAGCCAAGATGATATTATCAGCAGCACCCGAATTCGAAGCTTGATATCTAAAGGCAACATAGAAGAGGCTAATGAACTACTATTTGAACCGTTTATGCTTAGGGGCAAGATTATTGGCGGGAAAAAATTAGGCCGAAAAATTGGATTTCCCACAGCGAATATGAGCTATAATGATGAATATCTTCTACCTAAAACAGGAGTTTATTATACGAATATTTTGGTGGAAGGTATACTTCACAAGGGGATTACCTCTGTAGGATTTAATCCTACGGTGGAAGGGAAAGAGCTCAGCATCGAGACCCATATTTTAGATTTTGATGAAGAAATCTATGGTAGAGAAGTTAAAGTATACTTCATTAATTACATGAGAGATGAAGAAAAATATGATTCTTTAGATGGATTAGTTCATCAATTGAAAAAAGATGAAGAATTAGCAAGAAAGAGAGAACTTACAGCTTTATTATAATTGCAGTGGGATTTTCTTTATGGTATAATACGAACGAACCATGAACTATGTTATTAGGATTGCTGTCTTTTAACATGGTCATTGGGGATAATTGATCAGGAGGTATAGCAAAATGGATAAAGCAAGAAAACTTGAAATCATCCAAGAACACGCAAAGCATGAAGGGGACACTGGTTCACCTGAGGTGCAAATTGCACTGCTCACAGAGAGGATCAACTCACTAACTGAGCATCTAAAGGTCCACAAGAAGGATCACCATTCAAGAAGAGGTCTTCTTATGATGGTTGGTCAAAGAAGAGGCCTATTAAACTATCTGATGGCTGAAGATATTGAAAGATATAGAAATCTTATAGCGAAGCTTGGAATCAGAAGATAATCAAGAAATGTGCTCTGAGCCTGCTTTTATAAAGCAGGCTTTTAGTATATGGGTGAATGATTAATTTCTTTCACCCATATATTTTAATGATTAGTTAAACGATTTTGCCTTAAGGTGAAACAGGTATTTTAAGATTATGGTCTGACATTTTTTAAAAATTAGAGCATGCATGAAAAAATGTATGTTGTGATTTTTAAAAAATCCATCTGATTATACTCACTAAATTCCTGAGCACTTTTTAAGAGCATAAAAAGGAGAGGAATTTATGAAAATTAAAAAAGAGATTCAAGTCGGAGGAAGAACCCTAGGCATAGAATTCGGAGAAAGAGGAATTCTATCAGACGCTGCCATCTTCATGAATTATGGAGACACAGTGGTCATGGTTAATGCTAACTCCTCAGAAAAGCCAAGAGACGGTATTGACTTTTTCCCTTTATCTGTTGATTATGAAGAAAGACTTTATTCTGTAGGTAGAATCCCAGGAGGATTTATTAAGAGAGAAGCAAGACCATCTGAGAAAGCAATTCTTTCAGGAAGAGCCATTGACCGTCCTCTAAGACCTTTGTTTCCAAAAGGGTATAGAAACGATGTTCAAGTAGTTTGTACCGTTTTATCTGTAGAAAATGACAATCTACCTGAAATTCTTGGAATCAATGCATCAGCAACAGCTCTACTCCTTTCCTCTGTTCCCTACACTACCCCTTTAGCAGCGGTAATGATTGGATATGTGGACGGTGAATACATCATCAATCCAAACTCTAAGCAAAGAGAAGAAAGTGTACTTTCTTTAACGGTTTGTGCTACAGAACATAGAGTAATGATGATTGAAGCAGGAGCTAATGAAGTTGACGAAGATATCATGATTGATGGAATTAATTTTGGATTTGAAGCTTGTCAACCTATTATAGAACTACAAAAAGAACTTACTCGTGAGTACGGTAAAGAAAAGAAGGTTCCTGTTCTTTATACCTTAAACGAAACCGTAGAAAATGAAGTTCGAGAATTTGCTGGATCTATGGTGAAAGATGCTATGCATATCGTGGACAAAGACATTAGAAATCAAGAAATTAATGGAATTAAAGTTAAAGTCAATGAAGAACTCGGAGTGAAATATCCGGAATTTAAGAGCGATATTTCTGAAGTTCTTTACCTTTTACAAAAAGAAACTGTTCGAGACATGGCTATTCATGAGCATAAGAGATTAGATGGAAGAGCTTTTGATCAATTAAGAAATCTTTCTGCAGAAGTAAAACTTCTTCCAAGAACTCACGGAACTGGTTTATTTTCAAGAGGATCTACTCAAGTTATGGCTGTGACCACATTGGGAGCTATTGGGGATATTCAAATCCTAGACGGAGTCAGCGAAGAAGTAAGTAAACGCTACATTCATCATTATAATTTCCCATCATACTCCGTAGGTGAAACTAGACCTATGAGAGGACCAGGACGACGAGAAATCGGTCATGGTGCTTTAGCTGAAAAAGCCTTAGAACCCCTAATTCCAAGTGAAGAAGACTTCCCGTACACCATCAGAGTCGTATCGGAAGTTCTATCATCAAATGGTTCTACTTCTCAGGCTTCTGTATGTGCATCCTCTCTAGCATTATTTGATGCGGGAGTTCCTCTAAAGAGACCAGCAGCAGGAATTGCCATGGGACTATTCACGACAGATGATTTATCCCAAGAAGAAGTTATTACAGACATTCAAGGTATAGAAGATTTCTTTGGTGACATGGATTTCAAAGTAGCAGGAACAACTAAAGGAATCACAGCGATTCAAGTGGATACAAAAATCGCTGGACTATCTCCAGCTTGTATTGAAAAATCAATTCGAGATGCTAAAACAGCTCGTCTAGAGATTCTTGAGGTTATGGCATCTGCTTTACCTGAAGCTAGGCCTGAAGTGTCCGAATATGCTCCTAAGATTTTCACCATTACCATTAATCCAGATAAGATCAGAGATGTTATCGGTTCAGGCGGTAAGGTTATTAATAAGATTATTGCTGAAACTGGTGTTAAAATTGATATTGATGATGAAGGAAAGGTATTTGTGGGAGGCCACGATATTGAAATGGTAAGAAAAGCCATATCCATTATTGAAGGTATTGTAAAAGTAGTGGTTCCAGGAGAAATTTATTTAGGTAAAGTTATAAAAATCATGCCTTTTGGAGCATTTGTAGAAATTCTTCCAGGTAAGGAAGGTTTAGTTCATATCTCTAAATTAGATAAGTCAAGGGTAGAGAAAGTCGAAGATATTGTAGATGTAGGAGATGAAATCTTAGTTAAGGTCAGCGAAATTGATCAACAAGGGAGAATCAACCTGTCCAGAAGAGACGCTCTCATTGACATGGAAAATAAAGAAAAAGCAGAAGCGGAAGCTAAAGCTAACGAATAAAGCAGCACTAAAAGCGGGTAGTTAATAAACTATCCTCTTTTTTTCGTGGATTTTAATCTTAAAATAGAAGTTATTTGCGAAGTCATAGTTCATTAGATTTATCGTCTTAAAATCCAGGGATATTAGATTAAAATAACGTTAATTTACTAGGGTTTGAACCCCATAAAGAACATGTGAATAAGATTTCATTTGATGGGCTGAATGTGGTAGAATATAGGTATTATCTAATCTATGAAGATTTTGGAGGTCATTTTCTTGAAAGAAAGTACAAATCAAAAAAAACCAACCACCGGGAATGCTCGGCGGAAAACACCCACGAAATCTTCTTCGCTGAAGCCAGGACCTAAAAAGCCAAAACCAGCTCCGAAAAGAAGAAGTGCAGCAGCAATAAAACAACATAAAGAAGAGAAGAAACACTTTTATCAAGAACTTATAGGACTTATTTTTCTCGGTTTAGGGATTTTTACGTTAATTTCGCTGATATCTGACCGGGTAGGAGTTTTAGGAGATTCTATAAGAAGTGCCATGTTTGGTATTTTAGGTCTTATGGCTTATGTTTTTCCTTTTATATTCTTATTAATTGGAATTGCTTTAATTATTAGAAGACCGGGGCTTTTTTCCAATAAGAAAACCTATGGGGCATTAGTATTCGTAATCACAACGGCATTGATTTTGTCATTAAACCGAATAGAGGATATAGATAGCGAAACCTACATAGGTGGTCTTAAAAACATCATGGCTTTAAAGGACAACAATCATGGTGGAATATTGGGACTTAGTCTAGCGCACCCGCTTTTCAAATTAATAGGAGTTATGGGTACATATTTATTTGCAGCAAGTCTTTACTTAGTTTCTATTATCTTGATTTTTAATACCACTATTTATGATCTATTAAAGAAAAGTAATAGAGCAAGACTTCAAGCCAAAGAAGAGATTAGAAAGCGAAAAGCTCAAACCATAGAGGTTAAAGAGGCTAGTAGTGAAACCTTAGAAGATGAAAAAATTAAAGAGAAACTAAAGATATTAGAGATAATGAATGGAGATCCAGAGTCATTAGAGGAGACAAAAGAAGAGAAATCGAAAGATTCTTTAGAAAATACCTTAACGAAATCTCCATTTATGAATTTAGATGAGAATACTACTTTAGGGCGAATTACAACAAATGAAGATAAAAATTCAAAAGAAGTGATTATTGGAATTTCTACGGAAAATGAAGACAAGCAAGAAAATTCTCGAAAGCCTCAAGAAAGTAAAGATCCTATTATCACAGCCCAGAGAAGGCAACAACTTAATAAATTTGAGGAAGAAAAAGGGCATCAGCTTCAAGTTGAAGAATCAGAGAAACCACTTTATGAATTCCCAGAAATTGCATTATTAAAGCAAAATATTAAAGGGATGCTGGCCAATGAAGATCGTGATGAAATTGTGGCTAGAGCGAAAAAACTAGAAGAGACCCTCATGTCATTTGGAGTAGAGGCTAAAGTAATCAATGTGTCAAAAGGGCCATCGGTCACCAGATATGAGCTACAACCCAAACCTGGAGTAAAAGTGTCAAGGATAGTGAATTTATCTGATGATATTGCTCTAGCCTTGGCGGCTAGAGGGGTGAGGATTGAAGCTCCAATTCCAGGAAAAGCTGCTGTGGGTATTGAAATTCCTAACAGAGAAACCACACCAGTTTATTTAAGAGAAGTCATTGAAGATAAAAAATTTCAAAACAGCACCAACAAGATTTCTGTGGCTTTAGGAAAAGACGTGTCTGGTGAAGTGATTATCGGAGATTTGTCTAAGATGCCCCATATTCTTATTGCAGGAGCTACAGGTTCAGGTAAAAGTGTATGTATCAATTCGTTGATTATTTCTATTTTGTATAAATATCAGCCTGAACAAGTTAGACTTCTTATGGTGGACCCTAAAGTTGTTGAGCTTAATGTCTATAATGGGATACCTCACTTACTTATTCCAGTAGTGACAGATCCTAAAAAAGCAGCAGGGGCACTTAATTGGGCGGTAAATGAGATGACGAGAAGATATCAGTCATTTGCAGACCAAGGAGTACGAAATATTGAAGGGTTTAATGAACTAGTCAAGAAGAAAAAAGAACTAGAATCGCTTCCTTATATTGTCATTGTGGTAGATGAGCTAGCTGACTTAATGATGGTTTCCGCCAATGAAGTGGAAGACTATATCGCCAGATTAGCTCAAATGGCAAGAGCAGCAGGGATGCACTTAGTAATCGCTACTCAGAGACCTTCTGTAGACGTTATTACTGGTGTGATTAAAGCAAATATTCCCTCAAGAATATCTTTTGCTGTGTCCAGTGCCATAGATTCTAGAACTATACTAGATAGTGGGGGGGCAGAGAAGTTACTAGGTAAAGGAGATATGCTATACTATCCTGTAGGAGAGCAAAAACCAAAAAGAATTCAAGGGGCTTTTATTTCAGAAGAAGAAGTTGAGGCTATTGTGTCACGAATTAAGGTACATAAAGATCAGCTTTCCTATGATGAAGAAATTCTCAAGCATATAGAAAAAGGAAAAGATTTAGGTGATACGTCTGACTCGGATGAACTACTTGAGGATGCCATAAAAGTTGTGGTGGAAAATCAACAAGCGTCCACTTCATTTCTTCAGCGTAAGATGAGAATCGGCTACAATCGAGCGGCAAGAATGATGGATGAACTTGAAGAGAGAGGTGTCATTACAGGAAGAGATGGAACGAAGCCAAGACAAGTTTTAATGAATGAAAATGAGCTTGAAGATCAAGATTTTTAGGCTTTAATAAATAAAATAGACAAGAATGAGTATTGGAGTGGATGAAATGAACTTACCTAACAAATTAACCTTATTTAGAATGTTTTTAATCCCGATTTTTCTATTGATGGTATCAGTAGATGCAATTCCCTACAACTTAACCATTGGGACCTTGATTTTTATGGTGGCAGCCTATACGGACCACTTAGATGGAAAAATTGCTAGACGAGACAACTTGATTACGAATTTTGGGAAATTTATGGATCCTTTAGCTGACAAGCTTCTTGTCACATCAGCTTTAATTGCTTTAGTGGAGAGAACCGAAATTGGAGCATGGGTGGCTGTGGTTATTATTGCTAGAGAGTTTGCCGTTACTGGGCTACGAACCATTGCTGCAAATGAAGGCGTGGTCATTTCTGCCAGCATGTGGGGTAAGATTAAAACTGTATCGCAAATCATTGCCATCATCTCCATGCTAATAGGTTTGATTGCGAAAAATGAAGATTATTTAATGACCTTCTTCAAGAATGTTCCATTTTTGGATTCTTTCTTTAGTATTTTCCCTATCGTGGCTATGTATGTGGCGGTATTCTTTACGATTATGTCCGGGTATGATTACTTCAAAAAGGGTTGGAAATATATTGATACGAATAAATAGTTAAAACGAAGAGCAAGTTTCATAGACTTGCTTTTCATTTTAACTAAAATAACGGTTTAAGGAGTTTTTCTTAATGAATTATACGTTTTTAAAACCTTATCTCATATTTATTCTCACCTACGGAGTAGTTTGCTTTTTTATCTTCTTTCAATCCTTTAATTTTCTGTACCTCATGTTAGTGTTTAATACATTTTTAGCTACGCTACCCATGGTATTCATAATGATTAGTTTTGATTTTAAGAAAATGAATAAAAGAATAATGCAGATAATATTTCTGTTGCTTTGGCTATTATTCTTTCCTAATGCTCTTTATATGATCACAGACTTTATTCATATTACTGGAGATCATTTGATTTACTTTAAAGAAGTACCTCCTTATCAAAGCGATGGAGGAACATTTTATAGTAATGATTTTATAGGGTGGATGAAGCTGCTTGTGATAGGAATAGGTGCTTTTTATGCCACCTTGATGGGGATTAAATCCCTTGACCTTGTGGTGAAATCCTACAAAACAAAAGGAAAAGTTATTCAGGGTGTTATCTTAATATCCTCGTCTGTGTTGGCAGGTATTGCTGTTTATATAGGTCGATTTTTGAGGTTTAACAGTTGGGATATCTTAAATCCTTTTATGCTTTTAAGGAATATATTCTCAGCCATGGATAGCTTTTCCATGAGTTTTTCCTTGATTTTTGCAGGGTATATCCTAGGTATTTATGGAATCTATAAGTTAATCATTAAAGAAACTTAGAATTATGAGCTTAATGAGAGATCATTTTTTAGATTTTTTATGATTTTAGGAGAACTCTAGTATAGATAAATAGAAAATATGGACTGAGTATATCTATGATGTAAAGATATTGTTATGATAGAATGTCAATTTCTTGAAGAATATGAATAGTTTCATGCATATAATAATCAACTCAAAACAATGTGAGAACAGTTGAGAATAAAGGGTTATAGCCGTTGACTGAGCATATAAACACCCCTTATAATATATTCAAGAGCTACTTAAAAGCTCATTAGAAATTATACATTATAAGGAGGAATATATTTATGCCAGAAGTAAGTAATTTAATCGTTTGGATTATCCTAGGGGGTATTTCCGGATGGATTGCCAGTATGATCGCGGGCAAGGATGCAAAAATGGGAATTGTTGCAAATATCATTGTCGGTATCATTGGTGCATTTATTGGTGGATGGGTTGTTGGACTATTAGGTCTAGGGCCTGCCACAGGAATTAATATTTGGAGTTTCATCGTATCCGTAGTAGGTGCTTTGATTTTACTTTGGATTATCAATTTAGTTAGTAAGAGATAATACGTTATGTAACCATGAAAAAAGAAGCTTCTCAATGATGAGGAGCTTCTTTTTTGAGTTGAAAATAATTTTATGATAGATGGGGCATTTCCTTTGCGAAGGTGAGAAAATCGGTGTAATCCCCTTTGTGATCAGCTATGACTTCAATGTCATGGCGGTTAAGAAGATGGTCTGTTATCAAATAAGTGGTAATACCAATTTTTTTGGCTACCATGTCTTCTAAGGCATCATTGCCCACCATCATACATTCTTCTGGCTGTTTATTGATACTTTCTAAGATTTCTTCATAGTAAGCCACATTTGGTTTAGTATAGTGATTTCTCTCCAAATGACTAACATACGAGAAGTGATCCCGATTCACTCCAGACCAGGTAATTCTTTGCTCGATGGCTTTTTCAGGGAATAGAGGATTTGTTGCAATGACTAATTCATAACCCTTTTCCTTAAGTAAATCTGTAGCTTCTGTGATTTCAGCTCTGATGGTTACGGCTTCTTTTAGAAGAGAAAAATCTGAATTATAGTATTCATCAAATCTTTTCTCATAAAGATGAAAATCGTCTTGAACTCTTTCCTTTAGCGCTTCCATGAAAACATCTTCATTGGTTCTTTTTTCTGTGTTTTCGATTACTGTTTTCATACTGCTATAAATTATTTTCATAAAGTCCTCAGCAGATACAATATCTTTAAAGAACTTAGAAAGGCTTTTATAATAAATTCGCTCAAATTCTTTCATATCGATGGAGAGCAAGGTCCCATCTAAATCAAACATGATGGTATTAATTTTTTCCAATCATACGACCTCCTAAAATTTCATTTCACTACTTTATCATTAGTTTGTAACGAGAAGCTTAAAAACAGGTTTAAACCTCGTAGATGATTAATGCATTTTTCCGACTTCCTTCATCATGGTATTTTACCTCAATGACTTTGGATTCATCAATATGATATTTCTTTAACGTATCTTGAATTTTCTGTTCAATATCTTCATCTCGATTAGCGTAAACTAGTTTAGTTCTTTTCATCTAAAACTCTCCTTTTAAGTAAATAATAAATCTTAATAATGGTAAACACCATCAAGATTCCGATGGCTAAAGCTCCTGAACTCATGAGAGTGGTTAAGCCTTCGATGATAGCTCCATTATAATTTCCGTCAATGCTTTGAAGCATAGTTCGATAAAGGCCACTTCCAGGGACTAAAGGGATGAGTGCTGGGGTGATATAACTGGTCACGGGAGTTTTTGTTTTTCGTGCCATGATTTCACTATAATAAGAAAGAGCAACGGCTCCAAGGAAGTATGCCGTATTTGTGTTCTCAAACCTTAAAAGTCCTTGGCTGTAAAAAAACCATCCTATGGAACCACCAAAGGCAGATAGAAAAGCAGTTTTAGGATTTAAATTAAAGATAAACGCAAAACTTAATGAGGCAAAATAAGCTAAAATTAATTCAAGAATCATAGCAAGGTACCTCCCATGATGGAGAGCACTGTTCCAGCTCCTATGGCGATGCCTACAGCAATGAGAAAGGCTTCCATGCCCTTTGATACTCCAGAGAGGTAGTCTCCCATCAGGGTGTCTCTAATGGCGTTAGTAAAGGCGATGCCTGGAACGAGTAACATGATGGACCCAATAATAATCACATCTAGGTGGACCTTATCTTTAAAGATGAGGACAGAGAAGCTAGCCAGTAGTGCTACTAAAGCTCCACCCATAATGTTATTAAAGATCGAACTTAGTTTGATTTCTCGGGTTCCTAACTGGAGTAGTCGAACAGCTATTCCAATAAATACAGCCACTAAGGCATCTAAAAGAGCCCCACCAAAAAGCAGTGTAAAAGAGAATCCGCACATGGCGGCAAGGAAAAGTTGAAAAGGAATGGTATAAGGGTTTTTACTTGAGATTTCCTCCAAAGCCTTTTCCAGGTCATCTAAAGAGAGAACTTCTAAACTAAGCTCTCTAGATAAAGCGTTAATTAGAGAAACCTTCTCCAGATCCACGGTGCTTTTAGAAACTCGATGAATAATGGAGATGACATCTCCATCTTGAGCAGTTAAAGATACCATAATCCCCGTGGGGGTGACGAAACTCTCCGCATCTTTAACCTGATAAGATTTGAGAATTTTCGTGATGGTTTCCTCCACCCGGTAGATTTCTCCACCGGACTCTAATATGATCTGTCCAGCCCAAGTGGCTAGTTTGATTAATCGTCTCAAATCCATAGTTTTCCTCCGTTTCCAATTGATTCTGCCCAGGGTTTACTTCTCTTAAGGAAATAGATCCTGATGCCACTTAAACATAATTAATATAAATACAGTCTCTATTATAGGACAAGAGAAGGATTATTGAAATAGTCATCATGAAAAGAGACGATTATGTTGTAAATACTTAAATTAGAGGGTAAAATCAATAATAATATACAAACTTACTTAGAGTTTGGTATGATAGTTTATAGAATTTAAACTTAAAAGGGAGAGGGATGGTAATGAATAGTAAATATCTTATGGAAACTGACTTGGAAATCTATAATTTAATTAATAAGGAAGAGAAGAGACAAGAAGATAATATTGAACTTATTGCTTCTGAAAACTTCACCTCAAAAGCTGTAATGGACGCCATGGGTAGTGCTTTAACAAACAAATACGCTGAAGGATATCCAGGGAAAAGATATTACGGTGGATGTAGTGTGGTGGATCAGGTGGAAACCTTGGCCATTGAAAGAATGAAAAAACTATTTAATGCTGAACATGCTAATGTGCAACCTCACTCAGGATCTCAGGCGAATATGGCAGTATATATGTCTGTACTAAAACCTGGAGATAAAGTACTGGGTATGAATCTTAACCATGGAGGGCATCTAACCCACGGAAGTCCTGTAAATTTTTCAGGAAAATTGTATGATTTTATCTCCTATGGGGTAGACAAGGAAACTGAAACTATTGATTATGATTTGCTTAGAGAACAGGCTTTAAAAGAAAAGCCAAAGATGATTGTGGCAGGTGCGTCTGCTTATCCTAGAAAGATCGATTTTGAAAAAATCGGAGAAATTGCTAAAGAGGTCGGAGCTTACTACTTGGTGGACATGGCTCACATTGCAGGATTAGTGGCGGCAGGGCTTCATCAAAGTCCAGTGCCTTACGCGGATTTTGTCACCACCACCACCCATAAGACTTTAAGAGGACCTAGAGGTGGAGCCATACTTTGCAAGGAAAAATTCTCTAAAGTTGTAAACAGTGCTGTTTTTCCAGGTTCGCAAGGAGGACCTCTTGAGCATGTCATCGCTGCTAAAGCGGTTTGTTTTAAAGAAGCCATGGAGGATGAGTTTAAGGTCTATCAACAACAAGTGATTAAAAATACTCGAGTTCTGGGAGAAGAGCTAATTAAAAAAGGCTATCGCTTAGTTTCAGGTGGAACTGACAATCATTTAATTCTGATGGATCTGACAGATAAAGATATTACAGGTAAAGATGGAGAAAAATATTTAGAAGCCATCGGCATCACCACCAATAAGAACACAATTCCTTTTGAAACCAGAAGTCCTTTTGTCACATCTGGTATTAGAATTGGTACAGCAGCGGTGACCACTCGAGGATTTAAAGAGGAAGAAATGAAGCTAGTCGCCCGGTTTATCGATGAAGCTATTACAAGAAGAGATGAAAATCTAGAGGACCTGCAGCAAGAAGTCATCACCTTGTGTCGTAAATACCCCCTGTACTAAAAAGAAAAACTTGAAAATTATATGATGTATAAAAGCTTGAGTGCCTAGGCCTCAAGCTTTTTCGTTAAATTTTAACAAGGAAAACTTTGAAAAATCTCTCAATATCGGTTGACGATAAGAGTAGAAACAAGTAAAATAGGAAACAGGTAATATCAGATTAAAATACTAGGAATTAAAAGGAGAGTTAGAATGTCAGAATTGTTAAAAATTGAAGGCTTAAAAAGCAGAGTAAGTGAAATGGAAATCCTAAAGGGTATAGACCTTAAGGTGAATAAAGGGGAAGTGCATGTAATCATGGGCCCCAATGGAGCAGGTAAATCTACTCTAGCCAACGTAATTATGGGAAACTCTAAGCATGAAGTGACAGAGGGTTCTATTTTTTTTGAAGGTGAAGACATTACAGAAGATGCTGTCAATGAAAGAGCAAAGAAGGGAATCTTCCTATCTTTTCAGTCTCCTCAAGAAATCCCAGGCATTACTGTGGAGAACTTTCTAAGAACGGCTAAAGCTCAAATTACAGGTAAACCTGTAAAAGCTATAAAATTTAAAAAAGAATTGACGGAAAAAATGAAAGAACTTGAAATAGATCGGAGCTACTCAGAGCGTTACCTTAATATGGGCTACAGCGGTGGAGAAAAGAAGAAGAATGAAATTCTTCAGATGAAGATTCTTAATCCTAAGCTAGCAATTTTAGATGAAACAGATTCTGGATTAGATGTAGACGCCGTGAGAACCGTATCTCAAGGTGTAATTGATTTTAAAAATGCAGATAATGCCATTGTTATTATTACTCACCACAATACGATTTTAGATTATCTTAATCCAGATGTGGTTCACGTCATGGTAGATGGAAAAATTGTAGATACAGGCGATATTTCCTTAGCTCGTGAAATTGAGAAAAGCGGATACACGAAATACAGGGAAGCGAAAGGTGATACAGAATGGAAAAAAGAAATAAAACTTATATAGATGACATGGACCGAGGGGTCTATGACATTAAAAATGAATTTAGTTATGACTATAAATCCGATGAAGGATTAACAGAAGAGATCGTTCGAGAAATTTCTGAACGAAAAAATGAGCCGGAATGGATGTTGAATTTCCGATTAGAGTCTTTAAAAGTCTATAATCGTCTTGAAGTCCCGACTTGGGCTCCGGACATTTCAGACCTTAATCTAGACGACATTGTCACTTACGTAAAGCCTAGATCAGAGATGATGGGCTCATGGGATGATGTGCCAGATGACATTAAGGATACCTTTGAAAGACTGGGAATTCCTGAAGCAGAGCGTAAGTCTCTAGCTGGTGTAGGAGCACAGTATGACTCTGAAGTGGTTTACCACTCCATTAAAAAAGAGTTAACAGACCAAGGGGTAATTTATACCGATATTGAAACTGCTCTAATAGAACACGAAGATATTGTAAAAGAGTATTTCATGAAATTAATCCCAAATACCGACCATAAGTTTGCTGCTCTTCACGGAGCTGTCTGGTCTGGCGGTTCCTTTGTTTATGTGCCTGAAGGTGTTCAGCTGGACATACCACTGCAATCTTATTTCAGATTAAATGCTCCAGGAGCTGGCCAATTTGAACATACCCTAATTATTATTGAAAAGAATGCAAAATGCCACTTTATTGAAGGGTGTTCAGCACCACTTTATAACGTGAATAACTTACATGCCGGTGCTGTGGAGCTTTATGTTAAAGAAGGGGCTACTCTTCGTTATTCCACCATTGAAAACTGGTCAAAGAATATGTATAACCTAAACACCAAGAGAGCAACTGTAGATGCTCATGGAACCATTGAATGGATTTCAGGATCATTTGGGTCTAAGGTTTCTATGCTTTATCCAATGAGTATTCTTAAAGGTGAGTATGCCCGTTCAGAATTTACAGGGGTAACTTTTGCAGGAAAAGGACANNTCCAAGTCTGGTGGACAAGCTATTTATCGAGGACTTCTTCGAGTAGCTCCAAATGCCCACGGCGTTAAGTCTACAGTTAACTGCGAATCTCTGATGTTAGACAATGAGTCCAGATCAGATACGATTCCAGTTATTGACATTCAAAACGATGATGTGGACATGGGCCACGAAGCTAAAATTGGTCGAATTTCTGAGGAAGCCATCTTCTATTTAATGACGAGAGGCATTTCAGAAGAAGAAGCCAAGGCGATGATTGTAAGAGGGTTTGTAGAGCCGATTTCAAAAGAACTCCCTTTGGAGTATGCTGTTGAGATGAATAATCTAATTACCCTAGAACTTGAAGGAACGATAGGATAGAGGTGAAGGAATGAGTATTTTAAAAGAGACCTATAATGTATTGCCTAGATTAACCTACAGATGGGTAAAAGCGAATGAGCTTTTACTTGATGCGGTAGAGATTGACCTAGAGCAGACGTATACATACAAGAGTATTGAAGGCGAAGGCTATAAGAATATTCAAAACGAAGACCTTCCTTTATCTTTAGCTTTTAAAGGTGTAAATCTAGATATGGTAGCTCTAGTAGAGAACCATCACAATGCAGGACTTTATCTATTAGCTAAAGAAAATGAAGAAAAGACGTTTTATATCCAACATGAATTAGGAGAAAAAAATCCAGTTCTAATCGAGAAAAACGTTATAGAAGTAGAAAAAGGCGGGAAGATGACCATTATTATGGATTATTTTTCTGATGAGAAGGTTAGTTTTTCTAACATTTTAAATAAAATTAGAGTTGATGAAGGCGCAGAGCTTAACATCGTTAAAATCCAAAGAATTAATTCCCTTTCAAGACACTTAGAATCAAGGTATTCTACAGTGGCGGAAAAAGGTGTGGTTAATTATATTTCCGTGGAAATTGGCAGTAAAGAAGCTGTGGTCAATTATATGACAGACCTGGTGGGTGATAAATCAGAAGGTCATGTGAAGAGTGTCTACTTAGGTTTTGGAGACAGAGTGTTAGATCTATCTCACCACATGAACCATATGGGTAAAACCACAAATTCAGACATGATTTTCAAAGGAGCTTTAAAAGACCGTTCTAAGAAAGCCTTTAGAGGAACTCTTGATTTCAAAAAAGGATCTACGCATTCTGAAGGTAATGAAGAAGAATTTACTATTCTTCTAAGTCCTAAGGTGAAGTCCTTTGCCATTCCTCTGCTACTATGCCGAGAAGATGATGTTATTGGAAACCATGCGGCATCTAACGGTCAGATTGATGAAGAAATGCTTTATTACATTATGACTCGTGGAATGAGTGAACTTGAGGCGAAGAGAATTGTTATTGAATCTCATATTCGTCCCATTATTGATTTGATTCCTCTTGAAGACATTAAAGAAATTATCATCGAGGCAGTAGACCGTGAATTAATAGGTGAGTAAATTGAAAAATATACGAGATGATTTCCCCATTCTATCTCAAAAAGAAAACGGGAAGGCCATAGTTTACTTAGATAATGCGGCCACCACCCATCGGCCTAAACAGGTAGTACAGGCGGTGAAAAATTTCATCAATACATCCAATGGAAATCCCCATAGAGGTTCTCATATCATGAGTATGAGAGCGGGGGAAGCCATGGATAAAGCTCGAGAGAATGTGAGAGGATTTATTTCGGCGAAAAGCCTTAAGGAAGTAATCTTCACTAAGAATGCCACAGAGGCCATGAATCTAGTGGCTTATAGTTACGGGCTTAATAATATAAAAAAAGAAGATGAAATTGTCATAAGTATCGCAGAACACCATGCGAATTTAGTTCCTTGGTTGGAGGTTGCGAAAAAGACAGGAGCTACTCTTAAATACATGTATGTGGATAAAGAGGGGCGGTTGCCCCTTAGTGAATTGGATAAAATTACGCCAAAAACTAAGCTGGTGGCTGTGGCTCATATGTCTAACGTGCTGGGGACAATTTTCCCAGTAAAAGAGATTATCGAAAAAGCCCATGGGGTAGGAGCTAAAGTTCTAGTTGATGGAGCTCAAGCAGTGCCTCACATGGAAGTTAATGTGGAGGAGCTAGATTGTGATTTCTACGTATTTTCTGGCCATAAGATGTATAGTCTCATGGGAGTTGGGGTACTCTACGGTAAAGAAGAGATTCTAAACTCCATGGAACCTTTCCTTTATGGGGGGGATATGATTGAATATGTCTATGAGCAAGAAGTTTCTTTTAATGAACTTCCAGGTAAATTTGAAGCAGGAACTCCAAATTTGGAAAGTATTGTTTCCTTAGATGCGGCCATAGATTACATGAAATCATTAGGGTATGATTATATCAGTGAAAAAGAAAATGAACTGACCTCTTATGCTTTAGAAAAGCTTAAGGCTATCTCCTATATTAAAATCCTAGGTCCGACAAATATGAAAGACCGGGGAGGAGTCATAAGCTTTACGGTGGATGAGATCCATCCCCATGATGTTTCTATGATTTTAGATACTTATGGAATTGGAGTAAGAGCGGGTCATCACTGTGCTCAACCTCTAATGAGGTTTTTAGGCGTGCATTCTAGCTCTAGAGTTAGTTTTGCTTTTTATAATACAAAAGAAGAAATTGATGGGTTTATTACTCATCTTGAGGATGTCAGGAGGTGGATGGGCTTTGGATCTATCTAGTTTATATACCCAAGTGATTTTAGAACATAATAGAAATAAAGAAAATCGGCGAGAAATTGAAGGTTATACCCACAAAGAAAGAGGACATAATCCTAGTTGTGGAGATGATATCACTGTAGAAGCTATTATAGAAGACAACATCATTAAAGATCTAGCCTATACGGGTCACGGTTGTTCCATCAGCCAAGCCAGCGCATCCATGATGGCAGAATTATTAATGGGAAAAACAGTAGAAGAAGCTTTAGACACTATTGAAATTTTCCTAGGTATGATTAAGCGAGAAATAAATGATATAGAATACTTAGAGGATGTTTTAGATGAAGCCTCCATACTACAAGGAATCTCGAATCTTCCTGCTAGAGTAAAGTGTGCTGTGTTAGCATGGCATGCCCTAAAGGAAGCTATAACCAACAAAGAATAAAAGATGATTAAGATTGGAGAAATCCAATCTTTTTTTAAAGTTCAGATGATATAGTTAATCTAATGAGATA
>LFRM01111509.1_pt1 | contig 26144 bp, 18 predicted proteins | sample 618341 | NCBI WGS metagenome assembly LFRM01 (sample SAMN03654438, study PRJNA283298) | anaerobic digester metagenome | isolation source: pool of bioreactors CSTR01a, CSTR02a, and CSTR03a thermophilic anaerobic... | place: Denmark: Kgs. Lyngby | collected 2014-05-21 | reverse complement strand
TACATCTTTGTAAATAATCCCCATCCTATTAATCACAAATAAAATGAAAAAAATGGGCTGATAAGCCATGGGCTCAAGTACACCAAGTTGGGACTTATCTAATGCTTCTTTATTATGTAATCCAATATTCTGCCATTAAGCTCAGTCGGATTGGCCCCACAGGTGTTAACTAATCTTCTGCCTTATCTAATCTCTAACCCTACAAACTCCACCTATGTCTAATTTATTGAAAAAAGTAGTTTAAAAATTTTCACTACACTAGATTTAATCATCTAGTAAATTGTCTGTGATCTGTTTGAAAAAATCAGCACTCCAAATATCCAATTTTGAGGTTTCTTTAATAAATGGTAAGACATCTTCTTTAGCTTTATTGAAGTCAATAGGATCAAAATGGTCTTTTAGCATTATCTTTAAAAGGTCTATAGTTAGTCCATCTTGAGCTGTTAAAAACTCAGTTTCAATAAAACGCTCTCTCAAATGTTTTAAATTTACAGGTATACCCTTAGAAAGATAGAAAACATAATCGTACAAGTCTCTACCTTTTATCCTATTTTTCCATGCTCTACATAAAAGTGCGTGTATCTTGCCAGCAAACAAGGAAGATGGTTTGTATAATTTAATTTCATAAGGACTAGGGAGCAATCGATATTGGTGTTCAAATTCAGCGTATTTAGGGGGATTAACGTCAAGCTCAAATTTTATTGTAATTTTCTCATTGCTATGTATCCCAGAAAAATCAGTTTCACCATAGAAAATTAAAAATTGTTCTCTAGTATTGCCTTTTAGAAAGGCTGATTTTATATCTGTTTCAATAGTTTTTTCTTTTTCCACAATTTCAACTGCAACACCAAATGACTTTAGTGCTTTTTCTACAAGGGGTAAATAAATTGATAAATCGAAGTCTTCATTTTTAGTAATTAAGGAGAAATCCAAATCTTCAGAGAAACGATCTAGTCCATGAAATATCCTCAAAGCAGTACCACCATAAAAAGCTGCTTCTTTAAAAAAATCAGCTTGAGCTAAACCATATAAAGCAATTTCTTGAATAACTTCTTTGATCGCGTTTTTTCTATCATATCTTGTCTTTAATTCATATTGCTCTAGCATCTGATCTATTATAGTCATTGTTTTTTCTCCTTAGTAACTTTACTAAGAGGTCTAAATTAGTTGACCTAAATAACTTTGCAAACCTACTCATTTTTTCCTTGTCCAACTTATAGAATTCATCTTCTTCTATACGCAAATCATTGAATAGTATATACTCTAATTCTTTTATATTAAAAGCTGGAGATAGAGTATATAACTTGTCACAAATTGCCTTTTCTGCATCTGCAATCAAATAAGAATAATTACCTTCCTGCATTATTCGAATACCTAAGGGATAAACAGTTTCAGGAATATCTCTATATAAAAAAGTACCAAAAGGGGTAGTAAATTTTCTTCTTCTGTTTTTCTTAAAAGTTGCTGAAGTAAAGGTATAAACAGCTTCAGGTATCAAGCCATAAAAGGACAATGCAAAATCAAAAGACAAATATGATGGGTTGTAAATGCTTGAAGCAAGCAAGTAGCCAGAAGTATTCCCATCGGTTTCATACAAACCTCTGACAATAGGAAACAACTCCTTATTCTTTACCATATTTCTTATTTTGTCATTGGGAGCCTTATAGTTTTTGAGTTCTTCTACTAAAATGGCTGTTGTTTTTATCATATTTCCTCCGTTTAATCGAATTATAATCGATTATCTAGAGAAAATCAAGCATTTATAACAAACATGCTGGAATTTATATTTTTGGGTGATAGAGAAACTTTGTTGAGTTTTATTAGGAATAAAGCATCAAAACCTCACTTTATACTTTTCAATTTACTGTGCTATACTCAGTTTAATATTTATTTCTTAGTATTTTCTCAAATCATTCTAAATAATCCTATAAGTATTGGCCTTTCCATACTATAACTAACTCCCTCACTCTTAAGTTTGAGGTGATAGAATCCTAGAGAAAGACAAAAAGATTAACTAAGCTAGAATCCAGGAAAACTAAATTCTGAAGTTTTGAAAAGGCCACTAGGGCCTCTCCAAACTCATAGGCATAGAAGCAGAGAAGCCAGATTCTTTCTATTTCTGACTAGTTAAGAATAAAGATAAAACCAAGGAGACTATAATGAAAACCCAGGACCTAATAACTAAGCGGATGGTTCTAAGGAGTATGACCCTAGAGGACTGTGACTTTGCAGCCAGTCTCTGGGGAGACCCCCAAGTTGGTGAGTACTTGAATAATCCCCCCTTCAAAAATGCGGATGAACTGAGAGAAATAATCTCTGACATAGATGAGTGGGAGGATGAGTATCCCTTTATAGCCTATGACAAAAAGACAAATAGTCCCCTGGGAACCTGCAGCCTGGGAAAAGAGGGTCCAAAGGGATGCTGGGGCTTTGGATTTGATGTGGTTAAGGATCTCTGGGGAAGGGGCTATGCCACTGAATTGGCTGAGGCTATGATTGAACTAGCCTACTCACTGGGAGTTAGAGAATTTTATTGCACTGTTGCTAGAGACAATCTAGCAGCAAACCGGGTCATGAAAAAATGTGGACTCAGACCAGCTGAAAGAGGAAGTTTTAAAAACCACCAGACCGGCGTTGTACATGAGTCTATCATCTACAGGATGACACTAAAATAACCCCAGCCTTTAAATTTCCGCCTAGACCTGCTAGGCTGAACCTATATAACAATAAGACCAAGCAGTGGTCAAGGATAGTTAGGTACTTATTTACCCTCATTTCTAGATCTTTGAAATACGTTAAGAAAATATTTCTCCTCTATCTACTGTTTTCATGGAGATATAAACTCTTGGCCTAAGTAAATAAAAACACTGAAATCAAGATAAGAAAAACTTACCAGTGTATCTATCTAATACCTAAGCGAGAAAGCAGGTGACATGTAATCAATAGCTTGACTTGAAAGACCACAGCTCTTTGCCAGCCTGACCCAGTTTTCTGCCACTAAATCGATTATCTTAACAAGGGACTCTTCCGCCTTAAGCTTATCCATTAGAAAGTAACTGGCTACCTCTAGGGCTAGATTTAAATCAATTTGATTATCAAACTGGCTGACGTTTAAAGATAGGTCTTTACCATAGGGTACTGGATTTACATCAAATAAGGGTGATAGTCTCCATCCATCAGAAGCCAGAATAAAGCCATGATTTCTGAGATGATCATCGGTATTTGAGACTGCCATGCTAAAGACTATCCTTCTCCACAGCTCCTTTAAATCATTTTTGGGACTTGAGCCATAGCTACGAATAAATTCTGCTATATCTAAGTAACTTGCCCCATCTCCAGCAGCTACTCCATCTTCTTTACTAAGAAGGCTCATAGCTGAAGAAAAATGTATCCTTCTTTTTCCATCTCGGTCAAATCGCTTTACTAAAAAAGTACTGCCAAAGTCTGAAAAAGTTTCTAGCTTTGAACTAGGCACGTCCAAAAGACAAAGCCTGGCGAGTTCATGGACAACTTTTTCCCAGGCACCACTATTATAATCATCATGCCTAGATGGAAACTTTGCTATCCATAGAGTTCCACCTGGAGCCTGGACCGAAGCCTTAGGCCTGGCTCCTCCAGGTGATGAGCCAGGTGCAAGAAGTAAGTTAAGCCAGTCTTCATTAAGTCTACCCTCTTCTGTTTCAAAACCTATAGAGGCAGCTTCTAGAGCCCTGAGCTGAAGCCAGGGGGGTGTGGCATAGCTTTTATTATTAGATAGATAGTTTCCATCTTACTTTAAACTAAATCTAAGAGCCCCCATCCTGGCCTTATCAAAAACACCAAGTAGATAGTCAAGCTCACTTAGCCTTCTAGGTTTTCTTCCTTCACCACTTGCTTCAAGGGCTTCCCTTCGCTGCATAAGTCGCCTTCCCCATCTATCAGGGCTAGAATCAAAAAAATCCCAAAAAGCTTTTTACTTTTGCTGGGGTAATGGCGCCCATTATAGAAAGATAAATCAGGATCTAGTGTATAGCCCTCACGAAATCTCTCCAAAAAACTCTGGGAATACTCAAATAAAAATAAGTCCTCACCCCTTATGGAGTCGAAGTGTAAAGTCCCCATGAGCCTTGGAAGAGGGGCACTCCAATTTTCATAGACAAATATACTTTTTTCTGAATTTATCATCCTTTCACTACCCCCTACTGGCCCTCTTTCCTGTGGTAAGTCCTAGGTCTTGGAGCTTTCTTCCAAGTTCATCATCCTTTGCAACTAAGAGTAAATCTGAGTCCATGTTGCCCAGTGCCTGTAATACTGCAGCATAGTAGCCCATGGCTACTCTAGGAGAGCCCTTTTCAATTTCCACTAAAGTTTGACGGCTAATACCAGCCCTCTCAGCTACTAGCTTGGCTGATGTATTTCGCCTTAGTCTAGCCAGCTTAATCTGCTCACCCATTTGAGATAAAATTGTCTGTGTTCTTGGCATAAGCTGTGGAATCCTTTTCACGGCGTCCCTCCTTTATGTCTACTATTATATACAAATAGGGCTGTTTTGTCTATAATAGTTGACTTTAACACTTCATCTCCACAAAGACTTATGTTTTAGAGTCAATAAAAAAAGTTCCAGGATAGCATCTCACCTAGAACTTTGTAAAGATTAAGTTAAAGACTCCAAGGAGTCCATGGGCAGCCATATAGGTTAGACTGGCTGAAACCAAAACCCCAAAGATAAGGGGTAGCATGGCCTCCCTGGCCTTGACTCCTGCCAGGATTGAAGCAACCACTGCAGTATAGACTCCAGTGGTTGGAAGGGGAATCCCTACAAAGATAAATAAGGCCCACTTCTTAAACTTTAAATGCTTCTCAATTTTTTCACTGGCCCGCTTCTCATAGGCTGAAATTAGCTTCTCAAAAACATGGTGCCTTCTTAAGAACCTAAAAAGAGGCTCCACCATGAAAAGAAGGGGGGGAACTATGATCATGTTGGAGATCATAGGCAGGAAAAAGGACAGAGGAAAGGCAATACCCTGGCTCATGGCAAAGGGTATGCCTCCTCTTACTTCACTTATGGGCAGCATGGAAAAAAAGATAGTTAAAAGATACTTGTTCATTAACTCTCCATTAATTTTTCAAATTCATCTACTAGTTCACTAAAGACCTCTAGAGCTTCATCAACTACCCTAGGAGATGTCATATCAAGGCCGGCCTTCTTAAGGATTTCAACAGGGTAATCACTGCTACCACTTGATAGGAAGCCCTTATAACCCTCTAAAGCACCTTCCTGGCCGTCCAAGACCCTCTTAGCAAAGGTGACTGCAGCACTTATGCCAGTGGCATACTGGTAGACATAAAAATCGTAGTAGAAATGGGGAATCCTGCTCCACTCATGGGAGATGTTCTCATCCACCACCACCTTACCAGCAAAGTACTTTTCATTAAGCTCACCATAGATCCTACTTAGATCCTCTGAAGTAAGGCCCTGGCCCTCTTCTACTCTGGCATAGATATCCCTCTCAAACTCGGCAAACATGGTCTGTCTAAAAAGGGTTCCTTTGAAGGTCTCTAGGTAATTGTTTATTATATAGAGCCTCTTTTTAGGATCCTCCTCGGTCTTTAAGAGATAGTCATTTAGGAGGGCCTCATTAAAGGTAGAGGCGATTTCTGCTAAAAAGATTCCATAGCCTGAGTAGGTGTAGTCCTGATACTTGGCTGAATGGTAGCTATGGAGGGAGTGGCCCATCTCATGGGCTAGGGTGAAAAGATTGGAAACATTGTCCTGATAGTTTAGTAGCATGTAGGGCACTGTATCATAGCAACCAGAAGAGTAGGCTCCGCTTCTCTTTCCTGGCCTTTCATCCACATCTATCCATCTTTCATTTAGCGCCTTATCAACTACTTCTACATAGTCTTCTCCCATAGGAGCCAGGGCTTTTTTAATGATCTCTCCTGCCTCTTCATAGGTTACCTTATAATCAAGCTCTCCAACCAAGGGAGCATAGATGTCATAGAAATGAAGCTGGTCAACTTCAAGGTACTTCTTCCTAAGATCCAGATACTTAGCCATGGCTGGCAGGGCTCCGTGAACAGACTCTATAAGAGAGTCATAGACCTCCACAGGAATTGTAGTCCCATGGAGTTGGGCCTCTCTAGCAGAGCTAAAACCTCTGAGTTTAGCTTCAATAGTAGAAGCTTTTACATGGTTATAAAGAGTTGAGGCCAAGGTGTTTTTGTGGTTCTTATAAGAACTGTAAAAGGCCTCATAGGCCGCCTTTCTTACCTCTCTATCATCACTCTCCATAAAGATGATAAAGTTGCCCTGGGTTAATTCAGTCTCCTCACCATCCTCATTCTTTACTGAGGGAAAGGTCATATCTGCATTGTCCAGGTAACCGAAGATAGTGGAGGGAGCTGAAAGAGCCTCGGAAAAACTAGCCAGGAGTTCTTCCTCCTTTTTAGAGAGGATGTGGTCCTTATTTCTAAACATCCTATCTAGATACTGGTGATAGTGTCTTAGATCCTCATTCTCCACCATATATTTTTCTATAAGCTCCCAATCGGCAGCTAGTATCTCTGTATCGTAGAAGGCTGACATGGCTCCCAGCTTTGCAGAACTTCCCTGAATCTGAGAAGAATAGTTCTGATACTTACTTTCCCTGGTATCACTGTCGTGTTTAAGGTGGACATAAACTGCCAGCTTTGTAAAACGCCTGAATATTTCTTCTCTAAACCTCAGTCCCTCTAAAAGGCTGGCTGGACTTTCTAGAAGCCTACCTTCATAGGATTTTAGCTTCTCTGCCCTATCCATAAGGGCCTCAAATTCCTCTAAATATTCCTCATCACTTTTATAAATCTTCTCTAAATCCCAGGTCCTATCCATTAAACTTTCCTTTCTCTTATAATGACCAAAATAGTATTTAAATTCATCCTCATATACAGGACTCTTAGAAAACAGGTAAAAGCCCTCCTCCTCTAGGTCAGGCAGGCTGGTATCAGCCATAAAGCTGGCCATAACATGGGTTATATAGGCTTCAGTGGTCTCCTCTAAAAAAAGCCTGGCAACCTGGCCTCCACCAATGACAAAGACCTCTCTTTCTTCTTCCATCTGAAGCTCAGCTATCTTTTCCAAGGCTTCTTCCTTACTGCAAACTACATATACCCCGGGTTTATCTATTTCACCATTTTTAGACAATACAATATGGATCCTTCCAGGCAGGGGCTCTCCATCCCTCAGGGACATATAGGTCCTCCTACCCATAAGCATAATCTGACCCATAGTAATTTCTTTAAATCTCTCAAGGTCAGCTTCTATCCTAACTAGTAGACAATCATTAAGCCCAATATGCCAATTATCATCAACAGAGAAAATCCACTTCATCTAGGCCCCCTCCCAATTGGTAAAAACATTTTGCACATCATCGTTGTCTTCTAGTAGATCAAGGAGCTTTTCCATCTTCTTAATATCATCGCCAGTTAAACTCGCTGTAGTCTGAGGCAAATACCTGAGCTCTGCCATGGAAAATTCATAGCCCAGCTCCTTAAGGCCATCCCTAACAGCTCCAAAATCTGCTACAGATGTATAAATTTCAAAATGGTCCTCTTCTGAGGCAAAGTCATCTGCCCCAACATCTAGAGCCTCCATCATCAGTTGATCCTCATCCATGGTGGCATCTCTATCAACAACCAGGACTCCCAAGTGGTCAAAAAGGTAGGAAACGCAGCCGTGACTGCCTAGGTTTCCCCCCACTTTAGTGAAGTAACTTCTCACATCTCCAGCAGTCCTGTTTAAGTTATCAGTTAGACACTCTACTAGAACTGCCACACCACCCGGGCCATAGCCCTCATAGTGGACCTCGGTAAAGACCTGGCCTTCCAGCTCTCCAGCTCCCTTTTTAATTGCCCTTTCAATGTTCTCAAGGGGCATATTTGCAGCCTTGGCCTTTTCTATGGCTCCCATAAGAGCTGAGTTATAGTCAGGATCAGAGCCACCTTCCCTGGCTGCCACCATTATATATCTGCCAAGCTTTGTAAAAAGACCTGCCTTTTTGGCATCCTGCTTGGCTTTTCTATTAACTATGTTTCCTATTCTTCCCATAGAAACCTTCCTTTCCTTGCTATTGTAGCATGCCAAGGTCCAAATATGCATTAAAATTCCCACACATAAAGCCTAAGTGGATTCCCTTAATCTAGTCACTCATATCTTTTTTTATTCCCTAAAAGTAAGTTCTATTTTCTTAACATTTGATAGTAGGAAGGCCCCAGTCATAGGGAGCTCTTCTTCCAGGAATCATATAGCCACATGAAAGCTGAATGCTAGAATTATCCTTACAGACAAATCACGACTTGAATGACGTACTGCTCCATTTCTTATTATAAACAAAACTCCTTTTACCCCTAATTTCAATAGTTACACCAGCAGTTATAATTTTACTACCTGAAGCCAACCCAGTATTTCTTTCCCTAAATTCAACACCACTAAGTAAGGGATTTAAAGTTTTTCATAGCCTATTGTTTTAATGATTTTCTCCCCTTTATACTGGCAAGAGAAATATTCTACCAGAAAGCATTCCCTTTTNNTTCCCTTTTTGTAGGTTTGTACACAAAATTACTCTATGGTATAATTTACAAAAATCAATTCTAATACAAAAGGAGTAAAGAATGAATTTTAAAAATAAGGTTGGTTTAATTATACTAGCCCTAATACTAGTTGCCCTAGTTTCACTTCCTGGGCAAGCTTTCGCAGAGAATTATAATAGATACTATAGCACTACAGATGTATCCAAAGACGAAATATTAAGCCTTATTGGCTTTCAAAGCTTTGACAGTGCCACTTCTGCAAGTAAGGTTGAAGCTTATATCAATCATTTCATCAACAATACAGACAAATACGTCCGCGTTACCAATCAATCAAGTGGTTCTGACGTCGGCCAAGACAACAAGTACACTACAAAACTCATTTGGGGTGGTCGAGGTTGCTTTCACTATGCTCAGTTTGTTTCTCAAACTATTTACAACTCCAATGACTTTAGCTATGATTCACTAAAGTTAGAAAGAAATGGAGGTGTCTATTCAAAACTGAGCCTAATAGACTTTCTAGAAAGCAACGCCCAATCGGGTGAGCACATTAGGGTTGATCCCTATCACTCCCTAGTCTATCTGGGATCTAATGGAGAAGGTATCTTTACAGTACAGTTTGGTGGTGATGATTCATCTCCTGATCCCTTTATTAGCTTTATGACCTATGATTATCTAACCAATCTACTCAACCACTATGATAAGGATTTCATCCTTTATAACTATAACAAAACAAAAAATTCTAATGTAGTAGATATAAACAAGAACGGTTTAATAACTGAAAATGGTGATACATATTACTACAAGGATGGGAAAAAACAGGTCGGCTGGCAGTATATTAATGATAAGTGGTATTTCTTCGACACCCAAAATGGTTATATGAGAACTGGCTGGATAAATTATAAGAATGCTTGGTACTTCCTGGATAGGACCGATGGTAGTATGCAAACCGGTTGGCAAAACATCGATAACAGATGGTATTATCTAGATCCCGTTGGCTACATGAGAACTGGCTGGCTAAAATCCAGTAACGCATGGTACTACTTAGACACATCAAACGGCCACATGATAACTGGTTGGAAAAATATAAATGGGGCTTGGTACTACCTAAATACTAACGGCGTCATGAAAACAGGATGGCTACAATACAATGGTGACTGGTACTTCCTTGACAGAACCCAGGGTTCTATGAAAATAGGCTGGCAGCTGATAGATGATGAGTATTATTACTTCAATGAATCCGGGACTATGAGAACAGGCTGGGTTAAGGCCAATGGTAGCTGGTACTATTTAGACAGTGTAAACGGCCATATGCTAACTGGCTGGATCATTGTTGGTGATGAAACCTACTATTTAGACGAAGTAAATGGTCACATGCTTACTGGCTGGATTTATCTTGATGATGAAATGTACTATATGGATGATTCAGGTGCCATGCTAAAAGATGGATTTTATGAAATAGATGGCTACGAATATGAATTTGACAGCCATGGCCGACTTGTTAATTAGAGCTTAATAAGAGTACATTTACTGGTAAATAAGGAATAAATGGATATGCTGCACACTATATCTTAGGAGTGTAGCATATCCTTTTTATTTCTAAGATGGTAATAATTCAGCCCCAACCAGCAAGTCTTGGCGCCAACATATGTAATCATCAATTCAAGAGCGCCATTAGAATTAGAGAAGAGATTAGGACAAGATTTTTACCTGTATTTTGGATTTCTGTGGTATAGCAAGTATGCAAAAATTCTTTTCTTATATCAGCCTTATGAATTCGTCAAAAGCCTGGGTTTAGGTCCGAGATGTAGTTAGATATTTTGTCTGATAATGTGTTGCCTCTATAGATGAGGCCTAGGAGTTATTAATAAGGAAGCAATAATGCTTTTTAAGATTCTTTTTCCTAAAGATATTTTTTGTAAAAATTTTTAAGGATTATCTATCAAGAATATAGTACTTATTGTAGATAATGAATTAAGCACAAAATCAGGGGTAGAAGCTTAATATCAACATAAACTCGAGCCTTATAAGGAGGTTAGTTATGACAAAAAGACTTGAAGGAAAAGTTGCGTTGATTACCGGAGGAACTGGCGGAATTGGCGAGGCAACCCTTGAGTTATTCCTCAAAGAGGGGGCTAAGGTTGCAGCGGTTGGTACAAATGATGAGAAATTAAAGAAACTAAAAGAAAGGTTTCCCGATATCCTTACCCTAAAGGCAGATGTTTCTAAAGAAGAAGAAGTGAAGAGCTATGTTGAAAAAACTTTGGAAACTTTTGGCAAAATAGATGTTTTTTTCAACAATGCTGGAATAGAAGGCAAAATTAATAATCTAGTTGATCAAAGTCTTGAAGATTATCAAAGAGTTATTGATATCAATGTCACCGGAGTTTTCCTTGGCATGAAATATGTAATCCCAGTAATGCAAAAACAAGGGAATGGTAGTATTATTAATACCTCTAGTGTGGCGGGGTTGATTGGATCACCCGGTTTATCTCCCTACGTTGCATCCAAGCATGCTGTTGCAGGTCTAACCAAAACGGCTTCTCTAGAGCTGGCCAAAGAGAATATTAGAGTTAACTCAATTCACCCAGCTCCAGTTAATACTAGGATGATGGAATCAATTGAGAAATTGATTAATCCTCAGGATGCAGAGGCTGCTAGAAAAGCCTTTGAAGATGCTGTTCCTATGGGAAGATATGCAGAGCCAATAGAAATTGCTAATGTAGTATTATTTTTAGCAAGCGATGAGAGTAGCTTTGTAACAGGATCCCAGTATACTGTTGATGGAGGTATGATCGACTAAGAATTAATCTACCTTTGTCTATAGATTGGCAGATGGTAAGCATCAATTCAAGGACACCCCAATTAAAAACATCCAGATGGTCTATGGCCAGGCTGGATGTTTTCTTATCTACAAGCACTATTTGACATTGAGTCAAAAAAAGGGGATAACAGAATGCTATCCCCATCTCTACTACTATTTAGCCATGCCAGACGCCATTCTTATCTACTAGATATCCATCTGGAGTCATAGTGTTAGAATACATATGCCCTGACTTTGTATCAAAATAGTACCACTTGTTATTAATCTTGTGCCAGCCTGTATACATTGATCCGTTGCTAGTACTCAAGTAATACCATTCGCTATCAAGTTTCAACCAGCCAACTCGCATAGCTCCATTACTGGTACTCAAGTAGTACCATTTGTTCTCAAATTTTAGCCAACCAACCCGCATAGCTCCATTACTAGTACTCAAGTAATACCATTTGCCATCGGATTGTACCCAGCCAACTCTCATAGCTCCGCTATCACTTAGCAGGTACCATTTGCCACCATCACGAATCCATCCTGTTTGCATAGCACCATCTTTATCTAGATAGTACCACTTGCCACCATCACGAACCCATCCTGTTTGCATGGCACCTGTTTCTTTATCAAGGAAGTACCATTTGCCGCCTGATCTTACCCAACCAGTAAGCTTTTCACCTTTATTATTGTAATAGTACCAAGTACCATCTACCTCGTTCCATCCAGTAATAATCTTATCTGAAACGACTACTGTGGCTTCATCAGTCTTTCCACTATCAGAAGTAGTGACTATGATAGTAGCTGTTCCGTTAGCCACTGCAGTTACTTTACCATTAGCATCAACTGTTGCAACGTCGTTATTAGTGCTCGCCCAAGTAACACTTTTGTTTGTGGCATTCTCAGGTAATACAGTTGCTGATAAAGTGTCTGTATCTCCTACCACTAAAGCAAGATCTTTCTTATTCAGACTCACACCTGAAGTAAGAGTCTCCCCTATCCAGGTAGCTGTTACAGTAACATTTTTATCTGGCATAGTAAAGGTGATAGTCTCTTCGCTTGCTTCTTCGATGACTATATCATCGGAAACCCATTCTTTGAAAGTGGGGCCATTTTTTGTACCTACAGTAATTGTAACCTCGGCTCCCTCTTCATAACGGTTATTACCTATGACTCCTTCACCACCATTAACAATGTTAACTAGGTATTTCCCGTCTTCAACGGTATTTCCATCTTCATCAACTGTAACTTCTGCATAATACTCATAATCGGAGTAGTCCTCGATTACACTGCTATCAGCAATGTAGGTAGTAGTGCCATCTTCACTTTCACTTTTTGTAATTTTATGAATTACTTTTGGACTAGCCAGCTCAACCGACTCTGAATCGTAAAGGGCATCTATATAATAATCATCAAAGGAATACTTACAATCTAGAGTAGTGAAAGTAACAGAGCTATAATCTTCTGCCCAGTCAGCTCCACCAAACTCATAACTTTTTTTGTGAGTCTCTTTTGCTGTGTTGTAAGCAGCAAGCTTTTCTTCGTAGTTCTCAGTTGCCTCAGGATACATCGACTCCATCATAGAAGATGGTTTAGTCGGTTCAAATATAGAATGTCCACATGTTACACAAACATAGGCTGGGCCTGTATTCCATTGGCCGTTATCATCTTTGGTAAAGTAAACTTCATCGTTCTTAACGTAGGTGTGTTCTCCGTCCTTACAAAGCACGCCTACAAACTCTTTTCCTTTTGTGGATACGCCCGAAGCAAGTTCAGAGAAACCGTAATTTTTTACAGCATTCCCAACCCACATGAATTCATCGTTATCGTTGATTTCTTCGTTTATCCATTGCTCATAGCCATCAGTAGAATAAGTGTTGTAGGCAAGATTATAGTTAGTTTCTTCAAATGCATAACCATAATAACCTTCACGGTCCTCTGTATAGTTCCCCTGGCGGATACCACTTAGGCTATCACTATATTCAGCATCGTCTTTACCTGAAATGTAAGCAAGGTTTGTTGCCATAGAAACTTTGAAATTGCCATCTTTATCAAGTGCGATAGCAGCTATCGGATGATTATCAAAAACAAAATCTGCGCTTTCATCCACTCCCTCAGTAAAGCTGAAGCCCATACCGCCAAATGCAACTGTCTTATCTCTGCTTGCGGAAATCGTGCCCATCTCTTTTTCGACAGTACAAGTATTGCTTCCCAAATCATAAGAAAGAATTACATTTGAAAGGTTAAAATAAAGCTTGTTGTTTCTAAGCACAGTGGCGATTGTAAGGGATGGATAAATCTCATTCATGGCTTCATGCTCAGCAAAGAGTGCTGTCAAGTAGTCGTCCCTTTCCATTCTACTGCCATTCCAGACGCGAGCATAGGTTTCTTCATCATCTTCATTTTCTTTATAGTTGAAGTCAATCAGAGATTCAAAATCAGTGTCACCAATGTCCGGAGCGTCGGTTGCTGTGGCCTTATGACGTACCAACTTGTACTCATAGTCGCCCATCGAGCTGTCCATATTGTCGCTTTGAGACTCTTCCAACAGAGTTATTAAATCTTGAGAGCTGTAAACATAGTAGAAGTCCGAGTTATCTGAGAATACTCTAGAAATGGAACGAACCATCCAGCTGTCCTCATAATCCTTGTTTGCAGCGGCATCTTTATACAGCGTGCGAATCTCAGCATAATAACCATCATAAAGGTCTCTAGTGGTCGGATCGCTCAAGAGCATATAAAGGTGGCTCATGTTGCCATCTGTCTCTACGCGGTCACGTATCATAACCTCAACATAAACGTCATTGTAAGTAGGGTCAATGTAATACCATTGGTTATCCACTCGAACAGCGTTCCAGAAGTGGTCGGAGTTGAAATTATCTTGAGTTTGACCGTACATCGTAACATTTGCATCGAATGTGATACGTACTGCATCTACCAAATAACCGCTATTAATATTAATTTCATTATTACTACTACCGAAGTAAAGATCTTTGTAAGATCTCCAGTTACTAGCTGTTTCAAGATTATTTCCACTTTTCAGATAAATCTCTGGATGCATAGCTTGAACCAGATAAGCATATGCCCTTGTATAGCCAAGGCAAACTGCCTCGCCTTCACCTAGAGTACCGAATATGGAGCCTTCCCAATAGTTGAGAACAGCAGGAGTAAGTTGTTCTGCAGCATTAGCTGACTCACTGTCTGTAATCTGATTTGTCTGATCTTCTATCATGGCTTGAGTATCTTCACTCTGAAGTTGCTCCGACGCTAGATCCGATATAACACCTTCATATATTGCAAGCTTTGTATCATCATCCAAACCTGCAAGATCTTCATCTTCTAGGAATTGCTCATAAGGATATTGCTCTCTAATTCCTTCTTTAATATGTTCTTCAAAACCCTTTTCTACCTGCTCTCTAATCTGCTCCCGTATGTTCTTTTTAAAATAGTCAAGCAAGAAGTAGTATACATTTTCCTCATTATTATGAGGCTGAGGATTTTCAGCCTGCATAGGTTTGTTCTCTCCTGGTTGTACACCTACATTCATGATATAGCTCATATTGAAGTTTACCTGCGGTGCAAGCCAGTCGTTTAAGACAAGCAGCTTCTGCGCTTCTGTCACAGCAGCTGAATCTTTAACGGCTTGTAGAGCTTGATTTCTCAGGCCTACTATTTTATCACCATAGAAATGAACACCAAGCTGATCACCAAACATTAAGGTCAATAGCATGCCGGAAATCTCATCATAGGTCATCTTACCGCTGCGAACCTCATCAACAGTATTTCCCGCAAGAACAAGCATCTCACCAAGGACACCCAATCCGTCCTCTTCATCATCGTTTTCATTCAGGAAGAAAGGTAGCTGTACTCCAAGAACCGGAGCGCTGTCCGCATAGTTTTCAAGATAGATCTCGAACATCCCCAATATCTCGGCTTTTTCTTCTTCGGTTAACCCAGTCTGCGAATCCTCGCCATCTTCAGCAAGAGCCATGATTCCTCTCCTCATGGTGCTGAAATCTTCCTCATTGCCTTCGATAAGTTTACTCTCATCGAGTTCTTCGGCAAATTGCTCAATAACCGGGTCATCCATGTCAATCTCTACATCCTTAATTAAGGATTTTAAGATAGCTCTGTTTACACTGATTTTACTGAGGTCAATATCGATAGTGTCAAGACTGAAAGTAGAAATCACAGGTAGTTCATTCTCGTCTAGATCTTTCTCGTCATCATCTTCCTCGTTATTATCATCCTCGTCATCATTGGCATTTTCGCCGGGATTTTCAATGACAGGATCGTCCTCTTCGCCCTCTTCTTCAGTCGTTGATTCTTCAATAGCCTCATCGATAGGCCCATTGGCATCTTCATCAAAAACCTCAGTGTAAATGTCCTTCGGATCATCGCTGTCTTCTGCTAGTGCTTGAACCGGCATACTGAGCATAATCAACAAAAGAGACAAGAAGAGAGCAAACATCTGCCTAAATTTGGCATTACCATGTAATTTTTTCATGATTTATTTCCCCTTAATTGTATGTTTTCTTAGTTTATTTTAAACGTTCGCTGAACTCGTTTGCTAAACTAACACGGTTTGTCTTAAAGTGGAAGAACGGTCTTTCTGGAAGTTCTATCACTTCAATAGGTTGCATATGTGGTTCAAGACAAGCATGTACATTTTCCAAAACGTCATCAAACTTATACCCGTCATACAAAACAACATAAAGCACTGGTAAGAAGCAACCTTCATGTTTTGGATCCTTTACAAATACATAAAAAGCATCTTTAATTCCTGGTATCTTACAATCCGCAATGTGATTTTCCATCGGTAGCATTTCAAGATCTTCCATCCCGAATCTTGGAGATTTCCCGCGTGAAAGTACGTAAACTACTCCATCCTCATTCATATAGCCAAGATCACCGGTATGAAGCCAAGTTTGGCCATCCTCATGCTGTCGAAGTACCATTTTTGTCATATATTTGTTGTCGTAACCTAGCATAACACTCGGGCTAATGCAACAGATTTCTCCGATTTGATTGTAGCCAAGCTCTCGCTGTGTGCCTGGTTCAAACACGCCTATAGTAGTCAGTGGCATCGGAATTCCTACGTTTCCATTACCCATCGGATGGGGAGTCATCGGCAGAGTCATATTCGAACCTGCTTCGCTTGATCCGTAGCCACTAGTAAAACGGGCACCACAGTTGTGCTTTGCAAAAAACTCCTGAATTCTAGCAAACTGGCTGTTGTTTAAAGCCTCGGCGCCTGCACCTGATGCCACAAGATGAGACATATCGTAGTCCTCAGGTATTCTCTTGCTTTTCATAATAATCTCAATAAACATTGGTACAAGAGGCCAGCAATTTGGACGATAACGCATCATCTCAAGGTCGATATCATCAAAATCACAGAAGGGGTCGAGAATAAGCAGCTTGTTCGAAGCCATAGGCATCAGATACATTGCAACAACCACAGCAACAAGTGCTGTTGGTAGGTGGGTTACTAGCCATGTAGGGCGAGACTCATCGCTTCCGCCATAGAAATTCATCTGGCACATATTGCCAACCATCGTATTAGCAGAATGTATAACTTGCTTCGAGCTTCCAGTTGAACCACTGGTATATGCACGAAAAAGCGGACGGTTTATATTTCTTTCGGCTTCAACGACTCCCTTGTAAGATTCTCCCAATGCTAAAAATTGTTTCCAATCCATGGTTTGTGGTCCATAAGCAGGTTCAGATGGATACTGTGTTTGAAGGTAGTTGTGAATATGTGCGGGCACATCCAATTTATCTACGCCCTCATATGGTGAAAGAAGCACTGCCTGGTAGATATTACTATCTCTGCGATATACATTGAAATCAGCTTGTGATAGATAATCATGCGCAAAAATAACCTTTGCCTGGCTTTTGGTAGTCGCTTCTACATTCTCTTCAAGGGTATTATCACGGCATAATAACGATGCACCTATAATCTCTGCACCTAGAAGTAAAAAAATAAACTCAGGCACGGCCTTGAAGAATACCGGAATCTGGCTTCCCTCAGAAAATCCCAAAGCACGAAGAGAACGTGCAGTTTTTTCTGATGTTTCGAATACCTCTTTCCAAGTTACATCTCTTCCGTAATAATGAATAGCTGTAACATCCTCCCCTGGACAATTATGTAGTAAATACTCACCCAAGGTAGATTCTGGAACAGTTAGATTCTCGATAATTTCTGGTGGATAATACTTCATCCACGGACGTTCGATTGAAGGTAATTTTTTTGAAACCATAATTAAATCAACTCCTTTTTATTTTGAGACTATTATATTTTATTAAGCCACTTGTATTACAAACACACCTGTATCACAAATGGTAATCTCCATGATTTTTTTACTATTTGCATATATTACTTCTAAAACAAGTTTTTCTATGGTATTTACATCATTACAATAGTTTTTAATAAACAATCAGCATCAATTGTTGGGCTAGTGGTAAAGTTACTTATAGAATATAAAATACTCCTTAAAGAATCCATTTATCTTTATAATTCGACTTAGAAATCCTTCTAATAAATGCTCCTAAAAGGAATAGTTTTAATAATCGTTGTAATGAAATTCTCTTTTTCTTTGATTCGGTTTTAGCTCTGCCAATACAGATTCCACCTCATCATTCATTACAGCCACACACTTCTATATAGTTGTGTTTTGTTTTTTCTATTAAAACATATCAGAATACCCCAACAGTCTCCTGATATTATAGTAAATCTTTTACGTATCTCTTGATTCTATAGTTAAATACCCTCTTCCCTAATTCATTGTTATACCTAAGAGTATTACATATTGTACTCTCATGGTCAAATATTTTAATAGACACGCCTTTTACTCGATTATATCAATACCAATGTCTAAAAATTTAGACTTCATATAAAAATATTTGTTTGAGAATATTTAATCTGATACTGAGTTTTCTCACTATCTCTGTCTCAAACTACTAGTCTTAAATCTATTTATCCAAAACTTTTTATTTATTACTTCCAAATCCCTATTATATAGCAATCATTCCCAATAATAAAAAGAGATATAATTAAGTACACATATAACATTTTCTCCATTTGATTTATTTGAACAGTCACTAAGGATATGCCTGAACAATGCCTGAACAATTCTTGGCTCATATTATATAACAAAACAACTAGTCCAGTCTAGGGTTTTGTGACTTTTTTTTATTAAAATATTTAGTTTCATTCATCATATGGTTGTGGAAAACTGCTAAATAAGTATTTGACCCATACTTTTACTTTAAATTTAGCCTTTTAGACGGCTAAGTATTTACTCCACTATTTAATACACAGTATTCGGTAATCTAATAACACATTTTGCATCGTCTAATTCCCAAAAATAGATAGACGGCTTTGAATATGAATTTAACAACGATGGCCCTCTTGCCGATTATAGATAATAATCCTGGATTTCATTGCTAAAATAAATGGATATGCTGCACACTATATTTTAAGATTGTAGCATATCCATTTTGTTTATAAGATAGTAATAATTTGGCACAAACGGCCTAGTCTTAGCCTTAGCTAAATATCTTATCTATTTGATTTCTAAAGCCTTCATTGGCTCTAAAAACTAAATTGGTCTTACTTGTAAGCCTGTTTTTTTGAGCATAATACATAGCGTAGCCAAGGTAAAGACTAAATGAAAAACTTGATAGATCAACGCTGTATAACATACCAGACTCAACCAGATTTCTAGTCAAGTCAAATATCATTATTATAGTTATTCCTATACCTAACCAGGCATAAAGATTATCACTACTCCAGTCTTTATATATTGCTACAAGGACATCTATTCCCACTAGAGAAAGAAGTAATATTAGCAGAATCAATACTAAGATTCCGTATGCTACTAGAGTCTCTAAATAAATGTTATGGAGGCCTCCACCACCTAACCTTGGTGCTTTTTTTTCTACATCCCAGTTTTTAAGAACTACTTCGTTGAGATTAGCCTTACCCACTCCAAAAATAGGACTTATCTTGGCCGTGTTAAATCCAACTTCCCAAAGAAATAATCTGGTTCCACTGCGAACGACCAGGTCATCACTACCAGCTAACTTAACCCTCTCTTCAATTAATTCTATTTCCTCTTGCTCAGACTCTGCATCTCGGAAATGTAAGGAGAAATCCCTGATTTCCTTATCAATTTCAGGAATAGCCTGGTAGAGGGTGAAAGTTAGGATAAGTGATAGAGATAAAGATATAAAGGTATTTAAATAAGCTTTATAGTTTTTAAATCTTTCCATAAAAAATGTAAAAGTAAAAACAAAAAAACTAACAATTAGAGCATAGATTGCCCCTCTGGAATTACTAAGAATAACAGCTATAAAATTCATTGCTATTGTCAAAAAGAAAAATATTTTGTATATGGCTTTTTTAGGCAAGACTTTAATATTTATCAAAGCTAGCAAGATTGCAATGGTATTAAATGCTCCTAGTGGATTAGGATTTGTGAATATTCCAACCAATCTATTCTCTGAAGACAGGCCATACTGGTATAATGCCCTCTCATTGTCTATTCTCCAAAAATCCAAATCATATATTCCATTTATACCTTTAAAGAACAGGTAAAGGGAAATGAAAGTAGCAATTGAAACCCCCACAATAATAATTGTGTTTATAATTCCCATTTCATGCCTTAATTGATCTTTATTTTTCTCTAGCTCTGCCCGGCTTATAAGCAGGAAGCTTATGGCAGTAGTGATATATATTTTTACATTATCCACCATTTTATCAGGGAAATTTACCAGCACCGAAATGCCCATGAGTAAAAGTAGAAGAAAAACTAAAATAAAATATCTGTTGTCCATGCTCTGTCTTTTTCCAAATAGATCATATAGAATAATTAAAGCTCCATATATGATTAAAAAAATGAATAAAGGTGTGGACTTCTCTCTTAGCATAGGATTTATCTTAAGCAAAATTAGAAGAGCCCACATTACCTTAAAATAGAAGATGTTTTGAAATAGACCTATATCTTTTATATTCTTATACATGTTTTCCCTTTCTGATTATTTTGCCAATCCCATTTTGATTATGGGAAAGAATAAAGTATCCACATTATTTAGCCCAGCGAAAAGTTTCCTCTACTATAATCTAGTAGATATTAAATGTCTAGATTTACTTTATATTTTTCTCTAATAATTAAATCCTCAAGGCCACTACTTTGGAATCTGTTGTAGATGATGAGGGATTCATTTTTAAGCTTTTCCTTCTCTTCTTTATTCTTCAAGCTACTATATATGTCACTAATATTTCTAACAGATAAAGAGCCCTTATCCTCTTGCATTTTGATAATGGAAAAGTCCATACCACTTATTTCTGGCTTATCAGTCATTCGAAGATTTAGGTACAAGAAGATCCCATAGTCAGACATTGATTCAGGGATGTTGTAGACTGAGCTGGGAGACATGCTGAAATTTCCAAGAGAATAGAAGCCTGGCATACCTGCTAACCTTACATGTTTTTGAATCACGTGGGGATGATGTCCTACTACTACATCTACTCCTTTTTCTGCCATAAACTCCATCATAAACTGGCTGAAAGCCCCTGGTTCTTCATTAAACTGCCCACCTGAATGCAGGCACATAATGACAAAATCCGCTTTTGCTTTAGCTAACTCGATATCCCTTTGTATTTTATCCAGGTATTCCTGGCTTATATTGTCAAGAATATCATCTCTTCTGGGTTCATTATAGGTCATTTTCAGTTTTCTTTTAAGAGCTATCCACTGGTCTACTGTCAGGATCTTAAAAATCATTTTTGCAACTTTATGCTTTAGCCCCTTCTTATCTTCTGCATAGATCTTTTCAACTTGGGGTTGTAGCAAATTAACTCTAAATAAATCATCTTTAGAAAGGATGCGTTTATTAACCTGGGTATTGGTACCATAGGTGTAGGATAAAAAAGCTATCTTTATCCCCTTAATCTCCTTAATAAGTACCCTTTTCTCATCTTGGCTGTTGTATGTCCCTGTCCTATCAATACCTAAAGAATCTAAAAGCTCATTGGTTCTTACCAGCCCAGGGATTCCTCTGTCTAAACAGTGATTATTTGCGGTGCTCACCATATCAAGGCCCGACTTACTAAGGGATATCAAGAAGCTATCAGGGGTATTAAAACTATATATTTGGTTAGTATAACCTGCTTCTTCTCCTGCAAATACGGTTTCCAAATTACCTACCATATAGTCAACTTCATTAAACTCTTTACTCAGGCCAGAAAAAAGTTGAGTAAAATCATATTTGCCTTTTTTATTAGCTGACTTAAGAAGGGGTTTTTCACACATAATATCCCCAACAAAACCAAGTCTCACTTCTTTTTCAATCATATTATTTCCCATTTATTATAATTTATCTAGGTAGGGCTTATATAAATTCCACTTGCCTTCTTGGTCGGGTAGTTGTGAGATGTCTGGGTCAGCAGCACAGTTGCCCTCTACAATGTAAATTTTCCCTTCCTCACCTAAAGCAACATCCCAGCCAACATATCTAACCGTTGGAACCACTAGGGCTGCTCTCTTAGCCAGATCCTTCACTTCTTCCCAGAGTGGTATTTCAAATCCAACGATCTTTTTTCCTGAAATGGGATGGACTACATACCTCTGGCTCTTCCCATCTATACCTCTGGTTACTACTATACCTGTGTCTATGTCTATAAGAGAGGCAATGCCCTCATGATGAAAATTATCTGCTATTCGCTGGCCCCTACCCACCCTTAAATTGGCAGTCATTACATGGGGTGTATTTTCATGGTCTACAAAGGTAACTACTCTAAGTGTGTTAACCGAGGCCGGATTGAATTCTGCTACTTCTTTATTCTGAACTATGATTTCTTCTATTATTGCTTTTTCTTTTGCAATTTTTTCGAAGGAGTACCTTAGGTCTTTCAGTTCATTAGTATCTACAAAATATATGCCCTTTCCATGGCTGCCATCCTTAGGCTTTACAATAAACTTTTTGTGCTTATTTGCGAACTCCACAAATGCCTCAAAACTATCCTCTTCCAAGTCTAGCCAATCCCTTGAAATAAAATCATCAAAAATTCTGTTGAATTCCTTTTTATCATTAAAGATTTTCATATCTTCTTTATTATTTGATTTATTTACGATTTTCATTCGCTTTCTGTGCACAATAAAATTGCGCTTTTCAATCATCTTTTTCTTATAAAACTTGTACTGAAAATAATCGGTTATACCAGCACCTAAAACAATGATAGAAATTAATAGGTCACCCCAAATAATCAGTTTTCTAGGGAAACTAATCTTTTCATCAACAAAATTATTAGTCATATATCCTATTTTTTTAAATCTTTGAAGTATATAATTTCCTTTCATTTTTAACCCCTTTATTAAAAAGATAATGGCTTTATAAATAATCAAGCTAACCCCATCAGCTAACTGTTTTAACTAGTGGCCTTGTTTAACTCTCTCCATCTTTTTCTTACATGATAGACTCTGTAAGCGAGATCCCAAGCCGTTGCAAGGGAAAGTAACCAGGACAGGCTAACTGCATTTAACATACCCAGGTTGTAAACTATTATAAGAGCTATTATATGCATTACTGAGCTAAAATACACAGAATAATTTGCCTGCTCAGTTATCCCAAGGGCAGTCATTGTAGGAAAGCCTAGAAGATAATCAGGCAGGGTCAAGACTGCAGCTGGCATCATGCCTTTTAGTATAGCACCTGCTTCTACATACTCTGAGCCAAACACAAATTTAGTGAGAGGGTCGGCAAAGATATAGGCTATAGCACAACCTATGGTTATAATTGGCATAAAAACCACTAGTATTTTTTTTATAAGTTTAAAATCCTTATTCTTGGTCATGTAGGGATAAATGCTATCTGAAATTGGGCCAAGTCCGCTTTGCCCCGTTGTCAGTAGTTTACTTGCTGCTGCATAATCACCCCTAGACGCTGGAGCCACGCCACCTAGGATTAGAACATTTAAATGGGTATAGAGAGAACCTGCTATTCTAGACAAAAAGAAGCCTGAGGAAGATTTGAGATTCTCAAAAACAACTATAGGGCTTATGAGCTTTAAACCTATACCATAATTTCTTTTCAAATAAACCAAGGCCCAGACTAATGCCAGCAAACTACCAAAGATATTGAGAAGTGGAATCATCATATAATCAGCTGGGCTCTTCAAGAAGACGAAGATTAGGACTGTAAAGACCACCCTAGAAATTACCACTCTAAAGGTAATGGGCCCCATTTGCTGTATACCTCTATATACAAAGTCTGGGACTAATCCATTTATAGCAGTACCAAGGAGGAACAGAAAATAGAACATTCCTTCTTCTCTTAGCTCTGGGCTAAAATAAGAAACCCCTACCAAAATAATCGCTGATAGTATAATTAATAAAACTTTAGCATATTGAACTGCTGAAAAAATAACAGAAACCTTCTTCGTATCATCATGATTGTGTGCCACATCCTGAGTGGCCGATAAAAGGAAACCAAAATCAATTAGCATTCTAAAATATGCCATTAAAGCCATTGCTGCAGCAACTTTACCATAAACCAAAGGGCCTAGTACCCTAGTTTCATAGGGTACAGTAATAAATCCGAAAAAATAAGTAGAAAAGCGCAGTATATAAAGCATGAGTGTGTTTTTGAAAAGAGTTTTCTTCTCATCACCCATCCCCCGCATTTTTTTTATCATTAAATTGTTATTCCTTTCAAATTTTTAGTTTATTAGGATAATAAACTAAGATTTAAAAAAGCATCAACTAGTAGCTAGTTTTCTTTATAATTGTTTACAACGTATTTTCTTTTGCCAGAATGTAGTGCCGGGATCTCATCTACCTCTTCAAAACTGATTATGGCCTCAGTCCCCACCAACTCTCTTAATAGATTTTCAAGCTCCTCTTTTTGACTAAAGTCTTTTTCTAGATTAAGTTTGACCAAGTAGTCTTTCTTACCTTCTTGAATAAACTGATACTGCTTTAGACCATCAATGTTGGCAAAACTGACAGAAATTTTGTGAGGTGATAGTGGGTTTCCCTCTATGTCATGGACTACATCAAGTCTTCTGCCACCAAAATCTTTAATAGCCTTCTTATAAATACCATTCCTTTTAATGTAGCATAGGCTACCTATATCTCCAGTGTCGTATCTAATCATGGGCATAGCAAAATTATATAGGTCTGTAACTACTATACGACCCTGAGCACCCTCTTTAGCAGGTATGTCTTCATCTAAGTCAAATATTTCAATCAAGTAGCTGGCTTCATTAATTATAAAGACATTGTTGTCTTCTTCATCTTGTCCTAAAAGCCCGTTTTCTTGATTGGAGTATCTAGATACGCATCTACACTTAAATACCTCTTCCATTACCTCTCTTGTGTCATCAAAGAGCATCTCAGAAATGGCAATCATTCCCTTGATTTTAGAACTCCCTTTTTGCTTATTTGAAGTAAAATAATCACGAAGAATATCGTAGGTGCCTGAGTAGGATAAAAGAGTAGACCCCCTCTTTGAGGTTCTCTCTATAATTTCTAATATCTTCTCAATTTCCTGGTCATCTAACCGGCTTACATCTACTAGATTTTCATTTTGCAGCCACTGGTGTAATCTGCTTTTTTGGGTTTTTTCATTTAGGGATCTTAAGAATATTAAGCTATCCCCTACCCTATACCCCGCCTTACCTGTGTAGTATATTACTTCAGCTTGAACCCGTTTCTTTTTTTCTTTATTCATATAAGCAACGAAAGGAATTCCTGTGGAACCACTAGTAAAGGATCTTACTAATTGATTCTCCTTGAATTCCTTAGAAAGAAAAGCCTGATAATTTTCCTTTATTATATTCTTGTTAATCACTGGAAACTTGTATAGAGACAAGTCATTTCCATAGTAGCTTTTATAGAAATCACTATGGGTGGTGGCATAGGTTAGAAGCTTCTCAACTTGATGAGTTAGGTAGTTCTCCATATCTGAAGACTTACTGTCTATGTTGTCAAAAGCTCTAATGCTTTTATAAGATTTATAAATAATGCCCCCTTTTAGAGCATCTAAAAACCAAAATCCTGCAGATCTCAACCTAGGTAAAAACAGCTCCAACATTATTTGCCTTTCTATTAAATAATCCTTTTATCGTAAGAATTCAGCCCGAAGTAAATCAAGATTTTCACCTCAGGATTAGATACATTTACGATTAATCTATTCTATCATATTTCAAATTAAACTGCTAATAAGTTAAAGCCATCAGGTCTCACTTTAATACATAACCTTTAAAACGTAAATACTCCCTTAAAATTGGAAGAAGCCAAACCATAAGTGGAGGGCATAAAGACAGCTATAAGCTAAAATAAGCAGACTAGAACTTTTTAAAGAGCTTTTCATTAAAGGCTCTAAAGTAAAGTCCAGCCAAGCCACTCCATCACTAATCGCCAAGGAATTTTTGCATATATTCAAAAGCTCTGTACTAGAAATCTAACCTGCTAAGTCTTGAAACTGATTGATGTTATGGTTTTTGAGGTAATTGCGATGTATAGAGGCTTTGAATTTAAAGGCCTAGGTGAGTTGTTAAATACTTTTTCTACCAAAAAGCTCTGATTATACTGGAAAAAGGGTTCTTAAATAGGGTTTTCATAGATATTCCTACCACCTGTGTCACAGGAGAAATAAAACCTTAGTTTTACTTGAAAAATAAAAGAAAACTCGCGTTTCATGGTATAATGCTAGTGAAAGCTAAACAAGTACCCGAAAGGAGTTTTCTCATGAATAGTATACACCAAATTTCAATTTTTGACCA
>LFRM01091768.1_pt1 | contig 26146 bp, 35 predicted proteins | sample 618341 | NCBI WGS metagenome assembly LFRM01 (sample SAMN03654438, study PRJNA283298) | anaerobic digester metagenome | isolation source: pool of bioreactors CSTR01a, CSTR02a, and CSTR03a thermophilic anaerobic... | place: Denmark: Kgs. Lyngby | collected 2014-05-21 | reverse complement strand
CAGCCACTAAACATAAAAATCATCAATATTATTAGTTTTTTAAATATCTTCATCATTATCAATCCTTAACTTTGTGGTATTATCTGATAAGTATTTGTTTCTTTTTGTCTGTTTTTTAATAGTTGTTCTAATGATTCCATCTTTTATTCCACTTATATATAAAGGAGCATAAGGGATTAAATATGGTTTTCCATAGGATTCGAGACGAGCTAACTTGGCTACAAAATATATTAGTGTAACGTAAATTCCAACTATACCAAGCAAACCAGCACTAACCATAAAAACAATTCGATACCACCTTATTGCATCAATAAAATCTGGTTCGGTAAATATTAAGGCACCAATCGAAGTGATTGCCATAACAATTATCATAATTGGTGACACAACACCAGCGTTTACTGCTGCTTCACCTAGAACTAAGGCCCCGACAATAGATAAAGCACTACCGGTTGATTTAGGAACCCGTAAATCACTCTCTCTCAAAATTTCAAAAGCAATTATCATCATGAGGGCTTCAAAAAAAGCCGGAAAAGGGACGCCCTCTCTTTGAGTAGCAACATTTACTAATAATTCGGTTGGAACCATTTCCTGATTATAGGTTGTTAAGGCTATATACAACCCGGGCGTTAAAATGGAAATCCAGAAAGCTAAATGTTTAATTATCCTTGTAAAAGAAGCATTAAGACTTTTACTATAGACATCCTCTGCTGTTTTAAAATAATCACTTAATAAACCAGGAATGACCAGAGCATAAGGGCTATTATCAGCTATAACAGCAACTTTTCCTTCTAATAGGGATTTTGATACAATATCCGGTCGTTCAGTAGAAATAGTTGTTGGAAAGGCACTTTTATTTTCATCTTGAGTTAAGTTTTTTAACACTTCACAGGTAACAATACCATCTATCTCAATTTTTTCTAATTTGCTAACAACTTTTTCGACTAATTCTGGTTTTACAACCCCATTAATCGATAAGATTCCTACTTTAGTTTGAGTGTACTTACCGATAGATAATTCCTTGATCCAAAGATCATTAGTTTTAATCCTTTTTTTAACAAGACCTATATTCATTTGGTAATCTTCAACAAATGAATCCTTTGCCCCTCTTATTGTACTTTCACTATCGGGGATAGCTATTGACCTAGCTAGACAAACTTTTGTTTCTAAGGCTAAACCACTGACCTCCCCAGAAACTAAAATAATCGTAAAACCACTATGTAAAAAATTACATAAATCCTTGTATTTAGTAAATGTGCTCACTTTAAAGTTGTTGATATCATTTTCAATTTTTTCAAAAACTGATTCTTTTTTAGCTATATTATTGGCAATAACATTTAAACTTCGAATAACAAAATCACTTATTTTATCACTAGAAGTAAGTGGTTCATTAAAAATAATATAAATTGTTTTATCTTTAATTATTTTTTTTCGATAAATAATATCCTTTAAATTGTTACTTTCTTTTTTTATTCGTTCGACAATGCTTTCAATATCTCCCAACATATAAATCACCTATTGTTATTATGAGAAAAACAAGAAAATATATAACTGATATTGAGCTACTTATATAAAATTTCTATTTTCTTGTTTTTGTTAACATATATTTTTTTTATTAAATTATATAAAGCTTTTCGTTCAATCGTTTTTAATTGATTTTTTATCGTTATTTCTTTTATAATTATTTTTTCTAAATCATCATAATTCATATAGTGTGAGCTACATTTTTTTAACTTTGGATTCTTTTTATAATTGTTACTTTGTATAGTCCATGTGTTTCTATTTTTTTGATAGCAAATACCTAATGGGGACTGACATTCGAAGCAAAATAAAAAGCCTTCTAATAATCTTCTTAATCTTTTTTTATTTGGGTTTAATATTTTTGAATTAACTAGTTCAAATGTTTCTTTGTCAATTAAAGGGGGATGGGTATTTTCTTTTATAGACCAAAGGCTTTTATCTAAAATAATTCTTTTTTTTGACTTATAACTTAATTTTGCCTGCACATTTTGAACTAAATCTCCGGTATAAACTGGGTTTTTTAAAATGTTTTGAATACTAGATGTAGTCCATTTCATTGGTTCTTTAATTCGGCTAGAAATTCTCGTGTTTTTATATACTAAGGGAGTCATTATTTTATTTTCATTTAGAATATTACATATTTCTTTATTGGTTTTCCCGGATAATGCAAGCTTAAAGATTTTTATAACAATTGGGGCAGTTTTTTTATCGATAATCAATTTATGTTTATTTTTAGGATCTTTTTGATAACCAAATGAAGCGCTATTTCCAATAAAAAGACCTTGTTCTTTTTTATTTCTTAAGATAGCTTTGATTTTTTTTGAAGTGTCTTTTGAGACCATATCATTAAATAATGCTTTAAATGGTGCAATATCATTACTGGCTGATTCAAATAAGGTATCAATATTATCTAATACTGATATGTATCTAACTTTTTTACTAGGAAAGTATTCTTCAACATAATAACCACTTTTGATATAATCGCGACCTAAACGTGATAAATCTTTAGTTATTACCATGTTTATTTTGCCTGATTCAATATCACTTATTAGTTTATTAAAACCCGGCCGATCAAAGGTCGTTCCTGAATAACCATCATCAACATATTCGCTAGTTAAAGAATAATTATTTTGTTTTATATATTTTAATAATAAATTACGCTGGTTAACAATGCTTTCACTTTCCTTTTGGTACCGCCTATCATTATCTTCTTTTGATAATCTAATATAAAGGCCCACCTTATAGTCATTACTCATTTTATCACCTAGTAATTATATGTTTTTACTAAATAATTAACCACAGGTGCTGATAAAGTTACAGCAGCAGTTTTATCCGGTGATGTACAAATTGGTTTTTGTGGTAGTGAAGGAACTATTTATACTTATACCCAAGGAGTAGATGATTACCTAATAAGTTTTTCGGCCTTAACAAAAAAGGATGGTAGTTTTTTAGTGTCAAGGAAGAAGTATGACAATTTTAAGGTTGAGGATTTAATTGGCAAAGACATTATTGGAGGTAGGGCTGGTGGAATGCCCGAGATGACATTAGAATGGGGATTAAAACAAAATGGTATTGATCCTAAAAAAGATGTCAGAATTGATACTAGTATTGCTTTTGCTGCTATGGGTGGTGCCTTTATTGGTGGTACTGGTGACTTTGTTAGTCTATTCGAACCCAATGCCTTGCAATTGGAAAAACAAGGTTTTGGTTATACCGTTGCATCAGTTGGTGAATTAGGGGGAACAGTCCCTTATACTGTATTCAATGCCAAAAAAAGCTATATTAATAATAATGAGGATATAATTAAAGGTTTTGTTAATGCAATTCAGAAAGGACTTGACTATGTTCATAATCATACTGATAGAGAAGTAGCAGAAACTATTATTGATTACTTTCCTGATACTAGTATGAATGATTTGACAGCTATTGTTAAGCGCTACCGTGATATTGATTCTTGGTTTACAACGACTAAAATAACTAAAAATGACTTTGATCATATCCAAAAAATTATGGAAAGTGCTGGTCAATTAGAAAAAAGAGCCCCATACAATAAGTTAGTAGATAACAGTTTTAGTGAATAATGTTCTAAGTATTGTTAATTTAAGTAAGAAGTACCACACTAAAGAGGGTGAAATCCTAGCAATCAAAGACTTTTCTTTAGATGTTAAAGAAGGTGAATTTATAGCTATTGTTGGTCCCAGTGGTTGTGGTAAGTCAACTTTATTATCCATTCTTTGTGATTTGGAAAAAAAATCAGGCGGGGATGTTACCTTTTATGATGATAACATTGGTTATATGTTACAGCAAGATTCTTTATTTGATTTTAGAAACATTTTAAATAATTGCTTATTAGGTCTAGAGATTAAAAAAAAGCTTACTAAAGAAAATAAAGATTATGTTATTGAACTATTAGAAACTTATGGGTTGAAAGATTTTATTGATAGTTATCCTAAACATCTATCGGGAGGCATGAGACAAAGAGTTGTTTGAATACTCTAAACACACAACTCTCTCAAAGCCTTTATTTATGGGTTTTTTTTGTGTACTGATTCAAGATAGGTTGAATATCATAAACACACATATTGCTTAAATTTCTAAATTCCATTTTATTTTTATATCCCTTGAATTTGTTTCGCTATTAAAAGTTCCTACATAAATTCGTTCAATAAACTCATCTATTACAAGTCTATTCAATTCTTCTAAATTGCGATATTTTGATAGTATATCGTTATTGTTTTTAAGAGTTTTTTCTTTAGTATCATAATAATCTATTTCAGTCTTGATTGCTTTTATTTGGTCTTTGTATTTATCTTCTTGCTTTTGATAATCTTCCATTAAGTCTTTGAATTGATTTGCATTAATAACACCATTTACTTTATCTTCATATAAGGCTTTTAAATAACCTCTAGTATCATTAACTTTTTTCTCTAATTCTTCTAGTTGTAAAGATAGCCCACGAATCTTATTACCATACTTATTATTAGATTTATAATTCTTACTTGCTTCATCTAATACATCTTTACTAAAATATTTATCAATTTTAGAATTAATTGCATTTAAGATAATATCTTCTAAAACATCATATCTCATAGATAATTTATTCTCACAATCATCATAGCCATCACGATTAGAAGTACAAACTAGATATTCGTGTTTAGAAGTACAATTTCTTTTTAAATAATGATTACAACATAAACAAAATACTTTACCAGAGAATTTATGAATTTGTTTTGTTCTATTACTAACCCTAGTTCTCTCTTTCATCATTACTTTTACTTTATTAAAAATGTTTTCTTCTATAATTGGCTCGTGAACATTTTCACTTTTAATCCACTCTGACTTATCTTTTTTGATAATCTTTTTGTTTTTATAACTAACTGTTGTCCTTTTTCCTTGTATTAAATGTCCTAAATATGTTTCATTAGTCAATATTGTTTTAATTGCATTGGAACTCCATTTTATATCTTCAAGTTTTCTTGAACTTATTATATTTAATTTAATTCCTTTTTGTCTTTTATATACTGATGGACTAGGTATATTTTTGTCATTTAAGTGTTTGGCAATACTTCCATACCCATAACCTCTTAAATACATATCAAATATATCTTTTACAATACCACTAGCATAAGGATCAACAATTAAAACATTATTATCATAATCAGATATTTCATAACCGAAACAAGCAAAAGGGCTGATAAATTCGCCATTCTTCATTTTGGCATTAAAAGCTGTTCTTATGTTATTAGAAACATCTTCTAAATACCATTCATTTACTAGCCCATTTATTTGTCTTGATTTCTTGTTTCCTTGATTAGAAGTATCAGCATTATCAGATAAACTTATAAATCTAATACTCCATTCAATAAACTTATTATGAAGATATTTTTCAATTACTTCCATATCTCTTGAGAATCTACTTTGACTTTTACATAAAACAACATNNAACATCTAATTTACCATTTTCACAATCTCTAATTAATCGTTCAAACTCTGGTCGATATGTTCCAGCACCTGATAAATCTTCATCACAATATTCATCAACTAATATAAATTGTGGATTCTTATCAATAAATTCTTTAAGCAAAACTCTTTGATTTTTAATACTTTCGCTTTCATCTTCTTTTTTTGCTTTGTTCTTATCTTCATCAGATAATCTATAATAATTACCAACTCTTAAAACTTTTCTACTACTATCAACACTCTCCATTTCATACATAATTATTACCTCCATTATTAAGGCAATAATCACTTTTAATTAGGGTTTTATAACCGATATAATTATACCACATATTTTTTAGTTTCACGATTCTAAAGAATTACTTTCTAGCAACATTATTAAATTATATAATTTATAATTTATAATTCTTATTAAATCAGCAGTATTTATATCGGTGTTATACTCATCAATTACATTATAAGTGATATTTATAATATTACCCCCTTATAGTCGGCTACACATATTTTTATTCTTTTTAAGTTCATTAGATACCATTTCTAATTTGTTTTTTATAGTTTTCATACCATCATCACTCCTTTTCCTATTATATATTCAATATTTATATTACTTATTTTTCTACTATTATTATTGTTCTTTGGTTGAAGCACTATATTTAATTATATTCTATTGCATTTTTTATATTTCTTTATAAAATCACTTATTTTAGAAGATGACTTTTATTTAAATTTACTTAATAGGGTTTCCATTTCTTTTCTTTTTTCTTCTGTTTGTGGAGTAGCCTCACATCTTTTACCATTCCATACCATCACCCCATCAGGATCATATCTAATATGAGGCGATTTTCTTCCCTTTGTTATATCGTTTGGATTATAAGATATATCCGTTGTTGTGATGAAACTTTGTATCTTTTTAAATTTATCAATATAAGAATTTAGATAACCTTTAACAAATACTTTATTACCTTTAACAAAAAAGTCTTGATAAGTATTAAATAATTCTCTTGAAATATTTAAACTAACATAGACTTTTTTATCTTCATTTAAAGTGTATTTATTAGTAGTTAATCCAAACTTAATATATTTAGTATTAGTATCAGTAATAACATTTATTATTCCAGATATTAAGACTTCGTTATAATTTATATCATCATAATTCATTTACCAATTCCTTTCATTTAATTTTTTTATATATTTAAATGCTTAAAATAAATTTAAATATAATTAAAATATTTATATATTATACTTATTTATTATTCTTATATATTATGGTAGAAGTATCGTGCTATGGGGTATAGCATTATTCTTCCATAGGGTATAGAAGTATATTGCTATACGTTGTGTGTTAGATAGATTTTTCTTTGATAGTCATCAGTTTCAACTCTAATATAGTTTGCTTTCTTTAAATCGCCTATAGCTTTTGTTATTGACCTTTTAGACAGGCTCACTTTTTTAGCAATATATTCATTACTTGCATAACAATAACCTTTATTATTCGCAAGTGATGAAATAACCCCAAATACAAGTTTTTCTGTAGAATTTATCTTTTTACTTTTTACTATGGAATCATCTAGTATAATACAACCCATAATCTATATTCCTATTTCAATTTCAAGTTCTAATAATTGTTCGTAGTGGCTCACTTCTTTTGTTGATTTATCAAAAGTAAATATAAGACTATCATCATTTTTATCAACAACTTTGATATTATCATCATCTATTAGATAGATTTTAAATTCGCTTATTTCAAGGTTTTTCTTTAAATAATCTAAAATATGATATTGTGATATGGTATCAACTTTATTTTTTAAAATATCAACATACGTTAATTCTCTCATTCACATTCTCCTTTCTTTAAAATTTTTACGACAAAAAAACTTGTATCATCTACAAGCCACGACTCTAAAAAAGGCAATATAACTCTTGAAACTTTATTTTAAATCCTGTTTCTTGGGATTGTGGTAAATTTGAAATAACACATAGTATTTTTATAAAACCCCTAATTCTTTTACTTCGTTCTTTGAATTATGTCTTATTTCAAATTAGATTCATTCTATTACTAGAATAGGTACTAACATAAGCCTCCAATCTTATTGTACCTTACTACTAGGAGTTATCTAACAGCCTAGTAGATTGATTGTATACATTCCTGTATCGTATTCTTTATAGATTAGAAGTTTAAGTTGTTCTAATCTTTCAAGATTTTTTTTAAGTCCAATATTATTTATTTTTACTACTTGTTGTAATTCCCCAACATTTAGATCTGTGATAATTCGATTATAGCCTTTGGTATAGATATAAGAATATACTAATTTTCCCTCTGGTCTAATTCTCTTATCTTTCCAAATCTCATCAGGTATCTCATAAAGATGTTTCTTCACTCATTGATTTCCTCCTCTCTTTTTAAAATTAACATATCGGTTTTAATGTTAATTTAAGTTAACAATACAAATATAACATAATAATTACTATCTTGTCAACACTTTTATTAACATTTTATAAAATAGTGTTGATTTTAATTAACATATATGCTATTATTAGTACATGAGGTGTTGTTATGCAAGAAAAAGAGAACATTGGGAAAATAATAGCAAGTGCTAGAGAGCAATCAGGTATTTCTCAAAGGCAATTAGCAAAAATTGCAAATATAAGTAATGCAGAATTATCTAAAATCGAAAGTGGCGAAAGAGAGATACCTAATCCTAAAACACTCCGAAAAATTAGTAAATACATAGATTTAAACTATAATGATTTAATGTATATGATAGGTTTAGGAATGGAAGTTAGTCCACTTAATCCATTCATTAAAGATTACTATGATAAAATGAATTTAGATCAGTTAAATGATGCTGAAATTAATGTATTAGGTAGTATCGTTAATTCAACTCAATTAGTTAATTCGTGTAAAGAAAACTTAAATAAGAAAAACATATCTGAATCAGAAAAAGATTTACTGCTACATACAATAGAAGATACAGAGTATCAAATAAATACTTCTAATGAAATTGTTAGTTTAATTCAAAGTTTAAAAGTAAAGGAGAGAAATAGAAATGCAAAAAAATAAAAATTTGATAAGAAATATTGCAATTGTTTTATTAAATGTTTTTATAGTAGTAAGTTTGATATTAGTTTTAATACTTAAAAATGATTATGGTTATAGACTATATTGGGTTATCACACCACTATTGATGGTTTTAGTATTATTAGTAATCAACAAATGGAGTGCAAGAGGATTAAATCCAGATATGGAAGAATCAAGAGTTATACAAAGAACCTTTGATGATACAACTACTCTATCAACGGTATTCTTCGGATTAATATATTTAATTATTCAAGGTGCTGAATATTGGAAAGAAAATATAACAAATAATCCATACATTATAATAGGGTTCTTTATTGTAATGATTGTATATGAATTATTTACTTATGTAGCAATATACACTGCTAAAAGAGATACTGCTAAATTATTAGCAGAAAAATACAATAAGAAAAAATAACCTTTTTGCTTTTCGTAAGATTAGCAATTAGGTTATTATCATAAAAAAGCTATCACGTTTTGTCAGCTATGCTGATGAAAGTGGTAGCCTTTTTTGTTTTTTATGAAGTCGTAAGACAAATAAAAAGGCAACTAATATTACAAATTTTCACAATGTAATATTAGTTGCTTAAAGGGTTTCCAAAGGCTCTCCTTTGGCACAATATCCTAGTTGGCTTGTCCAACTAGGTAGTGTGTTACTAACTCGGTATAAGAGTTAGTTATGAAAATTTTTTCGACTTCAGGTATTTTGATATGTTTTATTTTTAATGCTTATTTCTATGAGATGTTTTGAAGTTCTACAGTATTATTATCAAATTTATACAAAATATCAACTAAAGAATTTATATCTTCTTTTATGTGGGTTGCTATAATTATTATTTTATCTTTATTTTTTTCTTCTATTAAGATATTTCTTAATTTTTTTACCGTATCTTCTTCAATACCATTAAATGGCTCATCAAATATCATAATTCTAGGTTCTTCCATCAACACTTGAGCTATACCTAATTTCTGCTTCATTCCTAATGAATATTTATGAAATTTTTTATGTCGATCTTCTTTTGATAAATTAACACTATCTAAAACTTCATTTATCTTTTCACTATTAATTTTTCCTTGAATTGCTGCTAAAAGTTTAAGATTTTCAAATCCACTTTGATCTGGTAGAAATGTTGGTTTTTCAATTAATACCCTAGTATCTGGCAAGAAAGAATTATCCTTTACAATATTTATTCCGTCTATCACTATTTCTCCGGATGTTGGCTTATAAAAACCACACATCATTTTTAACAATACACTTTTACCACTGCCATTTCTACCAACAAAACCATATATTTTTCCAGATTCTAATTCTAAATTTATATCTTTTAATATAACATTGTTATCAAAATCTTTACGAATATTATTCAATATTATTTTCATTTTAATCATTCCTTTCATAAATAAAAAATAAAAATTTACTCATATAAATACAAATTATTATCAATATCATATTAATTAATACTAATATAAATAATGGTACATTAATTGATGATAACAGATTTATATTAATAAAAGCAAGTATAACATAAATTAGCAATAGCATATACAATACATTAAATTTAACACTACTAAATATGATGGCTATTATAATTAATAATCCAATAAGGATAGTATAATTAAAATCAACAAGTAGCATATTAAGATTTAAACTTAATTTACAAATAAGACTTGTAATTAAATGATATATAAATTTACTAGCTAAAACAATTATAGATATCGATATTAATTTATAAACAAAGTATACTCGTTTACTAAGACGTGAAAATATATTTTGTCCACCTTTTCTTATGTCAGATAAAAATAATAGCACAATTACAAATATATAAAATGAAAAATTTAAAAAATACATTAATATGTCTAAAAAATCATTATTTAAAATCATACCTAATGATTTTAAATTAATATTGTTTATTATCACCTCTTTGCTCATTTCTAATGTAAATAAACAAAAGATTATAAGACTTAAAGTATATGCGATAATAATCTTTTTTTGTTTTTTTAAAACATCGAAATCTCCAAACAATATATATTTCATTAATCTCCAACCGCTTTCATAAATTTTATTGTTGTATTAAACAACACAAATATGATTAACGCAAAACAGGTTATCATAACTAAAAATGCTGATACATTGAGAGAAAATGTAGCATATTCAATTATGTCTAAAAAATAAATTCCAATATAAACTGGTATTTCATAAATTTTATTAACTATTTCATAATCTAACCATTGACAAATAAACAGTGATGATGCCATTCCCATTGAAATTATCAAAGCGGATATTTTATTAAATAATTTAAACAATAAAGTAAAAACAATAGAAGTTATAATTGATAATATATATAATTTAATAACAATATAAATTGTGTATACTATATTAGTGGTTTTAAATGACTCGATATATTTAATAGTTAAATCGCCATTAGAGAAAAAGTTAAAAAATGTTAAAAGAACTATAATAATAACTACAAATACAAGTGTATTACAAAAAGAAACACTCTTCAGTAATTCCCTTAAATACTTTTTCTTATTTTCAAATCTTATAATAGTCATGCTACTTTTTTCAAAAAAATTTATTATTAAAATATTTGATAAAATAATCATTGGTAAAAAACACAAAGTTATAAATTGTTGATATGTTAATGCCATTGAAAATGCTTCAAAATATCCACTTTTTGTATCTAAAGTAGAGCAAAAATATCCAAATACTAATAACGAAATTACAGAAAATATTTGAAGAAATTTATTGGAAATTATCGTAGATACCATTGAAAATATATATTTATTTTTCTGCATTAATAACCACATTCTCCTTATTCTCATATGTCCTCTTTAAAATATAAGATGTAATTATTAACAAAAGAATTGCATAAATGAACATATTTATAGCTGTTACACCCGAATCATAATGCCAAAAATTGAACAATGTCAAACCATTAGCAAAAAAATCACTATTAAATATATTAGATAAAATTGGTCCCACAATTATAGCAGCTGCAATTTGATACACAATAATTACTAAATATGAAATGACTGAAGATACTATAAAATTTTTATTTTTCTTTGAGAAAAGTAATCCAACATTAATACAAGCGATTGAAACAATAAATAAATTAATTGTCATCAATATTATTTTTATTGTTTCAGAAGCAATACTTCTTTCATTTGCAACATTTAAAATCATTCCAGAGGAATTATGACTATTCAAATCAAAGTTAAATTGAGTAATAATGCAAGAAAAAAGAAAGGTAATAACTACAAATAATGGAATTAATAAAGATGCTTTCCACGATTTTAAAATTTCCATATTAATATATTTTTTAAAATTTTCTCTAACAATGATATTTTTAAAAAAACCACTATGTATTTTTTTATGAAATGCTACACAACCAATAATAATTAATAATAATGGATATAAAAATTGAATTATTACAGAAATGCCATTTCTAAAATAATCATTTTGTTTAGTAAATACATCCATATGTGATGGGATTTCTATCTCGTGTCCTTCTTGTCGAAATTTTTCAGACATTTGAACTGAATTATTATAGTTATTTAAATATGTAATACTATCTATAACCAATACTGCTGTTAATAATAATATTATGATTAAAAATATTTTTTTCATATTTTATCCTCCCAAAATAAAGTGAGGATTACTTATAAAATTATTTTATACTTCATACTACTCTAACAACTTCTTACTCTCTTAATTTTACTACTTTAAAAGACTATTATAAACCTTTATATTGATTATATTCAGTTTCTGATAACCACCAAGTTCCATATTGTCCAGTAACTCCAATATGTATCCCAACTGTTCGCATTGCTAATTTTTTATTTCCAGCAAATGTAGCAATATATTGATGTCCCGAAAATAATCCACCATGAATTTGAAGAACCTTTGGATATGATGATGTAATATCAACATATTGCCAAGTAGAATTAATCCAACTGTCATCATTGCTTGTTCTGTGCGAAAGTTTAAAATCAATATCTCTATTTTTATATACGTTACCAATTTCTAAGATTTGGTTATCATATGTGTTTTTATACATTTCAGCTTGTACAGTTTCACCCTTTAATGCCTTTAGAGCATGGCTATATACTGTATAAGTCCAAGCAGAAACACCTGATTGCATACAAATAATACTTAAGACAAATGTTATTGCTAAACCTTTTATAAATTTAATAATGTCACTACTCTCTCAATTTTTATAAGTAATCCATAATTATTTTATCATAGTATTTAAAGTTTTGCAAACAATAACGATTAATGTCGACTGGCACGATTTAGTAATAAGAGCCTTTTTCTTAACCACTATAAATATACCGAATAATAAGGTAGATATATATTAAAACTTTTAATAAAAGTTCACGATGTTATTATATATAAATCCGATTATATTAGTTCATGTAAGTTATAAATTAGAATTTAGTAGATGTATAAAATCATAAAAAAATATCTGTTTTTATACTTTCCTTAATATTTGCTTACTACAAATTTATCTCATAATCATCTTTATCTTTATAAGTTTTTTTGCTAATTTTCAAATAACTTGGTGCTTCTACATAATCAAATAATTCATCTTCCTTTGTAGTTGCTTTTGCTATTTTAATAACATCATTCATATCAAAATCTTGATTATCATAATAGTCCTTTATTTCGCTTGTTGTAGCTTCTTTTGTAGGTTCGTTACCAATTTGTAGTAATTCCCTAAAAAAGTGTTTTATTGCCTCTAAAATAGCTTTAATATAAGATTTTAGATTATTATTTTCCTCTTGCAATTCATTATTCTTGTTTTTTAGATATTTTATTTCTTTTTTAATATTATTATTCTGTTTTTGCAAACTCTGATAACTTTCTGTATAACTATCTACCTCTTTAAATATTTGTTGTAATTTTGGTTGTACTTCCATAACTTTTTTTGTTTCATTAATAACTTTGTTCATACTGTCAAAAGTATCCTTTTTAACTTTAACAAACTCCTTATCAAAAATAGTTTCTTTATTTGATTTCATTTTGTTTTCTAAATCAGTCATAGTTTCATTTAATTTATCATTTCTAATATTTAAGGTATGATTCAGCTTTCTAGTAATTTTCTTATATTCTTTAATATTGATATTAACGTTATCACTATTTTTAATACCTCTTTCTAAGTCAAAACCTTTATCAGTTAGTCTTTTATGGTATTTGTCTTGTAATTCGCTTATATGAAGTTTATCTTTAATATATTGTTTCTTTGAAATAGTGTATCTTTCAGTATTAGTCCTTTTATCTAGTTTTTTAATTAATGGAATCACTACACAATGAATATGAGGAGTTTTTTCATCTAAATGAATTGACGAATGTAAAACTTGATCTTTTGTATAACCTAAATCTTGATAAACAAATTCCATACAAGTATCAGCCCATAGTTTTATATCATTTTCACTCATATCTTTAAAAAATTCATTTGTGGCTGTAAATAGTAATTCATCTGCTACTACATTTTTTGATTTGTTAAGCATTTGGTTAAAAGTCTTTTTTCTTTCAGTTCTTTCTGTTTTCATTCTTTCATCGTGTTCTTTTCGATATTCTAGTGTTTTACCATAAAAGCCTTTTACATACTTTTCACTTAATGGTACTAATTCAATATTATTACAAGATAGTTCTATTTTTATATCAGGATTAGACTTATAAGATTTTTTCTCTCTTTGATTATGAGAACCTACTTGTGCTAAATCCGATAATGTGTATATCGGCTCACTTCTAAATATTGCATAATTCATATATCACTCTCCCTTTCTTTTTTAAAATCAAAAAAAGATATGCCTTTACATACCTTTAATGGTTATAATTCCTTGTGATTATTGCATTTTTCTTTAGTGTGTATATTGAGTTCAAAGAGTAGCCTTAATTAGGACACTAGCTACTAAGCCGAAACTACTATTATTAGATGAACCATTCTCAGCTTTAGATTATCAAACCAGGTTAGCTGTGTCTGATGATGTTTATAATATAATAAAAAAAGAAAATAAAACGGTAATTATGGTTACCCATGATTTAGCCGAGGCAATAAGTATGGCGGATCGAATTGTGGTTATGTCAAGAAGGCCAGGCGTTATTAAAAATACATACGATATTAAACTTACTGATAAATCTACTCCGATTGAGAATAGAAAAGCTAAAGAATTTGCTTACTATTATGATTTGATATGGAAGGATCTTGATTTCCATGTATAGTGATGAACATAAACATTATTTAAAAAAAATAAAAATTAACCATATTTTAGTTAGAGTAACGCAATTATTAATTCTTATTTTTTTCTTTGTTTTATGGCAAATCTTAGCTGATACAGGAGTAATAAACACTTTCATTTCATCTAGTCCAAAAGAAATTATAAAAACAACTATTAACTTGCATCAAACTAATAATTTATATCAGCATATAGGTATTACAGTTTATGAAACAATTATTAGTTTTTCTTTAGGTACTTTAATTGGTTTTATAATTGCTTCTATCTTATGGTGGAGTAAGTTTTTAGCTAAGGTAATTGATCCTTACTTAACTGTCTTAAATAGTCTACCTAAGGTAGCTTTAGGACCGATTATTATTATTTGGATTGGAGCTAAAATGAGTTCTATTATTGTTATGGCTTTGCTTATATCAGTCATTGTAACAATTATTACAGTTTATCAAGGTTTTATTAGTACTAACCCTAATAAGTTAAAGCTAATGAAATCTTTTAAAGCCACTAATCGACAAATCTATTTTAAATTGCTTTTACCTAATAGTCTCTCAAATATTATTAGTGTTTTAAAAATTAATGTAAGTATGTCTTTAATCGGTGTTATTATGGGTGAATTTTTAGTTTCTAAACAAGGAATTGGGTACTTAATTATGTATGGCTCTCAAGTGTTTAATCTTAATTTAGTTATGACAGGAATTGTTATTCTATGCATTGTGTCAGCCTTAATGTATTATGGTATTGTTTATATAGAAAAAAAATTAATCAAAAAAGATTAATTTTTTTAATAATAAAAGATGAAGAAAACTATTACTAACTAATGGTCACGCCCTTAGTTCAACATCCTTTTTAAAGGCACCTATTTTCTTCATCTACCATAATATATTCATTATCATATAAAATGATACTATATTATTCTATAGTTACTAATTTATCAATATTATTGTCGCTTAATACTGATATTTAAAAGAAACAATCCGAAGGAATTATGTTTAATATAGTTTACTTTATTCATAAGTGCTATCTGTTATCATAAATACAATTCTACTTTTATGAAATTCTTCCTCTTTAGCCATTTTTTTCTCCTATAAACCACAATTATATTTGGATTTTCTATTGTATATTCCACAAGTATATTAAAATTTTATTTTGTTTTCATATCAATATTATATTTATTAACAACGCTAACAGCGTTAGCAACAAGTTCTTCATAAATATCTGTCGTTATAAAATTATAAGGAAATTCATCTTGTGAATCTGTCACTTCATATGCTATATTTACTTGGGTCTTTAAGATATCAGTTTTGCCTACTATTGCTCTTGACACTTGTTCATTGCTTAATATTCCAACATAGTAGGTGTAATCTTCTAAATCAATTCCTGATGAATAAGCTGAAAGCATAAATAGTTCCTCATCAGTTCTTTCGTGAATTCCAGTAAAATAATTTATTAAAACTCCATACGATATCATCATTTTTAATTTTTGGTTATTTGATATATTATTCAAACAATCAATTTTTGCGATTGTTTCAAAATATTTATGTTGCTTCTCATTATCAAGTTCACTTACTTTAGTAGTTAAAGCTAGTTTTTTATTATAAAAATTAAAATCAACTTCAATATTATCTAGTTGTTCCAAAACTTCATCAGTATCATAACTATCTTGAATTAAGAGTTGCTCTTTATCTAACTCTTTTTGCTTTATTAGTTCATCCTTTAATTGTTCATAGATTGATTTTTCTTTTATTAATTGCCAATTGATTAAATTATTCATATCTTTTTCTCCCTTTTTAATATTAAAACATATCTTATTTTTATCATTGTTAATGATATCCTCTAAAATACCATTTAAAGATAACAAACAATCTTTAATTTCTTTGTGGATCACAATATAATAATGAGGTTAATTTGCTTATATAATATCCCTCTTATTGATGATTAATATAGCATAATTATAATTACATTGCAAATTATAGAACTGAATACATAATAGTTCAATTTTATTATTGTTTAGGTAATAATGATTACAATTATACTTTGATAAAAAGAAAAGAACAACTATCAATTATTTTCTAATTGCTTTGCTAATAAATTAATTTTTTTAATTTATTTATTTCTGTTTCTTTTTTTGCCATATCTTCATTAATCTTTTCTCTAATTGTTTCTATTGTTTTTGTAAAACTAAAGTCTGCAGTCGTTGTATTAATATAAGAATTAGTATGAGGATTATATAGTGGTTTTCTTATATTTCCTTCTTCATCAATAAAACAAACTATATCACAAACATTATCTGAACTATTATTGTATGGGTCGTATGGGATTCTTAAAATCGCCTTTGCAAATCTTTCTTTTTTATTATCATCATATTGTTCAAAATTTTCAATGGTTGTAAATTTTTCAGAAATAAGTTGCCCTTTTACAACGTCATATAGTGCTTCAAAACCACTATTGAAAGCATCATTTTTTAATTTAATGGTTGTCTCATTAACCCTATCATATTCCCAAGCAGACAATTCAGCAACCATGTCAGCTTTTTTTCCATTTATCTTATAATGAAGATGTTTATAGCCTGCAAGATTACCACATATAATTTTTACAATAACATTTCCTTCTGGAAATAGTTNNTTACAGTATCGAAATCTTCATCGATTACACCTTTCAGATTAATATCAAGAGCTCTCCAGAAACCCTGACCAGCCTTAACAGATTTAGTAATTGTTTCTTCAACAACTGCATAACCATTTTCAAAATTAACACTTGATTTCGGAAGTTCGATTGTATCATGCTCAAATTCTATTATGAATTTTTTATTATTTTCCATAAATAAACTTTCACCTCATTTAGTTATCTATTATATCACTTATTTATTACATGTCTACATTGATTTATAAAATGTTTTAATTGTTTTTTTATAATTTAAAACTAATAAAATTTTTTATATATTTTTTATAATAAAAAAATCAATCATAGATGATTGACCTATATATCAACAAATGGTGCCGCAACCGCGAATTGAACACGGATTAAAGCCTTACCATGGCCTCGTAATACCATTATACTATTGCGGCAATAAGGCTAACAGCCATTTCTTTGCATATAACTTATATAACTTGGATCAGTTATATAGTCACTATTACTATTATTAGAATAATTATTAGCTAATTCCTCTTTTAAACAATTATACATGTCATTAATTTGTAGTTTAAATTTATTGTCATCAAAATTACTAACATTTAAATAATATCTAATTTGCTTGCTATTGTCAACTATATCTTTAAATTTTATAAATTTAATATCAAAATCATCATTTTTTATAAGTTCAAGAAAGTGATTAATTAAGTGTTGCGTTATTTGATAGTCTTTACTTCGACTGTTAGTTTGTTTAGTAAAAGGAATTACTATCATTTCATTTTCACCATATTTTATTTTTTCAGCTGATAATAAAACCTCATTATGTTTTAAAAAAACATAATTAAAATTATTGATAGATATTTCATTTTTTATTTGATATTCTTTATCGTTAATTACTAAAGTATCCATCATATCAATCTCCTTAAGTAATTATATCAAAAAAAATAAAAAAAGTATAATAAATATACTTTTAACGTTTTGAAAATTGTGGTGCTCGTCTTGCTGCTTTTAGTCCTGGTTTCTTACGTTCTTTAATTCTTGAATCTCTACATACAAAACCAGCTCTTTTTAAGATGGTACGGAAGCTAGTTTCACTACCTTCATTAGCTTCATCATATACAAGTAAAGCTCTAGTAATACCTAATCTAATTGCTCCAGCTTGACCAGTGAAACCTCCACCTTTAACTTTTACTTCGATATCGAAAGACTCTTCTGTATTTGTTGCAACTAAAGGTTGTTTTAAATCCATAACATTAGTTTCATATGGGAAAAAGTCTCTAACATCTCTATCATTAACTGTTATTTTTCCTTTGCCTGGTGTCATTTTAACTTGAGCACTTGATTCTTTTCGGCGCCCTGTCCCTAAAAACACTTTTTTATTAGTCATTTAAACCCTCCTTAGTCTATTTTCATTTCTGCAGGTTGTTGTGCTATATGTGGATGTTCATCTTCTGCATAAACGAATAACTTTCTATACATTTGTCTTCCAAGTCTTCCTTTTGGAAGCATTCCTTTAACTGCTCTTTCGATCATTTCTACTGGATATTTTTCCTTCATAACACGTGCTGTTCTCTCTCTTAATCCTCCAGTATGTCCACTATGATTGTAATAAATTTTATCATCTAACTTGTTCCCTGTTAAATTAACTTTTGAAGCATTAATAATTATTATAAAATCGCCGCAATCAACGTTTGGTGTAAAAGTTACTTTATGCTTACCGCGTAAAACATGTGCTGCTTTAGAAGCGATACGCCCAAGATTCTTATCTTTTGCATCGATAACATACCAATTACGAACAACTTCTTCTTTTTTTTGTAAATANNAAATAAGAATTTTTCATGTTTCTTTCCTTTCTCCTATACATAGAGTAAGTAGTCCCAATACTTACTTATGTGGGATAAATAAATGTACCAATTAGAATTGTACTAAAAAAACACAAGAATGTCAATAAAAATATATGTTTTTTAATGATTTGTCATGCTTTTTACTGTTTTTTTAGACTAAATATTAAAATCTGCTTTTTGTAGATTTTAATAATAAACATCTTTTAAATATAAACCCTCTGGGTTAGCAGTTATTCCGGCCTTACGTCTATCTTTTGCTTCCAAAATTGGAATGATATCTTCACTTTTTCTTTTCCCTTCACCTATTTCAATTAATAAGCCTACCATATTTCTAACCATATATCTTAAGAAACCATTTCCTAAAAAACTAATGACTATTTTATTAACATTTTTGGTATCCCTAATTAATGAGGTTTGGGTAATTGAACGAACAAAGTCTTCTTTATCGTCATCGGCTTTGGAAAAAGACTTAAAATCATGAGTTCCTTCTAGGTATTTCAAAGCTCTTTCTATTTCAACAACATCTAATCTTTTATTATGCTGGTAAATATAATCTTTTTCAATTGGATCATATTCCCCCATATTAATTTTGTAAATATATTCTTTACCACGAACATTATACCTGGCATGAAATTCATCGGAAGTTTCTTGTATTTGTTTTAGATAAATATCCTTAGGTAATAGACTATTTAATGCGTGTCTCAACTTTTCAATTTCAATGTCCATTTCTAGATCAAAATGAGCATATTGGTTTAAAGCATGAACCCCAGCATCTGTTCTACCAGAGGCATGGATATCGACACTTATGTTATTGTTGATTGTTTTTAATGATTTTTCGATTTCTCCTTGAATAGTTTTTACCCGCGATTGTTTTTGATATCCCTTATATTTTGACCCATCGTAAGCAAATCTAATCATGTATCTCATCTTATTACCTCTTTTGCTATTATAACGACTAGAAGGCTTATATGTATTAAAACCATATAAGTTTCCCCTAACCCCCACTTGTGTTCACGAAATTTCACTCTTTTATTATTTATGTTATAATTCCTTATTTCCATTACTTCGGCTAAAGTATCTGCTTTTTTTATAGATAAGTTGAACATTGGAAAAACAATTGATTTAATTGCAATTAATTTTTCTTTAATATTACTATTATAAAAATCAATACCACGGCTTGCTTGTGATTTTATTATTTTATTGGCTTCATTATTTAAAATCGGGATAAATTTTAAACTTAAGCTAAGTGACAAAGCAATTCTATTAACTGGAACCTTAATTAACTTCAATGGAGCTAAAAACTTTTCAAAACCATCAACTAAATCGTTTGTTGTAGTTGTTAATGTCAAGAGTGTCGAATATAGAACAACCGTAACTAATTTAATAACTATTAATAAAGTTGCTATCCAATAAACTTTAAAAATTAAATTAATTATAATAATGAAAATAATTAATGTTTTTAAACTACTAATGGGTTTTATAAAATTGCGAATCGGAATATTTGTTAATAAAGCTAAAATTAAAGCGAATAAGAACAGTATCATGTTTATCTCAACAACATTGGTTAAAAAAGTCATAATAGTGAGAATAAAAATACAAATAATTTTGGCTAATGGATTCATATCGTGAAAGACAGAATCAACATTGATGTATTTACCAATAGTTACATTATTTAACATAACGATACACATCCTTTATTAAATCATTTATATCATCGCGATGCCCTAGTTTTATTCCCTTTTTTTCTAACACAAGATTAGAAAACTCAATTATTTTTGGTATTCTAATCCCATATTTCTTTAGCTCTTTTTCTTTGGTGAATACTTCATATTTATCTCCACTTAAAACAATTTCTCCTTCATTTAAGACTACTATATAATCAGATATTTTATGAATCATATCAACATCATGACTAATAATTATTATTGTTTTATCATGAAATGCCTTTAAACTTTTAACTAATTTAATAAATTTGTTTTTTCCTTGACTATCTAATCCAACCGTTGGCTCATCAAATATTAAAACTTTAGGTGCTGCAATTAAAATAGAAGCAATAGCTACTTTTCTAGCTTCACCACCACTTAATTTATAAATTTCTTTATCTAAATATTTTGAACCTAATTCAACCATTTTTAGGACTTCAATAATCTTTTCATCATCAATATCTATTTTTTGTAATTTGGCACTGAACATGATTTCCTCTCTAACCGTTTTATGAAACATTTGATCTTCGGGAAATTGAAAAACCATACCAATATTGCTACGGAGTTTATTGATTCCATAAATTCTTTTATCTTTAGAAATAGTCAGGTTATCAACAATAACTTCACCGTTAGTAGGTATAATTAAAGCATTTATCATCTCAATTAATGTGGTTTTTCCACTGCCACTTTTTCCAATAATAGCATTGATTTTATTTTTTTTGAAATTAATATCAATATTCTTTAAAGCAATTTTTTCTAATGGCGTTTTTTTGTGGTAAATATATTCTACATTATTAAAACTTATTTCCATAATGTATTCACCATCTTTTCCATATCTAAAATGTTTTTGTCTACTAGGTCATAAAATTTTAATTTATTTGATAGTTCGATCATAAATGGCATTTCAATGCCGGCCTTAGCAAAGATTTCTTCTTCTTTTAATACCTTTTCTTTTTTACCTTCGATAACGATTCTTTTTTTATCTAACAATACAATATTGTTACTATATAAAACATCCTCCATATTATGGGTTATATTTATAATTGTAGTTTTATTTTTTTTATTCATCTTTTTAAGAATTTTTAACAATTTATCTGAATATTCGTTGTCAAGCATAGCAAACGCTTCATCTAAAATTAAAATGGAAGGTTCTGCTACTATCGCACTAGCTAAAGCAACCAACTGTTTTTCACCACCACTTAAATTAGCTGGATCAGAATATAATAATTTTTCTATTTTTAATTCCGTAACGACTTTTTTAATTTTTTCTTCTATCGCAGATTTTGCTAAATTACTATTTTCTAAAGAAAAAGCGAGATCATCAATTACGGTTTCAGCAACAAAGCAGTTGTTTGGATTATCAAAAACCACTCCAATATCTTTCCTTATTTGCGTAAGATTTTCTTCATTTAGTTTTAAACCATTAATTGTAATATCAGCATTTGTTTCGACTAATCCTAATAAAATTTTAACCAAGGTACTCTTACCACTACAGTTTGAACCGATTAAGGATACAAAGCTACCTTTCTTTATTTCGAGGTTTAGGTTATCAAAAATTAAATTTTCATCATAACTAAAAGTAAGATTTTTTATAATAATTGCGTTTTCCATAGAACCACCACCTGATAGATATATTATAATATATTTATGTTTCTTTTACAACAAAAAAGAAAGAAACCAATTATTTTCGTTTCCTTCTTTGAATACTATAAATTTTCTTTAATGTTATTTTGCTAGGTAATAACATACTTACTTTGGACAGAATTTTGTTACTACAACCTGGTATTATTACTACTTTTCTTTTGAACATCTTATCAACCGCAGATTCTGCAACTTTGTAACTATCCATCGCCCTAGAATGTTTTTTGATACCCATATTTTCATTAAAATCAGTATTAATTGGACCTGGACATAAAGCACCAATATATACATTACTACACTCTTGCCTTAGTTCTTCATGAATAGCTTCGGTAAGCTTAAGAACATATGACTTAGACGCATAATAACTTGCCATCATTGGTCCACCAGGAGTAAATGCTGCTGTTGATGAAACATTCAAAATATAACCTTCATCCTTTTCTTTGAATTTTTTTAAAAATAATTTAGTTAAGGTATGAACAGTTTTTATATTTAAGTCAATTAAGTCTAGCTCATGATCAATTTTAGTTTCGGTGAAGTTCCCATATACCCCAACTCCGGCATTATTAATCAAAATATCTATATTTTGTTTCTTTATCTTATTAAATAATTTCATGCAATTAAAAGTACTAGAAATATCCATTGCTATTATTTCAACTTCTGTTTCTAATTCTTTTTTTAACTCTTCTAAGCAGTCTTTTCTTCTTGCTACTAGAATTAAATCATATCCTTTTTTACTTAATACCCTAGCTAGGTCTTTTCCTAAACCAGAGCTAGATCCTGTTATTAATGCCTTCATTCTATCACCTATTTATCAAATTTAAGCCACAAAACATCCTTTCCTTCTAAATCCGTTATTTTTAATTCATACAATCGACCACGAAAATGTTGACCATCTTTTTTATTAGATCTACCAATATAATTATTAAATATCAATCCATCAAATATTGCTTCATCCGTTTTAAACTTACAGTTAGTACTATCAACCCATTTATCATCTATTAATTCTTTTATTTGTAATTGATAATAACCATCTGTTTTCTCTATTTTGATTTTTTTAGTATCATACTCTTTTATTTCTGTCTCATATAAAAAGCAAGTATAGTTGTCCCAATCTTTTTTACCTTTTAGAAAGGAAAACTCAATTTTGTTGGTATTACTAAAATTATGAAGATTAATATTCTGCTTTTTTTCAACATTTGTAAAATCAAAAATTCTAGAAAATTCATTAAAATTATACCACATAACTTTATAATCAATATTGAAGCCATCAGATAAATTGTATTTTTTAGTAAAATCATCAATCTCTATGTAGTCTGTATAATCAAACTCTAAATAAAATTTCTTTTCCTCATCAATTTTCATTTGCGTTCCTGAAACGTTAATTGTTATATCATTACCAGAGTAATCACCAAATTTTTCCTCGGGAATAACTAAGCATTCAAAGACTTCTTCCTTTACCTCAGGATGTGTCGATTTAGCAATAAACCTTATTGGTATTTCGAAGTTTTGTTTATTCATCTCATAATCAGAAAAAATTAGTTCAACTCTAACACTGTGGATATTAAAATTGCCACCTTTGATAGTACCCAGCTTAGGATGATTGTTTGATTGCCCATCAATAAGTACTTCTATATCTCGGTTATTTATTCCTTCAACCGAAAACTCATAATCAATATCCCCAGTTGCATAGTCTATCTGATTGCTATTTGAAATCAAAAACTCAAAATAAGCTCTATTGTCTTTATTTATCGTCGCAACCTTATATTTGTTTCCCTCTATTAAATAATGCCTTTCACTTGCTGAAAAGTAATATTTTGTATTAAAACCTTTAAAAAACACTATAACGATAACTAGTACTAGGGTAAGAATAATTAATAAATTTTTAATGAATTTCATAATCTCAACTCCAGTATTACTTTGTCATCATTGTTTTCTAGTAAAATTATAGCATAAGGTAATATTAGTGTCAATTAAAGTGAAATCAAAAAAGATGCTATTTCGCATCTCCTTCAACTAATTCTAATATTACTACTAAAGCATCGTCGCCTCTTCTTTCAGATAGCTTTAGTATTCTAGTATACCCACCTTCGCGTTTAGCGTATCTTGGTGCTAAATCGTTAAAAACTTTTTTAACAACAGTATCATCGTTGTATAAAAATGCTAAGGCTTTTCTTCTTGCTACTAACGATCCATCTTTACCGTAAGAAATCATTTTATCAACAAATTTACGAACTTCTTTAGCTCTTGTTTCAGTTGTTTCGATTCTCTCATTCATGATAACATCCTTAGTTAGATTGGCAAGCATACTTCTTCTGTGTTTGTTAGAACGTCCTAATTTTCTATAAGCCATAATTTCCCTCCTAACTAATCTTCATCTCGAAATCTAAGTCCAAGTTCTTTAATTTTATCTACTACCTCTTTTAAAGACTTTTTACCTAAATTACGTATTTTCATCATTTCTAATTCGGTTTTTTCAGTTAAATCTCCTAAAGTGTTGATTCCTGCTCGCTTTAAGCAGTTATAGGCTCTTACTGAGAAATCTAAATCATCAATTGATGTTTCTAATTTTTTAAGTTTTGTATCTTCTTGCTTTGCGTTCATAACGCCTGTTAAATCAGCAATTTCACTTAAGTTAGTAATAATATTTAAGTGCTCAATTAAGATTTTTGCTCCCAACGACATTGCATCCTCTGGCCTTAATGATCCGTCGGTATGAACTGACATAATTAGCTTATCATAACTTGCGTTTTGCCCAACACGAGCCCCTTCAACCTCATAACTTATTCTTTCAACTGGTGAGTAAATCGCATCCATTGGAATATAGCCAATTTTATTATTTTCAATAAAATCTTTATTTTCGTTAGAAGGAACATACCCTCTACCGTTTGCAACTATTAATTCCATGCTTAATTTGCCTCCACTTGATAGATTAGCAATTACTTGACTAGGATTGATTATTTCAACATCCGAATCAATTTCAATATCAGCGGCTGTAATTGTCCTTTCTTCAGAAACGGTTAAGTGCAATACTTTTGTTTCCTCAGAATGATTTTTTAACACAACATTCTTCAAATTTAAGATGATTGATGTAACGTCTTCAACAACGCCTTCGATTGTTTGAAATTCGTGCATAACACCGTCGATTTTAACAGCAACAATGGCGCTCCCTGGCATACTTGATAACATTACTCTTCTTAAAGCATTACCGATTGTTGTTCCAAAACCTCTTTCTAAAGGTTCTAGTTCAAATTTTCCATAATTATTATTTTCAACATATTCTGTTATTTTATATATTGGTTTCTCAAAATTTAACATTTTCGCACTCCCTTTCTTTTAGCCACGTGGACGTTTTGGTGGACGACATCCATTATGTGGAATAGGTGTCACGTCAGTTATTGTTGTAATTTCAAGTCCTGCGGTTTGCAATGAACGGATTGCTGTCTCGCGACCTGATCCTAAACCTTTTACATAAACTTCAACTTTTTTCATTCCCATATCAGAAGCTGCTTTTCCAGCTGCCTCAGCTGACATTCCAGCTGCAAATG
>LFRM01060345.1_pt1 | contig 26148 bp, 38 predicted proteins | sample 618341 | NCBI WGS metagenome assembly LFRM01 (sample SAMN03654438, study PRJNA283298) | anaerobic digester metagenome | isolation source: pool of bioreactors CSTR01a, CSTR02a, and CSTR03a thermophilic anaerobic... | place: Denmark: Kgs. Lyngby | collected 2014-05-21 | reverse complement strand
CCAACACCATATGCGCACATGGCACTCATTAGTTCTAAGAACGTTGAAGCATTTGCACTTTGCTGTTTTCGTTTAATTGCATCTCGTAACTCGCGCTTTTCTCTAAACTTTTTTGCGCGCGGAGTTTCGTCTTCTGGTATAGGCTCAATAAAAGGCATTTTATTTTGTAAACGAAGTATATTTTGAAAATCATCAAAATTTTTTTCATTTAAAATGCGTTTATCTAATGGAGAGCCAACAATAATTTGACGTACAGATGGAAGAATCGTGACTTCTTCTCTAATAAAAGTAGCAAAAGCTTTTTCTACTTGTTCTTCAACTTCTTTATTTAATCCACAGCTAACCATTAAATACTCAAATGGTGTGGGTACTTGACTTATATCAAAGTCATCGCCATGAACATTTCTAGTTTTTTGAATTATAAAACTTCTATCTATTGTTAAAAGTTGGAGAGCCATATCATATTGTCGCTCCAATACCAAGACCTGTCCAACTGTTAAAGGAAAAATAAAACATATATCATTAAAATTATACGGCGCATTAATATAGGCTAATCCCTCGACTATATCATTTGAATAAATCAAGAGTAAATCCCATTCTATAACAACACATTTCATCAGTAATTGAATCTAACTCAAAATCAATTGAGCGTAATGTTCCAATTCCACCCACTCTTTTCCCATCTAATAGTTCGTCTATATAAGACATAATCAAGAAAGGTCTAAGTTCGTCTCCTTCAATTACCCATTGTGTGTAAGGAATATATATATAAAAATAAATAGGAAGAACCAGTATTTCTTTGTTATAACCATCTCTTGCGCCGCCCACTAAAGACATAACTAAAATACATTTTGTTGTTTCATGCGCGCCAACTCTAGGCGTAAAACGAACGACATCTCCCAATAAAATTTTTGTGTTATCAAAATCTGGATGTGCGAGAGGGTCACTATCTATATAATAGAGTACTTTACAAAGTTCTTGGCTAGATAGAAGTCTTTCCGCAATTTTTTGAAGAATTCCACTTAATTCGCGATAATTTCTAACTGCCATTATTTCGACCCCCAAAATCCGCCAGGACTATCAATCTGGTCTTCTTTATTTCGAACCAAAGTAATATCTGCAGTTACATACTGTACACCTGGAACGGTCTCGCAATCAAAGCCTGAAACGACAAAAGCTCTTGGACTTCCATCTAATAAACAATAATATTCTCTTTGTATGTTCTCATTGTATTTCATTATAAGATTTAAATAGTTTTGAGATTCCCTATATGTCGAGCCGCCAATATTTCTAAAAATATCTTTTACAAGATTATCTTTAATACTTGCGACGTTAACATAGGCTTGATACTCCCTCTTATTTTTATCATACCATGTTAATACTCTATCTAAGAGATATACCTTATATTTGTTATATCCCATAGTATCATTGTTGTCTTTAAAGGTAATTAACCATTTTTGTTGCGCGCCAGTAACTGAAGTTACATCTAATAAAGAGCCAGTTTTTAATTCTATGTCTTTTGAAGTTAGCATATAACTAACTATATTTTTCTCGTCTCCACTTCCAGGTTGAAGTGAACCAATATAGTTCTTATGCTCACAAGAAAAATCAACTTTGTAAATTGATTTCATAAGAAAGTTTTCAAAATTATGCGCTTTACTATTTAAAATTCTTTCCTGTCGTGTATTGCCATGTTGATTAATTCTTTGAAGGTAGACATCCTCGTAATAAGACATATCTATTCCTCCATTGTTCCAATCAAATTCATACAATCCAATATTGTAGTTCTAAAATATTGAAAGCGCAAATAACGACAAGAACTTAATTTTATAAAAACGGCTTCATAGTTAATAGTTCGATATTCAGGTGGAAAACCGATTAACTCAACTATTACATTATCTAAAAAACGTTCCCAATTCGGGTTGTTCTTTTCTCTTTCTCGAAGAACTCCATATAATTTACCTTTAAATTTATCAAGATATGCTTGATGAACCTCTTTATTAACAGTGTATTTTTCATTCATTAATTATCACCTGCCAAACCACTGTACCTGTAAGGACGCCCATTGGGCGCACGGTAATAATTATGCTGAAGTTTATCAGCTGTTTTTATTGAAGATTCCAATAAATTAGTGAGCTTATCAACATAGTTTGCTTGAGAAAAATCAGACTCCCCATATTGATCACGAACCTTCTCCCATGAGTTAACATTTCGACTTAGCCATTCTACTTTCATATAATTAGCTATTAATTGAACCTCTTGCGCGCCAAGCTCATTGAGAAAACCTTCGCTATCCTGTTCATAAAGATTTACTCTAGGGAATTTTATATGTGCAATTGCGCTATCAAGAATTGTTTTCCAGTCAGCTTGAACTGCCGCCATGTCGTCAGTCCATGCCCAAGAGTCTTCTTCTATTTTAGATAAAAAAGCATCATATACTGTTTGATAGGGAGTTAGTGCCATAAATTACACCCCCTTAGTTTCCTCTTCATCTTGACTAAACTCTATTGCTTTAATAAGATCAATACCAGTTTTTTCTTTAAGTATCATTAACTTATCCATATTAATGGTTTTATCTTCAATGGCCATATCAACGAGTCCTAAAACTTGCTCGTGAGGTAACTCCTCAACAGTATTTTTAAACTCTTCTATGCCCGCAGCTTTAAGAAGTCTAGTCATTTGCGCCGGCTTGAGTATAGTAACAAAAGGTTTTTCAGAGTCTTCATCTTCAAGTCCAAGTTCAACTCGAATTTCTTTTTCTTCTATAAAAAGTATTCCGTCATCTAAAAACACTTTAAAACCAACATCATAAACGGCTTCTTGTAGTACCTCTAAAGTAACCTTGTGAGACGCATTTTTCTGCCATGTGCGCCGAAACTTTATGTCTGGAAGTACAACTGTAACTTNNCATGCTTAGTAGTGTTAACTACTGTTCCTTTAGTTAGATCCATAATATAACTCTCCTTTCTCATATATAAAATACTGGGGAGGAGTTAACCTCCCCATAAAGCTTACCTTAAGTAAGACTTGCGTTGTAGTAAATAGCCCAGTTGTGGTAAGAAGTAATTCCTACACCAAACTTCTTATAGGCCTGAATCTCCATAGAGTTGTCGCGATTTTCAAAGTCCTTAACAATGGTGTTGCCTTCAAGAACAATCTTAACAACCTTCTCACCGCCTGTAGGGAAGATATAGGCGTACTTAGGATTGATAACCTTGGTGGCATTATCAACGTCTGTAAAGGACATAGGCAGACGAACAATGGGTGTGCCACGGAAGACGGTAACATAACCGGTCTCATGGATAGAGTTGAGGTCAGCAGCGTGTGCCCAATTGGTAGAACCAACTGTAACAGCGTCAGCGCCCATAGATGCAACAAACTCAGAAGATGCGAAAATAACAGCGCCAGTGCCATAAGCACGAACGGTATTGCAAAGCTTAAAGAGTTCTGCAGCGTCATAAGAGTTAGAGTATTTGGTGTTAGCAGGACGAGTAGCATTAACGGAAGCCTGAAGTGCGGCCTGAACCTCTTCAAGAACCTTATCAACTAAACCTTCGGAAATAACATCCATATAGTCGGAAATTACTTCGTCACCACAGATAAGACGCTCAAAGTCTATATATGCGGCGCCGCCAATAGCCTTGGGATAGATATCAAATGTACGGGTATCAAGACGGAAAGTCTCATATACACCAGAAACGCCAACGCGAGTTAAGAACTGCTTTGCGCGCTGTTTACCAACCTTCTGGGTAAAGGATACACGAACACCGTGATCAACCTGCTTAATTTCAGCAAACTGACCCATTATATCAAGAACACGATTGGGAACAACTTCGTCCGCAACGGTCTGGATTATTTCAAAAATGTCATATTTGTTTCTACGGAAACTATTGTAGTCACCAGCGAGAACATTTAATTCCTCGCGCAAGGCAGTGTTAACATCAGATGTATTCTGAAACTCTGCAGGTGCATCAGATGGTGCCTTATCTCTTGCCGCGCAAATAGCGAGGTCTTTTAAGCCTTTTAAAGTAGCCATTATATAAATACCTCCTTAAGCAGTAACAATGAACTGAACAGCAGGATTGCCGTCAGGCATTGTGGTTTTCTTTACAACGGTAAGAACAGGGCCAGCCGCGGGTGCAGTAGAAGTAATAGCTATTGCGCCAAGTGCGGTATCAACTCCACCATAAAGAGGAGCAGAAGTAACTGCAGCAAGTGCACTTTCAAAAGCAGTTAAAGTTGCGTAAGTGGCTGTATCTGCAGCGATGCAGTTTGTGGTAAACTTATCACCAATGTCAAGATAACCGACACGAGGATAGAAACCATCTACACCATCATTCTTAAAGTTCTTTAATCCCTTATTGAACGGATCATAAAGCTTTTCAGCGGTATACACAATACCAATAGGACGAGTTTCAGTTGTCTTTACCAAGTCGATAATACCGTTAGGCTTATCGACGGCAACGAGCATACCGTTTTCAAGGGGCATTGCAGAGAAAGCCACGCCAGGTGCGCACTGAGCTTCTACGCGGCCATCGCGCATGAAGGCACAGTTTTGTGGTTCAAACTGACCATAGCTATCTTCATTATAGAATCTTTTGTTAGCCATTTATTCATTTCCTCCAATATAAATTATTGTTTTTTATGTTTCATAATAAGTTTAGTAGCTTCAGAAAGATTTTCGCCGCCACCAGTAGGAATATAACCAGGATCAGCCTCAGGTTCTTTAGAGAACACACTAGGATTTTCCTCCATAGTAATAAAGGCAAGTTCTTTCTTTAAGGTAACTAAATCATACTTATCTTTATTCTCAACAAAAGGAGCAAGAACTTCTTCAGTTAAGAGTGCGCTATAACGAGTTATAACTTCATCTTTTTGTGCGCCCTCAATTTCATTCTTATACTCCTTAAGAGTAGAAAGCTCACCAGTCAAAGATGTTATTTCAGCTTCTTTTTCAGATATAGTTGCGGCATGGGCAGCTTGAACTTCATCTATTTCGTTTATTTTTTCAAATAAAGCATCAGCGGCCTCGTTGAGAATTTCTGTTTCGGCGCAAAAATCAGCCTGAACAGTATTTAAATCTTCAGTTAATATCTCTATTATGTCGTGAGCGGCAGTGTAAACTTCATCAACCCTCTCAAATGTGTTTTCATTGGCCGCCTTAAGAAGATTAAGTGCTTTATATTCTGTTTCAGTAATATCAACCACTTTACAATATTCTTTTTCGCCTAATGAAACAGTATCTGCAGAGTCGTCTTTCTGATAATACCAACGACAATAATTGCCATTCTCATATTCAAAGCAAAGTGCGTAATCATCATAGATTTCACAAATGCCATAATTAACTGTCCAGTCGCCTTCACGATTGTAGTTAATATTGATTAAATCAAACAGCATATCATGTTTGGTGTTATCAGAGAGTTTGAAATTAATTTTTTCCATTCTTTTTCCTCCCTCTTGAGTGTCAACTAAATTTTTTAGCTTGGTATATAAGGAGAAAAATTCTGCACCCTCAAAACAAGGTTCAACTTCATCTCCTAATGCTTGCAGTCCCAAAAAACAGCCTTCAGTATAAACATACATACGTTTTCCATCTATCAGTCGCCACTCGCCTTTAATAGACTTCGTATATATTTCCATAGACTGTCCTTTACTGGGAATCTCTTTGGCTTCAGGATAGATAGCCGTAAATAATAACACATCAGCGCAGGCGTAGTTTCTAACTACACCGTCACTATCTAAATGGTCTTCCCAAGTTAAATTATAATCTTGTGGAACTACTCCATATATGCGACCTTCTGAACGCCTTTCCCCATGATCAGAAAAGTCGTCTTCATCATATATTCCTTTTACAGGAGTATATGCTAAAGTTGATAATAATTTATCCGCGAACTCATCTGTTATATAGGTAGAATTTCTATTAGCATACTTATACAAAATCCGTGCTCGCGCAAGAGACATAGTCTGGGAGTAAGGTGTTACTTCGCCATACACCTCTACATTAAAAGTAGAATTTATTCGTGGCATTATTCACCACCTCCATCTATATTTTCAATTGTCTTTTCTTGTACTTCTGTTTCATTCTTTTTTGGCGCGCCGCCTTCGCCGCCATTCTCACCAGTATTTGAATTTTTTCCTTGGGTATAAGATAGATTTAGCGGCTTTAATAATGTTTCTAAATCTAGAACATCATTTTCAAGAATCTTTAAATCTATTAATTGTTTTTGAGTTATACCACAGCCTATTGCGGGCAAAAGAAAACTATAGCCGGCTGTAGCTAACTTATATGTTTCATCTATATAATCTTGCGCATGATAATGAGTAATAGGTAATATTACAAAATCATACTCAACGCCACTATTAGATTTTTTTTCATTCAATAAATTTTTAAAAAGTAAAGAATATTGATTGGCTAAATTCATCATTAAAGTCATATCATTCTTTATTGAAAAATCAAGCGAAGTATTTCCATCTGCAGAAAAAAGACTTGGGCTCGCGCCTGCCTCAGAATAAATTAGCTTCTTAAAAGTATCTAAATTTGAATTCACAGTTTTGCGCGCGTCCGTAAGGCCTTCTACTTTAACATCAGCATAAGTAGTTAATACATCAAGGTCTTCGTTTTTGCGCAGCATTGTACAGGCACCGCGATGGAGTTCTTCTGCTTCTTCAGGTTCAATGATAAATTCACCATCATTTTTAATACCTAAATGTTGAACAAGAATCTTTTTTAACTCATTTTTTTCTTTTTTAACTTCAATTTCACGATAAGACTCAAAGTTGTCTATCGCAGAAATAGTGTTAATAAAGAAGGGGCGCGCATCATTTAGTTTTAAGTAAATACCTAGCCCCTCTGGTAAGATAACCCACTTTGAACTCTTACCTGCGACGTAATCATAATATCCTTTACGAACTTCTTTTGGATATCTTTTTAACGCTATTTTACGTTGTTCTTTGTCAGTAAGAGTTGAAAAGAACTCAACATTAAATTCAACAATATCTAGTCCAGAAAAGCCTTTGAAACGAGTTCGACAATAATCGAAAGACAAATCCATAACTGATATCTGTCCTTTCTTTTCAACAAAGCATCCATAGTAGCAACCATTAACTAAAACTTCAATTGCTGAATGGGCGCAAAATCCAGGTATATCTAAATCTTCACAAAAAGATAAAGCTTCATAATATTTAGTTTTTGAACTCGTATTAGTTTTCCTTTTAAAATGAGGTATCACAAGATAAGAATAAGTTAAGAGATACCCATAGTAGAATATGATTCTTCGATAAAAACCACTAGTATTAAAATAAGAATAGGATAACTCTTTCATTGCTGAAGGGTCATTTTGACTAATAATATCCTCAACTTGCTTTGGAGTATATGATCTAATTCTATTGGTTTTAGTATACCCACTCCAAGCAGATGAAGTCTTATAACTACTCTCACTTGTCGCTATCATATTGTCTACAGAAGATTTAAAAAGGGCAACTCTATTGATATCATCCAATTGTTTAACCCCCACTATAAAACATTAAAGTTCTATTTTTACTACGACGTTTTCTTTTTTTGTTCATTTCTTCCTCAAGCTCTTTAATTCTCCATAAGCCATATTCAACACAATGTTAAATTGTAGACTATATCTTACAATACAAAGCTGTATTGCCACCTCCGCTTCCACACCCAGAATTTCACTGGATATGTACTCTCTTTCGAGATAGTCGTTGCACTTTCCTACATAGTAGGCTTAGCACAGGATTCCCCCATTAGGTTGGCTTATTCCCCAAGGGTATTCCCTGTTAGCAGATAACTAAAAAATTACCCACACCCTAGTTGTCTAGGTTCAAAGGTGAAGCGCCTAAAGAATAACAATCTAGAACTCTTTCATATTTTCTATTCAATCGAGTTGCTTCGGTTGAATTGTCATACATCATATGTAAAATGCGAAGAACATCTTTTTTTCCGCTTATCCTTAATTCATATGTAATTTTACTTACAGAATTTTGGGACAAAGAAAGATTTTCTTTTCCCAAATATTCCTTTAATGAAGTTAGAAAAGAATAACTTCCTACCCAAGAGAGGTAGTATTTTTTTTGATTTTTTTGATAAGATATACATCCATCTCCATCAAAATATCCTCTAATAAAATGTGGCATTAACTCATCTGAGAAATTAGGAAAAGGAATACCTTTATAGGTTTTATTTGACACCATTCCTAAAGAATTTAAATCATTAACAAGCTTTTCGTCACCAATAGAAAAGAGATAGCTAAAACACTCTTTTGACCACCTAGGNNCTTTACTCTCTGTTATCTTATGATTAATCGCTCCGATTGCATTTTTAAATTTTTCTACGTGTTCTCGGTCTTTTAAACTTAGACCAAGCACTTTGTTTTCAGATGAGATTGTTCCATCACTTAATAAAACTCCATACCAATAAGCTTTTTCTGGGGTATTTATTTCTGAAAAATAATTGCTATCTCTAGGATATCCTCTTTTTTTCTTACTGGTGATGTCTACATTATTCTTTCTAAGTAAATTACGAATAGCTTGAGGTTGTACTTTAAAGTTTTGAGCTAAAGACTTTAAAGTTTCATCAAGATTTACATAATGATATATTATATAGCGCACTTGCTCTTCAGTCCAAGCGATTGCTCCGCTATTATTTTTACGAGCAATAGTAAAAAGTTCCATATTCTTATTCTCCTTTTATTTTGTTGACGCACTAAACTTGTCTTTTGTATATCGTTTATTTATTAGCTCAAGATTAATATCAGTAGAACTACCGGTTGGTTTTATTCGTAAATTTGCCATTTCATCAAATAATTTTGTTGTCATTTCATGCGGCATAATTCGCATAGTTCTTTGCTCAAGAGTCATTTTTTGTCCTTTTTTAGTCGCTAGTAATTTATTTTTAGCCTCGGTTTCTTTTATAAGAAATTTAACTAGTCCACTATTCATACGTGTATAGCAATTACCGTGAATAAGGCTAGCTGTTGTACCGTTAGCTTTAAGACAATAAATTATTTTTTCACAATCATGTGGTTGAACTTTTGCATAAGATTTGTCATTGAAGATTCCATAAGCCGGCATCACTTGACCAGTTTCCAAATCAAGATTTTCTCGAACCATAAAGTCGAGTAAGCCGACTCCTACATTTATATTTAAACAGAGTCGTTAATTCTGTTCCATTGGGCTATATGTTGTTGTCCATATAGATTAGACTATATCATCATCCACGTGGGATGGCTTCCGCTTCGAATACACTTGTACTCTACTCTCTTTCGAGATAGTCGTTGAACCTTCCGCGCGCAAAAACACACGGCTTGGCTGCTGATTGCCCACGCGGGGTTCCCAGCAATTCAAAAGCTTATTCAACTTACATCGCTGTAAGAGGGGGCTAGTGTTAACCCATTTCCATCAATGACAACTTCTCTTGGTTTAAATGCTTCTATTAATTTTTTCAAATCAATTGCTTGCCGCTCAAAGTGTTTTGATTCAGGTGTACGTCCTAATACATACATATTAACCAATTTGCTCTTTAAAACATTTTGATATGGATGCACTTTAAACACTGATGCGACTGTTTGACAAGATAATCTACCCACGTCCACTGATATTAGGTAGAAATCATCTGGATAGGCTCCAAAGTTTTGGGTACGTTCTGGATTAACTAAAACTCTATATTTAACGAGTTTATCGTAGTCAAAGAATGAGTCATCAGAACCTCCAGTCCACTGGGCCATATCATTACATTCGAATGAGGGCGTTAACCTCACCCCGTCTTTCGACTGCTCATACTTTCATATGAGATTAGACTATATCTTCACTATATAAAATTCCAAATAAATTTACTTTTAATTCTATATAGTGCTTACCACTTCCGCTCACTTGAGCGTACTCTCTTTCGAGAAAGTCGTTGAACCTCTTGCGCGCAAAATTTGCGGCAATTTGGCTGCTGATTGCCCAATTCATTTGATTTTCAAACATTCACGCTCGCGCTTGCGCGCCACGTTGTAGTTCAAATGACTCTAAGGGGGTTCCAGCAATTCAATAAGTTTATAGAGAGCAAAGCCCACTCTCTTGCAAAAGATTCGTCTCTATAAGTAGAAGACATTTTTAATTCTTGAATATATTTTTTATCTAATAGACCATGCATTACAGGCACGCGATAATCACCATTCTTCTTTGATAAGGGTCGCTACTTCTTATCCCTTTCGGCTCATACTTTCATATGAGATGAGACTATATCTTACTATAAAAATTTCCAGATATACCCACCGTAAGTATTAATATTACCATGAGCACATTCACTGATTCTAATTCTTGATAAATGAGTTAACCTACTGGCTTCAGTAATTGTTTCATATTCTTCTAATAAAATGCCGTCGAGAGAATATCTTGCTACTGGTTTCCTACCTCCACCAACTTTTACAACAGTTGTAAAGTCGTTATTGGGGGTTATGTTCCAATAATATCCATAAGTCAAATTTTTTACTACAGACCGCGCAGCCTTACCTATTACATCAGTCGTGCCGTTAATAACGCTTGCTGCACTTTGAATACTTTGATATTCACATATTAGCTCTTTATTTTTATCAAAACAATATACTTTCACATACAAGGGATTTAATCCAGTGTCTCTCGCATGACGATTGTTCTCACCTTTTGTTACCCATTCTAAATTATTAACTGAATTATTTAATTTATCACCATCTTTGTGGTTGACACAATCTTTCTCTTTATTAGTGTTCATAATATAGGTCTCTGCTACCATTCGATGTACCAACAAATCTTTACTATGGCCATTTAAAGACACTCGGTAAGTTCGATAACCTAAACTATTCACCGAACCTTTTAACCATTTTTTTGTTTTATTATTAAACAATTCACCAGTTTCAGTAATGCTGTAGTTTGTATTTTGACCATTATAACTATATAATTTCATAAATTACAACTCCTTTTATAGTTTTTCTGTTTCGGATGCGCTTGCACCCTACTCTCTTTCGAGATAGTCGTTGAACCTTCCGCATTTTAAAGCGGCTTGGCTGCTGATTGTCCAATCAATTTAATTTTCAAACATTCACACCCATACTTTCGTATCATGTTGTAGTTTAAATTGCTCTAAGGAGTTTCCAGCAGTTAAGAAAATTTTACTTGGGCATGAATCTACCCAAAAACGAACGTATTATAAGGATTTATTATCGCTTCTTCTAATGTTTCTATTAGCAATTCATAGGCATAAGATTGTTTTGTACCCGCACTCGTTGCAATGAGAACTTGCTGATGTGGTTCATTTGGGTTTACAACCCGTGCCCTTGTTCGTCTATTGACGTTCAAAAGTGGTAGAACAATTTCCGTGATTTCAATTGCGTCGTGGTCACGTACTTCGTCAATTAAACCTGCATTTCTTCTGCCACCTCGCGTGGAATCAGTTGTACCGACAACGTCAAATATTGATTTATTTCGGAATGTTAACTTCACTGTATTACGTAGAGTCGCTACCTCTACTCTCATAGTTTCCCATGAGCTTAGACTATATCTTCATCCACGTGGGATGGTTTCTGTTTCGGGCGCGCTTGCGCTCTACTCTTTTTCAAGATAGTCGTTGAACCTTCTTCTATACGAAGCTTGGCTGCTGATTGTCCATTGTAACAATACTTAGGGTTTAACCTTATATTATCTAAATCATTTTTTCTACTTTCGTCACTATCACATTCATGTTTTCACATCGTGTTGTAGTTGATTTAGCTTTAGGAGTTTCCAGCAATTAAGAAACTTTTTATCACCCTATTGCTAGAGTGTAAGTCAAATATTTTAACATAGTCATTTCCGAAATTTCCAGGTGAGTCACCAGTGCCAAGCACCTCACCCCTTAAGAAAGGAAACAAATCGTAAATTTCCTTAATTTTTTCAGTTGCAATTTTAGCAGATTGCTTAATTTTTGGCGCGCAAATAAATAATTTAATACCAGGCTGAAAGGTGCACTTAAGCATCAGCGCCAAAATTGAAATAAACGTTTTTGAAAACGCACGTGGTGCGCAAACATATACTTTACGATACCTTAAACAACACCTTAAAAAAATCCGCTGATAGAAGAAGAGATCAAAATTAGATTCTGCAGGTTTTATCAAATCTAAAACATTTTGTTTAACAGAGGTCGCTAATCTCTGCCCATATGGCTCATACTTTCATATGAGATCAGACTATATCTTCACATTACGTGTTCTCTTTTTCGACTCGCTTGAGCCTACTCCTTTCGGATAGTCGTTGAACCTCTTGCGCGCAAATTTCGCCGCAATTTGGCTGCTGATTGCCCATTGTATAAATAAAGGTTAGGCTTTCACCTTACTTCATCCTCTTACTTGTTTCCGCTTTCGCTCCTTTAAGGCAAAGAGGCTTTAGGGGTTCCCAGCAATTTAAAGAATTTTCCTACTCTTCCACCAAGTAGGCTGCTCTTTAGAACAGATCCGGATATGCTGTAAAAAATTCACAGTATTTTTGATAAAACTTTTCATTTTTTATTGCGTGTGCTTCAGTGATAATCACACCTTTTTCAATTTCAATTCCTTCTCTATACCCTTTAACGTTTACTTCTTCTGCCATTTGGAAGTTAGGTCCAATTAGTTTAGCCATTTGTACCTCCTAATATTCCGCTTTAAATTCTTGAGCTTCATTGTATCCATCCAATTCATATTCGTCGTAGTCATCAACTTTATCATCATCATAATATTTATTCTCAAAATTTTCTACTAGTTTTAAAGCCTCAAGTCGTCGATCGATCTCTTCTGAAATGGATGTTTCATTTACATATAGATTACGCACATAGGTTTGCATATTTTTCATGGTCGCATCAACAATATCTTGGGTTACATTATCGTAGTATTTATTAATCCAACCTCTCTTTTCCAACCAAGCAAACAGTTCACCTACACTATTGAAGTCATTAACATCTTTAGCGTTTTTTGGTGTAAAGTCTGCTATCTTAGTGAGTTTCTCATATGAACCTAATAATTTATCAACGTCACCGCCTTCGCGCAAACGCTGTTCTATAAGTAATGAGATCTTACATAATTTTTGCGCTTGGTCGAGTGATAGCGCGCCATTAACATCTTGACTTTTCATAATACCCATAAGAAGATTTTCAAGATACACTAACTCCTCTTCAGGATAATTTACTCCCCATTTTTCTTGTAGTAAGCGTACTTTCTCATTGCGCAATTCCGGTATTTCTTCATCAAGTTCCTTTTCGCGCGCGGCCGCAAGGTAACGTTCATTCATTTCCTTCCAGTCAATAGTTTCATACTCTGAATCTCGCATAAAGTTAGCATACGCAATGAAGGTCTGATACTTATGTGTTTTTGCCAATTTCTCCCAAAGAGAAGGGTCGAATTTAATGTTTAATAACTGACAGAGTTGATCCGCAAAATTCCAATATGTTCCATCAGATTCATCATAAACTTTTTTTACTCTTTCTTCTATACAATAATTGCATATAGGTAAATATCCATTACCAAAGATAAAGTTATTTATCGGAAGGAATTTGGAACCCAGCGCCCCCGCCCTATTGCCGCCTACGATATATTCTTCGCCGCACTCGCAGCAAACTTGTTTCTTGCCTGGAGGCATTATCTCTCACCTGCCGCTTGTACGATTTTTAATAAATCCTTTCTCTGCTTGCGCGCGAGAGAGTCGTATTTTTCTATAATATCTCCAAAGACTTCCTCAAAAGGTCTTAATTCAAAATCGCAAGATTCACGAATTTTTGGTTCGTCATTTTTTACTTCAAATGAGGAGTCTGAAGTTTGCGCGCAATCAGTATGAATATTCACCTGAAGTATTCGCGCGACACCAAGAAAAGACGACACATCACATCGCGCAAGTTTGCGCGCGAATTGCTCCGTATATTTCTTTGCTTGCTTTTCCTTCATTTAGTCATCTCCTTATATGTAAACAATATTACATATTATTTTTTTTCTTTTTCGCATTTTTTACATACCGCACAAAATCCATCAGTTGCGCGCGCGCGTCGAACGAATTCATCGCTATTTTTGAGCTTAACTTCGCCGCATCGAGTACATTTCTTAAATTTTTCTGGGAATAAACGATTATAATAATAGTCATAATAACGTTGCGCAGTCTTACTGATGTTCGCGCAAGTCTTTCGATAGATTGTTGATATGTAATTTGAGGTGTGCGCGACTTTATGTTTGTTATTTACATAATCGGCAATTTGTTGATTACTCCATTGTAAAATTTTTAAATGAATAATGTCGTAATGACTTGCGCGCATTTCTGTATTCTTTAAGTAGAAATTAAAAGTATCGAGTATAGAGTTTTGCGCACTGACGCACGATTGCGCGCAGAATGTTTCAATTTCTAAATAAGATTGTATTAAAAAATTGATGTGCTCTGGGTTGGTGAAATTAATGATATATTTTGCATTTAGATTGTATCCCCAATCGTCGTCTTCTTGAGATAATGAGAGAGGGTCTTCAAATCGTGCATCACCTGGTGTATAAAAGCCCATTGGCGCGCAAGCATAATTAGAGTCTGGCGCGCACCAATCAATTTCATTATCTCCTTCGCGTGAAAAGAATATTAGACGATTAGCCGAAGGACTTTTGACATAACTGGGTTTGAATATATCTTTTAAAAGGAACTGTTGCCGCCGCATTTCGATTATGGTGTGGCGCAATTTATAGGCTTGAGATGAGTCTAAGTCGGGTTCTTTTTTAAGTTGTTCGGTGTATGAATCGATGATTTCCCATAGCTCTTCTATTGTGGGGATGTCCTCGTTTTGCTCTCGATCAAATACTGCTTTTGGTGCAGTGTGTTGAATGGATGTGATTTGAGTTTCACAAAATGAAGGTGATTCAACGAGTTCGTCGAGAGACGCGGGTGGCTTCTTCTTCCATGTTGAATATTTTGTGGGAATTTCAATTTCTTTGCGTGATGGCATATTGGACCATTTTTCAACTGGAAGTTCAGGGTCATATTCACCCTTTTTATTGATATATGGATCTTTTCCATAGAGTACATAATTTGAAATTGTATCGAGTTCATGTTGTGTTGGTTTATAATTGGGATTTTGTTTGAAAAATGCTTGGACATATTCAGAACGTTCTTCTGATGTGATTATATTTAAATCAAGTTTTAACATATGATAATTGGCTCCTGTTGGTTAGAACTCCCACTTTTTTTATTATATCATATTATATCGAAAAAGTCAAGAACGAGGTATCTAAAATAATTTTATTTTGAATACTCGAATTTTAAATACTCGGATTTGTGAAATTGAATTTTAAATACTCGGATTTTATTTGCTAGCGGGCGCAGAACGCCTGTTAAAAAAATAACAATCAACCCGTAACCCCACCCCCTTAGTCACTATGCACAAAAACCGGTATCGGCATTGGTCATATTCACTAATAGTCATTCTGCATAAAAACAGCAAGATTTTTTGTGTATATTATTTCAAAAAAAGTATTGCATTTTAGACGTATCTGTGGTATTCTATATATGGTTAAAGAACCGAAACGAAAAGCACCTTGAAAACTGAAAATCAAAAAACCAAAAAAAGGAGATTTTTACCATGAAAAAAATCAATCGTGACAAAGTTAACACTTTAGCAATTCTCTTTAAAGAGCTTGAAAACCGCTCTAAAATCGATGACGGCGCAGTCGGAAAAGCGGCTGAAATATCCATAAAATCCTATATCAACCCGAACAGCTCGATTAAAGACAAAGTTACTTCAAACGGAAAAACCTATGACTTGTTTGTTATGGAAAACGGCAAAAGGGCGAACCTTGAAATAAAGACAGCCTGTGGGGAGCTTGCTATCGTCGAGTCAGTCGAAGATAAAACACCAGCCGAAATGTTGGCAGATGTATATCCCAAGTCTACATATATTCTTTATTGCCCTGAAGTGGCTTTTAACATTCCGCTTGAAGAACAGTTTTTCGTTTTTCATAGAAACGCTTTTATTGAAATGTGTGAAAACTATTCAGGCAGAGGTAGTCTTATCCGGATTAAGAGTACCACTAATAATAGCTCTAAGTTGCGTTTAAGTTTCCAGTCTTTCCGCTCAGAGGGCAGACCTAAAGCCAGTCAGCCAATAGCTAACTACCTATGGGATTGTTGCTATGAGCAGCCAACAGTCAAGCAGTGGTTGAACATGAGAGAGAGCTAAAAAGCTCTCTCTCTTGAAAAAATTAAAAATTAAAAGGAGATTTTTACCATGAAAGCAATGTGTATTAAGGCTTGCAACACAGAAGTTTTTTCCAGCGTTAAATTTTTGTGTGAGGTTGACTGTATCGTCGGCTTCGACTGTGGCTTTTTCCATGCGGGGAAAATTTACGACGTTGAGGTTGAGCAGGAATTTTGGGTAAATGAGGGCAAAGCCTATGAAACTTTTTACCTCTATGTATTCAATGATAATCTTGATGCCTATGATAGACAACTAGGAGTACGGTTTAGCCGCACAGCTTTGTTCAATGAGTACTTTGTCATTATTGAAGAAAAGTAAGGAGGGGAGCTAATGCTAAGGCAGCTTGCATATTCATTCATCAGATACACCATTCTATTTGCAATCATCATAGGCGGAATGTATTTGATATTTTATTACATACTTTAAGAAGATGAGCAGGGTAACCTGCTCATTTTTTTATCCAAAATAGTTAGACGTCAGCCGAGTTAGACGTCAGCCGAGTTAGACGTCAGCCGAGTTAGACGTATAACGTCTAAGTCAAAACATTGCAATTGGCGGCGGAGTGTGATATAATAAAAGAAAAAGGAGATTTTGAAATGAAAAAATATTGTTGGAATTTTATGGCTTATTTGTTGCTGACGATTGTGAGCGTCAGCCTCCTTGTAATGTCATATAAACATAGCCCAGCAAGAGCAGAAAAGAAAATTAATGGCAGCTACGAAGCTACCGAAGTGAAGCAGGAAGAAGATGAATTTCAAAAAGGATTCGAAGCTGGTTATTTATATGCAATTAAAACTGCGGAGCTACAGAGTGATAATGGAATTGAATATCAAATTAGTTTTGGTAATGGCGAATTGCACAACTACTCTCGTTAGTAGTTGTGCATTTTTATTAGTTAGACGTATAACGTCTAATTAAAAATTTGACTTTACAAATTAGATATGATAGAATGTAGACAATAAGAAAGGGAGGTTACCACCATGAAAATAGTTGAAAAAGTTATATTTACTTGCGCCGAAGAAACTGCTTTAATCGGAATTACCGAAAGAGTTGACTTTTTAGCTGAAGCCGCAGACGGCGAAGTAGCTGTTCTGGACTATCTTTGGATAATAAAAGACGCAGTAATTAGTCTACAAGAGATGAAGCTGGTTGAATAAACCAGCTCTCTTCTATTAGTTAGACGTATAACGTCTAATTAAAAATTTGACTTTTGAATTTAAGTGTGATAGAATATAGATAGTAAAGGAGGTTACAAAATGAAACAATTTGAAAACGACTTAATTGAGGTGATAGAATTATCAGAAGAAGAATTTCTTGAGATAATGTTTGCGCGCAAAAGAAAAGAGAAAAATAAGTCGGAGCTGGCTAAATAGCAGCTCCAATTTTAATTAGACGTAAAACGTCTAATTTATCTGTTGACATTTTTATTATTTTATGCTATAATATATATAGAAAATAAAAAAAGACATTTCATTGAGTTAGACGTATAACGTCTAAGAGTAAATGTTGACAATTCAACTTGGATATGATAGAATGTAGACAATAAGAAAAGGAGGTTTTCGATATGAAAACTACTACTATTATCTCTGGGAATTTTGCCGTTATTATCACTCGCTCTGGAATTTCTGCCAGCATCTTGACTGATGAATTTACTCTCAAAGATGTTCGTGCGCTCAATCCGAAGGCAACAAGCATTTTTGAAGTCCACAGCTGGGCTGAAGTCGAAGAGCATTTTACTAAATTTTGGGAAGGTCGGGGAATGACTCGCTATACGCCGCCTGCACCATTCACAAGAGAGAATTAATTTCTCTCTTTTATCAAGTTAGACGTATAACGTCTAATAATAAAATTGACAATATAAAAAATGTATGATATAATGTAGACAATAAAAGAAAGGTGGTTACCAATATGACAAACTACATTGACAAGGAAATTTTTGAAAAGACTTACGCTCTGAATGAAGATAGATTTATTAATCAGAGAAAGACTAATGCTCTTTGGAAGCTGTCTTTAGGTTACACAGGTATGAAGGTCACAAGTAGTACAAACGGCACTGTGACTATCCGAGGATACGTTACACCAGATGAAAGAATCAAGCTCGAATCTGACATAAATCGGATACTCTCTTGAGTATCCCTTTACAGTTAGACGTATAACGTCTAATACTATTAATTGACTTGCCGCAAAGAATGTGCTATAATATAGACAATGAAAGAAAGGTGGTTATACCATGGATATTAAAAGATTTAACAGAACAGTTGCTTTCAGCAAAATAAAACCAGGAGAAGCTTTTCTCGGTAATATTAGCGATTGTCTTTACATCAAGATTGATTTGGATAGTGAAGCATACTTGGTACATAGAGAAACGGGCGAAATCGTTAACGCTATCAATCTTGATAGCGGCAGCACAACTTTCTTTAGGGCTAACGATTCGGTAGTGACGGTTGAAGCTGACTTGTTTGTTAAAAGATGAGGGCCTTTTGGCTCTCTTTTTAATTAGACGTATAACGTCTAAGTTCATATATTGACCTTTAAACAGTCTTGTGCTATAATATAGATAATAAAGGAGGTCATAAAATGAATGAGATGATATTGAATAAAAACACTTTACTTTATTTCTTGTCAAATGAACTCGGTGACAACGGAAATTGGCTTGTAAAAACACACGTTAACGCCGATGGAAGTTGGTGTGGTCATATTGAAATTAAAAGTACACAATGTAAAGCTAAAGACAATAGCTTGTACTTGAACTTTATTTCTGGGCAGCTCAAATAGTAGCTGCCTTTTTTAATTAGACGTATAACGTCTAAATTCACATATTGACTTGCCGCAAACATTGTGATATACTGTAGATAATAAAGGAGGTTTTACCGCATGAATACAATTTATTTCGATTTAGATGGCACACTGGCTGACCTTTATGGTGTTCCAAATTGGCTACCAAAATTAAGAAGTAATGACCCTTCGCCATACACGCAAGCTATACCATTAACAGACCTGCGCTGGCTTGCTCGTAGGCTCAATCTATTACAGAAGATAGGTTATCGGCTGGGAGTTATATCTTGGTTATCAAAAGACTCAAATCCATTATATGACGAAGTCGTTAGAAAAAGAAAGATTAATTGGCTAAAACGTCATCTGGGTTCGGTTCAATGGGATGAAATGCACATTGTAAAATATGGCACACCAAAACATTTAACAGCTAAAGAAAAAGGCATTTTGTTTGACGATAACGAAGCTGTCCGTCAAGATTGGGAAAATTTTGGAGGTGTTGCTTTTGATGAAACAGATATACACGAGGTTTTAAAAGGGTTACTTTAAGTAACTCTTTTTTAATTAGACGTATAACGTCTAATGTCAAGTGGTTGACTTTTCTATAAAATCGTGCTATAATATAGACAATGAAAGAAAGAGATAATCTTTCTAATGAAAAGGAGTATTTATTATGAGTGAAAAAAAGATGACAAAAACTGCTTTGGACAATGAACTTCGGAGCGCAACACTGGCGAAGGTTATGGAGATGTTTTCCAATGCTGAAGAAGAGGTTATGCAGGTCAGCGGTACAGCTTTCGCCTTCCCTACGGTGGACAGCGAGGGTAACGACTCTTGGATTGAAATCTCGGTAAAAGTACCGAAGGGCGAAAAGCTTGGCAAGGGCGAAGGTTACGCAGGTTATGATGGATACGAGCAGGCAGAGTTTTATAAGAATACCCAAACGGAAAAAGCGGAAAAGGCGGCTGCGGCAAAAGCGGCAGCGGAGGCTAAGCGCAAGGCTAAAGAGGAAAAGAAAAGCAAGTCAAAGGAAAAGGAAGAAGAGGGAGAGGATTAAATTCCTCTCTCTTTTTTAATTAGACGTTATACGTCTAATCATATCTATTGACAGTTTTACATTTATATGTTATAATATAGTTATAGTAAAGAAGGAGGAAAAGAATGAACTGGATTAATAGACACAACCCATTTTTTGTCTTTATCGAATGGTGGGACAGAGATACTAGAGAGTGGCGCCTCTCACGAATTATTTTTTGGAAATACTGGGTCTTACGTTTGATAAACGCTCCAGATATTAACTTAGCGCAAGTAGAATGGATATCTAAATAAGATATCCTAATTAGAATTAGACGTAATACGTCTAATTCAAAGGTATTGACAATTTTAAATATCTATGCTATAATGTATTTACAAGGTTAGGAAATAACCTAAAAAAAACAGTCTGATATACAGACAGAAAGAGGTACTAATATGAAGATGACAAAAACACAGATTGACAATGAAATCAGGAGCGCAGGTATTGCTCACCTTGATACTGACGGATTGACCCAAATCGGAACAAACCTTTTTATTGGTGAGACAGAGGTTGATGACGAAACTCGCTTTTATGAAATTAAGGTTACAGTCAAGAAAGATACCTTTACGCAAGATGACCTTGATGTTCTTATCGAGGAGCGCAGACTAGCAGACGAGCGCAACCGAGAGCGTGCAGAAGCCGCCGCAAAGAAGAGGGAAAAGGATAGCAAGCGCAGAGCAGAAGCCGCCGCAAAGAAGAAGGAGGAAGAGGAGAGTTAATCTCCTCTCCTTTTTTTATTAGACGTATAACGTCTAAATTCATGTGTTGACTTTTTGCATAATGTATAGTATAATATAGATAATAAAAGAAAAGGAGATTGTACTATGTTAGTCTATATTGCAAGTCCACTCTTTACACCAAAAGAGAAAAAATTAATAAACGAGATTTCAGAGATACTACAGGCGGCAGGTCACGAAACCTATTTGCCTATGGAACATGGAGTACCAGATGCTTGGTCTTATAGCAATGAAGTTTGGGGCAAAAAGATGTTTGAGCTTGACCGAGATGCAATTAATTTTTGCGATGCTCTTGTGTGTGTCTATAATGGTATGGACAGCGACACTGGCACATCTTGGGAGGTTGGATATGCTTATGCGAAAAACAAGCCAATAGTTATATTTCATAATTACGATACCGACAAAGAAATTGGTAGCCTTATGATATGTAATGGTGCTAGTCATAACGTAACTGACCCTTACTATATTCCTTTTGCTCTTTTGTCTGATAAAACTATGAATATTGGACTGCCGTATCAATCCTGATACGGTTCTTTTATTAGACGTATAACGTCTAAACATAAAACTTGACACTTGCGGCGAAAAATGTTATAATTAAAACATAATAAAGGAGGTCACAAAATGGAAAAATTTTTAACTACTGCTGCACTTGTCTTTCTGTTGGCATCAATTTTTAACGTTATCCTGCATACAATAAAATCAATTGTAACAGTGCAAGGTGCAACACTGTCAGCCGCATTGATTAACGCTATTACCTTCGGATTTTATACCTGTATCGTCAAGCTGATTTCTAACACAGACTTAATTATTTCTGTTCCATTAACTATTATTGCTAATTTCGTAGGTGTTTATATTGCAAGGTGGCTGTTAGAATTATTTAAAAAAGACAAAGTTTGGCGAATTTCTTGTACATTTCCCAAAGAAAAGGAAAAAATTCTTAATGCTTTTGAATTGCAGGTTGATGAATATAATATAAAATACCTAAAATTCCCTTATGAAGGCGGAACTATTATTGATATTTTCTCAAAAACACAAGGTGAAAGCACATTAATTAAAGAAATAATCGAAAAAAATAATTTAAAATATTCGATCTATGAATTGGATAAGTCTTTATGACTTATCCCTTTTTTATTAATTAGACGTATAACGTCTAAATTCACATATTGACTTGCCGCAAATATTATGATATAATATAGATAATGAAAGGAGATTATATTATGAAAATAATAAATAAAAAACAAATTGTTCTTACAGACGAGGAAAAGAGATGTTTTGAACTTATAAATAATATGTTAGAGGTATTGTCTGAAGAAGAAAACCGCATGATTAGGCTGAATGCTCAGCTAGCTTGGAATCATTTAGACGAGCTTAAAGATTATTTTAATTAGTATCTCTTATGAGATACCTTTTAGTTAGACGTATAACGTCTAATACTTAATGTTGACAAAAATTTTTATTCATGGTATAATGTATTTAATGAATGAGAGAAAAATATTCTCTTAAAAGAAAGGACAATACCTATATGAAAAAAATAATTCCCCTATCAGAGAAAGGTAGAAACAGACTCTACCTGACTCTTGACTGTGAAACTGCTACACTGCCCTTCGCTAATGAGATAGCGAAAAGCGCAGAACAAAAGAAAAAAATTGCAATTGCTAAGCCGCTTATATATGATATAGGCTGGACAATTCACGACAGCCAGAACCGCTTGTATGCTCGTCACTCCTATTTAGTGACTGAAATATTTAGCGTGCCGCAGGTATTTAATACTGCTTATTACAAGGATAAAAGACCTATCTATTTAGAGCGTCTGCGCAAAGGTGAAACCTCTTTAAAGTCATGGAGTGAAATTACTGAAATTTTATTCAATGACCTGCAGTATATTGATTATGCTTGCGCCTTCAATGCTATGTTTGATTTTAAAAAAGCAATCCCTTTTACCGAGAATTATATCTATCATTTATACAATGATGACTATCAGGACTGGGAAGATAATCAGCGCAGGATATGTCAAAAAATCGTTAACAATGAAACAAGAGATAACCCAAGAGAATTTGACCCTAAAAACTTTAATTTTAAAGGTATCGATTTTCCAATAATTGATATATGGGGTGTAGCTTGCGACAGCCTTATTAATAATAATCGTTATAAAAAGTCTTGTCTTGATAATGAAATGATTACCGAGAGCGGCACATTCTTTAAGACAAGCGCAGAAAGTGTTTTCAGATATTTACTTGACGATTACGATTTTGATGAAGCGCATACCGCAATTGAAGATGTGGAAATTGAAAGTATTATTTTATGTAAAGCATTAAAAAAAGGCGCAGTCGAAAAAGGTATTATTTATTTCCCTTTTAAGATTTTAGGCGAAACATTTGATTACTTAATGAGTGAACCAAAAGGGATAAAAGAATACCACTTTAAAATCGTAATTAACACTATGCAAAATAAATTAAATTCTTATGAAACTTCCTCAGGTTTTGCCAGTAGATTACAAGAAAAAATCTGGACATTGGAAAACCTAATGCAAGAAAAATTTTAAATAAGAATGACTGGAAGGAAATTCCAGTCATTTTTTTATTCTTAATTAGACGTATAACGTCTAATCTCATAAAGTAGTCAAATATTTGACTACATTATATTACCTTCCTCTTTTACAATCTTTTTCAAAATTTCAATTGCCGTGCTAATTCCGCCGATATAATCTTCTTCAATCTTTTCTAATATTTCTTCTCTTTCATACAGACCATAAAGCAAATCACTCACCAGACCAATTGCCTTTTTTTCCTCTTCAGTTAAAGAATACTGAACATCTTCAATCGTGCGTTTTGTAATTTTAAGTTTCATTTTAAAAACCCCTTTCTTTCATTATCTATATTGTACCATCTCTTGCCGCAAAAGTCAAGAGAAAAAGTTAGACGTACATAGTTAAATATTTAACAACTACCAATAAAAAAGATTGCATATAGGAATTAACCTAAATGCAATCCAAAGAAAGGAGGAAGTCAAGAGGTTACCAGTCTCTTGACTTATTTACACTACCGAAGTAGGTAATCATCTTTATTGACTATATACATTATATCACATTATACGAAATTGTCAATCAAATAAGTTAGACGTCGAAAATTTCCATATTTTACCAATTGAGTCAAATTCTGCCAGTCAATCTACCGACTTCCATATTTTACCAGTTGAACCATTTAATGGAAGTTACGCTTGTCAAGAGGTTGACACCGGCGCGCATATAGCAGCTGGAGCTACAGATTATAGCAGCTGGGAGCTACAGATTATGTCAGCTGGGAGCTGAGCTAGGATTCATCAAGTGAGTTAGGATTCATCAAGTGAGCTATAAGCTACGTTGTCTCATTGGAGCTACGTTTCATCAAGTGAGCTACAATATAATAATATATATCCCCTTCCATTATACCATAAATTTATTAAAAAGTCAATAATTTTTAGCTTATTAGTTGAGGATGCGTTAGCATCTGAAACTAATAAGCGTCGAACACTGACTCATGCACTAACTCATATTGTATTATTAAAAATAAGCTATAACACTTTCAGATAGATAACTCTTGACAAGCTGGTAAAATTATGATATAATATAATTAGGAAATAGAATAATAATAAAGAGGTATTTTATGGAAAATTCAAACAGTTCATCTGATTCAAAATACTTAAGCGAAGTCATCGATTTAAATAACATTCAAAAAGGACGTCTTAATCTAATAACTACACCAACTGGAAGTGGAAAAAGTACTTTCGCGCTCAATAAATTAAATTCATTAGTATCTGAACAAGGAAAAATACTCTACATTATCGATACAACAGCTGGCCGCGATCAAATCATTCTTGAACCTAACACTCAACTGTATGATCCAATTTGGAAAAATGGTGTTCTTCAAGATGATATTTCAATAGAAAATCAGAAGATAACAGTTATGACTCATGCTAAGTTTGGTCATTTAATGAGGAGTTTTCCAAGTCTACTTGATAATATTGAAATGATAGTTGTTGATGAAATACACAATCTCTTTTGGCCTATTGCGGTAGAAAGAGGAGAGTTTCAACATAAGTATCCGCATCTCACTAAAGAAGAAATAAATGATTTATTAAGTAAAACAAGTACTAGCTACATCGCGCTTGATCAAATTGAAAAATTTTCTCTTCGAAAAGACAAATATCTAGTTGGATTAACTGCTACACCAGACAAAGTTTTCCGACTCTTTAAAGAAGAAGTTGCACAAATTCGATTTGATAGCGGCGTAATTGCATATCAAACTCTTGAGGAATTTAGATATAGAAATCTTGAAGAGCTTCTATTACTACTTCCAACTACTAAAAAATATTTAGTGTATATTCCAACAATTAAATCAATGAAAAAACATTTACAAATTGCAAAAGAAAAAGGTTTTCGCGCGGAAGGAATCTGGAGTATTCATAATGAAGATCATTCAATGACTTTTGATCAATTACAACTTCGAGATTATTTAATTGAAAATCAACGAATACCAGATGATATAGATGTTTTATTTATTAATCGAAGTTATGAAACTGGAATTAATATATTTAGTCATTTAGATGCAATTATAATTCATACAACAGAAGGAGATACAATTACTCAAGTAAGAGGAAGATACAGAAGTAATTTGAGTGCATTATATCTACTTGGAGATGAGTCAAATACTGATATAGTCGTACCTGAAGAATATTTAAATATTCCACTTACAACTGAAATGAAAAAAGAACTTTGTGGAAAATTAAAATTAAAAAATAAAAGTAATAAGATTGCAGGATGGACAATTGTCAAAAAGAAACTGATTGAAAATGGATATATTGTTGAAGATAAAAAATCTGGAAGTGAAAGATATAGCATTATAACTCAATTAGAAAGTTTGTAAAATTATAATAATTTTTGGGACAAAAAACGCTACTCCTATATATAGGAGTAGCGACTTTTGTCCCAATTTTTAATAACAAGAAGATGGGACAAAAATCGCTACTCCTATATCTTAGAAGCCCCGTTTTTTGTCACCCTGACACATCATTATTTATTTAATTGAAAATCAACGAATACCAGATAATATAGATGTTATAACTCAATTAGAAATTTATAAATTATAATAATTTTTAGGACAAAAATCGCTACTCCTATATATAAGAGTAGCGATTTTCGTTCCAATTTTTAATCATATTAAATCAAAAAATTGACAAATAATTTTTAAAAATTATATAATAATAAATATTGACTTTTTGTTAGATTTTGTCATACAAAAATTTCAAAATCAAATGAAAATCAAATAATAAAAATGAAAATCAAATAATAAAAATTTTTTAAAAATGAAAATCAAATAAAAATCAAATAA
>LFRM01313232.1_pt5 | contig 26156 bp, 27 predicted proteins | sample 618341 | NCBI WGS metagenome assembly LFRM01 (sample SAMN03654438, study PRJNA283298) | anaerobic digester metagenome | isolation source: pool of bioreactors CSTR01a, CSTR02a, and CSTR03a thermophilic anaerobic... | place: Denmark: Kgs. Lyngby | collected 2014-05-21 | reverse complement strand
GCTCACTTGATATGCCTCTTTAGTTATCGTCAGGGAGGATTATTTCTCCATCTACATATACAACCGCACGCTCTTCGCCTTTTTCATTGGTTAAGAATATCAGGTATAGATCTTTGTATTCATCTAATTCATATTCCATATCTTTGCTGTTTAATATGTAGCTAATCATTATAATATGGTTTTCTGGCATACTGCCGTCATATTTATCGATTTTGCTATCAGTAACTTCTCCACCATATTCATCAAGATAAGCAGAAGTAGCATCTTTTACAATTTCCTTTTTACTATTACAACCAGTTACAGTAAATAGCATTAGAATTACCAATAAAACTAAAAATCCTTTTTCCCTCATAATCTAGCCTCCGTTCAGATATTGTACTGGTTATTATACAATATGAGAGGGTAGATGTCCAACAGTTCCTTGTCAATATTTTATGGAAATGACAGAAAGAAAATTCCAAGCAAGTTTTAGCAGATGCAGGCAAGACATATTAAAAGGGTAGTTCATAAACTACCCTTTTAATATGTCCTTAAGGAATTAATATTCCCCCATCGGCAGATACAACTGCATGCTCCTCGCCATTTTCATCAGTTAAGAAGATTAAGTATACATCGTTATAGTTATCTAGTTCATAATCCATATCTTTACCGTTTAGTATCATTCTAATCATCATGGTATGATTTTCTGACATACTGCCGCTATACTTATCAACTCTGCTGTCAGTTATTTCGCCGCCATACTCATCCGTATAAGCCGTAGTGGCATCTTCTACAATTGCCTTTTCACCACCACATCCACTTACAGTAAATAGCAGTAGAAATACCAATAGAACTGTGAATACTTTTTTCCTCATAATATCGCCTCCATTCATATCTTGTTCTAATTATTATACAATATGGGAGGTTAGATGTCCATAAGTTCTTCATCAAAAAAATATTGACAAGGAAATATATTTACTGTATACTTTGATAGTCAAATTATTTAGTTTGATATTCAAAGTATATGGAGAATGTGTGATGGTAGGTAAAATAGTAGGAACAGGAAGATATGTTCCGAATAATGTTCTAACTAATGAAGACCTTTCTAAAATGGTTGATACCAGTGATGAATGGATAGTTGAAAGAACAGGAATAAAGACAAGATATATAACGGAAGATGATACTACATCGTCCATGGCTATAAAGGCATCAGTAAAAGCAATGGAAGACAGCAAAGTGGATCCTATGGATATTGACATGATAATAGTGGCAACTTTAACGCCAGATGTTCTGGTTCCCAGCGTATCATGTTACGTACAAGCGCATATAGGAGCAAAGAATGCCCAGTGTATGGACATTAATAGCGCCTGCACAGGGTTTTTAATGGCATATCAGATAGCACAATCATATATTGAATCTGGTAGCGTTAAAAACGCTCTTTTAATTGGAGCAGAAAATTTATCAGCAATAACAGACTTTACTGATAGATCAAACTGTATAATATTTGGAGACGGAGCAGGAGCATGNNGTACTTGAAGCCGAATCAAGAACACCTAAGGACTGGAAAGAAAGAGAAGAGAAGAAACTCACATACATTAGGATGGAAGGGCAAGAAGTATTTAAATTTGCAACAAAGGAAGTCCCAAATGTAATTAATGAGATTCTTGAAAAGGCGGAAGTTAAAAAGGAAGATTTAGATTACCTTATACTTCATCAGGCCAATAAAAGAATAATCGATTTTATCATAAAAAGATTAAAGATAGATCCATCTAAAGTACCAACGAACATAGCAAGATACGGAAACACATCGGCTGCAAGCATACCGCTTTTGATTGATGAGATGAACAGAGAAGGAAAATTTAAAAATGGCCAAAAGTTAGTTATCGCCGGTTTCGGTGGTGGACTTTCGTGGGGAGCATCATACATAGAAATAAAGTAAGTTAATTTTAAAGAAAAAAGGAGATTAGAAAATGTTAGAGAAGATGAAGGAATTAATTGTAGACGGACTTGGAGTAGAAGCAGATCAGGTAAAAGTAGAATCTAGATTCTATGATGATCTAGGAGCTGATTCATTAGATTTAGTAGAACTAGTAATGTCTTTCGAAGACGAATTTGACGTAGAAATACCTACAGAAGATTTAGAAAAAATACTTACAGTAGGAGACGCAATAAAATATATCGAAAGCAAGAAAGAAGCTTAAAATGAAGACAAGAATTACAGAATTATTGGGAATTAAATATCCCATTATCCAAGGCGGCATGGCTTGGGTAGCTGATTATCATCTAGTATCTGCAGTATCAGAAGCAGGTGGACTTGGTGTACTTGGAGCTGGCGCAGCTCCTGCTGATTGGGTAAGAGAGCAGATAAGAAAAGTAAAAGAAAATACAGATAAACCATTTGGCGTAAACATCATGCTACTAAATCCTGCGGCTGAAGAAATTGCAAAGGTAGTTGTAGAAGAAGGCGTAGCGATGGTAACGACTGGAGCTGGTAATCCTGAAAGATACATGAAAATGTGGAAGGAAGCCGGTATAAAGGTGTTTCCTGTAGTAGCATCAATAGGCCTTGCCAAAAGAATGATAAGAAGCGGTTGTGACGGACTAATAGCAGAAGGAACAGAAGCAGGTGGACACATAGGAGATCTAACGACTATGGTGCTTGTTCCACAGCTTACAAGTGAATTCGATATACCCGTAGTAGCAGCAGGCGGAATCGCAGATGGAAGAGGATTTGCAGCAGCTTTAATGCTAGGTGCTGAAGGCGTCCAAATAGGAACACGTTTTGTAGCAACATACGAAGCGAATGTCCATGAAAACTACAAAGATGCAATCATAAAGGCAAAGGACATAGATTCTAAAGTAACAGGCAGAAGCACAGGTCACCCAGTAAGAACATTGAGAAATGCTCAAACTTTAAAGTACATAAAATTAGAGCAAGAAGGAACTGACTTTGAAGAAATGGAAAGACTTACAGAAGGCGGACTTAGAAGAGCAGTAATAGAAGGCGATGTTAAGACCGGAAGCATAATGGCAGGGCAAATAGCAGGTTTAATCAAAACGAAGATGAGCGTAGAAGATGTGATACAAAGCATACTTGCTGAAGCAAAGCATACGCTTAAGGAGAGTCAAAAATATGTCTAAGATAGGATTTGTTTATCCTGGTCAAGGAGCACAAAAAGTTGGAATGGGCAAAGACTTTCTTAACCTGGAAATCTTAGAAAAAGCGAAACTTAAAACAGGTATAGATTTTCAGCAAATCATTCTAGAAGAAAATGAGCTTATAGATCAAACAAGATATACACAACCTGCAATGCTACTTGTTGAGATGGTAATAACAGATGAGCTTATAAAAAGCGGAATCGAGCCGGATCTAGCAGCAGGTTTAAGCCTTGGAGAATACGGAGCAATCTATGCAGCAGGCGGGATTAATTTTTATGATGCGTTAAAAGCAGTGTCAGTTAGAGGAAAGCTAATGGAAGAAGCCGTTCCTAGCGGAGTTGGAACCATGGCAGCAATTCTTGGGCTAACAGGCGAAAAAGTAGAAAATGTAGTAAATGAAATAGAAGGAATAACAGTAGCTAACTACAATACGGATACGCAGATAATAGTTACGGGTCAAAAGGCCATGATGGATGAAGCTATAACAAAACTTAAGGTAGCTGGAGCTAAGATATGCAAGGAACTAAACGTATCAGGTCCCTTTCATTCACCAATGCTGATTCCTGCAGGGAAAAAGCTGAGAGAAGCTTTGAGCTCTGTAGAAATATTTGACATGAAGATTCCTTACGTATCAAACGTAACAGCAAAGACCGTAAATGATAAAGCTAGTGTAAAAGAACTCTTGGAAAAGCAAGTTTCTAGCCCTGTAAGATGGTCAGACTCAGTTAAGCTTATGATAGAAGAAGGCGTAGATATATTCATAGAAATTGGGCCATCAAAGACGCTCTCTAATATGATTAAAAAAATAGATAAAAGCGTAAAGATATATAACGTTGAAACAAGAGAAGATTTAGAAAAATTAAGAGGTGAATTAAATGCTTAAAGAAAAGGTAGCTTTAATAACAGGAGCTTCTGGTGGAATAGGAAGAGCCATAGCAATTAAACTCGCTGAAAACGGAGCAACTTGCATCGTAAATTATAATGGTAACAAGAAAAAAGCAGAAGCGACAGCAGAGAGTATAGAGCGCTTGGGGGGCAAGGCAATCTTAAAGAAGGCCGATGTATCAGACACTGAAGCTTGCAAAAAAATGATAGAAGAAATTATAGATGAGTGTGGGAAAATTGACATACTAGTAAATAATGCAGGAATAACAAAGGATGGTCTTCTTATTAAAATGTCAGAACGCGACTTTGATCAAGTAATTGATATTAATTTAAAGGGTGCTTTTAATTGCACGAAATTTGCATCAAAGTATATGATGAAAAAGAGATCAGGAAATATCATAAATATGGCATCAATATCAGGAATTATAGGAAACGCAGGTCAGGTAAACTATTCTGCTTCAAAAGCAGGATTAATAGGAATGACAAAGGCAACAGCTAAGGAATTATCAAGCAGAAATATAAGGGTAAATGCAATAGCGCCCGGATTTATAGAAACAGAAATGACAGAAAAATTATCAGATAAAATAAAAGAGGAATCAGTGAAACAGATACCACTAGGTAGGTTTGGAAAAGCCGAAGAAGTGGCAAATGTAGCGTTGTTTTTAGCAAGTGAGCAGTCTGGATACATCACAGGTCAAGTGATAAGAATAGATGGCGGAATAGTAATATAAGAGGTTTAAAATGAGTAGAAGAGTAGTAGTTACTGGATTAGGAGCTTTAACTCCAATCGGAAATAGCGTAGAAGAATTTTGGGCTGGAATTAAGGAAGGCAAAGTCGGTATTGACAAAATAACGAAATTTGATACTGAAGAATTTAGCGTTAAATTAGCAGGAGAACTAAAGGATTTTAATCCTTTGGACTATTTGGAATTCAAGGAAGCAAAACGAATGGAAGACTTCTCAAAGTACGCAGTAGTAGCGGCTAAAGAAGCCTTTGAAGACTCAGGTTTAAATATGGAAGAAGAAGATCCATACAGAGCAGGCTGCATAGTAGGTTCTGGAATAGGCTCGCTTCAAAGAATGAGAGCAGAGCATTCAACTTTACTTAAAAAGGGGCCTAGCAGGGTGAAACCGCTGTTTATACCTATGATGATATCAAACATGGCTGCAGGAAATGTATCCATTAAATTTGGACTAAAGGGTAAATGCACAAATGTAGTAACAGCATGCGCAACAGGAACTCACTGCATAGGAGACGCGTTTAAAGCAATAAAATATGATGATGCAGATGTAATAGTAGCAGGAGGTGCAGAAAGCACAGTAGATCCATTAGGAATAGCAGGTTTTACCAGCATGACAGCGCTAGCTACAGGAACAGACAGACTAAAGGCGTCAGTTCCCTTTGATAAGGATAGAACGGGTTTTGTTCTTGGCGAAGGCTCAGGAATAGTAGTTTTAGAAGAACTAGAGCATGCTAAGAAAAGAAATGCACATATATATGCAGAATTAGTTGGCTATGGCGCAACTTCAGATGCATATCATATAACATCGCCTGCAGAAGACGGAGCAGGGGCAGCTAAGTCAATGGAAATAGCTATTAAAGAAGCAGGAATTGAAAGTAAAGACATTGAATACATAAATGCTCACGGCACATCAACAAAGCTAAATGACAAATTTGAATCAAGAGCAATAAACACCGTATTTGGTGAAAGAGATGACCTACATGTTAATTCAACAAAATCCATGACAGGCCATATGCTAGGCGCTGCAGGAGCTGTTGAATTTATCATATGCGTCAAATCAGTTGAAGAAGGCTACATTCATCAGACGGTAGGTACTGAAAACATAGATGAAGAATGCAATGTGAACGTACAAATAGGGAGCGGTCTTAATAAAGACATCAAATATGCTCTTAGCAATTCACTTGGCTTTGGAGGCCATAACGCAACTCTTCTTGTAAAGAAATATGAGGAATAACTTATGAAAGTAGATAATATATATAAATTAATAGAAGAAGTATCTAAACTTAATGTAACTTACTTTGAGTACGAAGAGGAAGGTTCTAAAATTTCATTAACATTTGCACCTAAAACAGTGGTAGTTAAGCAAGAAACTGAAGAAGCGGAAGTAGCAGTTTTTGAAAAGCTACAAGGTAGCATCATAAAATCCCCTATAGTAGGAACGTATTATGAATCGAGTACAGAAGGTGGAGAACCCTTTGTAAAAGTAGGCGATGTAATAAAAAAAGGAGACGTAGTTGCAATAATAGAAGCTATGAAACTTATGAATGAAATAAAAAGTGAATGCGAAGGTACGGTAACTAAAGTATTCATAGAAAATGGCGACCCAATAGAATACGGGCAGCCGCTGTTTGAAATAGCTTAGGAGGCACCATGTTAGGTATTAAAGAGATAAAAGAAATAATTCCACATAGACACCCATTTTTGATGGTTGACTATGTAACAGAATATGAACCAGGAGTATCTGCAACAGGATACAAGGCTGTAAGCTTTGTTGAAGACTATTTTCGAGGACATTTTCCTGATGAACCTGTAATGCCTGGCGTCCTTATTGTGGAAGCACTAGCTCAAGTTGGGGCCATAGCTGCACTTTCGAAGGATGAAAACAAAGGAAAAACTGCTTACTTTGCAGGAATAGAAAAATGCAAGTTTAAGCAAAAAGTGGTTCCAGGAGATTTGTTAAAACTGGAAACTACAATAGTTAGAGAAAAAGGACCTGTTGGAATTGGATCAGCAGTAGCAAGCGTTGATGGCAAAGTAGTCTGTCAGTGTGAGCTTAAATTCATATTGGGGAAAGATAATGATTAAAAAGATATTAATAGCAAACAGAGGCGAAATAGCTGTAAGAATAATTAGGGCATGCAGAGAGCTTGGAATAGAAACGGTTGCCGTGTATTCAGAAGTTGATGCTGAAGATCTTCATACTCAGCTAGCTGATTCAGCTATATGTATTGGTCCTGCTTCAGCAACTGAAAGCTATTTAAATATGGAAAAAATAATAAGCGCAACAATAATAAGCGGAGCAGATGCAATCCATCCTGGCTTTGGATTTTTATCTGAAAACAGCAAGTTTGCAAAACTTTGTCACGATTGCAATATCATATTTATTGGACCAAGTTATGAGGTAATAGAAACTCTAGGAAATAAATCAAACGCAAAGATCACAATGAAAAATGCAGGAGTGCCTGTAATCGAAGGTTCAAAAGAGGCAGTGACAGATGTAGAGCAAGCTATTAATGTTGCTAAAGAAATAGGATACCCTGTGATTATAAAGGCAGCGCTAGGTGGCGGCGGCAAAGGCATGAGAATTGCTAATTCCAGTGCAGAATTTAATACTGCATTTAGCAATGCTAAGAAAGAATCAAAGATGGCATTTTCCGATGAGAGAATGTATATAGAAAAATATATTCAAAATCCAAGGCACATAGAATTTCAGATATTAGCTGATAAGTTTGGAAACGTAGTCCACCTTGGAGAAAGAGAATGCTCTATACAGCGAAATCATCAAAAACTACTTGAAGAGGCACCGTCATCAGCGATAGACGATAGCCTTAGAAAGAAGATGGGTGAAATAGCAGTAAAAGGAGCAAAGGCAGCAAAATATGAAAATGCAGGGACTATAGAATTCTTACTAGATGAAGACGGAAGTTTCTATTTCATGGAAATGAATACGAGGATACAAGTAGAGCATCCTGTAACAGAAGCAGTAACTGGAATAGATTTAATAAAAGAGCAAATAAGGATTGCAGAAGGTGAAGTGATGGACCTTACGCAAGATGATATAAAGATAAGAGGCCATGCAATAGAGTGCAGAATAAATGCAGAGGACCCTGAAGAAAACTTCAGACCATCACCTGGAGAAATCAAAGAATATCATATGCCTGGAGGAAACGGAATAAGAGTAGACTCTGCTTTGTACCCAGGAATAAAAATAAGCCCGTATTATGATTCTATGATTGCTAAGATAATTGTACACGGTAAAGACAGAAAAGAAGCTATAAGAAAGATGGATAGCGCTCTTGGAGAGCTAGTAATAACTGGTATAAAAACGAATGCCCATTTCCAGCATAAAATAGTAACACATAGGAATTTTAGAAAGGGCAATATAACTATAAGATTTATAGACGAAATGTAGGTGAAATATGAATTTAAAGGAATTGTTTAAAAAAACAAAGACAAGGAATACAGCTGGAGACGAGAATGTTAAACCGGAAGTCCCTAATGGACTTTTTGTTAAATGTGAAAAATGTGGCTCTACAATATCTAAAGAAGACTTGGAAGACGATTTGTCAGTATGCCCTAAGTGTAATTTTCATATGCCCATTTCGGCAAAAAAAAGAATTGAAATAATAACAGATAAAAATAGTTTTTTAGAGTGGGAATTTCAGATTGAGACAAAAAATGTATTAGATAGTTCTGGATACGATGAAAAACTAGAAATGATGAGAGAGAAAACTGATCTTTACGAAGCTGTAATATCGGGGAGCGCTGATATTGATGACAGAAAAGTAGCTATAGTAGTTATGGATTCAAGATTTATGATGGCCAGTATGGGATATTATGTGGGCGAACAGATTACAAGAACGATTGAAAAAGCAACTGAAGAAAGACTGCCCGTAGTAATATTTACAGCATCTGGCGGCGCTAGAATGCAAGAGGGAATAGTTTCTCTAATGCAGATGGCAAAGACATCAGCTGCGCTTAAAAGGCATCACGATAAAGGTTTATTGTACATAACGGTACTAACTCACCCTACTACTGGAGGAGTTACAGCAAGTTTTGCTAGTTTAGGGGATATAATATTATCAGAGCCTGGAGCTTTAATAGGGTTTGCAGGTCAAAGAGTAATAGAAAGTACTATAAAACAGAAACTGCCAGAAGGATTTCAAAGTGCAGAATTTCAATTAAGAAATGGATTTGTAGACAGCATAGTTGAGCGAAAAGAACTGAGAGATGAAATAGGAAAAATATTAGGCTTACATGTGAGAGCTAAGCCTAATAAGATATATTCAAAGATACATAGAGACAAAGCGGTTAATAAAAAAATTAAACAAAAAAACACACCGTGGGAAATAGTTAATTTAGCAAGAGATAAGAATAAACCAGTAGCAACAGAATACATAAGCAAGATATTTGATGATTTTATTGAATTTCATGGTGACAGATACTTTGGAGATGATTCAGCCATAGTGGGAGGAATTGCTAAATTTAAAGGTAAACCTGTTACTGTAATTGGTCAGGCTAAAGGAATAGATACAGCCACAAATGTTTACAGAAACTTTGGAATGCCATCTCCACATGGATATAGAAAAAGTTTAAGACTTATGAAACAGGCCGAAAAATTTGGAAGACCGATAATATGCTTTGTAGATACGCCTGGAGCTTACTGCGGTATTACAGCAGAAGAAGGCGGACAAGGAGAAGCAATAGCTAGAAATCTCTTTGAGATGTCAGGACTAACTGTACCGATTTTAACAATAATAATCGGTGAAGCGGGAAGCGGCGGAGCCCTTGCTATGGCAGTATCAAATGAAGTATGGATGATGGAAAACTCTATGTATGCAATACTATCACCAGAAGGATATGCGAGCATATTATGGAAGGATGGAAGTAGAGCATCGGAAGCTGCAGAAGAAATGAGATTAACTCCTAAAGACCTTATGGAACTAGGCATAATTGACGACGTTATTAAGGAGCCATCTAACTATAAAAGAGAAAAGATAAAAGTAGTTGCCAAGGTAATGGAAAAAAAACTACTCGGATTTTTAATGGATTACGAAAGCTATAGTAGAGATGAAATTAGAAAAGACAGATATGAACGTTTTTCCAACATGTAAGCTTTGATTTTTTTAGAATCATAGAGTATAATAGGTTTGGAATTAATGAAAGGTGTATTATGGATGCTCAAAAAACTATAAATGAAGTGCTTGTAACACTTTTTAACGAAATATGGCAGCTTGAAAGAGCTGCTATTATTACTGAAGAATTTAGAGATATCAGTAATAACGATATGCATGTTATCGAAGCTATAAATTTAGGTGAAGGCAATAGTATGACTAAAATCGCTAAGAAGCTTAGTATTACTGTGGGATCACTAACGATAGCTATGAATAACCTGGTATTAAAAGGATATGTAACTAGAGAAAGAAGCGAAAAAGACAGAAGGGTAGTAAACGTAAAGCTGACAGAAAAGGGCGAAAACGCTTATTATCATCATGAGAATTATCATAAGCAGATGGTTGAAGCTGTAATAGATTATTTAGATGAAGATGAAACTGAAGTGCTTATAGGATCCTTAAAAAAACTGATGTATTTTTTTAGAAATTACAAAGAGAAATAAAGAATAAAGCTATACCTTTTAAGCTGAATGATATGACCACTGTCAAGTAGACAGGGTAAATATATAAAATAAATATGTTTTACCACGTCAACTTGGTGTGGTTGTTTTTTTATACAAAGATTAAATGTTTATTGTAATGAGCGTTGCTTAAATATTGCGAAGGTATTTACCTTATGGTAAAATGAATTATAAACTATTTCCGATTTGTGAGGTGATTATATGCTAAGAGGCAATAATATATGCAAAGTATATGGCAAACAAAATGTTCTAAACAATATTGACATTAAATTAAATAAAGGAGAAATAGTGGCTCTAATTGGTATTAATGGAAGTGGTAAAACTACTCTTTTAGATATTTTGGCATTGGCACAAAGAAGTGATAGTGGGAATATATACATAGATGATGAACTGGCTTCTGATGATAATAAAGACAAGATGAGAAAGAAAATAGCATACGTTCCACAGGACGTGGCATTGTTTGAAGAGCTTTCAGTTAAAGAAAATCTCCTCTGCTGGTCTAAGCTTTCAAAGGAAGAAACTTTAAAAAGAATAGAAGAATTAGAACCATATTTTAACTTACAAGAGATGTATTCTAAGAAGATAACTAAATTGTCTGGTGGAATGAAAAGAAGAATAAATTTTGCCGTGGCGCTTCTCGGTGAATATGATTATATGATATTAGACGAACCACTAGCAGGAGTTGACCAAGAAAACACTGACAGGATGGTGGGGTTTTTGAAAAATGAAAGAGATAAGGGAAAAGGAATATTAATTACAGGTCATGAAAGACTGCTTATAACTACTTATGCAGACAGAATAATTAATTTAGATTAATCAAGGAGTCACTATGGGTCTTTCGAACTTAATAAAACTTGATATTAAGAGACTTTTTTCGAGTAAAGGTGTTGTACTTTTATGTGTATTGTCACCTTTATTAGTATTGTTAATCTTTTTTTCAGTAGTTTATCCAAGTTTTATAATAACTGGAACAGAGATGACCCCTTTTGGAATAGTAAACGATGAAGACTCAGAGGCAGTGCAAAGATATGTCGATGCTATATGTGGCAGTGAAGCTTTAATTAATGTTGCAACACCTTATCCTGTAGAAAGTCTAGAAATAGGCCGTCAAATGGTTGATGATAATAAGATAGCCATTCTGGTTCATATACCCGAGGATTTTTTTGTTAAGATGAAAGCATGCGAAGATGTTGATATTAATATGATAGGGAGTAAATCCCATAGTTTTGATGTAGATATGGTGGGAGTAGCTTTAGAAACTTCACTGAGCACTGTAGGAAAAAGCCAAAATATTTTAGAATATGTAAGAAAAGATGCAATAGAAAAAGGAATACCTGAATATAAAGCGAATGAATTTGTTTTAGATTTTACCTATTTTAGTTTAACGCAGCAGATGAACAGAAGAGCAGTAATTGGTATGGAAGGACCGCTGTCTAAGACAGGAGAATTCTTCCCCTTCGAATATTACATAGGCGTAGTGTTTGCTCTATTTGCAATGCTTGGAATGTTGCCTATTATTCAAATTACTGCTAAAGATAAATCCGGAGCACTAATTAAGAGAGGCCTTTTTATTGGACATTCTCCCATGAACTTTTATATAAGCAGGCTTATATCGGGAGTTTTAATGATAACGCTTATTCTATTCATGCTGCTACCGACAAAGCTACTTGTAGGAGAGCTTGGATATGTATTTGGCGTGGCATCTTCTGCAAACATTTTTATAATTCTTTTAGGTGCATTTACTATAGCTTTATGCATAGCCTCTATGGCGATAATGATAGGATCAATATTCTCCAATGTGGAGGCGTCTCTTTGGATGGGGTTTTATGTGATAATGATTGTGGTAGCCTTTAGCGGAATATTCTTTAACAATTTAGAAAACTTAGCTGTTTTAAAAAGCATAGGCGAGTATATGCCACTTAGATTATCAATCGGAATAATAACCAACATATTGTTTGATTTTAGCACAGAACAGTATTTATACGACATAGGTAAAATAGTCATATTAACGGTAGTATTTGTAATAATTGGTAGACATAACTACTTAAAAAGGAGTGCTTAATCATGAGATGGCAAAGACTTTATAAAGCGGAGCTTCTAGTCTCATTAAAGGATGTAAGCTCTATAATAATTATTATAATAGCAATAATAGGCTCTCTTATAATAGGTAGTTATCAAAGCACTGAAGCTGAAAGAAATCTTAGTGTGGCGATTGTAAACTTAGATAAAGGCGCGTTAGGTCAGAAACTGACTGAAAACCTGGAAAATGAAGAAGGCATTAATACCATACTAGTTGATTTAGAACAAGCAAAGAAACTACTTAGAAAAGACGACGTAGAAACCGTAGCTATAATCGATGAGAACTTTACAGACGAAATAGAAAAAGGTAATTATGAAGATGTAGTAACCATAATTAATTCTTCGTCATCTAAGTATCATGCGACAGTAATTGAACCACTTATAAATAACATTACCGTAATTTGGATGCAAAAGAGACTTTTAGTGTCAACAAAAGAGTTTTACGGCGAATACGGTCTTGAATTTTATAATGAGGTTGAATATCTTGAAAAATGTGAAAATATCAGAAAAAATGGATCCAATATCAAACTAAATAAGATGTTAGTAGAAGATACTAAAGGGACATCAAAACTTTCTAGCTGGATAGACTTGTCTAGCGCATGGTATGCTGTTTTTGTTCTTTTCTATTTCATAATCAGCGGAACCTGGATGCTTGAAATATCTAAACGTAATTTAAGGTCAAGAGCAGAAAGAGAAGGGATGAGCCAGGCTAAGATGTATATAGCAATAAGCCTTGCTAAACTTACTTTGGTTTTCTCGGGTTATTTAATAGTACTGATAGTATCCATTGGAACTGAGGAATCATTTGTTCATCTAATAAATAATTTGATAGGAATGCTAATATATCTTGTGGGCATATTAGGTTTTTCTTTAACGGTTACAGTATTTGCCAGTGGACTAACCTCACTCATGCTGCTAGCACCACTTCTTACTTTTTTAACCGGAACTTTATCGGGTTTAATACTTAATTTGCCAAGTTGGGCATATATGTTTGAAGTGATATCTAGGATACTACCAGGAAGATGGTACCACAGCGCCCTTCTAGATAGCCCGAATTACTTGATTGGAATAGCTTGCTCTTTACTATGGTGCCTTTTGGGGTATATACTAAGTAGGTGCAAAAGTGTTGACAAAAAAGGCTATAAAGCTTAACATTAACAAATATAACGAGGAGGTGCAAAATGCACAATTGTAGAAAAATAACTAATGATATGTACTGGGTTGGAGGTAATGATAGAAAGATTAAACAGTTTGAAGGATCTATACCACTAACTAATGGTATTTCATATAACTCATATTTTGTCGATGACAAAAAAACGGTTCTATTAGACACTGTGGATACAGCAGTAGCACAAATCATGTTTGATAATTTGGAGCATCTACTTAAAGGTAGAAAGCTTGACTACGTAATAATAAATCATCTAGAACCTGATCACAGTGCATCGCTAGCTGATTTACTCAGAAAATATCCTGAAGTTAAGATGATAGGTAGTGATAAAATAAAAGCTATGGCTAAGCAGTTTATAAGCTTTGACATAGAAGATAGATTCAAACAAATTGAAGAAGGTGAAATCTTAAATACAGGTAGGCATGATTTTACTTTTGTTAAAGCACCTATGGTGCATTGGCCAGAAGTTATGGTTACATATGACAAAACAGACCAAATAGTATATTCTGCAGATGCATTTGGTACATTCGATGCTCTTAGCGGTAATATGTTTGCAGATGAATATGATTTTGATAAAGAATGGTTACCTAAAGCTAGACTGTATTATTCTAATATAGTAGGTAAATATGGAATGTTTACTGAAATGCTATTAAATAAACTGGAAGAAATACAGCCACTTATGATTTGTCCACTTCATGGGCCAATAATTAGAAAAGATATTGATAAATACATAGAGGTTTATCATAAATGGGCGACCTATACTCCAGAAGTTGAGGGAGTACTTGTGATATATGCTTCAGTGTATGGAAACACCAAGGATGCTGCGGAAATAGTAGCAGGAAAATTGGCAGATCTTTGTGTTAATGATATGAAAGTATATGATGTGTCTGAAACGGATCAAAGCATTATTTTGTCGGATGCTTTTAAATATAGCCATATCCTAGTAGCATCAGTTACACATAACGGTGACATATTTGTAAAAATGGAAAGTGCTCTTTTAGATATAAAAGCTCATAATCTTAGCAACAGAAAAATTGCTATAATTGAAAATGGATCATGGGGACCAACTAGCGGAGACCTTATAAGAGCAATGTTTGAAGAGTTACCTGGCATGACCTTTATTGATGAAAAGATTACGATAAGATCTTCAGTAAAAGAAAATCAATTAGATGCGCTACATAGATTGGCAGAAGCTATCTCCAAATCTGTTAAAGGTACTAATGAGCAGACTTGCCAGAAAACAGAAGAGGAAAAACCAAAAGAAAAGCACGTTTGCACAGTATGCGGATATGTTTTTGAGGAAGAAAAATACGGCAAATGGGAAGATCTCCCGGATGATTTCATATGCCCTATATGCAAAGTAGGCAAGGAAAAATTTGTCGTTAAGTAGATAAACAATAATTTTGACATGATAATTAAAGTGTTATAGCAAAACAGCTATTTACCAATTATTTCAAAATGGTTTTTTTCAAATTTAAGAATATTATCATCTCTAAGTTTTGATAATTCATTGGACATAGCGCTTCTGTCAACAGACAGATAGTCGGCTAACTCTTGCCTGTTAAATGGTATAGTAAAAGTATCGCTACCTTTTGTTTTAGACATAGTCATAAGGTATGACATTAACTTGTCTTTGGTAGTCCTTTTAGCCATATGACTTATTTTACTTGTTAAGTAGATATTTTTACAAGCGATAAGTTCCATTAGATTGTTCATTAAAGCTATATGATAACCACAAGCATTGGAGCAGATTTTTGTAATGCTTGCAATTGGTATGAACATGATCGTGCAGTCGCTTGTAGCTATAGCATCAACGGCTACTTTTAATTTAGAGGCGGCAAAAGATTCTGCAAAATGATCAGATGGACTTAATTTAGAGAGTACATTCTGGTTACCCCAGAAATCAATCTTAGAAATTACGACATTTCCTTTTAATATAAAACATATAGAACCAGTAAAGTCACCTTCACGCAATATGTATTCATTTTTTTTGTAGTTTTTAGTTTTAGAATCTAAACAAGTTAACATAGAAGAGATGTTATTCTCATCGATGTCTTTAAAGATTTTAGATTTACTTAGTACTTTTAGATATTTCATAGTCACCTCATTTTGTTGTAATTACAACGTACTTTTAATTGTGAATAAAATATAATACATATTAATTAATATGTCAAGGAGAAAATAGCATGAATTGGAAAGATAAAATTGAAGAATTTGAAGTTGTTGATGTACGAAAATCAAAGAAAGTTTTTTTACAAGGATTTTTGAACAAAGCAAAAGCCCTTGAGGTTGGTCAAGGCATATGCGTTGTGCAAATCTTTGAACCTAAACCTTTATATAAATCTATGGAGAAAATGGGCTATGAGCACTTTTGCGAAAAAATATCAGCCAAAGAATATCGCACATATTTCTACAAGAAAAATAACGATTCTCATGACGAAATTCACGAGATGCCGCTTAAGCCCACAGCTCTATTAAATTATAAAAACATAGATGATGACTTAATAAGCGTAGGTGTTGATTTTTGGCAGCTCATATGGGATAAAGAAGAATCTGCCATTGATTTAAGAATAAAGCTAATGCTTTCTCTTTCTAATGCAATTGGAGCAGGTAGATATAGGCAGGCTTCAAGAGAGTTAATTAAAACTTATTCATTAGGAACTAAAGTAGCGGAGCTAGACGAACTTTTTGCACTATTTGTATGGAACCAGGGATTTGGAAATTTCTCATCTGAGATTATGCCATCAGCACCGTTTAAAATATATCAGTTGATTAAAAACAAAGAAAAAGAGGGGCTCGGCAGAGAAGAAGTTGTAAAAGAACTTTTAGAAAAATTTGGCGAAAACAACCCCGATGTAAAAAATTAAGAGGTAGATATGAGAAGAGTAGATAGAGAGATGCCAAAGGAATTTGCGTTAGAGGTTCTAGATAAGTGTGAATTTGCCATTATTTCTATGGTAGATAAAGATAAACCTTATTGCGTACCGATATCAATAGCAAGAAATGAAAATGTAATATATTTTCACAGCGCTAAAGATGGAAGAAAAGTACAAATTCTCAAAGTAAATCCCAAGGTTTGTGTGTCAGCCGTGGGAGATACTAAGAGAGCTAAAGATAAATTTACTACTGAATACGAATCAGCAATAATAGAGGGACTCGCATCTGAAGTAACAGATGATGAAGAAAAAATACTTGTGCTTAGATTAATATCAGAAAGACATACACCAGAAAATATGATTAACTTTAAAGAGGCTATATCAAAAAGTCTTTTTAGAACGGCCGTTTGGAAGATAGAGATGGAAACAATTTCCGGTAAAAGAAAAAAATATGATAGTGAAGACAAAGAAATGAAATATGGACGAATGGAGTAAGTGACTTCTATTTCATGGAAAGGAGGCAATATTTATGGATGAGCTTTATAAAATGATATTTAAAAGAAAATCAGTCAGAAAATATTCAGATGATTTAAAAATCTCTGATACAGAGCTTGAAGATATAAATAAGAAGATAAAGGAATTAGTTCCTTTGGTCGATTCAATAAAAGTAAAATGCGTTATTGCGCCAAGAGAAGAAACCACTTCAAAACGTGGTGAATACTGCTTGCTAATTTACAGCGAAGAAAAAGACAACTATTTACTTAATGTAGGGTATATGTTTGAGCAATTAGATCTGTATCTGGCATCTAAGAATATAGGCGTTTGTTGGTATGGCTTGGGAAAGGTAAAAGCTGATTACAAGGAAAAACTAAAATATGTAATAATGCTTACATTAGGAAAAGTAACTGATGATGATTTCAGAAAAGACTACACAGAAGCTAAAAGAAACGACACTCATGATGCGTGGACAGGAGAACACATTGACGATATAGCTGAGATGGCTAAATATGCTCCTAGTGCGTGTAATAGCCAGCCATGGAAGGTAATATGCGAAAAAGACACTTTGAAGGTGTACCGCTCAAACAAGAGCAAATCACTTATACCCAAAAGATTCCTTTCTTACTATAATTACATAGACATTGGAATTTATCTGTATTTTTTGGAGCTAGTTATGAGTCATAACAAGATAGAATTCAAAAGGATGCTTGTGGCAAATGCAGAAGATTCTGATATGCTACCAGTTGCAACATACGAATTAAAGTAGCTAATCCCAGCTGCTTTTTTTAATGATTGTAAAAGGTGTCAAGATTAACATAATTAAAGAAATCATCATCATGGCTTGCATGATGCCAAAGGTGCCTGCAACGTAACCGATGATAGGCGCCATAACTATAGTGAATAGTGACTTTAACTGAGAAGAAAAACTGAGTATGGTGGCTCTTTCATATTTTTCCATATTATAATCTATAATATCAACGTATATGGGTTTTCTTAGATTGAGTAGTAGATACATAAGAACGAATAATACCAGTACCAATATGACCTGATTGATTAAAATTGATAGAAGTAGAAAAATTATTGAAAGACTTAAATACAAGGAGTTAAGCCACCAGTATCCGGTTTTAAAGCATCTTAATCTGAAAGAATTTCTAGAAGCTAAAGCGCTTAATATGTGTATCAGAAAATATGATATGCCAAGTATTATCTTAAGGTTGTTTTCTGATGATATGCTACTGATTACGAGTATGCCTGAGCCAATAATTATAAACTCAAATATGGGTTGTATGAAATCTTTTGTGCAGGATATCATAGATTCAAACACGCCGTTAGAATAGAGAAGCGTTCTAAGTCTTTTTTTAGCCTTGAGATTAGTTATTGATCTTTTAACCATCGATGATACTGAACGGATTCCAGTGTTACAAATATCCGATTTATCAAGGTAATTAGGATAAGTAGCAATTAGAATAAAATCAATAATATATGGAACTATTGAAACTAAAAAAATATATGATGACTTAGGTAAATATATGATTATGAAGATACCAAGTATTGCGCTGATAGCGCTACCTAGCTGTGAAAAAGATCTAGTTCGTCCGTATATATATGTCTTATGATTTTCCCAATTCATTTTTTCTATATATGTATATATCATGGCCTTATGCGTACCTGATCTGAAGGCTTCACCAAGACCAAAAAAGCCCATCGCAACTGCAGCCAATAGGAAACTAGTGCTTAAGGAGAAAAAAATGAACGAAATAATATAAAATAAAAAGCAGGTGCAAAGTTCTTTTTTTCTGCCGAAGTAATCCGCAATTATTCCTGATGGTACTTCAAATACGTTGACCATTATTTCCTTTATTGATATAAGAATTCCGATTTCAAGCAAGCTTATGCCATTACCCATTAAGTACACTAAAAGATAAGGTTCAAAAAACGTTAAGTTCTTTAAAAACCCATATGCTGAAAACTTTTTAATTTGAGTATCTTTAATTATTGCTGATTTCGTTTGTATGTTCATAAGTTGATGATACTCAATGCCTATTGCAATGTCAACTGTTGACATTTTTAATATATTTAAATATACTCTGACTTGAGGTGCGATATGAAATACGATGTGATAATAATTGGAGCAGGAGCTGCAGGGCTTTTTCTGGCATCTAAATTAAAAGTTAATAACGGCTTAATAATAGATGGAAATAGCTCCCCAGGTGAGAAACTCCTTATCACAGGGCAGGGCAGCTGTAATATAACAAATGGATGCGATATAAAAGAATTTCCCAAAAAATATGGAGAAAATGGAAGAAAAATAAGACGTCTCTTGTATAAATACAGCAACGTTAAGTTAATGGAGCATATGGAACACTTGGGAGTTCCTCTCTTTCAAAGAGAAGATGGTAAGGTATTTCCCAAATCCCTAAAAGCTTCGGATGTTTTAGATGCACTTTTAGATACTGCAAAAAATAATGGGTTCAAAATTAATTTAAATGAAAAGGTAATAAATATAGAAGACGATAACTCGGTGGTAACTGAAAAGAAGAAGTACAAATTTAATAAACTAGTAATAGCTACAGGAGGAAAGTCTTATCCTGATACTGGAAGCGATGGGTCAATGCTTGATATACTCAAAAACAAAGGCATTGAAGTTTTAGAATTAAAGCCAGGCCTAACACCTATATTTGTAGAAAATTATCCATACAAAATAGCATCTGGTGTTTCGTTTAAAGACATTGAAATAAATATAGATGAACACAAAACAAAAGGAGATGTGCTTTTGACACATAGAGGGTTTTCAGGTCCTGGAATACTCAGAATATCAGAGTTTGCAATGCCAGGTAAAAAACTCACGTTATCTTTTGTTAAAGATATCAAATATCCTAAAACTGAGGGAGTATCTAAAAGCGTATTAAACTACTTAACAGATTATCTCGATCTTCCTAAGAATTTTATAAAGGGGACACTATTAAAAGTGGGGATAAATGAGGATGATAAAATGTCTTCAGTAGCCCTAGGCAATATTAAAGCTACGATAGATGAACTAAAAAATATGGAGTTTTCTGTAAGTGGAACAGGTGGATTTGCCCAGGCAATGGTAACTGCAGGAGGAATATCCTTAGAAGAACTAGACTTATCTACTTTTGAAATGAAAAAAAGAAAGAATGTATATGCTATTGGAGAGGTTACTGATATAAGCGGCGACACAGGAGGATTCAACTTGCAATACGCATATTCAAGTGCTATGGCAGTTGCTCATACTATTCATTCAATTGATGTTAATAGCGTTTTCCCGCGTTAAATACAATTACCCATGAAATAATAACCAATACTATAGACATAATCGTCTTAAAAATTATTTTTTTATCTTTAGTCTTTTTATAAAGTCTATAGTTTAAAACAATTGTTTGTATAGTAATCACTGGAACAAAAACATAATATATGATTAAAAGAATAAGAATTTCATGATCTGTAATAAAAAAATAAGCTCCTAGAGCCATTAAAAAAAGAATTAAAATATCCAAAGAAAACAATAAAGGATTTTCACTAAATTTAAATGGAGAAGGAACGACTTTCTCTTTTCTATGAGTTAAAAAATTATTATATATAGTATAAAATAAAACACATATCAGAAATAATATATAAATATATGTAGACATTTGTTGTCTCCCTTCAAATAAAAATGTAGATAAAGCTATTATAGCGAATACAGACTCGACTTGCAATACTCCTATTAATTTGGGTTCACTTTATAGCATTGACAAGCATTAGTCCTTTTGGTATAATTTGAGCGTTGTAAAAAAGGAGAATATAATGACTAGAATAAAAACAATTTCAACAAGAAATTTAGCTAAATCAGCAATAAAGGGTGGCTGCGGAGAATGTCAAACATCTTGCCAGTCAGCTAGTAAGACTTCTTGCAGCGTAGCAAATCAGCACTGCGAGCAGAGCATAAAAAAATAATGAAAAGAGATGCTGCCTGTTTCGAGGTAGTATTTTTTATTAAGGAGTAACATGATACATCAATACAAAATGAACGGATACAATATTGTAATGGATGGTAACAGTGGGGCAGTTCACGCAGTCGATCCTGTTGCATACGATATAATATCAATGTATGAAAACAAGAAAAAGAATGAAATAATTAGCATCATCCTTGCTAGATATGAAGGTGTAACTAAGGAAGATGTGATAGAGACTATCGAAGAGGTTGAGGAGTTAGTGAGGGAGCAGCTGCTATTTTCAGTAGATCCTTTTGAAGAAGTGGCGATGGAGTTTAAGAGCAAACAATCCGTGCTAAAAGCACTGTGCCTTCATGTAGCGCATGCATGCAACATGGACTGCAAATACTGCTTTGCAGGTAAAGGCGAATACTCAGGTAAATCAGGTCTAATGACACTTGAAGTAGCAAAGAAATCCCTTGATTTTCTAGTCGAAAATTCAGGAACAAGGCATAACCTAGAAGTTGACTTGTTTGGGGGAGAGCCCCTTTTAAACTGGGAAGTATGCAAAGCTGTAGTTGCGTACGGGAGAAAGCTTGAAAAGACCAATGATAAAAAGTTCAATTTCACGCTCACAACAAATGGAGTACTCTTAGATGACGATGTTATAGATTTTTCAACAAAAGAAATGGGAAACGTAGTACTAAGTCTAGATGGCAGAAAACAGACCCATGATTTTATGAGACAGACTAAAGCTCATGATGGCACTTATGATTTAATTATTGAAAACTTTAAAAAACTTGCAAATGCAAGAAACCAGCAGGAATACTATATGAGGGGAACTTATACAGCTCATAATAAAGATTTTGCTGAAGATATACTTCATATGGCCGATTTAGGATTTAAGGAGACTGCTATGGAACCTGTTGTAGGGCCTCCAGATGCCGATTACGCCCTTAAAGATGAAGATGTAGAGGGTTTATGTGAGCAATACGAAAAGCTAGCATTAGAGATGCTTAGAAGAGAAGAAAAGGGTGAAGGATTTAATTTTTACCACTATACAGTAGATTTAACCGGCGGCCCATGCATCGTAAAGAGAGTATCGGGATGCGGAGTTGGAACTGAGTATTTAGCAGTTACACCTACAGGAGACCTTTATCCATGTCACCAATTCGTAGGAGAAGATAAATTCTGCGTAGGAAATATATATGAAGGCGTTACAAACAAAGAGGTGATAGAGCAGTTTAAAACTTGCAATGTCTATTCTCACCCTCAGTGCAAGATCTGTTTTGCAAAGCTTTATTGCGCAGGCGGTTGTGCAGCTAACGCATACTTTGCCGAAGGTGATATTAACGGCGTATACGATGTAGGCTGCAAACTCCATAAAAAAAGAATAGAATGCGCTATTATGATGAAAGTTTATGAAGAAGATAAAGGGCTTAAAAGACGAACTGATATATAAGGACATTAAAAAAAGCAGCATCTGCTGCTTTTTTTGTTTACGCTTTAACTAGTCCTAATGCTTTTGAAACTTCTATAACCACTATTGGAACTAATGCTAAACCTAGACCAATCAGATAAAGATTAGTAGTTAAACTCATCATTCCAAATGGTATGGATAGAGGAGTTAGAAGTACTAGCAGTACCATAGATAATGAGATCAAGGCTGCTAAGTTTAATTTCTTGTTTGTAAAAGGACCGATTTTAAATAATGAGAAATGAGATCTCATATTAAAGGATTGAAAAACCTGTGACATAGCAAGTACCATAAATGTCATAGTCTGGCCGCCAGTTACTCCTAAGGCATCAGAACCTAATTTATAAGCAATTAACGACAGCATAGCGAACATTCCGCCTTGAAGAACTACTCTTATACCTAATCCGTGAGCAAATATTCCTTCCGTTTTAGGACGTGGAGTTTTGGTCATAATATCATCTTCTACATTTTCCATACCAAGTGCAATAGCAGGAAGGGAATCTGTTACGAGATTTATCCAAAGTAGCTGCATAGGTAGAAGAGGAGTTACTCTCCAAAGGAGCATGGCGATGAACACAGTTAATACTTCACCAATGTTTGTACCAAGTAAAAAGCCTACAACTTTTCTAATATTATCATAAATTCCTCTGCCTTCACGCACGGCTTCAACTATTGTTCCAAAGTTGTCATCGGTTAATATCATATCAGCTGCGTCTTTAGACACATCAGTACCTGTTATTCCCATAGCACATCCGATATCAGCGGCTTTAAGAGCAGGCGCATCATTTACACCATCGCCTGTCATTGCGACTACTTCTCCTAGAGATTGCCAAGCTTTAACTATTCTTATTTTATTCTGAGGAGATACTCTTGCGTATACAGAAATATTTCTAATTCTCTTTATGAATTCATCATCTGTCATTTCATCTAGCTCAGAGCCTGTGATAGCATCTTCACCTTGGTTTAGTATTCCCAATTCTTTTGCAATAGCTGATGCGGTGACAACGTGGTCTCCCGTTATCATAACAGCTTTTATACCTGCAGCTTTACATGTAGCCACTGAATCTAGCACTTCTAGCCTTGGAGGATCTATCATGCCTACTAGGCCCCTAAAGTCTAAATCAGTTTCAATGTTTTCCATGGTTGGATTCTTGGGAATTTCATCCAAAGTCTTAGTAGCGATTGCAATTATTCTTAAAGCATTTTCGCTTAATTTATTGTTTATTTCTTTGGCTTTATCTAAATCTCCAGTCTTACACCTCTGAGACAATTCATCAAAAGCACCTTTTACTATAACAGTATATTTTCCGTTAATCTCATTGATTGTGGTCATAATCTTTCGGTCAGAATCAAAAGGTAGCTCTAGTATTCTTGGATACTGCTTGTTTAATTCTTTTTTCGTAAAACCACTTTCATAAGAAGCATATACGATTGAGGTTTCCGTAGGGTCTCCTATATGTATTATCTCGTCATCTTCTATTGATATATTTCCATTAGTACAAAGTGTACCTAGGTTTATTAGATCTTTTATTTCTTTGGTTCTTTCTTCTTCAAGGTCCACTTCTGAATCGGCACCATCTATGTATGCTTTAGTTAATGTCATTCTGTTTTGAGTTAGCGTGCCTGTTTTATCTGAGCATATTATAGAAGCGCTTCCTAGTGTCTCTACGGCAGGAAGTTTTCTTATTACAGCATTTTTCTTAACCATTCTTTGTACGCCGATACTAAGAATTACTGTAACTATGGCAGGCAAGCCTTCTGGTATGGCAGATACAGCAAGTGATACTGCGATCATGAACACATCTAGAGGGTTTAGTCCGTCAATTATACCAATTACAAATATTATAGCGCAGGCAACTAGTGCCATTATGCCAAGGCTTGTTCCAAGCTTAGCTAGCTTTAGCTGAAGAGGAGTTTGTGATTCAGGCTCTGTATTTAGCATAGTTGCAATTTTGCCGATTTCCGTGTTCATACCAGTAGAAGTAACAACTGCTGTGCCGCTACCATAAGTTATACTGCAACTTGAGTAGACCATATTATCTCTATCGGCAAGAGGTGCTTTCTCCAAAACATCAAGATCAGCAAATTTTTCAGAAGGAACTGATTCGCCAGTCAAAGCTGATTCTTCTGATTTTAAGCTAGAAGATATTACAAGCCTAGCATCTGCAGATATTTTATCACCTGCTTCAAAGGTTATTAAGTCGCCGGTAACTAAGTCTTCTGCAGATATTATCTGTTCAACTCCGTTCCTTATAACTCTGGCCTTTGGTGATGATAGATTCTTTAATGCATCTAATGCTGCTTCGGCTTTTGACTCCTGAGCAACGCCGATTGCTGCGTTTAGGATTACAATGAGAAGAATAAGGATAGATTCAAAATAGCCTTCTTCTCCACCTTCTAGGAAAGATACAAAAAATGACACAACAGCTGCTATTATAAGGATTATTATCATAACATCCTTAAACTGATTTATGAATCTTTGTAGTTTAGTCTTCTTTTTAGCTTCATCAAGCTTATTTTTACCTAGCTTAACAAGCCTTGAACTGGCTTCTTCTTCGGATAAGCCTTTAGTTTTATCGGTATTTAATTGGTTTATGAGTTCATCTATTGAACATGTGTATTCTTTCATTTAGAATCCTTTCAATTATGTAAATAATTTAACAAGTACTATAAGCCAAGCGGGTATAGTGACCATTGTAAACAGGGTAGTTAATGCTACTCCTTCTGCAATAAGATTGGTATTTTTACCTTCTCTGTGGGCAAGAGCAACAGTAAGTACTGCACATGGGAATATGGAAGATAAAGTTATAGCTAGCTTAACATTATCTGAAACAGGCATGTTATACATGACTAGTAATGTTAAAGCGGGGATTAGCAATACATTGCATAATGAAGCATATATCAGCTGATAATTTCTAAAAACACCTCGAAAATCACTGCTTCCTAGTTGAACACCAACTACTATCATCGAAAGTGGGATTGTCGCATCGCCTAATGTTTCGATTATCTGAAAGGGATAATCGGGCAGTTTGATATTTGCAAATAACATAAATACTGATATAAAAGTTACTATTGATAATATGTTTAGCAAAGGCTTGAAAATCGATTTTATGGTTATTTTTCTTTCATCTCCGTAGTTTAATTGCCATATGCATATAGAAAACAGGTAAATATTTAACATTACATTAGCTATTACAACAAGGTAGAATATATCATCACTAAATACAGCCTTAGCGATAGGAAAACCTATAAAAGCCGAGTTCACGCTAGTTATTACAACTAATAGTATGTTTCTATCGGGGCAGTTTTTAATTGGCTTTAATAGCAGCAAAGCAAGTATTGAAACCACAATAAAAAAAGCTAATGAAAAAACCAATGTCTGAGATGTTTCTACGTATGTTTTCTCGCTTATTTCCTTACTAACTATTGAAGCCATAACAAGGCAAGGAGCCGTTATATGAAGAAGCAGGCTGACAAGGTGCTTGTTAGCTTCGTCTGGCAGCAATTTTGTTTTGTTTGCTATAAATCCTACTAATATATATATGAATATTGATGAAATGTTTGTTAATATTATAAGCATTTGTTTTTCCAATCTATATTATTCTGTTGCCTTTTTCTGAGTTTATAAAATCCGATATGTTTTTTGCGCAAGTATCTATTACTATTAATCTCATTTCCATAGGACTCCAAGCAATATGAGGCGTTAAGTAGCAGTTCTTAGC
>LFRM01085760.1_pt1 | contig 26161 bp, 27 predicted proteins | sample 618341 | NCBI WGS metagenome assembly LFRM01 (sample SAMN03654438, study PRJNA283298) | anaerobic digester metagenome | isolation source: pool of bioreactors CSTR01a, CSTR02a, and CSTR03a thermophilic anaerobic... | place: Denmark: Kgs. Lyngby | collected 2014-05-21 | reverse complement strand
CCGTAATACTGCTTCTTCTTCCAAGGCGCATTAAATTATGTCCCTAAATTCAAAGTTTCCATGATGTTACCGCCATTGATAACAAAGAAAATCACAGCTACCGCCAACATCACCCAAATAGTAACGGTTGAGAGAACACTTAAGATAATAAAAAACCATCCCACCCAATGTCTGAGTGTGCGCTTTTCAAATGCTCCCTTACTAGCTCTAGTCATAATTAACCCAATAAGCAATAATATTAACAGTTCCCAATCTTGTACTAATTGAAAAGCAGTTAATAAAAGAAGCAACCCTTCAATAATTAAAAATAGTTTTGTAAGTCCTTTACCCAATTGCTTCCCCCCCTATCTTGGTCATTTTCTCCATTATACTTGAATTTACAAGTCCTGTACGGCTTCAAAAGGTTGATTGCCGTCTCGGTCTAAGGTCGTACTTTTTATATTAATTAAATTTTACCATAACATAGAAAAAGACCAAATCACTCATCAATGGATTTGGTCTGCGTTTATTATAAAACAGTCACGTTTACGATTTTAACTTTCATATCGCCACCTGGAGTAGCAATTGAAACTTCGTCGCCTACACGTTTGCCAAGCAATGCTTTCGCGATTGGCGAGTCATTTGAAATTTTACCTTGTAGTGGATTTGCTTCTGCACTACCAACGATTGAATAAGATTCTTCTTCTTCATCCGGTAATTCTACAAAGGTAACTGTTCTTCCTAAAGATACGATGTCTGCTTCCACGTTTTTGTCATCAATGATTTCTGCGAAACGAATCATTTTTTCAAGAGAAGAAATACGTCCTTCTACAAAAGCTTGCTCATCTTTAGCAGATTCGTACTCAGAGTTTTCTGATAAATCCCCGTAACTACGCGCAATCTTAATACGTTCTACGATTTCTTTACGTTTATTAATTTTTAAATCTTCTAATTCTTCTTCTAGTTTTTGCTTACCTTCTAGAGTCATTGGATATACTTTCTCTATCATCATTTATTTCTCCTTCGTATTTAAATCTTTACCTAATAAAGTAGCGATTCTGTCCTAAAATCTAACAAAGCAGGCATTTGCAGTAGCAAATACCTGTTTGAGCGCGCTTCTATTAGTCATTACAATGGTAATAAAATACCATCTTATTACAAAAAATGCAATATCTAAATAATTATTTATTATAAAGACAATCTTTCTCAATTAATCTATCAATATCGATGCAATTTTTGTAGTCATTAAGTCAATAGCAACTTGGTTTTTTCCGCCTTCAGGTATGATAATATCAGCGAATTTCTTAGTTGGCTCGATAAATTGATGGTGCATCGGTTTAACAACATTGAGATACTGTTCAATGACACTATCCAATGTTCTGCCCCGTTCTTCGATATCACGTTTAATACGACGGATAATACGAATATCATCATCTGTATCAACATATACCTTAATATCCATCAAATTACGTAGACGTTCATCTTCTAGAATCAAGATACCTTCGACAATAATAACGTCTTTTGGTTCACGATGAATCGTTTGAGCACTGCGCGTATGTTCAGCGTAGTCATAAACGGGTTGATCAATCTCTTTCCAAGCAATTAGGCTCTCTAAATCTTCGATAAAACGGTCGTTATCAAAGGCAAAAGGATGATCATAGTTTGTTTTCAGACGTTCTGAAAACGGTAAATGACTTTGGTCTTTGTAGTAATAATCTTGTTCTAACAGTAGAATCGATAAATCAGAAAACTTCTCAAATATCGCACGACTAACACTCGTCTTCCCACTGCCCGACCCTCCAGTTACTCCAATTACAATAGGCTTTTTCACGGTGTCGGCTTCCTCTCTTATTCTTCAGTTGGTTCTTGAATATACAAATCTTGGTATTCAAGGTGTTGCTCATATGTTTCGGAGAAATAAACTTCTCCTGTCTCTAAATCGGCTAGGAAATAAAGATAATCGCCATCAATTGGATTCAAAGTTGCTTGAATCGCTTGTTCACTCGGATTATCAAACGGACCAGGTCCAAATCCTTTATTTATATATAAGTTATAGGGCGAATCAACTTCTGTATCAGCGATTGTGACATACTCAGTATGTTTGTCAAGAGCATACAGCAAACTGATATCAGATTGTAGTGCCATATCATCTTCCAAACGATTGAAAAATACATCCGCAATCATTTGACGGTCTTCATAGGCAATTCCTTCTTTTTCAACAAGTGATGCCAAAGTCAAAATTTCATGAACTGTATAACCGCTCGCTTTAATCTTTTCTTGATACGTTTTAAGAACTTCATCTGTTTTTTGAACCATCACTTCAATCATGTCTTCTGGTTCATAGGTAGACATATAATCGTAAGTTGCGGGGAAAATGTATCCTTCCAACTTATATAAGATCTCTTCATTTTTAACAGCTTCCGTAATCGTATTCGGATATTCGGCTATCAAGGAATCAATAAACGTTTCATTATTGATTGCATCCAAAAATTCTTTTTCAGTAAAGTCTGTTTTAGCTGCAAACTCTGCCGCAATTTCTTTTACCGTTGCGCCTTCGCGAACAAGAATCTTGTAATCTTCTGAAACAGGCGTAGCTGTTCCACCTTCTTCCAGCACTTCAATGATATCGTCTAAATCCATTGCTGGCGAAACTTGATAGAATCCGGCTTTAAATTCAGGTACGCTCTTTGTTTTCATATAGTAACTAAAAACAGTCCCGTCTTTAATAATACCTTTTTCTTCTAGAATTTCGGCAATGCCCGATGTTGATGTTCCCAAGGGAATTTCGACTTCATGCAGTTCCGACTCTTCTGGATTCAACGGTTTCAAAGCCGTATTGATATAGTTATAGCCTACCACCCCGATGATTAGGACGAGCAGTGAAACGATAAATATAATCGAAAAAACAATTTTTCGTATCAATGAATTTTCTTTTTTACGAACTTCGAAACGGTCGTTTCTTGTTTGTCGTACTTCTTCTCTTTTGGGAGTCTCTGACTCCGGTAAGCTCCCAGGTTGATTGGTATGTTTATCTACCAAAATCTAACCTCCTCATTTAACATCATTTTGTCGTCATGTCTTATAACTCAAATCATTATACATGATAACATAAAAAAAATGAACTTTTTATCGGATTTGTCAACAAGATTAAAGAGGCTGGAGTATTCTCCAGCCTCTTCAAATAGAAAGCTCTTTTTATTCTTCTTCGTCTTCGATAAACGTATTTAGAACTTCTTCAATCATATCCCACTCTTCTTCAGTTTCGATTGGTTCTAGATCGCCTTCTGTTCCGTCTTCGTTTTCAACGTAAGAGAATGCTTGTAGTTCAATCTCATCCTCTTCAGGAATTCCTGCAGGATAAACAAGAACGTATGATTTGCCAAAATCTTCTGAATCGAAAGTAAATAAAATTTCGTAAAGTTCTTCGTTCCCATGCTCATCAACGATAGTAATATGTTCGTGGTCATGGTGATCGTGGTCGTGATTATGGTCGTGATTATGTTCTGTCATGTTAACACCTCTTATTATTAATGTGAATCTAAATAGTTTTGCAACAATATAACAGCTGCGACTTTATCAATGACTTTTTTGCGTTTCTTTCGTGAAACGTTCCCTTCATTGATTAACATCTTCTCAGCCTGAACGGTCGTTAGCCGCTCATCTACGTAGTCTACTGGCAGTCCTGTTTCCAGTTCTACCATTCTACCATAAGCCATTGATGCTTCTGCTCGTGGGCCGATGGTATTATTCATATTTTTAGGAAAGCCAATAATGACTTTTGAAACTTCGTATTCAGCTATTAACTCTTTTAATCGTGTCACACCAAATTCTCCGGCAGCTTCATCGATGGAGATAATTTCTACACCTTGCGCAGTCCAGCCCATTAAATCACTGACTGCTACACCAACCGTTTTTGATCCGACATCAAGTCCCATCAATCTCATTAATGGCCACTCTCATCAATCGAAAGATAACTCTTTAATAGCTCTTCCATTATTTCATCTCTTTCGAAACGACGAATCAAGTTCCGAGCATCATTATGACGCGGAATATATGCAGGGTCGCCCGATAATAAAAAGCCAACGATTTGGTTGTTTGGGTTATAGCCTTTTTCTTCTAGCGCCTGATATACAATCGTCAAGGTCTCTTTAACATTCTTCTTGTCACGATCGCCGAGGTTGAATAGCATTGTTTCATCTTTTGAATTCATACAGACACCCCAATTTCTATGATATATATATTTTACAGAACTTACGCCAAAACTACAACCCAATGCGCCAAACTTATGAAAACATTATCATTCAGCCAGCCATGTTCCAACGCGTTCAATCGCTTGCGGAATCCCTGCTGGATTTTTTCCGCCGGCTTGTGCCATATCCGGACGGCCGCCACCGCCGCCACCAACAAGTGGTGCGATTTCCTTAATCAAATCGCCTGCTTTTACTGTGCCGATTTTATCTTTCGCAACAGCTGCCAACAAGCTAACTTTGCCGTCCAAATCAGATGCAGCAACAAAAACATCACTCACTGCTTTTTGACGCCATTGGTCTGCTAATTCACGTAAATCATTCATACCTTGATTCTTTGTTTGGTATGTAATGTACGTAATTCCATTCGCTTCTTTGATATCAGCAAAAATATCTTGTGATTCCATCGCCAACAGTTTCGCACGAAGTGAATCCTTTTCTGATTCAGAATCTTTCAATTCTTGTCTCAAGGCTTCGATTTTACCTGTTACTTCTTTCGTTTGTTGCGCTTTTACGAGACGTGCGGCTGCTAATAACTCTTCTTCTTTTTCACGGAAGTATTCGTAGGCTGCTTGGCCAGTAATCGCTTCGATACGGCGAACGCCTGCACCGATACCAGACTCAGAAAGAATCTTAAATACGCCAATTTCCTGACTGTTTTGTACGTGGATACCCCCACACAACTCGACAGAATAACCTGCAACATCAACGACACGTACTTCGCTGCCGTATTTCTCACCAAAGAGTGCCATTGCACCCATTTCTTTAGCTTTATCAATTGTCGTTTCAACTGTTACAACGGGTAATGCATCCCAAATCTTTTGATTCACGATGCGTTCCATCTCGCTTAATTCTTCCTGTGTTGCTTGTCCGAAGTGCGTAAAGTCAAAACGCAAATGATTTGGTGCAACAAGGGATCCAGCTTGATTTGCGTGTGTTCCTAAGACATCTTTAAGTGCTTGATGCAACAAGTGAGTAGCAGTATGGTTTTTTGTAATACCACGACGACGGTTTTCATCTACTTGTAGGAAATATGTTTGGTTGCTGTTTAAGTCCATATTCATTTCAGCAGTGTGTAAATGTTGACCATTTGGTGCACGTTTCACATCCACAATCGTTGCAACAATCTCGCCATTTTCAGCTTTAATAACTCCCGTATCAGCAGCCTGTCCACCCATTTCAGCATAGAAAGGTGTTGTTTTGAAAATCAATTGTGCTGTGTTTCCTGCTGATGCAGACTCTTTTATTTCATCATTTTCGATGACAACAAGTAATTCAGATGAAAGACTTGTCTTATCGTAGCCATCAAATGTACTTTCAACGGCAATATCGCCTAAGACAGCGGATTGAACCGAGAAAGAGTCTTCCACTTGACGAGCTGCACGTGCACGATTCCGTTGGCTTTGCATTTCTTCATTAAAGCCTTCTTTATCAACAGTAAAGCCTTTTTCTTCAGCATATTCTTCTGTTAATTCCAACGGGAAGCCAAATGTATCGTATAGTTTAAAAGCATCCGTTCCTGAAATGACAGTCGTTTTTGTTTCAGTCATCGTGTTGAAAACCTCATGTAAGATGTCTAAGCCTCCGTGAATGGTTTCTTGGAAACGTTGCTCTTCATTTGTAATAACTTTGATAATGAAATCACGGTCAGTCTCAACTTCCGGATAGTAACCTTTCATAATCTCAGCTACAACCGGTACCAGTTCAAACAAGAATAAACGGTTGATTCCTAATTTTTGACCGTGCATAACAGAACGACGAATCAAACGACGTAAGATGTAACCGCGGCCTTCATTAGATGGCAACGCGCGATCACCAATCGCAAAGCTGACAGCACGCACATGGTCGGCAATTACTTTGAATGAAATATCTGTTTTTGGATTATCACCGTATTTAACGCTGCCAGATAATGCTTCAATTTTACGGATAATTGGCATGAATAAGTCCGTTTCGAAGTTCGTTGGTGTGTTTTGAATCACTGAAGTTACACGTTCAAGACCCATTCCTGTATCAACGTTTTTATGTGGCAACGGCTCATAGCTGCCATCTGGCATATGGTTAAATTCTGAGAATACCAAGTTCCAAATTTCCAAATAACGTTCATTTTCTCCACCTGGGTACATTTCAGGATCACCATCCGGTAAGTCTTGATATGCTACACCGCGGTCATAGAAAATTTCCGTACAAGGACCACATGGACCTGCGCCAATATCCCAGAAGTTATCTTCAAATGGCACAATATGGTTTTCAGGTAAGCCTACTTTTTCTTTCCAAATGCGTTTTGTGTCTTCATCTTTTGGATAGTATGTAACATAAAGAAGTTCTGGATCGAACGCCAACCATTCTTTGCTGGTTAGGAGTTCCCATGCCCAAGGAATTGCTTCTTCTTTAAAGTAGTCACCAATTGAGAAGTTCCCCAACATTTCAAATAATGTATGGTGACGTGCGGTCACACCAACGTTTTCAATATCATTGGTACGAATACTTTTTTGTGAGTTTGTGATTCTTGGGTTATCTGGCACAACAGAACCATCGAAATATTTTTTCAATGTTGCAACACCGGAGTTAATCCATAGTAAAGTTGGATCGTTCACTGGAACTAATGAAGCACTTGGTTCAATTTTGTGCCCTTTTGATGCCCAAAAATCCAAATACATTTTACGGATTTCACTGCTCGTAAGATTTTTCATTATTAAATCATCCTTTTCTGAGTGGTTTCGTGAAAAAAATAAAACACCCCATTGCATTCAAGGGCGTTTTACCGCGGTACCACCTTGATTGCAATGGAATGTTATTCATTCATCATCACGTCTTCATACCGATAACGCTGGTAGCGACGATATTTCTATCGTATATTAAAAAGGGAGCATCATCTGAAGCACTGCCTTTCACCGGGTGGCAGAATCTCTGGTTCGTATCAAACGATATGGCCTTTTCAGTCGCATTTAGTATAGCTAAATTTATGCATTCTAGCAAGTACCTACGCATAATTTTCTGATATACTTAGGCTATCACTTAAATTTAAAGAGGTTATGGCATGGACGTATATTATCATATCATCGCAAATTTCAATGCAGGTTCTGGAAAAGGGAAACGCATTGGTTTTGAAGTCGAAAAAATACTGAATAACAGAAACATCCCTTTTGTCTTCCATCAGACAAAATATCCAGATCACGGCTTTGAGATTGCTCAAAAATTAGGCCAGACGCTTTCTGATGCTGCTAATCGCATTATCGTAATTGGTGGAGATGGAACGTTACATGAAGTGGTCAGTGGCTTGCATGCAGTTGAAAGCACACTGCCTATTGGCTACCTTCCGGCAGGTACCGGGAACGATTTTGCCCGCTCTGTTGGGTTAACAAAAGATGCCAAAAAAGGCTTGTTGGCAATTTTAGAAGCGAAAACACCAGTTGAAATAGAATGCATGAAATACCATGACCATTTGCATAACAAAGTGGGAATTGGCTTAAATAGTATGGGCTTTGGGTTAGATGCTGAAGTGAATGCGCTCGCTGGCGAAAATAAATCCACCGCTCATGTACCTGCTCCCTTTAATCTTGAAAGTTCATCTTATTTAACAAAGATTGTGGATGCCTTTAAAGAACGTACTACCTATTCAGTGGACGTGACTGTTGACGGGGTTTCTAATACTTATGAGGCTGTTATGGTTACAGGCGTAATGAATCATCCTTATTTCGGCGGCGGAATTAAAATCGATCCGCTTTCAAAAATGAACAATAACGAACTGGCGGTCATGATTATTTTTAATCTGAGTTTCCTCACCCTTCTGCGAATTTTCCCACTCGTTTTGACTACCGGTGGCCATATCAAAACCAAGTATTTTAAACGCATCAGTGGCAAAGAAATTTCTATCCGCCTACACGATTCAGCGTTGGGGCAAGTAGATGGTGAAGTGATGCCTAAAGCTGCCTACCAGATGGACTACACACTTACTTCCTTTCAACTATGGCGTTAAAACAGAGTGGGAAAAAAGGCAGCCCCGAATCACTGGAGTGACGTCGGGACTGCCTTTTTGAGCATGTTTACGAAACCGTTGTTCGTATATAGGACAGAGAGGCTGGGATTATTTCCCCAGTCGTTTTTTTATTTCATAAACTGATACGGTGTCACACCTTCCATCCCAATCATCGGATTAATTTCCTGACCTAATACCATATCAATAGAGAGTGTAAAATTCTTTGGTTTCGAAGGCTCAACGGCTTTCGGCTCATCAACGGTAAATATAATTTTATCACTTTCACTATTCCTTAAGAGTTTCTCGACCAGCATTGTACGGCGCAAGTCGCCCGCATTTTCGGTTGCGAAACGAAAGGCTCCTTCATCACCGCAAAGGATAAGTTTATTTTTACTCCGTGTTATCGCTGTATACAATAGGTTACGGCGCAACATACGCCCATACTGCTTAACCATCGGGAGGATAACCATATTGAACTCGCTCCCTTGAGCCTTATGAATCGAACAGCAATAAGCCAAAGTAAATTTATTCCAATCCGTTTTTTTATACGTGACTTCGGTCGCATCGAAAAGAACCGTTATTTCGTCTACTTTATCTTCTGTTTCTTTTGCAAATTGAATACTGGTTATTTCACCGATGTCTCCATTAAAGACATTCAACTCCGGTTGGTTGACAAGTTGCAATACTTTATCCCCGACGCGATAAACAAAGTCAAAGTGCTTTACTTCCCGTCGTTTATTATCTGTATTGGGATTTAAGATTTCTTGCATCATCGTATTAAGAGCATTGATTCCTGCGGGGCCTTTATACATCGGAGCCAAAATTTGGATATCCTTAGATGTAAATCCTTTCGCTTTTGCTTTCTCAACGACAATACGAATCAACGGTTCAATTTGCGCCGCCTGACACGGGAAATAGGAACGATCGGATTGGTTTATGTTAAAGTCAGCTGGTAATTTACCATTCTTAATATCATGCGCCAATGGAATAATGGATGAACCGCCGGCTTGTCGATAAATTTGTTCCAACTCAATTTGCGGAATAACAGCACTGGCCAACAGATCATGCAGAACTTGACCAGGACCGACTGAAGGCAGTTGATCTTTATCTCCTACAATGATTACTTGCATCCCCGGTGGTATCGACTTCAGCAAGCGATGCAATAGCCAAGTATCAATCATGGACGCTTCATCAATAATCAGCAGTTTCCCTTCCAATTCAGCAGTATAAACATCTTCATTCGGATTCTCTTGACCGGTTAAACCAAGCAAACGGTGAATCGTACTGCTCTGAATTCCGGTCATTTCGTTCATACGTTTAGCCGCACGACCAGTCGGTGCAGCCATAATGATTGGGAAAATACCTTCATGATATTCTAAAGGATTAGCCGGGAGCCCATTTAATTCGCAGAACAGTTTTACTATTCCATTTAAAACAGTCGTCTTCCCTGTTCCGGGGCCACCAGTTAAAATAAAGAAAGCACTTGAAATCGCTTGGGTAATCGCATGTGCTTGGACAGCATCATACGTGATGCCAAGTTCCTTTTGCATCTTATGAATTTCTTTTTCTAAATCGACTCCTGGATACTCGATCGCCTGTTTTTTATTTAGTAAACGATCCAAACTGCCGGCAATCCCCTCTTCTGAAAAGTACAATGAAGGGAGGGCAAATCTTTTTTGATCTTCGATGATTTTCATATCTTGAACCATTTCAACCAATGCTTCAATTAACTGAGAATCTTCTATTATAAAGCGGCGAGATGATTCGAGCAGCTGCAACGCACGCGTCATCAACTCCTCACTTTCAACGTATGTATCACCATTTGAAAGACAAAGTTCATTTACTGTCGCCAACAATGCTCCTTTAATCCGGTTTTTATCATCAGCAGGAAATCCGAGATCTTCCGCTAAACGGTCTGCTGTCCTGAACCCCATCCCCTCAATGTCTTCCACAAGTTGATAAGGATTCTCACGGATCGTTTTCAAGGTCTCTGTTTTATAAAAATTCATGATGGTCGCTGCCATATTATTGCTAAAGCCATAATTCGCCAGCTCAATCAGTGTTTTTTCAGTTCCTTGGCTTTGTTGTAGAACGTCGTGGATTAACTCCTGCTTTTGCTTCGTTAGTCCACTAATCGCTGCCAATGAATCGGGATCATCCAAAATCGCATCGATGGTATTTTCTCCAAAGTGTTCAACAATTTTCTCCGCTGTCCGCTTACCGATACCTGGGAAACGGTCACTCGATAAATAGCCGATCAAACCGTTTTTTCCGGTTGGCTTCTCACGTTCATAGCTAATTGCTTGGAATTGGGTACCATAACGTGGGTGATTAATAACATTTCCTACAAAACGGTAATGTGTATCTGTTGTAATTTCGCCAAAATTCCCCGTAATGACAATTTCATCTTTTTCTGTTTTAAAATTACATTCTTCAATTTCAAGAAGGATTACTTTATAGAAGTTAGATGGGTTTTCGAAGAATATAGCTTTCATTTCTCCGGCAACATAAGGTTGTTCATTCAGTTCCACGCCATCTTTCTCCTCTCTATTTATTCTTTAGTTATTATCATACCATTATCTGGAGAGTTAAAAAATAAAAACTGGTCATGATTGCTTTAGTATGTCCGGGTTTGGACGATAAAACGGACATGATTACTTTGACATGTCCGGATTGAGACGGTAAATCGGACATGATTGCTCTACCATGTCCGGTTTGAGACGGTAAACCGGTCATGATTGCTCTGACATGTCCGATTTTAGCTTCATCAAGAAAAAAAGCACCTCCACATTGGAAGTGCTCGTTATTCTATACGTATTGCAATTCAGTCGTTGCTTGGAATGCTTTGTCGATTGTACCGCCACCTAGACATTCTAGGCCGTCGTAAAATACGACTGCTTGTCCGGGAGTAATCGCACGAACCGGCTCATCAAAAACAACTGTTGCTTCTGTTTGGTCTTCGTTCAATGTTACCGTTACGCCGGTATCTTGTTGGCGGTAACGGAATTTAGCCGTACATTTGAATGTTGTCGGCATTTTTTTATCCGTTGTGAAATGAACATCCGTTGCAAATAAGCTTTCTGCGTATAACCGTTCATGGTGATAGCCTTGGCCTACGTACAATGTGTTCGTTTCTAAGTCTTTCCCGATTACAAACCATGGATCTGTTGAATCGCCGCTTCCGCCGATTCCCAAGCCTTTACGCTGACCAATTGTATAATACATCAGGCCGGCATGGTCGCCCATTTTTTTGCCATCCAAAGTCAACATAGGTCCGGATTGTGCTGGCAAGTAATTAGTTAAAAATTCTGTGAAGTTCTTTTCGCCGATAAAGCAAATACCCGTTGAATCTTTCTTCTTAGCTGTAGCCAAACCTGCTTCTTCCGCAATGCGGCGTACTTCAGATTTTTGCATACCTCCCAATGGGAAAAGTGTTTTAGATAATTGTTCTTGGGAAAGTTGGTTTAAGAAATACGTTTGGTCCTTATTATTATCCAGACCTCTCAGCATACTTGTCGTACCGTCTTCATTACGCTTCACTTGTGCGTAGTGACCTGTTGCTACAAAGTCAGCACCTAAATCAATAGCGTAATCCAAGAACGCACGGAATTTGATTTCTTTATTACACATAACATCAGGATTCGGAGTGCGACCTTTTTTATACTCATCCAAGAAATATTCGAATACTTTATCCCAATATTCTTTTTCAAAGTTAACAGAATAATATGGAATTCCGATTTGTTGTGCGACAGCTTGGACATCTTTATAATCTTCTGTTGCTGTACAGAATCCAAATTCATCTGTATCATCCCAATTCTTCATAAAAATACCGATCACGTCATAGCCCTGCTCTTTTAGCAATAAGGCAGTAACAGAAGAATCAACGCCACCACTCATACCCACAACAACACGTGTCTTTTTATTTTCCGTCATTGTCACAATCTCCTTTCGATTTTTATAATCACTTCCAAAAAATAAGTGATTAATATACAAATAGAAATAATACACTAAACCCGGCTTTATTTCAAGTACTTAGCTCCATTTAAAAAACGCTCCGCTAAAGCGAAACGTTCTGTCATTCATATAAACTTAATCGAAGTAAAGTGCCTCACCTTTATTCATCCAAGCGTAAGTGAAGCCAATAATTAAGCCCCCACCTATATAATTACCAATTGTAGCGAAGAAAAAGTTATTTAGAACTGAACTGACTGTCATTTCAGCAATTCCGCCACCAAAGAATACCATCGCAAATGAAGAGAAGTTAGCAATAACGTGTTCATAACCTAAGAATGCGAAGAAAGCGATAATGAACTGGATTGCTATTATTTTACCGGCATCATCTTTAATCCGCGCAGAAGCAACAATCGCAGTATTAACAATAACATTGGCAAAGATTCCTTCTATTAGAATTTGGAAGGCAGGTTTAGATAATTTGATTGCAACTGTTTCGGCTAAATAATGGCTCGCGTTAAAATCAAGAAATACACCTGTACGCATTACTAATGCGCCAGAAATAATCCCACCAATCAAGTTACCTACTATACAAACTAAGAGAATCTGAAGAGCTCGCTTAGGCTTAATACTCTTGCGACTAGCGCCCGCCGTTAAATACATCATATTACTCGTACCTTATTCAGCACCCATATATATAATCATAATCAATGCCCAGCTAAACAGCATTGCATAAACAAACTTACCGAGATCCGGGTGAATATGATTCGCCTTTTCCGCCGCTACTACAGCGATTGCGGTTCCTATTGTTAGGTACATCCCTGCGAACATTGCGCGTACAACATATTTCCAGATAGAATTCTCAAACAGGTGTGATTTCTTGGTGACACTATTATCAATCAAACCCATCAGTCCGTGATTGCCCAGTTCCAAAACATTCAACCTCCATAATGTGATTTACTGAACTAGTATACCACGGAAAGTATTGAGGGGGAACAGCATTCGTCGTTATTTTGGATGGTAATTAGTCACACATATAATATAATTCCAGTTCTTTAATCTTGAAGCGTTCCATCAAAGCGCGAATGAATTTCTCATCGGTGTCCGTTTCAAATTCAAACACGACTTCCTTCGTATCACTCGTAATGATTCGATAAGTTTGATTAGCTTGGTCATTCTGATAATCCAATTCCATCAAGTTGTCTTTAACCGCTGCTTTTTTTGTACTTGCGACTTCCAGTGTGTAAAGCGCGTTGAATTCTTTTAGTGTTAGTGCTTTATTTTTCATATTCTCTATCTCCTTCAATGACTATTAGTATAAAAACAGTCAGAAATGAAGCTGTTCACTTCTCTGACTGCTTTTATTCAGCTTTATGCTTCTTCAAAAATACCTTCTGTGATGAAATGAGCCATAATATACTCGAAGTGTTCCACCAATTGGCTCATGTTTGTATTTCCATAAATATCAATGGCTTTAAGTCCATTTACAGTTGTTGTTGATAACTTCACACCTGAAAAGTCGCCTGCTATCGTAATTTTTAGTAATGCGCCGGCTTTATTCGTTTTATCGGTATTCAAGCTGCGTGTATAAAGAAAGTTGCCAGACTTTGTCTCTTGGAAACCGTGATCTCTCAGTGTGTAACGTTTGACTGCAGAGTTAAGTCGGTATTGCTTTGCTGAACCTTTCAAACTTGCTGTTTGTGCGAATGCCATATAATACCCTCCTGAACTAGTAACTACTTAGTTTATATATTTTTCTTGCAATGAAGCAATCATTTCTACAAATATAGCTATTTCCTCTAATGTGTTCGTTGCGCCGAATGAAATGCGCACAGATTCGCCAATACGCGTAGCTTCAGTGCCAAACATCGCTGTCAACACATGGCTCGGCTCTAAACTACCGGCTGTACAAGCAGATCCTGCCGAAATCATAATCCCTTTCAAATCACATTGAATCAAAAATTTATCAGATTTTAAAAAGGGAAACCAGATGCTTAGAATGTGGGGTACGACCGTTTCACTATCACCATTGAGTGAATAGGCAACATTTTTTTCTTGTAACTGTGACAAGAAATAACCGCGTAAGGCTTTTTTATGTGTATCGTCCGCTTCTCTATTTTGGAGCATCTTTCGAACAGCTGTCGCAAAACCGTGAATATAGGCAGTATTTTCTGTTCCAGCACGGTGATCATTTTCTTGGGTCCCGCCATGTAAGTAGTTCGGTAAATGCAACTCATTCCGACGGTACAAAAAGCCGATCCCTTTCGGACCATTAATTTTATGCGCTGTTGTTGCCAACATATCAATGTGAGCAGCTTCGACATCAATTGGAAGAGCACCGTAAGCTTGCACAGCATCCGTATGGAAATAAGCGGGATGGCCTGCGACTACTGCGCCAATTTCTTCAATAGGATTAATGCTTCCAACTTCATTATTCACATAAATAATGGAAACTAAAATAGTGTCCGGGCGTAAGGCTTCGGCTACTTGCCTAGCTGTGACACGTCCCGTTGCATCCACCGGCAGATACGTCACTTCAAAGCCCAATGTTTCCAAATATTGCATAGGATGTAAGACCGAGTGATGTTCAATAGCAGTAGTAATTAAATGCTTTCCCTTATCCTTTAAAGCCAACGCTGTTCCAATAATTGCTGTATTATTGGATTCTGTTGCCCCACTCGTAATGATGAGGTCTTCAGGCTTTGCTTGTATTGATTGTGCGAGTATGCGGCGCGCTTCATCAACTAGTTGGCGGGCTTCACGCCCTTTTTGGTACAGACTGGATGGATTGCCATAAACATTTTCCAGTGTATCGGTGATAGCGGCCCGAACATCGGCATCAACCGGTGTTGTCGCGGCATGATCAAAATAAATCATCTTATTCCTTCTTTCTATCGTACCTCTGAACCCAGGTAGCTTTCGAGCCAATTCACGAGATTATCTCGCAGGGAGAGTTCCGCTTCATTAAAACCTGCTTCACTGTTTGTTGAAGTTTGATTCAAGTTCTTTGTCGCTTCTGCTACGTTTGTCTTTACGAAAAATTGATACGCGGCCTTAGTTACTTTTGAATGGTCATAATAATTTTTTAGTAATGGATACGATTCAATTTGAGCCATCAGTTGCTCCGCTTCTTTTTTACGTCCAAAAATTGCATGGATAAACAAGATTTCACTCGCAAGAATACGGGCATACGGAGAAGCTAAGTAGTTCCAATTTGCTTGATAGGCTTGTAAAAGTTTATCAGCTTTTTCAAAATCCAGTTCTGCTACATACTTTTGATAAGCAATCAGTAAGATATACTCGCCCATTTTTGATTCTGTATACGTGCCATCCCCAATTTCAGAGAAGTAAGAATCGGGAATCTCCGAAAATTCTTTCCCTTCTTCGAACAATGCCGCTAATTCGAGTTGCTTAAAGTAGAGCGTACGTGAGACTTCTGACTTACGTAGTTCACGAATAACACCGCCATCGGTAAATCCATAAGGCAGGACATTCGCCATAAATAAGAGAAACGGCGGTATACTTAGCGCAAAAAAAGTGAAGCTTATTGTTCCAGGAATAATAAATGAACCCAAGTAAAACAAGGAAGCAGTTAGAAAGTTAACAATTAACCCACCCGCTAAATAAAGAAAATACGGTTTCTCCTTATAAGTACCTTTAACTGGCGGCTGCATCAGGCATTGTCCCATCATTCCGGGTATGCGATTTCCAAGCTTGGAAAATGTCTTCTTTTTTGCTTCATATCGGAAATACGGCAGTTGGAAATAAATTAGTTGATATCCGGTCATTTTCCCAAAAACATAATGTCCCAGTTCGTGCAAAATGATATGCACATAACTGGAATAGACCGCAATCAAAGCAACGATAGCCAATTGAATGAAGGGAACAGAATTAACAAATCCCTGTATCGTCAAATCATTCCCAACCAGATAGCCTGCTCCCAATGCTAAAACCGCTACAAACGTTAGTAATTTGGAAATGATTTTCATGATTGGTCCCCCTTAACAGCCATTTCAGGGAATAACAGATCCAGTACATCCAATGTTAGACGTTGCCCTTTTCCTTCATGCGGATAAATATGCATCATCATCGCTGGATTAAAGTTTGCCTCAATCACGCCGTAACCAGGTTCCGCTTCTGTCGCCGGTTTCGTATAATCTGGAATCATCATATCAACACCGGAGAATGTCGCTCCCATTGCTTTCGCAATACCGACTGCGATTTCTTTGTATGTTTCGTGCATTTCCTCCGTCATATCGATGGAGTCTCCACCCGTACTAATATTTGAATTGTCACGCAAATAAACCGTTGTACCCTCAGATGGAACATCCGTCATGACGTATCCTTGTTCAGCCAAGGCTAATTGCTCTATCTTACCAAGCTCAATCAGTGTCAATGGCGTCCGGTGATTCTTTCCGCGTAAAGGATCTTCATTTTTCATGTTCACTAACGCTTCAATCGTATGCGTGCCATCCCCCACAACGTTTGCCGGGATACGCAACAACACTGCTTTTGTTTCGTTACCCGCTACGAAGAAACGATACTCCGTGCCCGGTACAAAATCCTCTACCAAAACAGCAGAGTCTTCCTCAAACGCAATCTCAATCGCCTTACGATAATTCTCTTCGCTCGCACCCTCTTTAAAGATGGAAATACCCAATCCGTAGTTCGTCGATTTTGGCTTCACTACAAAACGCTTGTTGTTGAACAAGCCATAATCACGGAAGGCTTCTTCTGCATTATGATATTCCATACTGTCTGGAACAATAAAACCATTCTTAGCCAGAATTTTTTTGGTAACCACTTTATTTGCCATCACTAATGAAGAAATATAGGTATCGAGTGATGTCATATTACCGTTTTTTACATATTCCAAATGGTCTTTATATTTCAAGGAAAGGAACTGATCTTCTGTATCCAAAACTTCAATATGCAAGCCTTTTTGAATAGCATCATAAATCAGAATTTGAGTAGATAACTCCATGGATTCAAAACCACGCAGTGCATACGGTCTTTCCAAGGCCGCTTCTTTGTTCGAAATTGCCGTCTTAATCGTCCACTCTATATAATTCCCTTGGTTGTAAATAAGTGCCAATTGACCCGCCAAAGTCAGCTCCGGATTGTCGAATGCCTTTAGTTTTTCTTGCACAATGTCATCCGAAAGATTCAATTGTTTCAACATGTCACTCACACCGTTCAAAATGGCTTTTCCTTCTAATTCATAAGAAGAGTGTTCCAGTGGATTTTCGAACGAAGTTGCAAAGTTCATTTCTTTCCCTATTTCCAATTCCGCCTCAGTTGCATCTTCATCAATCCAAATCAAATACATCAAGAATTGATGAATAAAACGCATATCTTCTTCTGCGATTCCAAATTCCGCGAACGGGTTTAAATCGAGTAAGCGGAACTCCAAGTAGGAAATACCATTTTTAAGAATCTCCCGGGCATTCTTTCCGCCCCGGAAGCGAACGGTTGAATAAAATTCTTTTTCTTCAATTAATTTGTCTTCTGCTACCATTTTTTCAATGGTGTCCACGTATGTTTCCATCGATTCAAACGAAACTTTTACCTCGTCATGATTCACATAACCATATTTGCTACTGCGGATACTGCGAATAAGGCCTGCGGGAATATCATCCGGTCTCTCTTCATTTTTGAAAAATTCCGGTTTAGCTTCGATAGATGCACCTAAAAGATACGTCAGAATCCATTGATAACGGAAGAAATTATGTGCCAATTTCAAGTATAGTTTTGACTGGAAATCTTTAAATGACTCGTCTGTCTGCTCATTATTATAAAGGGCATGAACAAATTTCGGTTGGAATTCAAAGTTGTAATGAATGCCGCTCACCATTTGTTTTCTTTTCCCATACACGTCCACTAAGTACTCACGGTACGCCACATCCGCCTCATTATCAAGTTTTGCTACTTGGATATCATCTTCATGTGGCATAAATAAAGGGGAACTCGTAGGTAGTAAATATTCATCTTCTGGCATGGTACGCAGTGATACATCATGGATTGCCGCCAACCAATTCATCACTTTCTCAACCTTATCCAAAGGAGGCGTTACAAGTTCCATCTGTGTTTCAGCAAAATCTGTCTGGATATACGGATGGAAGTTTCGATTACCGAAACAGGCTGGATGATTCGTTGAAGTTATCGTGCCATCCGATAGAATGCGCTGCGATTCTTTTTCGATCCCAAAGATAGCTTGGGTGAAAAGTGGCTCTAGTTTATTTTTCTTTATACTGTGTTTAATGTTCATTATATTTGCTCGCTTTCATCGACAATTTTCACTATTCCTATTATACCTGTATTCCGCTATTTTGATAAGAAGATAGCTCTAATTTACCAAACGAATGTTTGTTCCTTTTCTATCGATAGCATATAATAGAGAAGACAAAGGAGCGATTAGATATGAAAAAGCCATTAGCCTACCGAATGCGGCCCAAAAATATTGATGAAGTTGTCGGGCAAAGGCATCTCGTCGGCCCTAATAAAATAATTCGTCGAATGGTAGAAGCTAAGATGCTCTCTTCCATGATACTCTATGGTCCTCCTGGAACTGGGAAAACGAGTATTGCCAGTGCGATTTCTGGTTCGACTAAATCAGCATTCCGTCAGTTAAATGCTGCTACAGATACTAAAAAAGATTTACAAATTGTCGTTGAAGAGGCAAAGTTCTCCGGTCAAGTTGTTCTATTGCTGGATGAAATTCATCGCCTGGATAAACCCAAACAGGATTTTCTATTACCACATTTAGAAAGTGGCTTGGTTATTCTCATTGGTGCCACAACCGAAAATCCGTATATCAGTATCAGTCCTGCAATCCGTAGTAGAACGCAAATTTTTGAAGTGAAGCCTTTGAGCATTGACGATATGGTGATTGCGATTAAACGTGCAATGACCGACGAAGTGAACGGTCTAGGTACCATGGCCGTAGAAATGGATGACAATGCCCTTCTTCATTTCGCCCGAAGTTCGATGGGTGATTTACGTGGATCGCTAAATGCCTTGGAACTCGCAGCACTCTCAACGCCTGCGAATGAGGATGGCGTCGTCATGATTTCGTTGGAAGTGGCAGAAGAATGCCTACAGCGTAAAGCACTTGTTCACGATAAAAATGGTGATGCTCACTATGACGTCATTTCAGCCTTTCAGAAATCAATACGCGGCAGCGATGTGGATGCTTCCCTTCATTATTTAGGGCGCCTTTTAGAAGCTGGCGAATTGATTGTTGTTTGTCGCCGTTTACTGGTGATTGCATATGAAGACATCAGTTTTGGAAATCCCGCAGCCGCGGCACGAACTGTCTCAGCGGTTCAAGCTGCAGAAAAATTAGGCTTGCCTGAAGGACGGATTCCATTAGCACATGCCGTCATTGATTTAGCCCTTTCACCAAAATCAAACTCGGCCATTGAAGCTATCGATGCGGCTATGGGAGATATCCAAGAAGGAAACGCCGGCGAAGTCCCGGCTCATTTGAAAGACTCTCATTATAAAGGCGCTGAAGCATTAGGTCGCGGTGTTTCTTACAAATTTCCACATGCTTATGAAGGTCATTGGGTTGCCCAGCAATACCTACCGGATAGTATAAAAAATGCGCATTATTTCAAACCAGTACTCACTGGGAAATATGAACAGGCGCTCGCAGGCCAGCTCGAAAAGTTGACAAAAGGCAAATAGTGTGCGCGCTTTCATTGTTGATACAATTGGTTTCTCCGTCATTTTTTGAGTTTATTTGTTGCACAACTAAAAGGGATATGCTACTATACATATAAGAAGTTCTGAGGTGTACGATATATTCTCAATGTGTTGACCGAACAAATAATTACTACATTGGGATCCTTGATAAACGCTCGGATAGCAAGCCTTTTCATTTGGACACTAGAAGACGTTTTGTGGAGCCCACCTGCTTAAATCGCGGGTTCAAAACTAGTAGAATACCAAAAACGGCACCACCGGAATTTTTCATAAAGTATCAAACTTTAGAAGCCGCTCTTTTGAGCGGCTTTTAATTTTGGGGAGGATAAAAATGCTAACGATACTACTCTCTTTATTCGGAATTTTATTAATCATTATTTCTTGGTTCTTCTTTAAAAAAGCTGCTGAAGCATTCACGATTGTTGTTCCTGAAAACAAACAACCTGCCTTCAGAACGTTTTGTTCTTTTAACGGTTGGACTTATTTTGTATTCGCATTAGCTACGTATGTTGGCGTATTTTTAGACTGGAATGTGGCGACGGCCATTTTCCTTATTATCGTTTCGCTCTACACAGCAGCGGTTGCTTGGCAGATTGCAGCTTTCATCAAAAAATAACACATTCCTTTCTTTAATTTGTGAATTCGGTTACAATTAGGGTGTAAGCAACACTACGAATGGAGTGATTAAGATGATGGAAGATTACAAAACAATCCTATCACCGGTGGACGGTTCGGAAGAATCAGAACTTGCCTTCAGAAAAGCAGTACACGTCGCGCAGAAAAACAATGCGAAGTTACTCATCGTTCATGTGATTGATACACGTGCGATTCAGACCCCTTCCGGCTTTGAAGGAAACTTTACGGATGAGATTGTTCGCCAAACGAAAGTTATGATAGATCGGTATGAATCACTAGCCCGTGAACGCGGTGTACAGGACATCGAAACAATTATTGACTACGGTTCTCCTAAAGTCATGATCGCCAAAGAAATTGCGGTTGAACATAAAGCAGATCTCATTATGATTGGCGCAACCGGACTCAATGCAGTGGAACGCTTGTTTATCGGTTCCGTTTCAGAATATGTCATTCGCCATGCACCCTGTGATGTGACAGTAGTTCGAACAGATTTAGACAACCATCTGCTACATGAGAAAAAATAATAACACATATAAAATAGGCGTTTGGCTCTGAATTCTTGGAGCTAAACGCCTATTCTTTTGATTATGATGAAACTAACTGCGCACTCAAAATTGTTTTTACGTTTGAGTGCGCAGATACACACCAAAAACACGCACTCAAAGTCACTTTTATGTTTGAGTGCGCAGCCGCACACCAAAAACGCGCACTCATTATGGCAACAAAAGAGGCCAGGATAAAATCCTGGCCTCTTCTCTATATCTATTAAATTAAGCTAGGTTGCCTAGACGTAATACGTCACGCAAGATAACTAATTCTTCGTCAGTTGGCACTAGTACAACTTTGACTTTTGAGTCTTCAGTTGAGATGATGCGTTCTTCGCCACGTACGTTGTTTTTCTCTGCGTCAATTTCACAACCGAACCATGTTAGGCCGTCGATAATGATTTGACGAGTTGATGCTGAGTTTTCACCGATACCAGCAGTGAAGACAATTGCGTCCACACCATTCATAACAGCGATGTATTGACCGATGTATTTTTGTACACGGTTATAGAAGATATCTAGTGCAGTTTGTGCACGTTCATTTCCTTCTTCTGCAGCAGTTTCAACGTCACGCATGTCGCTTGAAACGCCTGATAAACCTAGTAAACCAGATTTTTTGTTCAAGATGTTAACCATCTCTTTAATATCAGTGATTTCTAATTTGTCCATTAAGTATGGCAATAGAGAAGCATCGATATCACCAGAACGTGTACCCATTGTTACACCAGCTAGTGGTGTGAAGCCCATTGAAGTATCAACAGATTTTCCACCGTCAACAGCAGTAATTGAACCACCGTTACCTAAGTGACATGTGATAATTTTCAAGTCTTCTAATGGTTTGCCTAACATATCTGCTGCACGCTCTGCTACGTATTGGTGACTTGTTCCGTGTGCACCGTATTTACGTGCTGCGAAATCTTCGTAGTACTCCATTGGAATACTGTATAAGTAGTTTTCTTTCGGCATAGTTGTATGGAAGGCAGTATCAAATACTGCTACACTTGTAATTTCTGGCAACAATTTCTTGAATGCACGGATTCCTGTTGCGTTAGCAGGGTTATGAAGTGGTGCTAAATCGCCCAATTCTTCGATTTTCGCCAATACATCATCATTAATCAATGTTGACTCTTTGAAGTCTTCTCCACCAGCTACAACACGGTGACCAACGCCTGTAATTTCGTTAAAATCAGTAATGATTCCTAGTTCTTTTAATTGTACCATCAATTTTTCAACAGCGATTTCGTGGTTCTCAATATCTTCTACCACGTTGTATTTTTGACCTTCGCCGTATTTGATTGTAAAGATTGAATCATTCAAACCGATTCTTTCAATAAGTCCCGTTGATAAAGCCACTTCTCCTGGCATTTGATACAATGTAAATTTTAAACTTGAACTACCTGCGTTAATCGCAATAATTTTCGACATTATTTTCGCTCCTATCATTTTCTCTTAATAAACCTATGAGTATTATAACAAATTACTTTGCCCAATTGTTGAATTGAGCAAGAAATCCTTGCATTTTCCTCGCATTTTTTATGTCTGGAATCGTTCCCAACAAGACTTCTTTCACTTGTTCAGCGTTGTTCCCTCTTTTTTGCAAAATCAAAATAGATTTTTGCATTTGTTCAGATTGGAATAAGCTTTCCGGAAGTTCTAGCATCCCTTGTAAAAAGGCATGGTTATTCAACCATTTCATAAAGACGCCTTCTTGATCACTCTCAATCAGGTTCTTAGGAACAATAAAGAATCCCCAGCCGCCCTCTTTCAAGTATTTCATATGTTGCTCAATCAGCAAGAAGTGCGCGTAAGAGTTACCTTCGCTATAAGCTGTTTCAAATTTTTCAGCACGATTATCGAGTGGATAATACCCGATTGGTAAATCAGCAATCGCCAAGTCGCTTGGTAGAATTAATAATTCTTGGAGGCTGTCAGAGTGCGTAAATGTCACTGCTTCTCCCCACTTTTGCAAATGGCTGCTATTTGAAGCCAAGGCAATTAGTAAATCATCATTATCAACTGCTTCACTTGTGACCGTGTTTCCGCGTTTTTCTAAATGATCCATCACGACCATCAGTAAGTTACCGGATCCCACTGCCAAATCATGGATATGAAGAGGTTCCGTCTTATCTGTTTTAATCGCATCTATAAAGAAAGCCAGTAAATAGGCAATTGTGTCAGGTGTCATTTGGTGATTCGCTTGAATTTTATCAGATTTGATTGCCTTAATAAAACCGAGTTGAATCAACTTGCGAGTCGCCTCACGTGTTTCTTCATCCAGTTTCATCTTACGATAAATCCGATTTAATTGTGCGACAGTTTCGTCGGTTGGTAAACCATCTAGTTGTTGGGCTTTACCTTCGTAAGCCAAGTTTTGGATTGTTTCTGTCAATGCTTCAACATATGAAACGTCCAAATCAGTCTGCAGTAAGGTTACAGCTTCATCTAAAAGCTGATACAACGCTTCTAACTTTGATGTATCCATCAGGGAATCTTCCTTTCTGAACGGCTTCCTAAAAAAAAACTTGCGTCAGGATAAGCCCTTCGCAAGTCTTTGTGTGTATGAAAATGGGTTGATTGGATTAACCAATCATTATTGAGCTACTGGGTAAACTGATACTTGTTTTTTGTCGCGGCCTAGACGTTCGAAACGAACGACACCGTCAACTTTAGCGAACAATGTATCGTCGCCACCTCTACCTACGTTTACACCTGGATGGATTTTTGTTCCGCGTTGACGGTACAAAATTGAACCACCTGAAACGTGTTGTCCGTCAGCACGTTTAGCGCCAAGACGTTTAGATTGTGAATCACGACCGTTGGAAGTAGATCCACCACCTTTTTTAGTAGCGAATAGTTGTAGATTAAGTTTCAACATGAGTTGCACCTCCCTGGTACATATTTAATGATTAAATAGTCTCGATTTTTACATAGTTAGGATAGGTGTTAGCCACATCCTCAAGTGAGAAATACAAATGTTTCAACAAAATTTGCGTCACCTGTGCTTGTTCGGCTGAAAGATTCGGTTTGACTTGAGCGAACAAATAGCCGCCTTCATCATCTGCTTCTTTAACAGTCATTTGGTGAGAGACCATCTTGTCGATGCTATTCACGGTTTCAATCGCAAGGACTGAAACTGCGGCACAGACGATATCTTCTCCCGCCTCAGCATAACCGGCATGACCCGTTATTTCAAAAGAAAGGATTTGATCCTCTTTTGAATGGTTAATAAATTTTGCATTAATCATTGTCTTCACATCTCTTATGCGTTGATTGCGTCGATCATAACTTTTGTATAAGGTTGACGATGACCTTGTTTACGGTGAGAGTCTTTTCTTCTCATGTAACGGAAAGTAGTAACTTTCTTTTCGCGGCCTTGTTTTTCAACAGTACCAACTACAGTTGCGCCTTCTACGAATGGAGCACCAATCTTAGTGTCATCTCCACCTACGAATACAACTTCTTCAAAAGTTACTTGGTCACCAGCTTCAACGTTCAATTTTTCAACGTAGATTGGTTGTCCAACTTCAACTTTTAATTGTTTACCACCTGTTTTGATAATAGCGTACATATTCTTGCACCTCCTCATTAGACTTAGACTCGCCGACCAGAGTGTCCCACTGGAACTTTAGACTCCTTACGTGCGGTTGTAGCTGTGGTGCGCACATTTACAACATGAGTAGTATACCAGAACTACTCTGTAGCCGTCAATTAAATTTTAACATTTCCCGTAATTTCTTGATAGTGTTCTTTAGCGAATCCTTTTATCGTCATCATAACCACAAAACTTGCTAAATATGTTAGTGATAAGTAAGCCATTACGGTTGTTACATTACTAATATCCATTAAGAACCCGATTATAATAGAAGAAAAACCACCGACTGCCCGGCCGACATTAATGACCAAGTTATTTGCCATCGAATGAATATGTTTTGGATAAAGCTTGCTAACGATTGCTCCATAACCGGCAAACATCCCGTTTACGAAGAAGCCGACCATCGCACCGCCTAATAGCATAGCGAATTCATTCTTCACCAGGGCGAACAAGAATACTGCTGAAGCAGAAGCCAATAAGAAAACACCGTAAGAAATACGTGGTCCAAAGTTATCAAGTGTGCGGCCGAATACAATCATTCCCAGTGACATTCCCAAAATCGTAGCAATCATCCACAAGGAGCTGCCAGAAACGGACAAGCCGAGGTTTTGCTGCATAATTTGTGGCAACCAGTTCATCAAACCAAAGTACCCGCCTATTTGCACAACAGCCATAAACATTAAGCCTAATGTTTGGCGAGTAAGTTGTGGCGTTTTGAATAGTTCTTTGTAAGAAGGCTTTTCTTCATTTCTATTCACTTCAAATGGTGTTTCAAGTGATTGTTCCAACACTTCATCCGTTACTTTGAAATGAACCCACGCGACAATCAACAATGGCAACAACCCTAATAGGAATAAGTAATTCCAGCCAAGCAGCGGCAAAATGATACTCGCAAATAAGGCCGCCAGAATATTCCCAACCATACCGGCCACACCGTTATAAGCAGACATTTTACCCATTTTACTTGCTGGCGTCACTTTTGCTAACAAACTAATCGCGATGCCGTACTCCCCACCTGTACCAATTCCAGCCAAGAAACGCAGTGCATAAATCGTTGTCATGTTTGTTGCAAAAAACATACTTGCTGTTGCTAAGGAGAATAATAACAAGGTAACTTTAAATAACTTCAAAGTGCCGTATCGATCTGCCAAATAACCAAAGATTAGTCCACCAAGCAACATCCCAAAGTTCGTGATTGTTGAAATGGAGCCTGCCTGAGTATTGCTGATACCCAAGTCAATGATAATTGAAGACAAAGAAAGGGACAGAAACATATTCGTTAAATCGTCTGTTCCTGACCCAATGATGGCAGCACGCTGCACAAGTATTTTATTTTTTTCCATAATAATCTCTCCTTAAAATGGATGCTCTCGTCATCCGTTATTTTAGTTCTTCATTATTATACAAGGTCTTTCAAATTTTGCAAATTTTATTTGTTGAATTCGGAAGAAGAGATTAAGCGTGTCCCATATTTTTCACCAAATGGCGTATCATGCGTGACAATTAAGATACCCGTTCCGTTTTCAGC
>LFRM01202018.1_pt2 | contig 26210 bp, 26 predicted proteins | sample 618341 | NCBI WGS metagenome assembly LFRM01 (sample SAMN03654438, study PRJNA283298) | anaerobic digester metagenome | isolation source: pool of bioreactors CSTR01a, CSTR02a, and CSTR03a thermophilic anaerobic... | place: Denmark: Kgs. Lyngby | collected 2014-05-21 | reverse complement strand
ATTCAGTTTATTTATTATATCATGTCCGAGTTTTTATTGTCTAATTAAGTATAGCCTATCCATACACCGCCTCCGATGGAGACAATACTTCAGGCAGATCATCCGCACCGCACCCGCCGTATTCATGAGAAGAGTACGCTATAATCGACAGGGGACTGAAAAACTTAAGGGTTTGCTTGATGTTTGACATTTGATTTCCTCCAATCGTTTGTGATTTTTCGCCCTAAAAAGGACATAAAAAAAGCGGCAGCATCTTATTTCTAAAATGCCACCGCTAATTTGCTAATAGGAGATTCCTTATTTGGTTTAAGCTGTATATATATAATGAAGCTACGCTATCAGACAACCTATGAATATCCGATCAGATTTATTTTATTCGCTTTTTGACACCCGCCACTATAATAATTTGCTATATTCCTTGCCCCTTAAGATTTATTATGAAAATTTCTAAAACTAGTTTTACCTTACCTTATGTTACCTCTTGAGTATCGTTTTCACGAATACTCCTTTAGTTATTAAACTGAAGTTTCTCTTTAACAAGCCCTATTATTTTTACCCAGCAGTCACGATCTATAGCTATAATGTCACCGCTCACGAATTCTGACGGCGGAACTCTCACCGCCATTTACGTTGTAGTTTAAACGACAACCTGCAGGGGAAGTGAGAATTCGGCCGTCACTTTGTTTAGATCCAAATAAAAGTTTAAGCAGTAATCCCCCTCTGCCGGTCAAGATCCGTCAGCACCCGGATGACATGGGACTCCTCGATGACGTCGTTGCCCCGCTGTTTTGCATCATAGAGTGTTTGGTTGCAGATAAGATTAATTACACGGGGGATGCCCTGGCTGGCTGCATGGACGTGAGAGATGGCGCTCTCGGCAAACACAGGGGCTGTCAGATTGGCTGCCTGCATCTGGTGACGGATGTATGCTGCCGTTTCCTCCGGAGATAACCCTGTAAGATGATACTGCATGGAGATTCTTTGGGCAACAGCCTCATGCTTTTTTAGCCGCAGTGTCCGGCGGAACTCAGGCTGACCGACCAGAATTAAAGGGAACAGCGAACATGAATCAATCTGATGATTAACCACAAAACGGAGTTCTGCCAGCATGGACGGACTCATCTCCTGGGCTTCATCGACCACAACGATGAGTGACTTGTCGCCTTGCTCCTGGCGGGAATTTAGGGTTTCCGACCAGATGCGTTTGGCTTTCGCCAGGGAAAACGGAATTTCCTCGTGTAAATGATAAAATAAAAATGTACGATTAATGGAAAATAAGAATGTACAAAAGTGTACACCATTGCTATCCTAATCTTAGGGAGGGATAGCAATGGAATGTAGCTTAAGAGCACAACTAGGAATCATAAAAGTTATGAATTTAAAACCTAATTTTTCTGATTTAGCAAGACAATATGGCTTTGATAGAAGAACAGTAAAGAAATATTATGAAGGCTATGATGGGAAACCTAAAACTAGAAATAAAACAAGTAAGTTGGATAAATACAAGGATGAAATAATTGAAAAACTTCAGATTAAAGGAATAAAAGTAAAGGCAATTTATGAGTATTTTGTGGACAAGGGTTATGATGTTGGAGGTTATTCCAACTTTAACAAATATATTAAAAACAATAATTTGAAACCTACGGCTAAGTCTAAAGGACATCCAAGATTTGAGACATTACCTGGTAAACAAGCTCAGGTTGATTGGAAGGAGAATGTAAAGCTAATATCAAAGTATAATGAAGAATTTACCTTTAATGTTTTCAGTTACAAGCTAAGTAATTCAAGATATTGCTATTTTGAGTTCAACAAGCATAGAACACAGCAAGATGTATTTGATTCTTTAATTAAGGCTTTTAAAGAGACGGGAGGTGTACCTAAGGAGATATTATTTGATAATATGAGAACTGTTGTAGATATAGTTGATAACAGAAGAAAGATTAATACTAAAATGCAGGCTTTTGCAAATGACTTCGGTTTTAAAATTTCTCTATGTAAACCAAGGAGATCCTATACTAAAGGAAAAGTAGAGGCTGCTAACAAATTTCTAGAATGGATACTAGCTTACAATTATGATTTTGAAGATGAAGATGATTTAATTTCTAAAATTAAAAATATTAATAAGAAAGTAAATCAATATGAATGTCAGGCCATAGGTGTACCACCATTACTATTATTTCAAAAAGAAAAAGAGTACCTTCAGCCCCTACCAAAGAATCAGATAATAGAAACATATATAGATCACGAGCTGAGAACCAGTGTCCATAAAGATTCATTGGTAAATTACAAGGGGAGAAAATACTCAGTTCCACCAAAGTACATCGGTAAAGATGTACTCCTAAAGCAAATTGATAATCAATTGTACATTTATTGTAACATAGAATTAATTAGAATACATCAATTAAGTAATAAAAAGTTTAATTATGATCCTGAAGATTACAAGGCACTAATGGCACAATCTATTAAAGATGATAATGATTTAGAGAATATAGTTTTAGAAAATTTAAATATCCTAGATAACTTTTTAAAATGAGGGGTGATCAATTGAATAAATATGTAAAGTTATTAAATAATCTAGAGAATTTAGAATTAAAAAATATGAAATCTAATATAGACCAATATATAGAAATGGTAAATTCAAATGATATAAGCGTTGTAGATGCCTTGTATGAGCTTAGTGAATTAGAGATTAAGGCAAAGAAAGAAAGGGCAATGAATGCATGTGTAAAGGTTGCTAGTTTCCCTTTTTTAAAAATACTAGATGACTTTGATTTTGACTTTCAACCTACAGTAAATAAGCAACAGATAATGGATTTATCTAGTTTAAGATTTATAGAAAATAATGAAAATATCCTTTTTGTAGGTACGCCAGGTGTAGGAAAAACGCACTTGGCTACTGCAATAGGAATAGAATGTGCTAGAAATAGATATTCAACATACTTTATCTCTTTCCATGAATTAATAACCCAACTTAAAAAGGCACTCTTAGAGAATAGGCTTGAAATCAGACTTAAGCATTTTGCCAAGTATAAGGTACTAATAATTGATGAAATAGGATATTTACCAATAGATTTAGATGCCTCAAATCTATTTTTTCAATTAATAGCTAAGAGATATGAAAAACACTGTACAATAATAACCACAAACTCTAATTTTTCAAAATGGCCTGATATATTTGGTTCACCAACCATAGCTAATGCAATATTAGACAGACTACTACACCATAGCCATATAGTATCAATTAAGGGTCCGTCTTACAGAATTCAATCTAAGATTCAGTATTTAGATAATAATTCGATGAAAGACTCTAAAATGCCTTAGGCCACTTTTTGTACATAATTATTTTCCTCTTTTTGATCATTCTTATCTTGACATTTACACCTCGCCTACATGACGCAGGAGTTCCCCGTAGAAATCCCGGGGTTTTAATCCTGTCATCGTGATGTAGATGGGAAAATGCCGTTTGGCATCCAGGTTTTGAAATAAGGAACGAATCAATGTCGATTTACCGCTGCCCACTTCACCGGTAAGTACGCCCAGATTGCTGCTTTCCACCATGAGCTGCAGCCGGGCAAGGGCTTCTTTGTGGCCTTTGGACTGGTAAAGGAAGGAGGGGTCAATCTGACGGCTAAACGGGCTGTTCATGGTCGTTTCCCCCTTCCCGTACAACGGTAAACGGATCTGCTGCCAGTTCACTGCGTCTGCGTTGCTCGGCCGCCTGGAAGAAGGATAAGCTATCCGTACTTTGCTGTTGTGGTTTGTCCGGTTTAACCCGGTGGTGATAAGGGCGGGTTAAATCGATTGGCGCTGCGTTTTCATACCGCTCATCCTGGAACCAAACCTGAATCACCGAAAGATCAAAAGGATCGTAGCGCAGTAAAATCCTGCGTTTGACTAAATCTAAATCTACTTCATAGCGATTCCCTTCTACACTCACACAACCGGTCTTGTCCACCGTGCGTTCCTCTTCCCACAGGAAGATCTCCGTCAGCTCTTCAGCGGAGACACGAACTGTTTTGCGCTGACTGCTCTCCAGCCTTGTTTTGGGAGAGACGCCGGTGCTGCCGTGCTTACGAAGGTGGTAATAACCGTCCAGCCAGGCGGCTAAAGCCCGGTTTAATTCCTCCAGCGTCCGGATATGACCGGCTTCAATCTGCTGGTAGGCCTCCGGTTTGAAGCTGCTATCGACAAATTGGAAGAAGCGCTCAATTTTACCCCGACCAGCCGGACGAAACGGGCGGCTGTGGCTAAGCTGTATCCCCAGCTTCCCACAGATACGGACCAGATGGTGAGAGGAGAAAGCGGCACCATTGTCCACATAAAATTGCTCACAGCGACCATGGCGGAGAATAGCCTTCTTCAGGCTGTCCTCAAGTCGGGGAAGCTTCTCATCCCAGTAAAACTGGGCTTGTACAACATACCGGGAGTAATCGTCTAAGATGGCAAAGAGCAGTGCTTTTTTGTTCCGCTTCGGGTTCTTGGGATCGGGTAAGTACAAGGTGTGTTGGAAATCCGCCTGCCAGATGACATGGATATCCTCAGCCTCAAAACGACGATAACCCGTGCTTTTTTCTTGCAGAACCTGGCGGGTTGCCCCCACCTGGCGTAATTGCCGGGATAGAGTGCTGTAGGCTACACTCCCTTTCGGAGTAATACCGTGTTCCTCCAGCAGAAAAATAATCTGCTCCACACTGCGTTCCGGCCGCTCTTTTCGCAATTCCACGGCCTTCTGTAAGATATCTGCAGGAAGCCGGGTACTGCCTTTGGAGCTTTTCACCTCTGGCATCAATGCGGCGTAGCCGCCTTTACGGTAAAGGGACAGATATCTCTCTACTGTCCGTACACTGACCTGCTGACGGGTACTGCCTGGAATATCGTAGACCTGATTTGCCACTTCTTCCAGATATGCTTTTAGTTCTCCGGGCATAAGCGGAGTCTGGCGGCACACGATGGGCGCAATTAAGCCGTAGCGAAAAGCCGCCACCTGATCTTCATGGGTTGGATGCAATTTTTTCACGTCCTTTAGGATCAAACTCGGGGAAAATTCCCGGCAATCCTATTCTACCGACACTCAATCGGCCAGGACATGGACAGATTTTGTGGAAAACGGTGATCAGACCGACACCGCCTGTGAACGTGATAAGAAAAGGAGCCGTTGCAGACACCCTACTCTTGGATTGCCGGTAAAGTAGCCCCGTACCAAGTTCCAGGCCAGAAAGAGCCACCTCCAGCTACTACGAGGGCTTTTACTTCCTCTGGGAAGGTGTACATGGGGGACAACGGCTAAGACCGACGTCCAGAATGCCGGTTCTACTGCTTTGAGCAGCCGATCCCACTTCTTTTTCCAGCGCCACAGACTTTTTTCCGAGTAGGATTCCGTAGGCAAATCCAACTGTTCCGCAACAACCCGCAGCGGTGTTCCGCGATCCAGTTCGCTAATCACCTGCTCCTTTACATCTACCGCCACGCTCTGGTAACGCTCTACAAAAGCCGGCAACAGACTAAACGTCTTCTTACAGCTTTTACAACGAAAGCGAAAGATGAATATCTCCAGCACTTCTTCAAGTGTGTACAGCATCCGGCTATAGTGGCCGTGACGGTGAAAGCCAACCTCTGCCGCACAATGCTGACATATCGTAGGCCGCCACTCTTTCGGGCAGCCATTTAGTACCATCATAAGATAGGTCTTTACACAGGTGTCCCACTTCATGTAAGATAATGACACGGAACGTCTTTAGACGTTGTGGTGGAGAGGGAAACCTGCGCTCGCGAGGCATGAGGGTTTCTCTCTTTTAATTTTCCGTGAACTCCTTATGTATGATTGTCGGTAGAATCTCCATCCTCTACCACCAATCATTATGCCACGGCTCCGTCAAAAAGAGCAAGAAAAAACCGCACTCGATCCGACATGGAACTTGAGCGGCGACACTATAAAAGAAACACCGAATCTTAAGAGTATTGATTCCATTGAATTAAGTACATCAGCAGATATTCTGTTAGGAATACTGATGCCTAAAATATCAAATTGTTGTTGTCCATGTGATATTTGATATAAAGTATAATAAAGCTGTGCATATAGTCCCTTAATTTTATTCTCAGATCTTCCAAGACCATTTCTTGGGTAACTATTAGCTTTACTCTTTGCATGGATGCCGATTCTCACATTCCTTCCATTAATTTGATCTGTATATACAATGTCAGCGACTTCATGACCATGATGTATACCATCAAAATCTATATCTATAGGAATTCCAAATGCCCTTAGCAAGCAAACATTTCCTTCCTCTAACTGCCTTGTAGTGGGCAAACTCTGCAGACATCTTTCGCACTCCTGCCCGTTTGGGTGATAGTTGTTAATTGGGCATTTTTCTCGTAAACGGCCCAAAATTCTTATTAATCTATTTTGTGATAGCGGGTTGTAGGTATGTAAATGAGCTCTTGTACGCCAAAAACTTAATTCTTCCAATGAGACTCTTCTCGCTCTGTCATTAGTACGAGTGTTTAGAATACGAACCTCATGCCCAACAATAACAAACAGTTTTGGGTTTTCTACTGATGGATGCAAATTTGAGATATATTTATCAATTGACTCTAATAGCTCAACCTGAGGATAAAATAGAATTTGTGAAATGGGGTCAAATACAGGACAGTGATTACCACACTCACATATATGCGCTTCTGCATCCAATTCGAAGTTACAATCAGGGCACTTAAAAACAATTTCGTTATTTTCAACCGATACATCTATGTTTTTATTACAGTTACTACATTTAATATTTCTTGTCCCACAGTTTTCACACTCGTACATTATGGATGTTCCTAATTTTAACTTATCTCTATAAATAATTAAGTCCTTTAAAATATCATCAGGAACTCGAACTCTTTTTTGATTTGATCTTCCAGCAGAAATAACATAGTATATAATGGAATCGAAAACAGACCTTGCTTGTCCTACCAATGAAGTTGAGCCAATAATTACAGGTGAGTTTGAGTAATATACAATAAAATCTTTCAAATGATCTCTAGATGCAATTTCAAGTTGCCTATCTAGCTTTGACACAATTCCCAATGAAAGCTTCAGTAATTCATCCCTGTTCAAATGAGCCGGTGTCCAGACTCTTCCATATCTACGAGTAATTCCAATTCCTGCTCTCAACAAATCAGGATGACTAGAATAAAATCCTGCTCTTTGCTCTCGGTTTTCTTGTCCTCTCATTTCTTGGTATATTTGTCTGTTTGATAAGTCCTCATCGTAAATAGTTATTGTACAAGCATCAATAAGATTATCTCGGTGCCCTAATGCATTTGAAAAGGTAGCATTTTTTATTTGTCCACCTTCAGCAATATTAAACAACATATCCTCAGTTAAATCCGGAAGGCTAGCATCTATCTGAAACTTGCTGCTTAGATATTTAATAATTGGAGCAACTGCTGAGAAATCACTGCATGCAGCTATTGCATAACGCTTTTTTTCCTCTGAGAACCATAATAATGCATTCTCCAAACTATATACAAGTTTTGTTTCTCCATAATCAGAGCTTTCCGGATCCCATTCTGTTGTTTCTATTCTTTTTTCATAACCTATTACAAGTTCATAGACAGTGGGAGATAAGCTAATACGACTTAACTCCCTTCTCAGGTAAACACATCTTATAACACGATCATTCTCAAAAAATAGTGCTTCGCTTCGCCCTCTATCCGCTAATGTGTTGGATATTTGTTGTATGGAAGAATAATTTATATTTGATGTAACATTTATAATATATAGAGTAGGAGCAGATTTAAGCGGAAAAAGCTCTATCCCGGCCTCTGCATTACTTTTCAAAGATCCTCCTACATTATCAATATACTCAATAAGTTTCACTTTAGAAAAAGATTTTAGCCGATCTTCGATTGATGTCTCATCTTTAATACCAAAGTAAGTTCGAATATGAGCATGGTCACCATTAGTCAAAATTATCCGGACCAAAAAGCTTTTAGGTAAATTTTTCAGCAGACTCATCCTCTCCTTTAATTAAACCTTCTTAAGCAGGTATATATATCGGGATTTAGTTCGTGCAAATGAACTTCACATTACAATTACATTAGAATCTTCTACATTTTTTATAGTTCCATAATTAAAATAGTTATCAAGCTTCCCCTAATAGACATAATTATATCATAAATTCTGGAAAACTTGTTGAAAGACTTTTATTTGACTAATTTTTCAGAATATCATTTGCGCTTTTCCTGGCGAGCTATACCCCCATATTTATCAAAGAAAATCCAGTCAGGCAATTAATGCTTTTCTGGTTGTTTATCTTATAAATTACTCTATTTAAAATCGATGTTATATAACTTTTTCAGCATATCCGCTTTTGTTTTCTCAATGTCTGCATCCTTGAACAAATCAGGGTAAAGGGTTTTTGCTATGATGTTAACCGAATATATATATTTAACCGTCCAAAGATCGCAATAGAATGGATGGGGCAGCTCAACAACTGCTTTGTTTTTTATGGCATTTATATTGCTCCACTGTGCATCTTTGAAGTAGTCATCGGGATCCAAATCCTTGATATTCCACATAATGATGAAGTCAGGATTCCAGTTAACAACCTGCTCCATTTTTGCAACAATATGTTCCTCATTTATATCGGCAGCAGAATTTTTCGCTCCACTCATTTTTATAATACTGTCACCGGTGCTGTTGCTTCCGGCGATGTCTAGCTTTGAAGGTCCCCATACAAATAGGGATGACGGCTTCTCTGATTCATCAATAGCTTTAATCTTATTTTTAATATTTTGAAGTTCTTTTTTTGTGTAGTCAATAATCTCTGCCGCTCTGTTTTCTTTGCCTGAGATTTTGCCCAGTATCTCCATCTTTGTGTAGACCTGCTCAAAGTTATCCACTTGTATTCCTACTACCTTAACCCCTTTGTCCTCCAGAGTTTTAATATCATCCTCCTGACCGGCCCACATGACTACCACATCCGGGTTCATCCCAACGATTTCTTCAATGTTTTTGTCAATAGCGGGGAGTGACTTGTTCTTTACCCTTTCATCAATCTGCGCAGTAAGTTCAAAAACATCCTTTGTATCATATGTCCATTTGTCTATTGCGATAACCTGGTCTTTCGCACCAAGCATATAAAGGTCATTCAAACCACTGTTTAGCAGACATACGATTTTCTTAGCCGGATAGTTTACTTCAACTTCTTTTCCTCTGGAGTCGATAATCTTCACTGTTGTGCTTTTAGTTTCTTCGTTTTGTTTTACTTCTGCTTTCTGGCAACCTACTGCAAGTATAGCCATAATACAAATCATGGTAAATAGTGCAATAATTTTTTTCATGTTCTTTCCTCCAAAAATTAATATAAATAAAAAGCGGTCAACAAAAAAAGTTTCACTAAGAAACAGTCTTCGTGACCGCTATTATTTCAAATAATAAATTTTTCTTTTGTACCCTAATAATGCCTACGTGACATTATCTTTTGGTATTTTACTATGCCATAAATTGAAAGTCAATATTTACTAATAGATTTTTAATTAGTTCTTTCTTTTGATGCACCAATAATAGCTGTTTTGTCTATTTCATTGCATAGTTCCTCCTAACACTTTAGCTTTCACGTGGATATGCCATATACAAGAGAGCATTTACAATTGCCGCCGCCACATTACTGCCGCCTTTTCGCCCTCTTGCAACGATATAAGGAACACCGCTTTTCATAATAAGCTCCTTTGACTCGACGACATTCACAAAGCCTACTGGTACACCAATAATTAAAACAGGTTTTATTTTATTGCTTTTTATCAATTCATCCAGCTTGATAAGGGCTGTGGGCGCATTGCCTATAGCAAAAATAAGAGGCTTGTCCAATTCTGCCGCCTTTTCCATAGATACACTCGCACGGGTTGAATTTTGCTCTTTCGCCTTTCTTGCAACATCTTCATCTGCCATATAGCAATGTGCCTTGCCGCCGGCTTTTGCCAAAGCAGCCTTGTTGATACCGGATAAAGCCATTTTGGTGTCTGTTACAATGTCAACCCCTTTCTTAATGGCTTCAAGCGCAATATTTATTACATTTTCGGAAAAGCAAAGATTATGAAGATAATCAAAATCCGCAGTAGTATGAATTACTCTCTTAACAATAGGCGCAACCTTCGCGTCCAGTTCAATATCTCCAATTTCCTGAGTTATTATTTCAAAGCTTCTCTTTTCAATTTCATCGGGTCTATACAATTTCATCAATATTCAATCCCCTCTCGTGCTTTAACACCACTATCAAATGGATGCCTGATTTTTTTAATTTCAGAGATATAATCGGCCAAACCAAGCAATTCCCCATCAGGATTTCTCCCTGTAAGAACTACTTCGGCATGGAGCGGCTTGGTCTTCAGAAAGTCCACTACTGCTTCTTTGTCAATAAGGTTTTTTTCTATTGCTCCAATAAGCTCGTCGAATATGATAAGGATTTTTTTATCACATGATATAACTTCAATAGCTTTTTCAAAGATTCTGTTATTTTCTATTTTAAGTGCCGCTTTCTCCTCATCGTTTAATTGCCAAGTAAATTTGCCCGGTTTTTTACTTCTTAAAATTAATACATTTTCCATTTTATCCAAAATGTTCAATTCACTTGTATTCCATGACTTTAAAAACTGAGCCAGAATTACCTTATAGCCGCTGCCGCAGGCACGCAATGCAAGTCCCAACGCTGCTGTCGTTTTCCCTTTCCCGTCGCCGCAATAAATATGAATCAACCCGTTCATAGAGTAACACCTTCATCAATAATTTTATAAATATACTTCATATCGAGAGATTTGCGGAGCTCATCTGCCAATTTGTCATATTCCCGCTCTTTATGCGCTTTAACGTCACAGCTTAAGGTTTCATTGTATTCAAGACCTTTTTTGTTGTACAAAGCTTTTATAATGGTCTTTAAAACCTCTTCGCTGTCAAAAATTCCATGGACATAGCTGCCATAAACATTCCCCTGGCAAAGCCCGTCGGTTTTCTCACCGCCGTCCATGCTTTTCAGCATCGACAAAAAGCCTTCAGCCTTTGTTATACCCATATGTATTTCATAGCCCTCGAAGCTTTTTCCATTGAGCTCTGAAAAAATACCACCAGCGCATTTAAAAATGCCGCTTACTCTGGTTCTTGTCTTTTCCTTTTCAAATACGGTATGGGCATCAATGAGTCCCAAGCCCTTTATTTCGCCGCCGCCTTCCACATTGTAAGGGTCCTTAAGGCTTTTGCAGAGCATCTGATATCCGCCGCAAATACCGAATACAGGATTCCCCCTGCTTGCATATTTTAATATTTCAGCCTCAATACCGCACTCTCTCATCCATTTTAAATCGTCAATTGTATTTTTTGTTCCCGGTAGAATCAGCAAATCCGGACACTTAAATTCCTTTGCACTCGAAATATATCTAACCTTGGCTCCCAAAATCAATTCAAAAGCATTAAAGTCCGTAAAATTTGAGATTCGGGGAAGTTTTATGACAGCAATATCAATGTCCACCAACACACTGCTATTTTCAAATACTTCAGAAAGGCTGTCCTCATCATCTATTCTCATAGTCATGTATGGAACTACACCGACTGTTGGAACAGGTATAAGGTCTTCCAGCATTTTAAGCCCCGGCTCCAGGATCTTGATATCGCCTCTGAACTTATTGATGATGTTCCCTTTAATATACTTCTTTTCAGTTTCATTCAGTAGCATGTAAGTTCCGTAAAATGAAGCAAACACACCGCCTCTGTCAATATCTCCAACAATCAGCACAGGGGAATTTGCCATCTTTGCCATGCCCATATTGACTATGTCATTTTCTTTTAAGTTTATTTCTGCCGGGCTCCCTGCACCTTCAATCACTATAATGTCATTTTCAGCGGCAAGGGAGCTATAGCTTTTCATAATTTCCGGTATATATCTTGTTTTGTTTTTATAGTAATCCATAGCTTTCATATTGCCCACAACCTCGCCATTGACAATGACCTGTGAACCTTTGTCGCTTGTGGGCTTCAAGAGGATGGGATTCATCCTGACATCCGGCTTCTTATATGCGGCTTCGGCCTGTACAACCTGAGCTCTGCCCATTTCAAGCCCGTCCTCAGTTATATAGGAATTCAGTGCCATATTCTGTGACTTGAAAGGCGCCACCCTATAGCCGTCCTGTGAAAAAATCCTGCAAAGTCCTGCAGTTATAAGGCTTTTGCCTGCATTAGAAGTTGTCCCCTGTATCATGATTGCCTTAGCCATTTTTTATTACCTCGCTTATTGCATTAATCAGCTTTTCATTGTCTTCACGGCATCTGACAGCTATTCTGTAATATGTATCGTCAAGTCCTTTGAAGTTGGCGCATTTCCTTATCAGTACGCCCTTTTTATAAAGCCTGTCATACAAATCCGTCTGTTCTGCTTTAAATAAAATAAAGTTAGTATGGCTTTCAAAAACCGTGAAGCCAAAGCTGCTTAAGTTTTTTGACAAATAGCCTCTTTCTTCATCTATGATCCTGGCAGTCCTTATTAGATAATCCTTATCTCCAATTGCGGCGATCCCTGCTACTTGAGCAGGTGTCGACACGCTCCACGGCTGCCCGGCTTTTTCAATCTTCAACAGTATTTCTTTATTGCTGCATAAGCAATACCCGAGCCTGAACCCCGCCATCGCGAATATTTTCGTAAAAGCCTTTACAATTATCACATTGTCAAAATCCTCAAGATACTCTATAAAGCTATAGCTCTTCTTTTCAGCGACAAAATCCATGAAGCATTCGTCAATGACCAAAATACAGTTTTCCTTTCGGCATTTTTCTGCAAGCTTGTATATTAAGCTCCTGTCTGCCAAATTTCCCGTCGGGTTGTTTGGGTTACAAATGAAAACAATATCCTTACCTGACACTTGCTCCAATATGCCGGTTCCCACAGTAAAGCCATATTCAGGGCTTAATCCAAAATACTCGATTTTACAGCCGGTGTTCTCAAGGGCCTGTCCGTATTCGGAAAAGGTTGGCGCTGTGAGGAGAGCAGTCTTCGGTCTTAAGGCATAGCATATTCTGTAGATTATATCTGCCGCGCCGTTTCCGAACAGTATGCAGTCCGCTTCAAATTTTTCATAGGCACTTACAGCTTCCTTCAGCTTACGGCAATTAGTATCCGGATAGGCACTATAGCTTTCAATACTCTGAGCCAACGCCTTTTTAACATTGTCAGGCAAACCCAGAGGGTTTATATTAGCCGAATAATCAAGCGGTTTTGCTCCATTCATCTCCATATATGAATAGATATCGCCGCCGTGCATTGCTATATCATCCACCAGATACACCCCCTTACAATCATGGCAGCAATCACTGCTAAAACAGAAGTCGTATACATCAATTTGTTTGTGAGAACTATATCCTGAGCTACAATTTCCCGATTATTATCACCAATAGTCGGCTTATGGACAAGCTGTCCGAAATAATAGGCATTGCCCGCCAGCTGTACATTCAAAGCTCCGGCGCATACCGACTCGGTTTGTGCAGAATTTGGGCTTTTATGGTTTTTCCTATCTCTTAGAAACATTCTAAAAGCATTTTTATAGTCCAGGCCGTTCAATGCGCTTGCCGCAATCATAAGCAGTGCAGTTATCCTTGCCGGTATGAAGTTTGCAATGTCATCAAGCCTTGCAGCAACCTTTCCGAATTTTTCATACTTTTCATTTCTGTAGCCTATCATGGAGTCCATTGTGTTAATCGCCTTGTATAAAAAAGCAAGGGGCGCGCCTCCTATTGCCATATAAAAAAGCGGAGCTACGACACCGTCAGTGGTGTTCTCGGCTATCGTTTCGACTGTGGCTTTTGTGATACCCTTAGCATCCAAATTCTGCGTATCCCTTCCGACAATGTAGGATAAGTATTTTCTAGCTTCCGGATAATTGCCTTCATTGAGAGGGTAATAAACCTTCATACTCTCTTTTTTCAGGGATTTTACGGCAAAAATCTGGTAGCAGAAGTAAATTTCAATCCCCATAGCCAGATAGTAATTCAAAGTATTTGCCAGATACAGTATCAAAAATGGAACAAAAAAAGCTAATCCCGATATAACCAGCACGAGAACTGTCCCTGCAAAAAGCTCGTTTTTTACGATTTTTCTTAACATTTTCTCCAAAGCACTGATTGCCTTTCCAATTATACACACGGGATGAAGTAGCCAGTATGGATCTCCGAATATCAAATCAAGTATGAAAGCAATACCAATAACAAACAGATATCTCATTTTTTGTACTCCTCACATTTTTTAATAAATCTAGCTGCCATTTGAATGTTCCCCCAGAAATGAATGTGAGGGTAAAGAGCGAATACGTTCTCCTTGCAATATCCGGTTTCCCACGTTTTCCCGCTTGCTTTTCTGGCTGTAAGGCTACCGGAATCAGAATCATTTTTAGAATAATGAAATTCGTGGGCAGTGGCGGACTCTCCATGCTCCAAAAGCATGGTGTTGTCCTTTGCAGTCAATGTAACATACCCGAAATTCTGAAGTTTCTCTGTCATCTCAAAGCCCGGTTCAATTATGTGGGTCATTGCATAGGAATTAATACTTTTTCCCAGGTACATAAAGCCGCCGCATTCGGCATAAATCGGCATTCCCTCACGCCATGCAGCTCTTATGCTGTTTATCATTCCGGCATTTTTGCTGAGCTTTTCAAGATAAAGCTCCGGATATCCGCCTCCTAATATCAAGCCGTCAACATCCTCCGTCAGCCTAATGTCCTCAGTAGGTGAAAAATATATCAGCTTTGCACCCATTTTTTCGAGAAGCTCAAGGCTGTCCTGATAATAAAAGCAAAATGCCCTGTCCTTAGCAACTGCAATTCTTACATCTGATATTTGCTCAACTTCAATTTTCTCATAGTCAAAATGTTCCGCATTATTTGCAATATCAAGAAGCAGGTCCAAATCTATAGTCTCTTCTGCTATAGCAGCAAGTAATTCCGTCTTTTGCTTCAGCGAACCTATTTCTTTTGCGGTAACCAGCCCCAAATGACGGCTCCCAATGACTGCCTCGGGTTCAAAAGGCATATAACCTGCCACTCTTATTCCAAGACGGTTTTCAATAGTTTCTTTGTACATTTTATACATGTGCTTTGAAACATTATTTAAAACTACAGCTTCAATCCTGTTTTTATCAAAATCCAGATAACCCTTTATCATAGCGGCAACGGAGACCGAAGCTCCCTTGCAGTTAACTACCAAAACTGCAGGAATTCCAAGCTTGTTTGATATATCCCATGAAGAGTTTTCACCGGTATTTCCACCCACCCCATCGTAAAAGCCCATAACGCCTTCCACGACCGAAACATCAGTATTCTCGCTGTTTTTGGCAAAAAGGTATCTTGCCTGCCTTTCTCCGCATAAAAATAAATCAATATTCCTTGAGTTTGTCTCAATTATTTCGCTGTGAAACATAGGGTCAATATAGTCAGGGCCGCATTTAAAGGCAGCTACCTTGAGCCCTCTGTTCTTTAACGCTTTTAGTATTGCACAGGTCACTGTTGTTTTTCCGCAGCCGCTGTTTGTTCCAGCTATCATGATTCTGTTGATTTTTTTATTTATCATTCTTTTCACCATAGATTATGTAAATAGGATTGTTTGCTATCATCATATTGTAGCTTCCGGCCTTTTTGCTTTTTGAACAATTCAGACAAACAATATCTGTTTCAAAATTTATCTCTTTGAATGCCTCAAGGGCCTCAGTTAAAGTCTCAAGGGTTATTGCCGTAATCAAAATTTTTACATCTTCATTTGCCCTATACAGGCTTTTAACCAATTTATCCAGATTGCCTCCGCTTCCTCCGATAAACACCTTGTCCGGGACAGGCAGCTTCCTTATTTCCTCCAATGCCTCTCCAAAGACGGGTATTACATTTAACGCGCCGAGATCGGACTTGTTTTTACAGAGAAGCTCAAATGCATTGTCTTTTTTCTCTATAGCGAAAACCAATCCTTCGTGGGCTTTTCTAGCCATTTCTATAGCTACCGAGCCGCTGCCCGCCCCTATGTCAAACAAAACATCCCGTGCTTCTATCTTCATCATGTTTACTGCAACCCAGCGCACTTCCTGCTTCGTCATTGGAGTTTCATTCCTTGAAAGCTCCTTGTCAAAAAGGGGCATATCCCTGTTTACACAATTCTCATTCTCAAACAAAAGAACCGTAAGGCTGTCAAAGGAAATCTCAGAAAGCTCCTCCACCGTTCCGCATAAAATTCTTTCACCCGGCATTGAAAGCAGCTCCCCGGCTGTAACTTTTATCCCTGACAAGCCATTTTGCTTAAGATCCTTTAATATTTTCGAAGCGTTGTTAGCCCCGCCGGTCAGAACAAAAGTGTACCGGTTATATGCGATACTCCCCGGAAGATTACCTTCTCTTCCATGGAGGCTCACAGCTCTGACATCCTCATAGCTTAGCTTGATTTTACTGCAAAGATATTGAAGACTGCTGATTCCGCATGTAAAGAACACATCAAAATCAATTCTGAATTTTTCATCCAGCCTTTTTGCCATACTGAAAAATCCCACATCTCCGGAAACAAGAACAGCCATTTTTTGAGCTTTTGAGCTTCTTATTTTCTCTTCGATGTCCTGATATGAACATTTAATAATACCCTCTTTGAAGTCTTTGTACAAATCTCCGATTCTGTCAAATGCATAGACCTCATGGCAGATTTCCAGCAGCTTCGCACCATGTCCTGTGATTTCCTCCGGCGCCCCGGGGCCGCATCCGATTATGAATATTTGCTTTTTCATAATGCATCCCTTATCCTGTCGGCTAATATTTCCGCCAATCTTTTATCCGCTCCCAGCGTCTTTCCCATTGTAATTTTTACATCCTTATTTTCTTTAAGGTATTTGTCAATTTCCTTCGGAATATCTTCTTTTATGTGTACACCTTCAAACAGGAAATAAGGTATGACAATTATGTTATCAACACCTTTTGCTCTCAGCTTTTCAAGCCCGGTATGAAGATCCAGGTTTGAAAACTGCAGGTATGCAGTTTCAATAATTTCCTCACTGAATATTTCTCCAAGATAATTTACAACCTGCTGTAAAGTCTGCTCTGTTGACTTCTCCCTGCTTCCATGGGCCAGTATCAGTATTCCTCTCATGCAAAATCTCCTCCGTTTTTCATTTCTCTCAAGGATTTTTCTGCTTTTTCCAATGTTTTTTCTATGTCTTCCTCTGTATGCGCATCACTCACAAACATGGCTTCAAATTGTGCAGGCGCCATATGTATACCGTTATCCAACATATGCTTGAAAAATTTTGCATAAAGCTTTGTATTGCTGCTTTTAGCAGTTTTAAAATCAGTTACAGCTTCCTTTGTAAAAAATACGCATAACAGGGATCTGACCCTGTTCACAGTGAGAGTCAGCTCCAGCTCTTTTGCCATCCTCTTAAATCCTTTTTCCAGTGACTCTGCCATTCTGTCTATTCGCAAATATATATCCTTGTTTTCCTTAAGTTCCGTCAACTGTGCTATTCCTGCTGCCATCGCTATGGGATTTCCAGAAAGGGTACCCGCCTGATAAACTCCCCCAAGGGGTGATACAAGCTCCATAATCTCTTTTCTTCCCCCATATGCCCCAACAGGCATACCTCCTCCGATAATTTTGCCGAAGGTGACAATATCCGCTCTGACATCAAAATATTCCTGTGCTCCTCCCGGGCAAAGCCTAAATCCTGTAATGACCTCATCAAAAATCAGAAGCGCTCCGTTTTCATCACATAGAGCTCTGAGTCCGGCAAGAAAATTATCCCGTGGAGGAACTACACCCATATTGGCCGCCACAGGTTCAAGGATGACAGCAGCAATTTCTCCCTTGTTTTCTGCAAAGAGTCGTCTCACACTCTCTATATCATTATAATCTGCAATCAGAGTATTTCTTGCAAATTCACCAGTTACACCAAGACTGTCGGGATGTGAAAGAGTCAAAGCCCCCGATCCCGCCTTAACTAGCATACTGTCGCAGTGTCCATGGTAGCAGCCATCAAATTTTATTATTTTACTTTTTTCAGTAAAGGCACGGGCAAGCCGTAAGGCACTCATGACAGCTTCTGTTCCGCTGTTTACCATCCTTATCATATCAATTCCCGGAACCATGGAAGTAATAAGCTCAGCCATTATTACTTCTTTCTCCGTCGGTGCGCCAAAGCTCAACCCGTAATCGACAGCCTTTTTGACGCTTTCTGCTATCTTTTTATTGTTATGTCCCAGAATCATGGGCCCCCATGAACAGACATAATCAATATATTCTCTATCCTCTACATCATAAATTTTGGAGCCGTTCGCTCTTTTTATAAAAACAGGTTCTCCTCCAACTGCCCTGTAAGATCTCACAGGACTATTCACCCCGCCCGGCATTACACTCCTGGCTCTGTCAATCAAACTGCTGCTCATCATCCGATATCTCCCTTCTCAATTGCTTTTGATAATTCCTTTGCATAGTACGTTATAAGCATGTCCGCACCTGCTCTGAACATACTGACGGCACTTTCGCACATAACAGCATATTCATTAACAAGGCCCAACTTGGCAGCGCTTTTTATCATTGCGTACTCACCGCTTACGCTGTATGCGCAAATGGGGTTTTGTGTTTTATCCTTAAGCTCTCTTATAATGTCAAGATAAGCCATGGCCGGCTTTACCATCAAAATATCCGCACCCTCCTGAATATCCAGCATGGCTTCCTTTAAAGCTTCACGCCTGTTGTGATAATCCATCTGGTATGTCTTTCTGTCCCCAAAGGCTGGAGCAGATTTGGCCACATCTCTGAACGGTCCGTAAAACGACGAAGCATATTTTACTGAATACGACATGATTGGAGTATCATGAAAGCCTTTGCCCTCAAGGGTTTTCCTTATTTCTGCAACCCTGTTGTCCATCATGTCTGACGGAGCGACAATATCAGCCCCGGCTTCAACATGGGAAAGAGCGATTTTAGCAATGTAGGGAAGCGTCAGGTCATTTATGACCTTGCCGTCCTTCACTATGCCGCAGTGTCCGTTTGCCGTATATTCGCACATACAGACATCTGTTATTACAGTTATTTCCGGATACCTTTCCTTGATTTTCCTTACGGCTTTTTGTACGACTCCGTCTTCGCTATAAGCTCCGCTCCCTTCATCATCTTTTTTATCGGGAATACCGAAAAGCAAAACCGATTTAACGTTGGCATTAAGAATATCTTCTATCCCTGCCTGTACGGTATCGGGGCTGTAATAGTTATGTCCCTCTAAAGATTCTATGGGCTCGATAATTCCGTTCCCTTCCTTTATGAACAATGGAAGTATTAATGCTTTGGATGAAATCCTTGTTTCTCTTGCCAAATCCCTTATGTTTTTATCATTTCTCAGTCTTCGTGGCCGTATTGCGTTCATATTGCACCTCCGTAATTTTACTTATCATTGAATCAATGGTTGCCTCATCCGATATATAGTGCTTGATTCCATATTTTTCAGCAGCTTTTGAAGTTTGGCTGCCAATACATATTCCCGTTATCTTGCCTAAGTCAATTCCTTGTATTGATCCGACAAAGCCTTCAACAGTCGATGCGCTCGTAAATGTCACATAAATGCCTGGATTACCATTTATTAGAGCCTCTATGTCCCGGCTTCCCTTATTGACATATAAGGTATCATATACCGGAACATCTTCAAATGCTCTTTCATTTTCTTTTAGAACAGCCGTTATTTCAGCACTACCCTTTAAAGCTCTCAAAAGAAGTATTTTTTCATCAGCACCCGCTATTTTACAAAGCCCTTCCGCCAGATGCTTTCCGTCAAAAATCTCAGGTATGTAGTCTGCTATAATTCCGTAGCCGGCAAGCGTTTCAGCAGTCTGACTCCCGATTGCGGCAAATTTTTGACCGGCCAGAATTCTAATGTCCTTGTTTTGCCTATTCAAATATTCAAACAGGATATTAACTCCGTTTTTACTTGTAAAAACAATCCATGAGTACTCTTTGATGTTGCTTACTACTCTTTCCAACCGGCTGTTATTTTCAATTTCCTTTATCTCAATGCATGGATATTCTATAACATCTGCACCCAGTTCCTTAAGCTTGGCGGTCAATGTACCGGCAGAGTCCTTAGGTCTTGTTACAATGATTTTCACACCCATGAGCTCTCTTTTTGAAAACCAGTCAAATCTGTCACTCAGACCACAAACCTTTCCTACCACAATAACGGCAGGAGATTTGACGCTTTTCTCTACAGCCTTTTCATAAAGGTTTTCAATTGTGCCCAGAATTTTTCTCTGACCGGCTCTTGTTCCATTTTCAATAATTGCAGCCGGCATATGCTTATCCATACCTTCTGCCAAAAGTCCATCAAGTATTTGTCGCAGAGAAGAAATCCCCATTAGAAAGACTAATGTGCCTCCTGACTGTACAAGTGCTTTGAAGTTAACCGACAGCTCTTCGCCCTTCTTTTGATGTCCCGTTATGACGTGAAAGCTGCTGCAATAATCCCTGTGGGTTATGGGAATCCCTGCAAATGCAGGCGCAGAAATCGCTGAGGTAATACCCGGAACCACCTCGAAAGGAATCCCGTTTAGCTCCAGAAGCTCCAGCTCTTCTCCGCCGCGTCCGAATACAAAGGGATCTCCACCCTTTAACCTTATTACCAGTTTTCCCGCTAAGGCTTCATCCACAAGAATTCTGTTGATTTCTTCCTGAGGCACCGGATGCCTGCCGCTTTCCTTACCCACATCTATTTTTTTTGCATTGTCCGGTATCAGCTCCAGAATATCATCTGAAACAAGCCTGTCATAAACAACAACCTCAGCCTTTTTTATATATTCCATTCCTTTAAGGGTTAAAAGCCCCCTGTCGCCCGGACCTGCCCCTACCAAAACCACAAAGCCCTTTTTCATGAAGTCAGCACGCCTCCCCCTTGAGCCTCTTTGCAAGCGAAATACCCATTTTGACTGCATCTTCAGCCCTGCCATACTCTATACCTTTTATTGCTATATTTTTTTCTTCGTTCACATAGAGCCCTCTTAGCACTAATTTATCGTTTTCGAAATATGCATAAGCTGCAACCGGCGATGAGCAGCCTCCATCCAAAGCGGCAACAAAGGCACGTTCGGCATCGGAAACTATTTTTGACCTTTCACTATGGAAATTAGCGAGATAGCGTGTATCTTCACCTTTCCTGGTCTGAACGGCAATGATTCCCTGACAGGCCGCAGGCATTATTTCTTCCGTTGTAAAATACCTGCTGATCCTGTTTTCCAGTCCAAGCCTCTTAATCCCGGCGGCAGCCAGAATAATTCCACAGTATTCTCCGTCATCCAGCTTTTTTAGCCTGGTGATAACATTCCCTCTGAGTGGCTCGATATTGTCAAAGCCAAGAGCTTTAAGCTGCAGCATCCTTCTTTTGCTGGAGCACCCTAGCGGCTTGCTTTTATCACCTTGATTTACAGGAAGGATGAGAACATCCCTCTCGTCTTCCCGTTCCGACAAGGCCACCACGGGTAATTCAGAATTAATTTCCATGGGCATATCCTTGTAACTGTGTACAGTTATATCCACACCTCCGTTTCGCAGCGCTTCGTCCAATTCCTTAACAAACAATCCCTTGCCACCGATTTTATCAAGGGTTTTGTCTAAAATTCTGTCCCCTGTTGTTTTCATGGTGACTAATTCAACTTCTATATTACTGTCGTATTTTTTTATGGCATCTATGACCATCTGAGCCTGTATGACTGCAAGTCCACTGTCCCTGCTGCCAACTCTCACTGTTTTCATGTTTGCTCCCTCCGGTTCTTTAAGAATTCCCTTATTCTTGCAGCCGTTTCCTTTGCCGCTTTATGGTTGCTGCCGTCCTTTGAAATCAGTCCGCCTGTAACCTCCCCGTTTTCAAATATAGCAGGGAAGTAAAAATCGCACAGCTCTTTTCTGTCACATACATTTACTGGAATCCCCTCTTTCCGTGCGTCATTGCAGACCTTTTCATTCACATCCCTGTCGTCCGTTGCAGCAATTGCCATGAAAGCGCCATTCAGGTCACCCGGCAGGTAATTTCTTTCAATTAGTGTAAGCTTGTTTTCGCCGGCTAAAAGCTTTATACTTTCCGACTGGCAGGCAGCAATCACAACCAACTCCGCGCCATAGCGTATAAGAACCTGGACTCTTCTTGTGGCAATCCTTCCCCCTCCGATGACAACAACCTTTTTGTTTTTCAGGCTAATAAACATTGGAAAATGGGACAAGGATTCTTCTTGCGTAATTCCAAATTCCTTTTGAAAATATATAAACATTTCCTCCAGCGTCATGCCTTCTTCTTTACAAGGCCTTCCTATCAATATAACCTTTGTCCCCAGCTTTCTTGCTGCATCAATCTTCTCCTGAAAGCCTCCGCTTTTCCCGGTTTCCTTTGTTACCAAAAACTTAGCATTGATTTGTTCCATGGTCGCCAAATTCATATTCTCACTGAAGGGTCCCTGCATGCAAATTATATTCGTCGCGCTAAAGCCTGCATCCGAACATGCCTTTATTGCCTCAGCCGTTGGCAGTACTCTGACAAAAACTCTTTCTCTGTAATTTTCGATTTTTGAATATGGCAGCAACTCCTTACTTCCGGTTGTCACAAAAATATTTCCCTCTGTACCGTTAAGATAGGCACATGCTGCTTCTATGCTTGAAAACTCTAGGACATTTTCATATTCCAATGAAGGCCTTACCAGCCTCATCACAGCCTTGCCGCATCTTTTCGCAGCCTCCTTTACATTCTCCGAAATGATTTTGGCATAAGGGTGTGTTGCGTCCACAATATAGTCATAGCTTTTTATAAGTTCTGTAATCTCTTCAAGGGAAAGCCTTCCCTCCTTTACCGACAAAAAAGGCATGTCAGGCATCACCAGTGAACCGTATCCGGTGGCTACAGCTGCTGTAACCTCAACACCGTTTTCGGCTAAAAAAGTACTTAACTTTCTTCCTTCATTTGTTCCTGCAAATACAATCACTTTTTTCATCTTATTCTACCTTCAATCCAATGCAGAAATTATATTCTGTATCCCCTAGGAGTTACCAGTTTCCCGTTTATGACCCTGGTAGTGGAATTTCCGATTATTACTGTGGTAAACATGTCCACCACCTCGTCTTTTAATTCTTTAAGCGGCAATATCTTGTGAGTTTGTCCCTCTCGCCCTATATTTCTTACATATCCGCACATTGTATCCCCGCTTATATTTCTCATCACGATTTCACAGGCTTTTTTAAGAAAATCCGCTCTCTTTTTGCTGGATGGATTGTAAATCACTATTACAAACCCGGCCTGCGAGGCCAGATCCAATCTCTTTTCAATGTCCTCCCATTTTGTAAGAAGGTTGCTTAAGGATATTACCGCAAAATCGTGTGTTAAAGGTGCTCCAAGAACCGCTGCCGCAGAGCTTGCTGCAGTAATTCCTGCTATGACCCTGATCTCTTCACGGATTCCAAGCTCCTCACATATTTCAATCATCAGGGCCGCCATCCCGTAAATCCCTGCGTCTCCGCTTGAAACCATAGCTACATTTTTGTTTCCTTTTGCAGCCAGCGCAGCCATCCTGCACCTTTCTACCTCCTGCATCATGGGGGTTGCTATTATTTCCTTGCCCTCAATCAAATCTTTGATTATATCTATATATAAAGTGTATCCGGCAACTACCTCGCTGTTTTTTAGTGCCTCTATCGCAAGCGGTGTTATCTGTGCTTTCTCTCCCGGCCCTATGCCAATAATACTAATCATGACTCTACCCCACCCATTTATTTTTATTATTTTACCGCCATAAGTCGTTTTCTTTGGGCATACCATTTGTTAAAATTCTCAATATGCTCTGCTATCAAACTCTTCATGGCTGATATTTCCTTAGAATTGTCCTTCCGTGCGGTTTCCCCAAGGCTGTCAATATTGTAGTACAGTATACCGTTTATCTTCCCGACCTCAGGGTCTATGTCCCTGGGTACTGCAAGATCAATAATGTATTTGGGCTTATTTGCACATCTGTCAATCATATCGATAGTAACAGTCTGATGGGGACTTGATGTTGCGCTTATTAAAATATCCACATATGGTATCAATGACTCCCTGTCGTGATACGGAATAACTTTACAGCCTGTAGGAACAATTATGCTTTTGTTGTTGTGGGTTCTGGTAGTTATGTGGACCTCACATCCCTTTGCAATCAGTTCCTCACAAACTTTTCTTCCAACTACTCCGTTACCGATAACCAACGCTTTGCAACCTGCTTTTTTTTCAATATATTCACTTACCAGTTGTACCGACTGCCCGGCTACCGAAGGCGAAACGGCATTGAGCACCAGCTGAGTCTTTACCTTTTTGGCACAGGTTATGGCGCACCTGAAAAGTGTGTTCAATGCCGCATCGCTTGCTCCCTCATCAATAGCAATCAGCATTGCTTCTTTAACCTGCGTCAATATCTGGTCTTCTCCAAATATCATTGAGTGAATTCCACAGGCAAGCTCAAAAAGATAAACCGCCAAATCTTCACCCTTTTTAACATAAAAACACTTCTTCATATCATCATCAAGATTGGCAGCATTGCAGAATATTTCAACCGGATCCGCTTCTTCGCAATGGCTTAATGAAATGTACGCCTCTGTGCGGTTGCAGGTTGAAATCAAAACCACTCCGGAAACACAAGCCTCCTTATTTATTTTGGCTAGAATATCTCTTATTTGATTTTTGTTGAACCCAACCTTTTCTCTTAATTCCAGGCTTGCGCTGCGATAATCAACTCCAGCCATGATTATATTCAAAAGCTACACCTCCATGCCCTTTCTGCGATAGCAACAGTGACTCCATCTCTAGCTCTTTTTCCCATTATCAATTTCCCATGATTGCTGGCCAGTATGGCCGCTCTTTCACAGACATTATCCACACCTGTAACAGCCCTTACAAACCCCGATGATGAAAAGCTCCCTTTAGCCTCCATAAGCTCTTTATTGGTATAAAGCTTAAGACAGTATCTGAATTTGTCACAAAGCCGTATAATTGCCTCTTCTTCTTTTTTTATATCAATGGTTGCAACACAGTAAACAAGATTCTTTGGTATGTTCTCTGCCGCCAGTGTTTCAAGAAATACTTCTTCCAATATCTCTTCCGGAATTCCTTTCCGGCATCCCACTCCCACAGCAAACAGCTTAGGGCACAAAAATAATGTATTTTTAAAAGGCTGCTTGTCCGCATTTTGCTTTTTGTGATCATATATATATATTCCGTAATCAGTTGTATCCTTTGTAAAGAATTCCGGTAATTCACCTTCCACCGGAAAATCACAGCGAAAACCAATTTTTTGACCATTCAGCAATGCGGCAGAAATATGCTTTATGTTTTCTATGTTCAAAATATGAAGACCGTTTTCCTTTGTCCACACATCAACCGAAAAAACGCCGTTAATATCTGTAGCAGTAGTAATAATTGCCCTTCCTCCCAAAAAAGACGCCAATTTATGGGCCAGGCTGTTTGCACCGCCCAAATGCCCTGACAATATGGGAATCACATATTCTCCTGTTTCATTTATCACAATGACCGCCGGGTCGGATGCCTTATTTTTAAGGAATGGCGCAATTGCTCTTACGGCTATACCGGCAGCTCCAATAAATATTATTGAATTGCTGTCCTCAAAGGCTTTTCCTGTAAGTGCGCTAAGATTGTCTTCCATCTGAGGCAGCTCGCCGCCTCCATACTTTGAATATGCAACGATAGAATGTCCCTCTTCTTTAAGATAATCAACCAGGCGCTTACATAAGAGTGAGCCCTTTTGGGTAAAGGAAATCAAGGTTATCCTCATTGTTCTTTCGCCTTCCTGAATTCATGGGTAAAGCTTGCATCATAAAGCTTTGAAAGCTCGTGCTCACAAGAAAGAAAATCCCCTACAAGTATCAAGGCCGTTTTGGTAATATTGTTTTCCTTTGCACTTTTATGAAGCTCTGCAATTGTGGTACGGACAATCTTCTGCTCCGGCCATGTAGCCTTATAGACAATAGCAGCAGGCGTATCGGATTTGTATCCGCCTTTTACAAGCTTCTCACTAAGCTTCTCAAGCATTGAGGTCGTAAGGAACAAAACCATGGAAGCCTTATGAGATGCAAGCTTTTCTATATCCTCATCCGGAGGTACGGGCGTTCTTCCCTCCATCCTTGAAAGAATAACAGTCTGACTCACACCAGGCAGTGT